>Ga0070741_10001841_pt1 | contig 60814 bp, 45 predicted proteins | sample Coa_R1_4_FD_66440 | JGI IMG/M metagenome (GOLD analysis project Ga0070741, IMG submission 66440) | Surface soil microbial communities from Centralia Pennsylvania, which are recovering from an underground coalmine fire - Coalmine... | ecosystem: Environmental > Terrestrial > Soil > Unclassified ...
TTCTTGTCATCCTGAGCGAAGTGAGCGCAGCGAACGGAGTCGAAGGATCCCTACCCGACCCGTACAGCACAGGTGAAGTAGGGACCCTTGACTACGGCCTCGCTGACTGCGCCCTCGCTGGCGCTTAGGAACTCGAGCTTGCACCAGATCTCGGGGCCGTTGCCGATTTGCACGGGAACGAGCGGTGTCGGGGCAAGCTGCTGCAGGTAGTAACTCGAGGTTGGCCGCGAACGCATGGACTGAAGCCGTACCAGTTTTTGGACCCGCTACCGCAGTCCTACCAGCCCTCGGACAGAGTCAATCAGCTTGCGCGAATCGTAGCCTTTGCCATCCTTGAAGACCAACTCAACGTTCTCGATGTCCTTGATGTCTTTGCTGGGATCCCCCCTGATGACAACAATGTCCGCCTGTTTTCCGACCTCGAGGGTTCCTATCCTCTGATGTTCCCCCAAAAACTTGGCTCCATTCTGCGTTGCGATGTGAATCGCCTCCAGCGGCGTAAATCCTGCTTCGACCAGTAATTCGACCTCCCGCTGGTCTCCAAACCCGGCGACGGCTGCGCCGTTGGTAGCCGTAGGATCCAACCCGGCCATCAACAATCCGCCAGCCTTGACGAAAGCCCGCTCAAACTTCATTTCCGTCGCTACCAGCTCAGCAACGGGCTCCGGATGGAGCGCTGCCTGCGCGTGAGTTAGAAGATAATCCATTAGCGATACCGGCGACAGCACGTCCCTAGTGCGCTGGTCGATGAGCGCATGGTTCGGAATGCCAACCTCTCGTACGACCAAAGTCGAGGTGATGGCGACCTGATGCTGCACAAGATCGCGAATCATATCCGTGATTGGCTGAGTATCGGGGTCGATGCCCAGCATCGTTCGACTTGAGCCATAAGTGGAAGGACACTTATTCGGCTGCTTATCCGGTAAAAACTCGGAGTCGGAATAGAGGCCGTGCTCAAGATTGTCGATGCCGAGACTGGCTGCTTCACGGAATCCTATTGTGCATAGATGCCCAGTAACCTTCAGTCCCCGGGCGTGCGCTGTCTCGATCGCGGTGCGAAGGTCGTCTTTCGAAATGTTCACATAAGCTTTGAACGAAGTGAAGCCCTCATCGGCCCAGTAGTTCACAAACCTAGCGGTATCCTCTTGGCCCTTGAGGATGTGCACCTGAAGACGGTTCGAACCCTCACCTTCCAAGAACGGAGAAGTTAAGTGTATTTTAGGGCCTGGACTATATCCCAAATCAATGTTCCGCTTAACGTTCAAGTCCGTGTACGGCTCTATACTGCCGGCTGTGCGGATGGTGGTAACGCCCGCAGCAAGATACAAACGAGGAAAACTGAAGGCCATCTCGGTGAAAAGTCGAGGCTCGCCGGGCAGATGACCGTGACCTGTAGGAGCTATGTAAAACAAGTGCTCGTGCATTCCCACTAGGCCGGGAATCGCTGTATGCCCGCTCAGGTCCAAGACCCTGGCGCTGACGGGCTCCGTCGCTGATGCAGACGGCTGAATCGCCCGAATGATTCCATCTGCAATAACGATGCTCTGGTCATCAGCAGCGGCCGAGCCGGTGCCATCGATAATACGGATGTGTTTAAGCACTACGACCGGGGCATTCACCACAACGAATTCTTCTGAGCCCGTCGGCACAGAAATGGCAGGCGGAAGCTGTTGTGCGAATGGGCAATCGACTAGCAACAGGATCCAAATCGTCACGCTGATGAGTTTCGACATCCGCCTCCTTGATGTTCGCCCCTGTTATTGCGGCTCGACTTCCGCCGCGGCACAGATCGGCACCGACGGCTCGAGAACTTCGAATGATGTTGTGACGCTTGCGGAGGGACGTAGAGTCGCTGCCACGCTGCAGTATTTTTCATCCGCCAATTGAACAGCTTGCTCGACAGCCTGACGTGATATTCTGAGACCGGTGACCACGTGGTGCAGGTGAATCGCTTCGAACCGGCGCGGAAACTCCGCTCGACGCATTCCGCGAATGTCGATGTGGTAGTCTGTCACCCGCTCGCGCTTCTTTCGTAATATCTCGATAACATCCGATCCCATACATGATCCGACCGCGACCAGCAGCAGTTCGATTGGCGTTGGGGCCGATGCACGACCACCGTCCGTTTCGATAACGAGCGAATGCCCGCCGGGGCTGATCCCCACAAAGAAGCCATTACCGCCACAATGAACCACTGACTTGAGCTCCGTCATCAGTGCCTCCGGAATGAATGCAGCCACGAATAACCGAGCTGACGCACAATGGTCTAATCACTTAGGTGAATGGACGCAATTCAGGGTGACCATAAGCTACTCTTAACAATTTCTTATTGTTCCGGAAATACCTCAACACTCACTCACGATCAGTGCGAGACCGCTCAGAAGGGCTTGTTTGTACCGTGCTCCTATCGGGCCGGTTTTGATGCGTGGCTGCTCACACGGATGGTTTCGATCGGTTTCCAGTATTCAGCATGTGATGCTAAAGGCGCGATGTCAACGAAACCAAGATATCGCGTAGCCAGCGGCAAGCGGGGTCGCCATCGGTTCTCTCATGCCATACAAGTCTTACGTTCAGCGGTTGCAAGGGAAGCGGCGGCGTAACAATCCGAAGATCCAGAGCCTTCTTGAATTCATGCGCGATTCTGGACGCAACCGTCGCTATCATGTCGGATTTTGCGACAAAGAATGGCACGCTCATATAGTGCGTCGAAGCCACAACAGTATGGCGCTTAAGGCCTTGTTCCTGGAGCATGACATCGACGATCGGTCGGTATTTTTCGATCGGAGCTGCTACCACATGGTCCAACTCTATGAACTGGTCAAGCGTTAGTCGCCGTCCGACTTTTGGATGATCGGCTCGCACTATGCAGACCAGACGCTCCTGAAATAGCGATTTGGTGTAAAAGCCTTTGGCCGCAAACGGCTGCTCCTCCAGCCTCCAGGTTATGCCAAGATCCGCACTTCCTTCTTGCAGGCGGTCGCGGGGAACTGCTCGATCGAATGGCTGCAGGCGTAAAGTAACGTTGGGTGCGATTTGTCCCAACTTCCTGACGAGCAGCGGAACAATCACAGCCTCCGCATAATCTGTGACAGCGATGTTGAACACCCTCACGGAGGCTGCGGCGTCAAATGTTCGGTTGGCCTCGAATACGGTGCGGAGTTCGCTTAGAGCTCTTTGCAAAGGTTCGGCGAACGCTTGAGCACGGGCGGTTGGAATCATGCCGCGCCGCGTGTGGACAAACAGCGGATCGCCAAGCAAGGTTCTGAGCCGCGACAATGCATTGCTCATGGCGGGCTGGCTGAGCCGGATGCGACGAGCCGCCTTCGTAACGCTTGCTTCGCTCAGCAATGCATCAAGCGCCACCAGTAGATTCAGGTCAACTCCAGACAGATCCATGTGGTTGATTTAGCAGATTTTGTTGCGCAGTTACAGTGATTTCGCGGGGCGGAGCACGTGAACAGAGTCGCGACAGACCAAAGCCAAGCCCTGACCGGTGCTACGGCTCCAGCGTTGGGGCGTAATTCAACACGAATTCGACAAACCGGGAAATCTCCAACATGTCCGCGCCTTGGAACTGCACCACATGGCTGCTCGGACGACGAATCCCGGGAAGGTATGCCAGGATTTCCGCTGGACGGTAATTCTTGAATTGAATTTCCAAGGTGACGGGCTTCGAAATTCGATACGGTTTGTAAATGCGGATGTTTCGAACGGCAGCCGTGACAGCCGCAGCGATTGCGGCTCTAGCATCTGCTGGATGCAGGCTTCTTGCCGACCGATTGCCGTATGGCCATTTCACAACTGCCGCTTCGATGTCGCCGATCACCTGCTTTGCTTCCGTCACTGCCACGTCATCGCCCGACATCATGATTACCGGAACGCCAAATTCACCCGCGATCGCCGCGTCGAAGACGGCTTCCGATACCGAGGCGCCGTTAAGTTTGACATCCGCGAACGAGGCGCTAGAAATCGTGTGTGCCAATACGCCTCGTTCGTTCGCCGCCGAGGCGTGAAATCCAATGAAAATTGCGCCGTCAAAAGTTTGATCAATACCCTGCATCATCCCAAGCGGTCTCGGAAACGATCGAACGAGGGTCACATTCTTGGACGGAAGCCGCTCGGGGAGTATGTTCTGCCCGGAGCCATGGGAATCACTGACGACGACTTCCGTGGCACCAGCCGCGAGGGCAGCATCGATGGCGGCCCGGGCTTCTTCCGTCATTAACTCTCGAAACGTGTTGTACTCAAATCCCGCCGGCCGCGTCTGCTCAGGAGAAACGACGCCAGCAATGCCCTCCATGTCTACCGAGACATACAGCTTTAGTCCTCGCGGCTTTTGCTGGGCCTCTGCTGGGTTGCCAGCGAGAAGCCAAAGCAAAAACACCATCGAAAGCCAAGCTGTGATGTTTCGTCTTGGGAAAATACCCACCATTACTCTTGTTTAAAAAATCAGTTTCGCTGCGACTACGACTTGCCGGTTGTCAGCGAAAAATGCTGTCACTCCCGGTGTCGTAGTACTAGTCGTTGGGCGAAAGGATGCGTTCTTCACATTCAATGAACTGGGATTGACATACATGTTCGGGTGATTAAATACGTTGTAGAACTCGCCCCGAAGCTGCAGCCTCATATTTTCGCGTCCGGGTATTGGAATGTTGCGAAACAGTACGGCGTTCTGTGATTGAGTGCCGGGGCGCCTGAACGTATTACGAGATAAGACACCCGTGAACGGACCATTCACCGAGAGCCCGCAACTGTTGAACGGCGTAGCGGCCGCAATACACACGCCTTGAGAATTATAGGTGGCGTTGACCGGAAGGATCAAGAACTTGTTCGGGGTGACGGCATCTGGAGTGCGGACACTTGCGGGAAGCGATCCCACCAGTTTGGGACGACCGGAATCGTTACTTGTCCAGCCCTGTATTCCTTGGTCAAAAAGTGTGTATGGCTGACCCGTCTGGAAGCTAGCGATTCCCGAGACGCCCCAGCCGGACAGCAACGCCCTTCTCCATGGGTTGTCGCTGTGGGCAGCGAATGGAGAATCCCACACGAAGTTAACGAGAAACTTGTGACGAATGTCGAAATTCGAGGAGGCACGATCGAGGCCGGGGTTGAAAGGATCTAAAAAGCCGAGACCCTCCGGCGGTCCGTCCACATTGTCGTCGCTAAAATAAGAACTCCGATTGTCGATCGAATGACTCCAGGTGTAGTTGACTCCTAGGAGGAGTCCGACTCTCGACAATTCCTTCGTATCTGCCTTCAACTGGAGACCATGGTAAGTCGAATGCCCAAGATTCTGTGTGTCGTTGATGTTCGAATAGTTTGGGTTAAGCCGCCCGCAGCTGTTAGTAGCGAGACATGCTGGATCTAAAAACTGAGCACTGCCCAGTCGATTGATGTCGGTGTTGGTGTACAGTTTGTTGCCGCTAGCACCGACGTATGTAGCCGACACAACGACATTGCTCCCGAGTTGGCTTTCGAGTGATCCGTTCCACGTTACCGTGTAAGCAGTTCGACGGTCCGGATCCTGCATCCGTCCGGATGTTTGCCCCAGGACCAGCGGCCCCGTTGGGAATACTGCATATTGGTTGGCAATCGCCTGTGGCGTCAGCGTCACGTTGGAAAGCGCTATCGTGGCGATTCCTGGAGGGTTCAACGCCGTAGCAAAAAATGCCTCGCCGAAGCTCCGGTCGTAGAAAACACCTATCCCAGAGCGAAACACGGTCTTGCCACGTCCAAATGGGTCGAATGCGAGGCCCAAACGTGGACCAAAGTTGTTGTAGTCGGGCGCATAATAGGTCCCCTTATATTTTCCAGGCGCACTCTGCGTGGGGAAATCGGCGCCGGAAGCAATCCGTTGGAAGATCGTTGAGCCGCTTCCATAATAGAAGTTGCCATCGAGCGCTGCCTCACGACCAGCACTGTGTGGGACGCCAAAATACTCCCACCGCAACCCCGGCGTCAGAGTCAATCGGGGCGTGAGCCTCCATGTGTCCTGTACAAATAATGCAAAGTCGTTGTAGTGATAATGGCGTCCGTAGTTTGGGGCGGTGAACGGCGGATTTATCGTCTGGCCAGGCATCTTACCTTGTGGATTTAACGCGACGGTGTAGGCATTAGCCACGCCATTGACGAACGACTGAATGTCGAAAAACGCAACAGTAGCTACTTGAAAAAACCCAACGCTCCGATTGTCCCGCAGATGGATGTATTGTCCGCCAAACTGTAGGCTGTGAGAGTGCCTTTGCAGCGTTGCACTCTCAAAGAACTGATAAAGGTTTTGAGGGCCACCGCTTTGGTTCCTGCCTCGAGGCAGGATTACCGGATCGCTCGTGAACTGGTACGCGGCGCGCGGTGGGTCAATGTTGGGAGTAAGTGGCAGTGCAGTCAACACCCGTCCATAAACTGCTCTGGATTCTGTGACGAATGTCGGTGACCATATTCTCCTGATGTCGAACAGAATGTTCTGATTATGCTGCACCGTCGGCTGGTTTAAGGCTGGGCTGTACGGTTGAGTGATCGCAGCAAAAAGATCTCCCCATTGAACGGCATATCGCCCGAAGATTTGTGTCTTCGGACTCAACGTATAATCAATACGGCCAGTAGCAAGATATGTATTTTGGGGAGTTCCGGCACCAAAGTCTTTCGGCCCAACGCGGGAGACCAAGCCATAAGCGGGTATCGTCACCAAGCCCTGACCAGTCGACGTATTGCATGTCGTTCCGAACGGGCACAGTGTCCGGGTAACCACATTTGTCGAAGAGATGTCGGACGGAAGAGGGTAATCTTGGAACAACGCTTTCGTGGCCGGAGAGCTGATCGCGAGAAGCTGAGGCGTAGGCACGTTAAACGTCGCAGCACCAGCGCTTCTCACAATGATCGGCTCAAATGATTCGAAATGAAAGAGTTTATCCTTAAGAATCGGACCGCCTACCGAACCGCCAAATTGATTTCGATTGAAGTGAGGTCGGGCCAGATGGTTCGCATTGTTGTCATAGGAGTTGGCGGCCAGCACTGAGTTGCGATTGAACGCGTATGCCGTTCCGTGGGTCGCATTTGTACCCCCTTTTGTTACCACGTTCGTGACAAAGCCGACGTTGCGTCCGTATTCCGCCGTGTAGTTGTTCGTAATAATTGTTGCTTCGCGGACTGCATCCAAAGGCACGCTTTGGGCCGGACCGGTAGAGAAGGTGTCATTGTTCTCCCCTCCATCAAGGACAAAGTTGCTGCTGGCGACGCGCTGTCCATTAACCGACAAGCTCAAGGCGCGCCGGTCTTGTGCCGGCACAGCGCCTGCGCTGATCGACACGAAGTCGTATGGACTCCTGGTTACGGTGGGCAGTTCCGCCATCTTTTTCTGATTGACAACATCGCCTAGCTGAGCACTCTCCGTCTGCACGGAGACACCGGATTCCTGGACCTCGACATCCTGGGCGACCTTGCCGATTGTAAGTTCGATGTCTGCTCGCGTCGATCTCGCCACTGCAACCCGTACTATGACGCTACTCTCTGCAAATCCCGCGCCGGAGCAGGTCAGCTTGTACTCCCCCGGAGGCACCTCGCTGAACTCGTATTCGCCGTCAGAGCGACTGACCGTCGTCCGCTCTGCTCCCGTCTCAGTGCTGTGGAGAGTGAGCTTTGCGCCGGGGATGACGGACGCGGAGGGATCCAGTACTCGCCCCGTGATTTTTCCATTGAAGCTCTGTGCCAGCATCGTGGTTGCGAATAAGAGAACCAAAGCGATCCTCGCGCGGTTGAACATACTCTTCTCCTTCGTCGCTAATTCGGTCGTGTCTCTTTTGCTTGGTTGCCTTTGTGATCTTCGGTCGCAAGTGCCACGGCACGCTCTAAAACCGGGTCTCGGCCCTGCTGCAGGTCGCGAATCGTGGGAATGACTTCTATGTCTGGCTGAATACCGATTCCTTCGAATGGTGATCCGTCGGGAAATGTCTCCAACTTCGCTCCGACAGCGATGCTTCTGTCCTCGTCGAATTTGAAAAAATACGGCTGCCCAGAAGTTCCTGCTGTTCGTTCTCCGATAAGCGTGGCTCGACCGTTATCCTTAAAAGGGACGAGAAAGCCTTCTTTCGCGGATTGCGTTCCGCCATCTACGAGGAAGATCAGTCGGCCCCGAAACACTGTGCCTTCCGGCTCTCGATAGGTGGCTGGCCAAGACAACATCGGATGCCGGAAGTAATCGGCGAACGCGGCGCGCTCCCGATCGCCTGCATTGGCCCAGTACTGAAACAGCCCTATGTTCAAGCTCGATGCTTCGCCAAACGAGCGGTAGGGCCGATCCATGAGCGCGGCAATCAACTTGGTGGGGGTGTTTCCGCCGGCATACCCACGGACGTCGATGATGAGTGCCGAAGCATCCCGAAATTCCTGGAGGAGTGCCAGCGCGCTTCTTTCGGGATCCGCACTTACCAAATGCACCACCCGGATGTACGCCACTTGTTTTGGAACAATCCACTTTCCGCTCACCGCGGGCGAATCGTTCTGCTGTGGCGCGCGGACGATTTTGAATCGGTTTCCATTTTTTGTTTGTAGCGAAAATTCCTGCGGGAACAGAAACAGGAGTGAGGGGAACGAGGTCCGCGATGTCCGCTCGCTGCTCGGATTGGTGTACTTCCTGTTCGTTCGATAAAAGGTTTCGAAATCCACGTCGTCAATCTTTGCGATAATGTCGCCGGGTTCCAACCGTGGGAGATTGCTTTTCGTGACCACCCAATTAGGCTCCAAGTAGCGGAAGTCGAAGCCGAGCGATTGCCCGCGTGTTCGTGTTAGCCAGGCGTCCCGAAACCACGAATGACCGTTTTGCAGGCGGTTCATGTACTCGATCATCAATAGATCGAAGTCGTATCGTCCCGAAGTTTCAAGGGTCCGACTGAGGAATTGGCGGTACTCTGCGTCAAGATCGAGATTAGGAATCTTTTGCCAATGCACGAAATACAAACCGATCGCAGCGTAGGCCTTGCTGAGCATGAAAATCCGCTGCTCGATTGGGACTGTTTCGTCGGCCGCCTGGGCAGGAGACGTCGCCTGAGCGCCAGCTGATCGGGGCCAAAGAGAGCACAGGGCGATTGCTGTGATTACGGCCAACAACATTGGCCGTCCACCAGCGGATCTGTGCACCTCCGTTCTCGAATTCAATGTTTCAACCACGGGCGGCACGTCGCTTGAAATTGACCTGTTCAATTTGGAATCCTTGGGCCGTGTGGCCGGAGATTTTTTCCGGGATGCTGGCATAGCGCAAATGATTTGGTCAAACGTCCGATATTCACGAGACGAATAGTTGGGCTGACAATCGTTGCATACACTCGTTCGACGTGGCCCTGCGCCTCTCGAAGCGGAGGATGAATGCGTAAACCCGTCTGCACGGCAGTACTGATTGTGGTTTCGCTGTCGGTCGCGGCATTGCACGCTTCGGCGCAGGACAGCGACTTAACGGCGATTTCGGCGATTCGGAGGGAGGGCCTTCAACGGTCGCAAGTTCGCGATATTCTGAGTTGGATCAGTGATGTCTACGGCCCGAGAGTAACCGGTACGCCTGCGATGCTAAAGGCGAGCGACTGGGCGCTAGCCCGGTTCGCGGCATGGCACTTGGCGAACATCCATCGCGAGTATTGGCGAGTTGGAGAAGGGTGGTCGTTGCGCCGCTTCGCTATGCACATGGTCGAACCCCAGACGATGCCCATCATTGGCATGCCCCTGGCCTGGACCCCGGGAACCAATGGCGAGGTCCGCGCCGAAGCGCTGCACCTCCAGCTCGAGAATGAGGAGGACCTGACTGCATGGAAAGGCAAGCTAAAAGGCAAGATCGTCTTGCTCCAGCCCGAGCGCAGAGTTGAACTGCTCACGCTTCCACTGTCGCACCGCTACACCGAATCTGACTTGGCTGAACTTTCAAAAACACCAATACCGAGACAATGGTTGAGTGAGGAATCTGAGCCGTCGGAAGCGGTGGGCGGTATAGGGCTACTCGGCCCAAGCCACGCACGATCGAAGGCGGCGTGGCAAGACAGGTTGATCCGGTTCCTTAAGGAAGAAGGAGTTGTCGCAGTCGTTGATCGTGGCTCCGATGATTCAGTCGTAAGTGTCGGACGCCCCGAGCAGATCCCGCAGGCCACTCAGAGAACCGATGGCGGCACAATTTTCGTCGATATGAGCCAGCCTGGAATGAGCAACCAACAGCGGCTTCTGCCGTGGATCACCGTGGCCGTGGAGCACTACAACCGCATGTTGCGTATCGCGCAAAAAGGAATTCCTGTTGTACTTACTCTACAGGTCGACGTCGAATGGTATCCAGAACCCGAGGCTGGCAACGGCTTCAACACGATTGCGGAAATTCCAGGTACTGATCTCAAGGACGAGATTGTTTTGCTCGGAGCTCACCTCGACAGCAAACACGCGGGCACTGGCGCCACTGACGATGGCGCCGGATGTGCCGCAATTTTGGAAGCCGTCCGAATCCTTCAGCAGGTTGGAATTAGGCCTCGCAGGACGATCCGAGTGGCATTGTGGGGCGGAGAGGAGATTGGGCACCTCGGGTCCCAAGCATTCGTTGCTCGGCACTACGACAAAAGCGGTTCCGGCGATGATCCAAGCAAAGTAGCCATTTATTTGAACAGCGACAATGGGGCGGGGCGAATACGAGGTGTGTGGGCGCAAAACAATTTGGCTGCCGAGCCGCTTTTGAAGAAGTGGCTAGAACCACTGCACGATTTGGGCGTCACCACAGTTGCCCGGCGAGGAACAATTGGCTCTGTTTATGGCGGTCGCATTGTCGGTGGAACCGATCATCTTACCTTTGATGCGATCGGCGTTCCTGCATTTCAGTTCATCCAGGATCGTCTTGAGTACACCTCTCGCACATCTCATTCGAATATGGACTTTGTGGATCACACGTCTGAAGGTGATCTTATTCAGATGGCTGTCGCGATTGCCACAATTGCGTATGAAGCCAGTACATCGAATGAACGCATTCCACGGCCGACTACCGACAACAGGAGATGATATGCCTCGTGCAGTGCTGATCATGATTTCACTTCTTGTCTTTCCCTGTGCTCCGCTGTTGCAGTCGGTTGCGCAGCAGAGAGAGCCGTCCAAGTCTGCTGCAGATATAGCGCAGTCGGTCGCGGGAAGCGGCACCTCATTTGAGAAAACGAAGAGGCTGGTTACATGGATTAACACATCCTTCCAGTGGACCGCTACCGACTATCAACAACGGACGCCGCAGGAAATCATTGAAAGGCGGGGTGGAAATTGTGCGGAACTTGCAAGTGTCCTCGAAGTTCTTCTTCGCGAAGCGCACATACGTTATCGGTGGATCGCAGAAATCAACGTGCAACCTGCGAGCGAGTCACGTCAGCACAATTCGGAGCGACGAATTGCGGCCGTCGGGAACCAAGCGTCGGTCTTCGGCTTCATGCACAATGACCACCGTTGGCTCGAGGTCTATGACGATTCGACGAGTGAGTGGTTCCCTGCGGACCCTGCCGTCGGAGTGGTCGGGATCCAGGACTGGGTGCTTGCACGCCTAGGCCTAGGGGAGCGGCCGGCTCCTTCCGTCAGCGCTGTCGCCAACATTGTGAAAAACATGCTTGTGCCTTTCGTGCTTGTCGCGATGGATTCACGAAATGGGAAACAACTCGAAGATCGCTCTGACTATTACCTCATTGACGGATTCAACAAGACGTATAAGGGGCGCTTGAGCTCTCTCCAGGCATGGGCGAATTGGACGGCGGCAGTTCACCGGCTGTCTCCGAAGGGAAGGATGGCCTTCGCTGGAAAAACGAATCTGCACCAGGATGAATCCGAAATCAAAGACGTCCTTGCTACCTATCAGGAGCTGCAGCGGGAGGCGCTTGACGCCGGAGTCGTTGGCGGAAGAGATCTCAACTGAGGGCCGATCGTGTTTGGTGTCCTCGGCTCGTCTGACTGCGTTTTGTTATTCACACCCTAAATAGCAGCCGTCACGGGAATTTATTGTTTTTCAGCAATGCTTACGACTGATGCTGTGCGCATAAACCGAAACACTCCCATTCGTGTGGCAATCGCCGGCGCCGGCGCAATTGGATCTCGAGTCGCTCAGGAGATTGCGAGCGTTCATCGCTCCCTCCAGGTTGTGGCGATAGCCGACGCCGACACGGAGAGATTAACGGCCCTGATTGGCCGCATTCCTAGCATTCAAGCTCGGGAACTCCATGAACTGCCAGCAATCGCAGACGTTGTGGTTGAATGTGCTTCTGCGTCCGCATTTGACGCTGTGGCCGACGCTACGGCCAATGCGGGTCGAACGCTTGTCACTATGAGCTCCGGAGCTTTGCTCACCCGCCCCGACCTGATTGAGAGAGCCGCGCGCGGTGAGTTCCGCCTATATGTACCAAGCGGGGCCATATTGGGCTTGGACGTGGTTCGCGCAATGTCGTTAGAAGGCATTCAGTTTTGTACAATTCGAAGCCGTAAACCGCCCAGGGCGCTGAACGGCGCGCCGTATGTCATCGACATGGGAATCGAGTTAGATGGCCTTGCGGAGCCTCTGCTCGTTTTTCGCGGAAATGCGCGGGATGCAGCCAAGGGATTTCCGGCCAATGTAAACGTTGCCGCTACTTTAAGCCTGGCGGGAATTGGCCCCGAAAGGACTCTGTGTGAAGTCTGGGCTGATCCTACGGTTCAAGGAAACCAACACACGATCGAGATCCAAACCGAAACAACGTGCGTCTCGATGACGATTCAGTCGAATGCGACTGTTTCCAATGCCCGCACCAGTTCAATTGCGGCGTTCAGTGTCATTGATACATTGCTGCGAATTCAGTCGGGCGGCTTGCACATCGGTGGGTGATCTTCGGCTATCAGGCCGGCTTGCGGGGGAATCGGATTGATTCTGTCCTGAGCGCCACGTGCCTGTGACCGTATAAGCGCCAGACAAGAAGCCGGGTGGAGGAGCGGCCCGAGCCAGTTTTAGCCGCGCTCGGGCTGTGGCTCTTCAATTGAGGTGCCCAGCGAGAAATGATGAACCACTCGTGCCCCCAAGGCGTGAGTCACAACATTGCCCCAAGTAGATGGCATGTCACGTATCCGGTCGATCGCCATCAATGCAGCGATCCCTTCGAGAGGAATACCGAACATCGTCATCGCGACAGCAACCGACATGGTACCTGCGGCGGGCACACCGGCAGTAACCAGGAAGGCGGAGAGTAGCACAATTACAAAGAGCTGGTGCAATGGCAGGGTTGTCCCATACAGCGACGCCACGAATACGACGGCCACTGCTTTATAAAACGAGCTGCCTCCATTGATCAGCGCGGTACCGGCACCGACGACGAGGGCTGCTTTGTCGTGCGGCACACCCAGTTCGGTGGCATTTCTAATCGTAACCGGCATCGTCACCATTCCGCTGCAAGTGGCCAATGCCATCAGGGATGCCTCCGATGTTTTCCGGAAGAATTCCACCGGGCTGTTCCGCAGGAGCACAAGGTGGATCACGGTGACGTAACCAACGATAAAGATCCCGATACCAGCCCAAACAACCAAGACCATCCTCAGCATCGCGGCCAACACCGTCCAGCCCGTTGTGGCAACGACGTTCGCGATGAGTGCGCAGACCGCCAATGGAGCGGCGGCAATGATCATCTTGAGGACCGCCGAAATGATGTCGAGAGATGACCGCAACAGAGCCACTACTGGCTCTCCTCGTTCGCGAACGCTCACTATTGCCAATCCGACCAACGCTGAAAATGCGATGACCGCCAAGAGATTTGACTTCGCCATTGCATCGACAATGTTATCGGGGACGATGGAGACGAGCACATCATGCCACGACAGCTGGGCGCTAGCTACTGCTTGAATGCCGTTTTCAGGTTTAAGTCCTGCCCCCGGCTGTGTCAGTACGCCCGCAACGGTTCCGAAAAAGCCGGCGAGGAGGTTTGTGACAGCAGCGAACGCTATTGTCGAGATACCGACAGTGCCTACATTCCTTACGTCGCGCAAATCGGCGATGCCGACTACGATCGAACAAAGAAGCAGCGGAATAACCATCATCTTCACAGCGTTGATGAAAATGTCACCCACCACGCGCAGATGAGATGTCACCCCCGGAAGTACGGCGCCGAGCACGGCTCCGGCCAGCATCGCAAGGAATATCTGTGTGGTGGCGCCCATCGTGTGCTTTGCCATCTTGGTAATGGTGAGGACCCGTCGCTTGCGATGATCACGATCTCACCGGAAACTTCAGATCGCTTACGGCGTCGAGAAACTTTTCTACGTCGGAGACACTATTGTACCCATGGGGGGAGATTCGAATTCCAGCCGACTTACAGCTGGCGATAATGCCCCGTTGACACAACATTCGCAACATCGTTTGATCGGTTGAATCCGAACCGGAAGTGAACGCGAGAATAGCGCATCGATACTGGGGATCTTCCGAAGAAGTCACTTGCACACCCACCTTGCGCAGCTCTCGGTCCAACCGATTGACAAGGGAACTCACATGGCTCTTGATCTCGTCGACTCCGACGGTTAAGAGAAGGTCGAGCGAGCGGTCTAGAACCCATAGGGCAGCTTCATTCAGAGATCCAACCTGATAACGCAGCGGTCCATCTGCCCAGGTGGGCGCTCCGCTCTCTGAGAATGCAACGTTGAGTTTTCCCCCGCGATCAGGATGTAATTGGTCCAAAACCCTGCGATTGATATAGAGAACAGCGATGCCGGGGATTCCCATCAAGAATTTGTAGGCACCAAAGACCAGAACATCTATGTTCGCGGCCGTGACATCGATTGGTTCGACCCCAACGCTTTGGATGGCATCGACCACACTGAGAATGCCACGCTCGCGACAAAACTGCCCCAAGGCACCGATGTCGATCTTGAATCCATTGTGCATCTGAACGTGACTGATCGAGATTGCACGCGTCTTCGAGGTGACGCTGGCAAACAGCGCGTCCATCTCGACGAAGCCGTTGGGCATGCGGACAGATCGCACTTCAACACCGCGCCGTGCGAGATTCAGCCACGCGTGGTGCACACCTTGGAAGTCGCATTCCGGAATAACTACATTGTCACCCGGTCGCCAATCAACGCTATTTGCAATCGCGGCGAGCCCGTCGCAAGTGGATGGCACAAAGCCGACATCGTTTGCGTCACAGTTGAGCAGATCGCCCAATCTCGTTCGAATGTGAGTTATGTCGTAATCGATATTCCCATTTGCATACGCCTCGCTCCGCCTCACCCGTGCTTCACCATACTGGCAAAGAGCGTCATAACACCTGCGAGGCAGAGGTGACGACGCTGCGTGGTTGAGATACACCCACTCCTTTGATAGCGGGAATTCGATCTCCCGGTAAGCTTCCAGACCTCTGCCGACGATCCGACTACCCATGGCAACGTGCTCTCAGTATGCAAACATGCTGCTGTTCGGGTAGCGGTACATCAAATCATTACTTTTAACACCAGACATTCACGAGGTGAATGCGACAGCCGCCTCAACGCACTAGTATTCCCAAATGAAATGAAACCGATTCGACTAATGAATGAACACCCCACGTTCCAAATCGTTACGATCCCCGCGCGTAAGGTTTCGACTCCATGCCAGCACAACCCCAGCGTTCGGACGCCAGTGCAGCAGTACGCACGTTCCACAGTTTGCGTCGGCACTCTCTTCAATCAATGGTCAGTCCCCTCGAAGAGTGCGCCCGATTGAGGCAAGCGCTTCCCGACGCACCACGAATATTCATAAAAAGAGATGACTATCTGGGCTTTCTTCTCGGTGGAAACAAGTTGCGAAAGCTTGAATACATCTTCGCAGATGCTTTGCAGCAAGGCGCAACCACCGTCATGACGATCGGCCCCATTCAGTCAAATCACGCACGCGTTACCGCGATGGTCGCGCGTCGGCTTGGTCTGAAGTGCTGTTTGGTGTTGAGTGGCGCGCCGCCCGTCGACAAGCGCGCCAATTTTCTGATCGTCAAGATGCTTGGAGTCGAGATTCGTTTTGTTCCGCGGCGAGAAGACCGTGAAGCGGCAATGGCCGCTTGGGCGGACGAGTTAGAGGGTCGGGGAGAACGTGTGTATTGCATTCCGCTTGGCGGGACAAATGACATTGGCTCGTTTGGATTCGTAGCCGCTTTAGAGGAGCTGTACACGCAGGATCCGTTGTTGGTCCAAAGGCTAAGCGCAATCATCATCGCGAGTTCCGCAGGCGGCAGCCAAGTTGGATTGGAGGTCGGCAAGAGGCTCTTCAATTTGCGCGGTCTTCGTGTAATTGGCGTCAGCCCAGACGAGCCTGCAGACGTAATTCGCGCCAATGTGGTCCGGTGGGTGAATCCAATGCTGGAACGACTGGGCATCCAGGAAAACGTTTCAGCTGAAGAAGTTGTCGCCGATGATTCACAGGTCGGGAAAGGATACAGGATTCCAACAGCAGCGTCCGAAGAGGCCGCGCGAGTATTTGTCGAACTTGAAGGCATTCTTCTCGACCACGCGTACACGAGCAAGGCGGCAGCGGCGCTCTTGAGTTATTGCCGCTCCGGTCGATTTTCATCGAACGAGAATGTCCTCTTTTGGCATACCGGTGGTCTTGTAGCGCTATTCGAGTAGTTCCGCACGGAGCGCGGTCAGAGTGATGATTTTTTGCGGCGTCGCACCTCGTAGGTGGGTTTGCGGGCCACCATCATGATTTTGTCATGGCCTGCATGTTCTACGGTTTCACGCGCCGAACATTGGGACCTCCTACCACGAGTCTCGACATGCGCGCCTCGGCCCCACGGCGAAGACCATCGAGGGAAGCGTGGTCACTCGCTGGGTACCACGCAGCTAACTCCCTTGGCATGGTCCAACGCGCGTGCGTTTTGGCCCTGCTGAGGCATTTATGAGCTGGCCTCTGGTGAAAGTCGGCCCGAGCGCCGACGGATGACACCTATGTTGCGCAATGCAATCGCTCCGACCGTCCTTCTTCGCCCTGTGTCGCTGTCGCGACGTTTAGGCGTGTCTCTAACTCTTGCGGTTGAAACGTTCCAGCACACCGGCAGTTTTAAGTTCCGGGCGGCATATAACCTCACCCGGTCGGTGCCGAATGCAAAGATTCTCGCTGCTTCGTCCGGAAATTTTGGCCAAGCGCTGGCTTACGCCTGCAAGCTGCTGAACAAGGCTTGTATTATCGTAATGCCCACGACATCGGCAACCGTAAAAGTCGAATCAGTACGAAGCCACGGAGCAATGGTGGACTTAATCGACACAGCGCAGATCAGTCGCGAAGCACGACTTAAGCAGCTCACAAGCGAGCATTCGGACGCGTACGTCACAAATGCGTACGACGACGAGCACATCATCGAGGGCAATGCCACTCTCGGCGCAGAGCTCGCGCCGGAAGCGGCGAATTGCGATTTTTTTCTTGTGCCGGTTGGCGGTGGCGGATTGATCTCCGGTGTTGCGCGGGGGTTGCGCAAAGCGGGCCAACAAACCGACATTGTTGGCGCCGAGCCGGAATTGGCAAACGACGCGGCTCGCTCTCTACGCGCGGGCTTCGTCATCAAGAACGAGAGTGAGCCGGCAACCATCGCCGATGGCGCTCGTACCATCAGTGTAGGCAAGGCAAATTGGCCAATTATACAAAGGGAGGTCAAGGACATTGTTGAGGTGTCTGAACAGAACATCGTCGAAGCCGTACGGTTGTTGTTCCGGTTCGCCAATGTGAAGGCCGAACCGACTGGTGCGTTAGCGGTCGGCGCTCTTCTCGAGCATCCTTCGCGGTTCCACGGCCGGCGCGTCTGCTGCGTGATCAGTGGCGGCAACGTTGATTCATCGCTGTACACGAAGTTGATTTCGGGCTGTTCATGACGATCACGTTGAGGAAGGACACAAGGGTTCAACCGGCGCAGCTTATTTAGCCCTGCCCGCGTCGTTTCGCGCCTTACACGCTTTGCCATGAGAGCTCTCGCATATATGTGCGCTGATTTTCGGTGGAGATACTTTTGCACGCCGGCCATCTTCCTCTTCAACACCATCCTTGCCTTGCTGTCCACGGGTTACGCTGCAGAGAAGCCAAGAATCCGCATTCTGGCCACGGGTGGAACTATCGCGGGGCTGGAAGTGAGACAAGAGGCTGGATCGTATCGATCCGGAGTGCTGCCGGCCAGTGCTCTTATCGCCGCGATTCCGGACGTTGTGAAGCTCGCCGAGGTCTCGACCGAGCAGGTGTGCAATATCGGCAGTCAGTCGATGACCAATGCAATCTGGCTGCAACTTGCAAATCGATTGAACGCAGCGCTGCAAAGTCCAGAAGTGGATGGTGTCATCGTCACACACGGAACCGACACCATGGAGGAAACCGCCTATTTTCTTAGCCTGGTTGCACGCAGCCAGAAGCCAATCGTGATGACAGGAGCTATGCGTCCCGTGGGGGTGCTCAGTCCTGATGGTCCGGGTAACCTATTTGACGCCATCATGGTGGCCACAAGTCCGGAAGCCCGAGGCCGCGGAGTATTGGTCGTTGCCAGCGATGAAATTCACTATGCCCGCGAAATTGAAAAGACCAATACGATCGGGCTCAACAACTTTCAATCTCCCCACCGTGGCCTTGCCGGCGTTATCGATCATGGAAAGCCGATCTTCTATTCGCGGCCGATCCTCAAGTACGGCGAGACAAGTGAGTTCTCCATCGACGGCCTTCAGGAGCTCCCAAGCGTCGAGATCGTGTATTCCTACGCGAACTTCGGCCGCGGTACGATCGACTACCTCGTGGGCCAGGGCATTCAAGGGATCGTTCTGGCTGGCGTCGGCGATGGAAATGCCACGGACGCCGCCCTCGGCGGGCTCAAAGACGCCGTCCGTCGCGGCGTCGTGGTCGTGCGCAGCACGCGGGTCGCGAACGGGATCACCCGACGAAACATCGAGGTGGATGACGATCACAATGGTTTTATCGCATCCGAAGAGCTGAATCCACAAAAAGCCCGGGTCTTGTTGATGCTCGGACTGACTAAGACGAGCGACAAACAGAAGCTGCAGCGATACTTTCTGGAATACTAATAGTCAAAGTACTTTCTCTACGCCCGTTCGACGTGCAGGCAAATAATTCTCGGCGAGGAGTGGGCGCTGGATTGGGAACTGCTCGATGTTCAGCGCAACCCGATGCAACTCGTGCGCGTGGCCGGAGCAACCAGGCGGCGCAGTCGGCCCCGTACCATGGTCCTGCTCGACGCCTCGACCGGCCTGCGCTGCTCCGAGCTCATGGCGCTGCGCTGGGCAGACGTGGACTGGAAAGCACACCGCCTCTGCGTGGAGCGGGCCATCGTTGGCGGCGTCGTTGACGACGTAAAAACTGAATACTCACGAGAGCCTGTGCCGATCCATCAGGATGTTGCATCTCTGCTGTCTCGCTGGCGTGGATTGTCGGCGTTCACTAAGGAGACAGATTGGATCTTTGCCAGCCCATTTCAGGCGGGCGCGAAACCCTACAGACCTGGGGGTGTGCAGCAGCGTCGCATCGCCCCATCGGCGAAGGGTGCTGGCCTCGGCGCCGGCATCGGCTGGCACACGCTGCGCCACAGCTTCCAATCCTGGCTCGGCATGAGCGGCACGCCGTTAGAGGTTCAGAAGGAGTTGATGCGGCACGCCTCGATAAAGACCACCATGGACGTGTGCGGAACAGCGCTCGAACAGCAGAAGCGGGCCGCACACGCCAGCGTGGTTGAGCTGTTGCGGCCCATAACGTGGGATACAGTGGTCTCATCAGACACGCATCCCATTTGTGGAGCATGATTTAGCTGGCGGAGAGAGTGGGATTCGAACCCACGATACCCTTTCAGGTATACACGCTTTCCAAGCGTGCGCCTTCAGCCACTCGGCCATCTCTCCGGTCGAAAAGTAGCGCGGTTTCTCGGCGGGCCCACATCATTCTAACAAGGGAACGTGCCGAGCGACGCCAGTCATCCTAAGCGTGAGCCGCCGTCGTTGGTTTTCTGGCAGAGTTGGCGGGAGAAGTGCGGGAAGAGTGCTCGACGTTAGCGGCTGGGTGAGGCGGCCACGGCGGCGGCCGGCTGCTCGGGCTTGGCAGCGGCTTCTTCCGACTTGCTGGGCAGGCGGACGCCGTTCAGCAGCGAATGGTGCACGCAGTAGAGGGCAAGCTCCAGGCGATCGTTGACGCCGAGCTTGTCGTAGACCTTGCGGAGATAGTTCTTCACCACCTGCTCGGTGGTGCCAACTTCGGCGGCGATTTCCTTGTTGCGCAGGCCCTGGGTAACGCCGGCGATGATAAGCAGCTCTTTTTCCGACAGGCGTGTTTTGGGCGCGGGAGCAGTGAGCTGGCGCGCCTGGGTGCGGTAGGCATCGACCAGCCAGTTGACGCCGCGATTGTCGAGCCAGGTTTCGCCTTCGAAGACGCGGCGCACGCAGCGCACCAGCAGCTCGGGAGAAATGGAGCGCAGCACGATGCCGCGCACGCCGCGGCGAAGATATTCGACCGTGTCCTCTTCCCCGGGAGCGGCGTGGATGACCACCACCCTCGCGTCGGGCTGGCGCTTCAAAATCTCACTGACCGTCTCGGGAGGATTGGGACAGATGGCGGCTTCGAGCAGCACCACGTCGGCGGGGAACTTGGCGACAGCGGTGAGCAGCTGGCCCATGGTTTCAGCCTGTGCGACGACGCGCAGATCGTCTTCCAGCGCGAAAATCTTGCGGATGCCGATGCGGTAAATGGCTTGCGCGTCGGCCAGGATGACGCGAATGGCGGGCCTCTCTTTTTCCTGCGCTGCCGTTTTTGCTGGGCTGGACATAGGTTGGGGAGCCCCGGCTTGTCCGGTCGCGGCTACTTGGCCGCGGCCGCGCTCTCCTCCTGCGCTTCCAGGCGCTCGAACTTGTACTCGTCGATGACGGCGGCCACAGCCTGGCGGCCATCGTCTTTGAAGCTCCGCACCACGCGGCCCTGGCAGCTTACCTGCACGTCGGCGCTCGAGCCAAGCACGGCAGCCGGCATGGCGATGCTGAACTCGATCGCCGAGCCAACGGCCATGTTGGCGTCGACATACAACAACACGCCACCGGCCGAGATGTCGCCCGTTTCCGCGTTGTGGTGCTGGTTGTTCTGTTTGACTGCTACCGGCAGCTTGATGGGGAAGCGTACCGAACTACGCAGCTCTCCGATTTGTGTGTCGCGACTCAAGGTGAGCGCAGAGTAGCCCAAGTCTTTTGTTCCGTTCAAGTTACGAAAGTCATGGAGTAATTGGCCCATCGCGGCACGGGGCAGGTTACTTGAGGACGACCGGGCTGAAATCCGCGCTGGGCGCGGGTTTTGCGGCGCCGAACGCAGAGCGAACGCGCCCGGCGCCTTAGAAGCGAGTCACTTCGGTGAAGTTGAAGTCTCGCACCTTCATCGCCGGCACAACCATGTCAAACGACTCCTCGCCGGAGGCGCGGACCGGCTCTCCCATCTGTTCCACATTGGAGAGCAGGTGGATCAGGCTGTGATTGAACCGGAAATTCCTGATTCCATGCCGGATTTGCCCGTTTTCTATCACGAAAGTGCCATCCCGGGTCATGCCGGTTAGGATCTTCTCGTAGGGGTCGACCTCGCGGATGTACCAGAGGCGCGTGACCAGCACGCCGCGCTCGGTGGAAGCGATCATCTGGTCCACGGTCTTCGCCTCGCCGGCGGCGGGCGGCGCGAAGACGATGTTCATGGGCGCTTCGCCAATTTCGTTTGGCAGGGGAAAGCCGTGTCCGGTGACGCGGATTTCGCCGACGCTGGCGGCTTCGGGTGCGTTCTTCATTTTCTTCGCTGTCCCCCGGCTGTAGACGAGGTTGCGCGGCGTGCCGCGCTCGACCAGCAGCACGCGCTGGCGGCGGGCGCCTTCCCCGTCCCAGGGAGCGCCGGATTGCAACGGGTGGTAGACGTCATCGGAGATGGTGATGTTTTCGCCGAACAGCTTCTTGCCCATGCGGTTGGTGAGGAACGAGCGCTGATCGAGGACCGCCTGCCCGGCGAAGTCGTAGAACATGAAGCCGACGAGGTCGAGCACTGCCGCGGGCTCGAGAACCACGGTGTACTTCCCCGGCGAGACCTCTCGTGGCCGGGCGGACGCGACGGCCTTCCGGGCGGCGGTTTCGGCAAGCGCGACCGCGTCGAGCCGGCTCACGTCCGGCGAATTCGCCTTCTGCCAGCCGGAGGAATCCGCCGCCAGCATGGTGATGGAGATCTCCGAGCTGGTCTGGCGATGAAAGCTGCTCACGCCGCGGGAATTCACCAGGGCTTCCGCGCTTTCGCCGCTGGAAAAAATGCCGGCGGCGGTCAGCTTGTTGCGATGGGCGACGGCAACGATCTTGGCGACTGCGTCGGCGCGCTGCTCGGGCGTGATGGCCGCGGTCTGGTGGAAGTAGCGAGTGGGCGCGGGAGCATTGCCGTGCCCGTCCGGATTGGCTTCGGCCGGCGTCGCCATCGCCAGCAGGTCGGGGTCGGGCGCCTGCACGCGGGCCATGGCCTCGGCCGCTTGTACCACGCGGCGGAGGCTCTCGTCGTCGGTCTTGTTCGTCGTCGCGCGAGCGGTTTTGCCGTCCATCTGCACGCGGACCGAGATGCTGGTGCTCTCCTCGGCGACGTTCTGATGGATGGTGTTGTTGGCGAAGCGCGTGAGCGCGTGGCGCGTGTGGGAGACGAGGAGCTCGACCTCGTCGACGGAGGCGTGCTTGCGAAGGCGGGCGAAGATGTCGTTCGCTCTGTCTTGGTTCAGCATTTCGGCACGTAGCATTTAGCAATTGGCATTTGGCCGTGCGACGTCTGTGCTCGACCTAGCCTAGCGTCAGACTGATACCTCATTCATTTGCCACCAATCTCCAAGGCCAAATGCCAAGCACTAAGCGCCAGCTACCGGTGAGCGGAACGCTCAGGTTCCCTTGTACGCACTCCCCACCTTCACATTCCTGAATCGTGCCGGGCTGGCGCCGTGCCCTGTGCCCATGACCTGCTGCGGCTGGCCTTTGCCGCAGTTGGGGGTGCCCCACAGAGTCCACTGATCGCGCGAGCAGATGGCGTCCATGGAGTTCCAGAATTCGGTCGTGATGCCAGAATACGATGGGTTCTTGATCATGCGGCCGAGTTTGCCGCCCTTGATCTCCCATCCGATTTCGCAGCCGAACTGAAAGTTGTAGCGCTTGTCGTCAATGGACCACGAGCGGTTCGTGGCCATGTAGATGCCGTCGTCGGTGTCGGCAATGAGCTGTTCGAACGTGAGCGGCTTCTTGCCGGGCAGAATACTGACGTTGGTCATGCGGATGAGGGGGATGCGGTTCCATCCCTCGGCCCGCATGGCGCCGCCGGAACGCGGCAGGGCGATGACCGGCGCGGTCTCGCGCGACGACAGGTAGCCGGTGAAGAGTCCATCAGTGATGATGGGGATGCACTGCGCCGGAACGCCCTCGTCGTCGTAGGCGAAGGTGCCGAGGCCGGGGCCGTGCTGTTCGGTGGCGTCGGCGACCACGTTCACGATGTCCGATCCGTAGCGCAGCTTGCCGAGCTTGTCGGTGGTGAGGAACGAGGTGCCGGCGAAGTTCGCCTCCATGCCGAGCACGCGGTCGAGTTCGATGGGATGGCCGACCGATTCGTGAATCTGCAAGCCGAGCTGCGACGACTCCAGCACAATGGTGGCGACCCCCTGTGGGCACTGCGCCGCTTTGTGCAGGGCGACGCATTCTTCCCCGATACGGCGCGCGTTCTCGACCAGTTTCATCTCTTCCACAAGTTCGTAGCCGCGATTCTGGTACTGCCCGCCAAACGAATTCGGATACGAGCGCTTCTGGATTTCCGAACCCTCGAAGGAAAGCGCTGTGTAGCCGGCGCCGGTAATGTAGCGGGTCTGGTGGATGTCGGCGCCGTCGGTGTCAAAAAACCACTGCTCGTAGCGGCGAAAGACCATCTGCGTCTCGGCGAGCGTGACGCCGGGCACGCTGGTCAACTCGCGGTCGGCGGCGAGCAGCAGCTCAAGGTTCTGCTCGACCGAAGTGGAGAAGGGATCGATGCGGCAGGGCGAGGTCCAGTCGGCGACGGCGGGCTTCTCTGGCGTAAGGCGCAACTCGTGCTCCTTCACGCGCGCCGAAGCCTTGGCGATTGCCACGGCCTGCGCTGCGGCGCGCTCCACCGATTCGCGCCTCAAGTCGTCGGTCGAGGCGAAGCCCCATGCGCCGTCGGCGATCACGCGCACACCGAGGCCGAGCGTTTCGGCGTCTGACGCGTGTCCGACTTTGCCGTTCTTGGTTGCCAGGGCGCGCTGGCGCTCGTCCACCACACGGACATCGGCGTAACTGGCGCCGCGCAGCTTGGCCGTTTCCATTGCCCACGATGCTTCTTGCTTCATGAAGGCGTCACCAAAAGAGACAGCATAGCAATAAAAACGTGTTACGTGCGGCGGGAGGCGATTGGTCATTTGCTATTCCCCCTAGATTGGGGACGAACCGTGCGACTGTCACCGGCCCGCGACCCATCACAATAACCAATCGCCAATCGCAAATACCGCAGTTGTTATAATCCCCGGTTCCAATCACGGTCCCGGGAGACCCGATGAAGTTTCGCCTGGCTGGCTTTGCCGTTTCCTTCGCCTTCGTACTGCTCGCCATCCTTGCTTCCGCCCAGTCCCTTACGCCTGAGCAGAAGCTGGCCAAAGACGTGCTCAAGGAACTGGTCGAGATCAACACCACCACGGACACGATCGGCACCGAGCGCGCAGCGCAGGCGGTGGTGGCGCGGTTGCGCGCCGCCGGCTTCAGCGAAGACGACGCCCGCGTGATGGGCGCCGACGCGAAGCACTCCAACGTGTTCATCCGGCTGCGCGGACGCAGTGCGGAGAAGCCGATCGTGATGATCGCGCACCTGGACGTGGTGCCGGCGCGGCGGGAAGACTGGTCATTCGACCCGTTCACGCTCACCGAAGACGGCGGCTACTACTACGCGCGGGGCGTCCGTGACGACAAAGCGGGCGACGCCTCGATCATCGTGAGCATGCTGCGATGGAAGAAGGAAGGCCTGGCGCCGGGGCGCGACATCATCGCGCTGCTCTCCAGCGACGAGGAGACGAACGGCACGGCGATCCAATGGCTCATCCAGAATGCGCCCGGCGTGAAGGGCGCCGACTTCGCATTGAATGCCGACGCCGGCGGCGGCGAGGTGCGCGGCGGCAAGCGCGCCGTGTTTGACCTGCAGGCCAGCGAAAAAATTTATGCCGACTACGAGTTCACGGTTCGCGACCGCGGCGGCCACTCGTCGCAGCCGCGTCCGGCGGACAATCCCATCTACCGGCTGGCAGGACCGCTGGCGAAGCTGGCGGCTTACCAGTTCCCCATCAACCTGAACGACGTGACGCGCGGCTACTTCCAGCGCCTGGGCGCGCTGGAGGGTGGCGACATCGGGCGCGACATGCAGTCGGTGGCGTCGGCCAGGCCATCGCCCGAGGCGGTTGCGCGCCTCTCGGCCACGCCGCAGTACAACTCACAGATGCGGACCACGTGCGTGGCAACCGAAATCGATGGCGGACACGCGCCCAACGCCCTGCCGCAAATGGCCAAGGTCAACGTGAACTGCCGCATCCTGCCGAATGACAAGCCGGCCGAGATTCAGCGCACGCTGGAGAGCATTTTTTCGCCGTCGGGCGCCGAGTTGCGCGTTGCCACCGCGCCGAAGAACAGCCCGGCATCGCCGCTGCGTCCCGATGTGGTGAAGGCAGTGGAGGAGCTGGTGGCGAAGCAATTTCCGGGCGCGATTGTGGTGCCGGAGATGTCTGCGGGGGCAACCGATGGCCTGTTCCTGCGCAACGCGGGCGTCCCGGTGTACGGCGTGCTGGGCCTGTTTCAGGACCCCTCGGACTCGCGCTCTCACGGCCGTGACGAGCGGATTCCGGTGGATTCGTACTTCGACGCGGTGGAGTTCTGGCACGAGCTGGTGCCGATGCTTGCGAAATAGCGGCGCGCTGGGCGGGCACCGGCACTTAGCACTTAGCATTTAGCAATTAGCTACTGCTTGGGGCTGACGCGGTCGTCCCCGACTTTGAGGATCAGGCGGTGAGCTGCCGTCGAAGGTTCAGCAGCATCGAGTGGAGCCTCTGGTAGTCCGCCTTCTCGAGCAATCCCAGGTCGCGCGAGAGGATAAGGTGATAATCCAGTTCGCTGGCTGAACCGGACGCCATCTGCAAGAAGCGATGCAACTCGGCGTTGCCGCGCCGGCCGCAGCCTTCGGCGATGTTCGCGGCGATTGAGGCGCTGCACCTTCGCATCTGCGACGTGATCCCATAGAGCTCTTCCTTAGGAAACTTCGCAGTCGCCTTATAAATCCCAAGCGTCAGTTCGTGAGCCCTTTGCCAGACGATCAGATCGCGAAAGTCCTTCATCCCACCTCTCCTCTCGACGGCTAAATGCTAAGTGCTAAATGCTAACTGCCGCGGGACGCATGGAGAAAGGCCATCGCGCGCCAGCATGGGAGACAACTCCGCAGCAGAACTCCTGCTCAAAACTAGATGGTTCCAGAAGCTCGGGCCGAACCTCGGTTTTCAGGGCAATCCCATGTCTTGGCAGTCCCGGCTCTTTTCCCTGGCAGTTCTCCTGCTTGTTTCTTTCCTCACAGCTTGCAGTGGAGGCAGCTCGTCGTCGTCCACGCCTCCGCCGTCAGGCGGGCCCATAACAAATCCGCCGGCGGGCCAGGCGCCCACCGTCACGCTTACTATTTCGCCAACCACGGTCCTTTCCGGCCAGCCGGCGACGCTGACCTGGGCGACGACCAATGCCACGTCAGTTTCGATTTCGCCCGATCCGACGCCGGAAGACAGCGAAGGCATTGCGCTCTCGGGCACGCTGACCATCGTTCCGACGCAGACCACGACGTTCACCATCACCGCGACGGGGATCGCCGCGCCGAACGCCACGGCCCAGGCAACGATCACCGTGACGCAAGCAACACTGAACTTCACGGCGGCGCCTTCGACCATCGCGCCGGGACAAAGCTCCACGCTGACCTGGACCACGAGCAACATCACGTCGCTTTCCATTGATAACGGGGTGGGCAGCAACCTGGCGCTGCCCTCAGGATCGGTGGCGGTTTCGCCCGGGGCGACCACAACCTTCACCGCGACTGGCACGACGGCGAGCGGCGCGACGGTGACGCGGACCGCCGTGGTCACGGTTTCCACCGCGCCGCCGCCGACCAGCAATCCGATCAAGCACATCATCGTGATGGTGCAGGAGAACCGCAGCTACGACAGCTACTTCGGAAAGCTGGGCGACTATCGAGCGTCCAAGGGCCTGCCGGCCGAGGCGGAGGGCCCCGATCCCAACGTCACGCTGACGAACCACCACACCGGCGCCACCGCCAAGCCGTATCACTACCGCACGGTCTGCACAGAAAACCTGAGCCCGAGCTGGAACGAAAGCCACCATGATGTGTCGCTGGCGGGCGGCGACTCGGCCTGGGCGTCGAAGACCAGCTTCAGCGCGTCCGACTTCGGCATGAAGGGCTTCATGGACACGACCGGCGCCGTGCCGCAGCAGTTCGATCCGAACGGCACGCGAGCCATGGGCTACTACGACGAGACCGATCTTCCCTATTACTACGAGCTGGCCACGCAGTTCGCCACCAGCGACCGGTTCTTCTCGCCGCTGCTCTCAAACACGATTCCCAATCGCATGTACCTGTTCACCGGCACCAACTTCGGACACGTGCGCGCCGAACCTGCCGGGCATCCGCCATTCACGCAGAAGACGATTTTCAAGGCGCTGAACGAGGCGGGCGTGAGCTGGCGCTACTACTACCAGGACTCGAGCGTGTTCCTGGCGGAGTTTGCCGACTGGTCCGAGCCCACCATCCAGGGCAAGGTCTACAACATCAAGGACTGGTTCAACGTGCTGGCCAGCCCGACGGCCGATCGCGACCTGCCGCAGGTGATCTTCATCGAGCGTGCCGGGCAGATCGGTTTCGACGAGCATCCGCTGAACAACGTGCAGAAGGGCGCGGCCAACACGAAGAAGATCATTGACGCGCTCATGAACAGCACGGCATGGAAGTCGTCGGCGTTCATCTTGACGTTCGACGAAGCCGGCGGACTCTACGACCACGTCCCGCCGGTGCAGGTCCCCAAGCCCGACGGCATTGCGCCGATGCTGCGCGACACCGACCTGAAGGGCGACTTTAACCTGACGGGCATGCGCGTGCCGTTCATCCTCATCTCGCCGTGGGTGAAGGCGAACTTCGTCTCGCACAAGCCGCGCGACCTGACCGGGATATTGAAGTTCGTGGAAACGCAGTTCAACGTGCCGGCGCTGACGGCGCGCGACGCCGCCCAGCCCGACTGGAGCGAGTTTTTCGACTTCTCGGCGCCGCAGCGGCTGGCCATTCCGCCGCTGCCGGACCAGCCGACGACGGGCGTGTGCGATCAGAAATTGGAGGCGCAACCGTAAAAGCACGTTTCCCGTTCACGTTTCCCGAAAAAGCAAAAGCCCGGCGATGAGCCGGGCCTTTGCTGATGGTGCGATGTCGTCGTGTCGCTCGCTTCGCGACCTTGGAGTCCGCTCGCGACGTAAACCCACAGCTTACGCTGTGGGCCACTAAACTGCCGCTGGCTTCGCCAGCTGTGCGGGTCCGCATGAAACGTGAAACGGAAGCCGTGAAACCTGCGTTTACGTCCCCTCGCTCCAGCTCGCCAGGTACTCTTCCTGCTCAGGCGTGAGGCGGTCGATCTTGATGCCCATGCTCTCGAGCTTCAGTTTGGCCACGCGGCGGTCGAGGTCTTCGGGAACCGGGAAGACGCCTTTGGGCAGCGTCTTGTGGTTCTTCACAAGATAGTCGACCGAGAGCGCCTGGTCGGCGAAGCTCATGTCCATCACGCTGGGCGGATGTCCCTCGGCCGAGGCCAGGTTGATGAGGCGGCCTTCGCCGAGCAGGTTGATCTTGCGGCCGTCTTTGAGCGAGTACTCCTCGACGAACGGCCGGGTGACGCGCTTGGACGACGACATTTTCTCCAGCGCGGGAATGTCGATTTCCACGTTGAAGTGGCCGGAGTTGGAGACGATGGCGTTGTTCTTCATCACCTCGAAGTGTTCGCGGCGGATGACGTTCTTGTTGCCGGTGACGGTGCAGAACACGTCGCCGACCTTGGCGGCTTCTTCCATGCTGAGCACGCGGAAGCCGTCCATGACCGCCTCAAGAGCTCGAGTGGGATTGATTTCCGTGACGATGACTTCGGCGCCCTGTCCACGCGCGCGCGACGCGAGGCCGCGTCCGCACCAGCCGTAGCCGGCCACCACGAACTTCGATCCGGCGAGCAGGAAGTTGGTTGCGCGAATGATGCCGTCGATGGTGCTCTGCCCGGTGCCGTAGCGGTTGTCGAACAGGTGCTTGGTGTGGGCGTCGTTGACGGCGATGATCGGGTAGGCGAGCACGCCTTCCTTGGCCATGGCACGCAGGCGAATCACACCCGTGGTGGTTTCTTCCGTGCCGCCGAAGATGTGCTCCAGCGCGTCCTTCCGCTTGGTGAGCACGGTGGTGACCAGGTCGGCGCCGTCGTCCATGGTGATGTGCGGCTTGCGGTCAAGCGCGGCGAGGATGTGCTGGTAGTAGGTCTCGTTGTCCTCGCCCTTGATGGCGAAGACTGGGATGTTGTAGTCGCGGACGAGCGACGCGGCGACGTCATCCTGGGTCGAGAGCGGGTTCGAGGCGCAGAGCGCGACCTCGGCGCCGCCGTCGCGCAGCGTGATGGCGAGGTTGGCCGTCTCGGCGGTAACGTGCAGGCACGCCGCGATGCGCACGTCCTTGAGCGGCTGGGCCTTGATGAAATCCTTGCGGATGCTTTGCAGCACCTGCATGCTCTGGTTCGCCCACTCAATTCGCTTCTTGCCCAGGTCGGCGAGTTCCAGGTTCTTTACGTCACACGGGACGGTTGCAGCCGTGGTGGCCATAAGCTCCTTCGATGTCCAGGAAATTCTACCGCGATCCGCGCGAGCGAAAGCCGGCCATAGCCCTGCTCCACCCAGGCGCGACTAGCGCTTTGCCGAGACTGCTTCGCGCGCCTGGTCGCGCAGCGCAACCGCCTTGTCGGTCGCTTCCCAGGTGAATTCCTTCTCGTTGCGGCCGAAGTGACCATAGGCCGCCGTTTTGCGATAGATCGGGCGGCGCAGGTTCAACGAATCGATGATGCCGCGCGGCGTGAGCTTGAAGTTGGCGCGCACCAGGTCGCTGAGCCTGTCTTCGTCGATCCTGGAGGTGCCGAAGGTGTCGACGAGCACGCTGACCGGCTCGGCCACGCCGATGGCGTACGCCAACTGCACTTCGCAACGATCGGCCAGGCCGGAGGCGACAATGTTCTTGGCGATGTAACGCGCCATGTAGGCCGCCGAGCGGTCCACCTTGGTCGGATCTTTGCCGGAGAACGCGCCGCCGCCGTGGCGGCCCATGCCGCCGTAGGTGTCAACGATGATCTTGCGGCCGGTCAGTCCGGTGTCGCCCATCGGCCCGCCGATGACGAAGCGCCCGGTCGGATTGATGTGGTACTTGGTGTTTTCGTCGAGCATGTTGGCCGGAATCACGGCCTGGACCACGTGCTTGAGAACGTCGGAGTAGATGGTGTCGTTGTCGGCCGACTCGGCGTGCTGCGTGGAGATGACGACGGCGTCCACGCGGACCGGCTTGTGGTTCTCGTCGTACTCCACCGTGACCTGGGATTTTCCGTCGGGACGCAGATAGGGAAGGGTGCCGTTCTTGCGGACTTCAGCCAGCCGGCGCGTGAGCTTGTGCGCCAGGCTGATGGGCATGGGCATGAGCTCTTCGGTCTCGTGGCAGGCGTAGCCGAACATCATGCCCTGGTCGCCGGCGCCGCCGGTGTCCACGCCCTGCTTGATGTCGGGCGACTGCGCGTGGATCGTGCTGATGACGCCGCAGGTGTTGGAGTCGAAGCCGTACACCGCGTTGTCGTAGCCGATGGAGGTGATGACGCCGCGCACGATCTTCTGCACGTCAACGTAGGCTTCGGTGGTGATCTCGCCGGAAATCACTACCAGGCCGGTGGTGGTGAGCGTCTCGCAGGCGACGCGGCTGGTGGGATCTTTTTCCAGGCAGGCATCCAGGACTGAGTCGGAAATCTGGTCGGCAATTTTGTCGGGATGTCCCTCGGTCACCGATTCCGAGGTGAACAGATAGCGCTTCTTCGACACACACTCCTCCGTCAAAAAGTCCCTTCGACGTTAGCAGATAACCTGCTGAGCGGCAACGGAGTTCCAGCGTTTTGGCGCGACGTGCAGCGAGCGACGGCGGATTGCGCTGAATGGCAGGAATCGGCGCGCGAATGGCGCCCTCGTTGTCCTCGCGTCAAGTCCGGATAAGCGGACGCGTCCACTGTTGCTACTTCTGGACATCGTCCCCGGCCCGCGATGCTTCCAAGCCAACAGGGGGAACTATGGTGAAGGCACACTCACTTGCTCGCCCGGTGGCGGGCACATTGCTCCTCTTGCTGCTCTCCATCGCGGCGCCGGGGGCCGTCCCAGCGGCGCGCCCGGTAGTCCTGGTGGTAGAGGAAAACCATTCCTACGAATCAGTCATCGGCAGCCCGTCCATGCCATTTCTCAACCGCCTGGCCCGGCAATACGCTGTAGCCACAAAGTACTACGCGAACGATCACAGCTCGATCCCCAATTATTTCTGGATGACCGCCGGACAGCCGCTCACCTATAACGACAACACCCGGGCGATCTTCGACGTGAACAACATTGTCCGGCAAATGCTGATCGGGGGGAAAAGCTGGAAATCTTACGCGGAAGGCCTGCCCTACGCCGGATACACTGGCTTTAACACTGAGCTGTATGTGAAGCGGCACAATCCTCTGGCCTACTTCACCGACGTGGCGAACAGCTCGCTGAAGTCAAACCTGGCGCCGTTCTCCGAGTTCGCGGCCGACCTGCGGAACAACCGGCTGCCGGATTTCTCGTTCGTCGTGCCGAACATCCAGCACGACGCCCACAACGGCAGTCTCTCAACCGCCGACCGGTGGCTTGCGAACAATATTGCGCCATTGCTCTCCACTCCTGATTTTCAGCCTGGCGGAAGGGGCGTTCTCATCATCACGTTCGACGAATCCAACGATGAAGATTGCAGGCCGGTCAGTTGCGAATACGGCAAAGAGGGTGGGGGCCGGGTGGCCACCGTGATCGCCGGTCCGGCAGTGAGAAGACAATTCGCGTCGCAAGCCTTCTATCGGCACGAAAACCTGCTGCGCACCATTGCCGTCATGCTCGGACTGCGCGACTTTCCCGGAGCGGCCGCCCGGGCGCGCAGCATGAGCGACTTCTTCTAACAGGCCGCCACTCACCGCGCCAGGCGCTGGACCGGCTCAGTGCTTGTGCTCCCCGGAGTCCTTCTCGTGTTCCTTCTTCTTCTCGGCCGCTTCTTGGGCGGCCGTTTCCTTGTGGGTGGAAACAACTGCGCCCGTCTTGGCGTCAATCTGGACTTCGGTGACGTCCTTCGAGCCCGGTGTGGCGATATCGAACGACCACACCAGCTTGCCGTGTTCCCGCTCGAGTTCGCCTTCTTTCACGACGCCGTTCGGCACCCTGGCGAGCGCGGTTTTCTCGGCGGCTTCACGGGTCACCTTGGCTTCCTTCTGGAGGTCAGCCTGGGTCTGTTTGTCCTTCGCGAACGCCGGCACGGTTGCCAGCGCCAGCGCGAGCGTGAGAATTCGCTTAACCAACGTGTTCATGTTTTTCCCTCGCAGCGATTTTATCGCTCCACGCCTTGGGAGTTGAAGACGAGCGTCTTGACTTCGTTCGGCTTGGCGTCGAAGGCGAGCGGCCTGCCGTTCAGCGTGACCTCCACGCCGCCGGCGTTGCCGGTTTTGAGGATGACGCGGCGATGCGCCTCGACCTGACACTCTTCACCGGGCTTCAGCAGCGACGATGGAATGGGTTTGCCATCGGCGGTCAGAGACACCCACGCCTCTTCGCGCGCACGCACGCGGATGGTGAACGCCTCGCTCGCCGCAGCAGGCGAAGACGCCGCCGCGGGGTTCGATGCGCCACCAGGCTGCGCCGCCAGCGTCACCGAGGGCGATGCGGCCATCGAGCCGGTTTGTGGAGAGGACGATGCGCTTACCTGCCGGCCTGCCGCATTGCTGGTGGAGGGCACGGCCGGCGCGCCGCTTTGATTCGCGCTCGATGTGGGCGAGGCCTTTGCTGCGTCAGCCGACGAAGGAATCACTGCCGTTCCCGGCCTGGGAAGGGTTCCGGATTGGCTCGGGGCGGCGTGCCGCGGCGAATCGGCGCGCGCTGCTCTCCGGCCGCTGACCACACGCCATCCCACAAAACCGGCCAATGCCAAGACCAGGACGACCGCAACCGCCGCCGCGGGAATTCGCTTCGCCGCGCCCGCCGTACCGTCATCGGGTGCGGGCGCGGCCACGGAAGGCGCCGGTCCGCCCTTGCGAAAAATGGCTTCGGCGGAAAGGAAGTCGGCCACGGCCTGCTCCTCGTCGATCCCGAGATAGCGCGCGTAAGAGCGCACGAAGCCCTTATTGAAGATGCCGCCCGGGAGCTTGTCGAAGTCTTCGGTCTCCAGGGCGGCGAGGGAGCGCGAGCCGATCTTGGTGGCCTCGGCGATTTCTTCCAGCGTGATGCCGCGCATCTCGCGCTCGCGCCGCAGCCTTTCGCCAAAGCCTCCCACAGCCGGTGTTGCTCCTCTCCGGCGCGCATTTCTGCGCCGTATGCGGTGACACGCCTGGCCCGCAGCAGAGCTTTCGGGCCGTCTCGGGGGAATTGGAAAATCGCAGGACTAAAGACGCGCCATCATAGGTTTGGCGCGGCTCGAGTGTCAAAAGAATTTCCCCGGGTTACCTTCGTGTTTCCCGCGAATTGCGTGCGGGAAAAACCCTATGTGATAATGGCGGCCAATCTGGCCGGGAAGCGCGCGTCCACTCGTCGCATTTTCTCGATATGACCGAGGCCATTGCCACCGAACGCAAGCGCCAGCTGCAGGAACTGAGCATTTTCCACGATGTGGCCAAGGCCCTCACCTCGTCCCTGAACCTGAACTCCGTTCTGCAGACGATCATGGACAAGATGGCCGAATACTTCCGGCCTGACACCTGGTCGCTGCTCATGGTGGATGAGGCCAAGGAAGAGCTCTATTTTGCCATCGCCGTGGGCGACGCCGCCGAGATGCTGCAATCGGTCCGGCTGAAGCTGGGGGAAGGCATTGCCGGATGGGTGGCCAAGCACGGCGAGCCGCTGCTTGTCCCCGACGTGACCACCGACCCGCGCTTCACCAAGCGCGTGGACGAGATGACCAAGCTGAAGACGCGCTCGATCATCTGCGTGCCGCTCAAGTCGCGGCAGCGCGTGCTCGGCGTCATCCAGCTCATCAACGTGAGCATGGAAGCCTTCAACGAAAGCGAGATGTTCTTCCTTTCGTCGCTGTGCGACTACGCCGCGATCGCGATTGATAACGCGCGCGCCGTGGAGCGCATCCAGGAACTGACGATCACCGACGACTGCACGGGGCTGTACAACGCGCGTCATCTATATAAGACGCTCGAGGCCGAGGTCTACCGCTCGGCGCGCTTCGGCTACGAGTTCAGCGTGATCTTCATTGACCTGGACCACTTCAAGCAGGTCAACGATACGCACGGGCACCTGATCGGGTCGAAGCTGCTGAACGAGATCGGCTACGGGATCAAGAGCAACCTGCGCCTGATTGACTCGGCCTTCCGCTACGGCGGCGACGAGTTCGTCGTGGTGCTGCCGCAGACCGGCAAGGACGCGGCCCTGCTCGTGGCGCGGCGCCTGCGCGACGCCTTCCGCCACAGCAAGTTCCTCAAAGATGAAGGGTTGAGCCTCAACGTTCGCGCCAGCCTGGGACTGGCCTGCTATCCGCACGACGCCAAGAGCGCCCACGAAATCATTCGCCAGGCCGACGAGATGATGTACATGGTGAAAAACACCACGCGCGACAACATCGCCGTGGCGCAACAGGGCGTGGTCAAGTAATCGGGTAATTGAGAAAAGTAAAACGCCGCCCGGGTGGGGCGGTTTTTCATTTATCCGGTTACCCGATTTTTCAATTATCCGATTACTTCGGCCGCTTATTCAGCAGCGGGCCCTCATCCGAGCCGGTCTTCGAGGGTGCGGGCTGGGCGGGTTTCCAGGCAGTGGGATTCTGCGGGGCGCGCGGGTTCACGCCGAAGTCCCAGACATACAGGTTCATCTCTTTCGGGCCAAGCATTTCCACCAGGGCGTACTCGCCGGGGGCGAGGCGCTCCTGTGGCGTGATCTTCACCCACCCGCCTGAGACCGGTTCGGTCTTGCTGGCCACGAACTTGCTCTCCTCGCTGGTGCTGCCGGTGATGGAGATCTTCACGTTGCCGATCACACGCAGCGCCTGCTTGCTTTCGACGCGCACGATGCGGTAGCGCCCCTCTTGCTGATCCAGGTCGGGACGTCCTTCCCTTCCCGCCGCGTTCTTGGCAACCGTCTCGGCGCCGCCCGAGTCGGTGTTCTGGTCGACGTTGGCGAAAAGCGCGGGCTGCTCAAGGTGCGCCTGCACCTGTGCGTGGGGACCCCGCAGCTCAATGCTCTGCTTGGTGCTGGCGAGCGGGTTGATGGTGGCGCGGATCATGTTCTGCGTCTTGTTCTGGTTGATCTCGCCGCCATTCTGCACGAGCTCGACCAGCTGCGGCTGTCCAGCGAAGTTGTCGAGCAGGAAGACGCCGCCGGTCGCCGGCAGATGCAGCCCCGGAGCGACGTCGGGCTGGGCAGCCTTCTCCCGCTCGCGCTCCGCCTTTTCCTCGGCGTCGGCTTCACGGGCGGCGGCCGTGTCAGGCTCGCGCAAGCCGGAGTTGTACTTCTCCGTTGCCGGCCAGTCGATGATGGAGTTGGGAATCTCCTCCCACTCGTAGCGCTCGACGGAGAAATAGCGGATGCGGTCACCCTTGGTCTGCCACTCGCGGACGGCCTGGTACGAGCCGTCCTTGAGGATGAGGCGCTTGGAGCGCGCCTGGGCATGCAACGCAGGCGCAACACAAATAAAAGCGACACACGCCACCATCGCCGCCAGCAGCCCGCGATTGACCCTGCTCAACATGTCCCTAGAACGATAGTTTAGATGCAAGTTGCCAGAGGCGCGAGAAGTCCGGCTTACCACGGATGAACACGGACACACGAATCCGGAACCCACCCCGGTCGAAAATCGGCGTCATGCGCGTCCATCCGCGGTAGGTTTTTCGCCCTACCCTTTCGCCCTCTTCTCTGCCATAATTGATCGTGCACCCCATCGGTATCCAGGCAATTGCCAGCCACAGCCTGGGCACATTATCCCCAAAATTCAAGCGAGGCGCAGATGTCGGCTAAATACATCTTCGTGACGGGCGGAGTTGTGTCGTCGCTGGGCAAGGGACTGGCGGCGGCTTCGATCGGAGCGCTGCTGGAGTCGCGCGGCCTGAAGGTCAACCTGCAGAAATTCGACCCTTACCTGAACGTCGATCCCGGGACCATGTCGCCGTTCCAGCACGGGGAGGTGTACGTCACCGACGACGGCGCCGAGACCGACCTCGATCTGGGCCACTATGAGCGCTTCACCCACGCGCGCCTGTCGCGCGACAACAACTGGACCACGGGCCGGATTTACGAGCAGATCATCGCCAAGGAGCGCCGCGGCGATTATCTCGGCAAGACGGTGCAGGTGATCCCGCACGTCACCAACGAGATCAAGGCGGCGATGAAGAAGATCTCGCAGGACGTGGACGTGGCCATCATTGAGATCGGCGGCACGGTGGGCGACATCGAGTCGCTGCCGTTCATCGAAGCCATCCGCCAGATGCGCCAGGAACTGGGCCGCGAAAACACCATCTTCGTGCACGTGACGCTGGTGCCGTGGATCGGCGCCGCGCAGGAGCTGAAGACGAAGCCCACGCAGCACTCGGTAAAAGAACTGCTCAGCATCGGAATCCAGCCCGACATCCTGCTGTGCCGCACGGACCGTTTCCTGTCCAAAGAAATCAAGGGCAAGATCGCGCTCTTCTGCAACGTGGAGGAAGAGGCCGTCATCACCGCCAAAGACGTGGCCAGCGTGTACGAGTGTCCGCTGGTGTTCGCACGCGAGGGCGTGGACACGCTCGCGCTCAAGTACCTGCACATGCAGGCGCGTGAGCGCGACCTGTCGCGCTGGGAAGACCTTGTGCACCGTGTCTACAACCCGCGCGACAACGTGAACATTGCCATCGTCGGCAAGTACGTTGAATACGAGGACTCGTACAAGTCGCTGAAGGAAGCGCTGGTGCACGGCGCGCTGGCGCACAACCTGAAACTGAACGTAACCTGGATCGAGGCCGAGGGCCTGGAGACCGACAAGCTCACCGGTACGGCCGACTACGAATCGCAGCTGGAGAACTTCGACGGCATTTTGGTCCCCGGCGGGTTCGGCAAGCGCGGTATCGCCGGGATGCTGAACGCGATCCGCTACGCGCGCGAGAAGAACGTTCCCTACTTCGGCATCTGTTTGGGCATGCAGACGGCGTGCATCGAGTTCGCGCGCAATGTCTGCGGGCTCGCCGAAGCCAATTCCAGCGAGTTCGATCCGGCGACGCCGCACCGCGTGATTTACAAGCTGCGCGAGCTGCGCGGGGTGGAAGAGCTGGGCGGCACCATGCGCCTGGGGGCGTGGACATGCAAGCTGGAGCCGAATTCACTCGCCGTGGCAGCATACGGCGAGCCGGAGATCAGCGAGCGGCATCGGCACCGCTACGAGTTCAACCGCGAGTACGAGCCGGTGCTCACCGGCGCGGGCCTGCGCATCACCGGCGCCACGCCCGATGGAACCTACGTGGAGATCGTCGAGATTCCCGGCCACCCGTGGTTCCTCGGCTGCCAGTTCCATCCCGAGTTCAAGTCGAAGCCGCTGGAGCCGCATCCGTTGTTCAGCGCGTTCATCGGCGCGAGTTATGAAGGCGGGCGGCGGCGCAAGGCCGAACAGAAAAAGCTGGATCAGGAGCTGTTTTTGCGGCGGGAAAAGGTCGCGAAGACCTAACTGAAAACAGAGAGGCCGCAGAGGACACGAGGACAAAGACTTGATATAAATCCTCTGCGTCCCCTGCGTCCTCTTTGTCAGAATTTGTCACGCCCATTCCAAGTCGAGAACGTCGATATCGGCTCGGGCGAGCTCTTCCTCATCGCGGGGCCGTGCGTCATCGAGAGCGAAGAGCACGCGCTCAAGATGGCCGAGTGCATCTCGGGCGTCACCAAGGCGCTGGGACTTCCCTTCATTTTTAAAGCTTCTTACGACAAGGCGAACCGGACGTCGCTCTCCAGTTTCCGCGGGCCGGGGCTCGAATCCGGACTGCGCACCCTGCGCAAGATTGCCGACGAGGTGAAAGTGCCCGTGCTCACCGACGTGCACGACGCGCACGACATCTCACGCGTGGCCGACGCGGTGGACGTCATCCAGATTCCCGCCTTCCTCTGCCGTCAGACTGATTTGCTCGTCGCCGCGGGACGGAGCGGCCGTGCCGTCAATGTGAAGAAAGGCCAGTTCGTCGCGCCCGCCGATATGCGCCACGCCGTCGCCAAAATTCGCGACACCGGCAACGAGCGCGTCTTCCTCACCGAGCGCGGCTCGTCGTTCGGCTACAACAACCTGGTGGTGGACATGCGCTCGCTGGCCATCATGCGGAAGTTCGCGCCGGTGGTGTTCGACGGTACGCACTCGGTGCAATTGCCTTCGGCGGTGGCGGAGGGCAAGAGCGGGGACGAGGGCGTCGGCGCCACGCAAGCCGTTTCCGGCGGCCAGCCCGAGTTCATTCCCCTGCTGACGCGGGCTGCCGTCGCGGCCGGCGTGGACGGCATCTTCCTGGAAGTCCACGACAATCCAGCGCAGGCAAAGAGCGACGGCGCGAATGCCCTCGATCTGACCAAACTGCGTGACGTGCTGAGCAGCGTTCTGGCCGTGCATCGGGCGGCGAAAACCTACGAGTGAGCCCGATGTCGCGATGTTTCCAAACGCCCCAGCCGCCCCGCTCCCGGCTGCTAGAATCCCACCATGTCTGACGCGATCGCGCGCGCCAAGAAAATCAAGCTCCTGCTCTTCGACGTGGACGGGGTCTTCACCGACGGCACCATCTGGCTCTTTCCCGCGCCGGCCGGGGCGGAGCAGCATCCGGAGAAGGCGAAACATGACGGCGCGAGCGGCTACGGCATCGTGAGCGCGAGCATGATGGAGGCCAAGGGCTTCAGCGCGCACGACGGCATCGGGATTTCTCTGGCGCGGCTGGGCGGGATTCGCACGGGGATCATCACCAAGCGGATTTCAGAAACGGTGGCCCTGCGGGCGCGCGACCTGAAGCTGGAGTTCGTGCGCCAGGGTGTGCTCAACAAGATTGAGGCATTCAACGAAATCCTCGCCGAAGCGAAACTCACCGCCGAGCAGGCGGCGTACATGGGCGACGACATCATTGATCTGCCGGTGATGCAGGCCGCCGGGCTCGCGATCGCCGTTCCAAACGCGCGCGAAGAGGCCAAGCGCGCGGCGCACTATGTGACCGAGCGCGCAGGCGGATACGGCGCGGCGCGTGATGCGATTGAATTCATCCTGCGAGCGCAAGGCTTGCTGGAGCGCGTGGTGGCCGCGTATGTGGCGGGAAAGCGGGCGGTGGGGAAATAAACCAGAGTTACGACCAGGAGGACCCGGAGGACGCCGAGGATCCTGATTTCTTGACCCTCCGCGTCCCCCTGCGTCCTCTTTCGTCTCCATTCCGAATAAAAAGGCCCGCTGGTTCCGTCGCGAACCAGCGGGCAGCCATTCCCACTTCCCTTAATGGCCCTTCAGGAGGGTACCTGTGCATATAGACGCCTGAGGGGCGGAAAAGTTGCGGCGGATTGGAAAAATTTCTGTGGTGTGACACGGAAAAAGTCCACCGTTCACAGCTTACAGTTCACAGTTGAACCCAGAACGGGCAACTGTGAACTGTGCACTGTAAAGGATGAACTAATTTGGCAGCGACATGGGTCTGGCAGCCATCAGTTCGCTGAAGCGCGGGTCTTTGCGCAGCGCGGCGAACTCGGCGTCGGAATAAACGCTCTGGATCTTCGTGTATCCGTCCTCCATCGCCTTCCTCAAGTACAAGAGCGAGCGGTCGGCGTTGCCCATGCGCGCGTACATCTTGGCGAGGATGTAGTTGTAGAGCGCGCGGTCCTCGGGCGAAGACGACTGGAAGGAGATGCCGGCCGTGCTGCGGTGCTCGAAGACGTCGGGATCGATCTCCATGGCGCGAAGGTATTCGGCGTTGGCCTTCTCGTATTCCTTGCGCGAGAAATAGGCGCTGCCCAGGTTGCTGTGGAATGAGGCCGATTCGGGGCGCAGCGCCAGCGCCTTTTCGTAGTACTTGATCGCCTTCTTGTGCTTCTTCTGCAGGTAGTAGACGACGCCGGCGTTGTTAAAGGCCTCGGGATAGGTCTTGTCGAGCTTGGCGGCCTTTTCGAATTCCTTGCGCGCCTGGTCCCAGCGCGCCAGTTGCAGCGCGCAGATGCCGATCTTGTTGTGCAGGACGGCGTTGTTCTGGCTTTTCTGCAATGCGGCCTGGTAGTAGTCGATGGCGTCGGTGTACGACTTTTCCAGGCGCAGTTCGTCGGCCAGGTTCTCCAGCTGTTCGGGCGTGGCGCTTGCCGGCGGCGGTTCGGCGCGGCGCATCTGCTGCGGCGCCATAGCGATCCCCTGTTGTACCTGAGTCTGGGCCAGCAAGAGCACGGGGGCGGCGGCAAGGATCACCAGGATGGCAAGATCGCGACGGGTGAAGAATCGGAGGACTTTAAGTCCGAGAGACATGGGAAGCCTCCACATCATCCGACGGCCGGGGCAGGCGGGCGCGGCCGGGAGAACTCAGGCAGCCACAGCATTGGACACCACGGGTGGAAAAATCGCCCGGGTAAAGCACCTTATTTAGTTCGGAGGAGGCGACGTTCCTCCCGGTTGCTGCTGCGGCGGCTGCGACTTCTTGTCGGAGTCGTCGGATTTGAATACACCGAATATTTTGCCAAAAAAACCCTTCTTTTTCCTGGAATCTTCGGTTGCGGGCTTGGGAATGTTGCCGTTCGTCCCAGGCTGCGTCTGGGCCTGGACCTGGCCCTGAGAGCCGGGCGGCGGCGGGGGGACCACTCCGGCCGGAGTTCCGGACCTGCCCAGGCCAACCAGGCGCCCGAGTTTGTCGAGCAGGCCGCTGGCGGATGCCGTCTGCTCGCAGGTGTCGTGCGGCTCGGTGCCGCTGATGAACGCTGCCGTGTAGTCATCGGGACAGGCCGGCGTGGCAATGCGGTTCGTTGCCTTGTCCATGGTCAGCGTCACGATGCCTTCGGGCGGAGTGAAGTACTTCATGTCGCGATACTGCGGCAGGGCCTGCGCGCGCTTCATGAATTCGGCCCAGATGGGCACGGCCGCCGCCGAGCCGCTCAGCTTCACGTCGGTGTAATCGTCGTTGCCGACCCAGACGATACAAATAATGTTGCTGGTGTAACCGGCGAACCAGGCGTCGTGCGACGTGCCGGTCTTGCCGGCGGCGGGCGCGGTGAAGCCGCGCGCGCGCACGCCCGAGCCCAGGCCAGCGTTGATCACGTTCTCCATCATGGAGGTCATGACGTAGGCGACGCGCGGATCGAGCACGTCGGTCTTCTTGGGCTGCGTGTCTTCAATCACGTTGGCGCGGGCATCGCGGACTGAGCGGACCAGCGACGGGGCCACACGGGTGCCGCCGTTGGCGAACACGGTGTAGGCGCCGGCCATGTCGAGCGGCGTAGCTTCGTAGGCGCCCAGGGCCATGGCGGGCGTGGGCTTCACGCTCACGATGCCGGCGGCGCGCGCCAGGTCGGCCACTTTCTCGTATCCCACCGCTTCCGCCAGCTTCACGGTTGCGTTGTTGAGCGAGTACGCCAGCGCGTAACGGGCCGTGACCGGGCCGTGGTACTCCTCTTTGTAGTTGCGCGGCTCGTAGATCTGGTCGCCGTAGGTGAACGTGGTGGGGCTGTCGTCCAGCATGGAGGTCGGCGTGAAGATGGGCTGCCCTTCGACCGCGTTCACCGCCGTGTTCACGGCGGCGGCGTAGACAAACGGCTTGAAGATCGAGCCCGTGGGACGCCTGGCCACAGCGTGGTTCAGCTGGCTCATGCCGTAGTTGCGGCCGCCGACCAGTGCCAGCACCTCGCCGGTGTGCGGGTCAATCGCCACCAGGGCCACCTGCGCCTGCGGGCCTTCGCGGACCTTGGTTTCCATCTTGCCGCTCGCGCCTTTGACGCGCCGCGTACGAAGCTTGGCGACCTGCTCGTCGATGTTCCTGACACCGATCTCCACCGCCTCGGCCGCGGCCTTTTGCAGGTCCAGGTCGAGCGTGGTGTAGATGCGGTACTGCTGCGCGTTCATGTCGCGCTCGTTGTACCGGTCGTTCAGCGTCTCCTTCACCAGGTCAACGAAGTAGGGCGCGTCGCTGGCCTCCACGTTCGGCGGGGCCAGCTTGAGCGGCGTGGCCTTGGCCTTCTCGGCCTGGTCGCGCGTGATCGCGCCGGTCTCGACCATGGAGTCGAGCACCAGGTTGCGCCGGTCGAGCGCGCGCTCCGGATGCCGGTAGGGCGAGAGATAACTTGGCCGCTGGATGAGCCCGGCGAGCAGCGCCGCTTCCGGCAGGGTGATTTCCTTGATGTCCTTATTGAAGTAGGCGCGCGCGGCTTCGCCGAAACCATTGATGCCAAACGACCCGCGCTGTCCCAGGTTCACCGAGTTGGCGTAGAGCGTGAAAATCTGCTGCTTGTTGAAGCGCTGCTCCAGCTGCAGCGCGATCAGCATCTCGGTGAGCTTGCGCTTGATCGTCTTTTCCTGGCCGAGAAAGAAGCCGGGCTGGCGCGCGATCTGCATCGTGATCGTGGAGCCGCCCTGGCCGCGCCTTCCCTGGCGCAGGTCAACCAGTGCGGCTTCGGCGAAGCGGAAGTAGTTGATGCCGCTGTGCTGGAAGAACCGGCGATCTTCGATGGCGATGGTGGCGTCGACCAGCACCTTGGGAATGTCGTCGTAGGTGATGACGCGGCGCTTGCCGCGGTTCTGGCTGTCGGAGAGGCCGGTGATGAGCTGCGGCTCCAGCTCGTATGCGGCCAGGTCTTTGCCCGCCATGGAGCCGAGGCCGGTGATCTTGTCGACTTTGCCGCCGGCGACGCGCACGATGGCGCCGTCGGGCGAATGATACGACTCCGGCCCGGGCTTGATCTCTATGCCGCCGCTCAGCAGGCGGAAGGTGCCGAGGCGAGACTCGGGCTGCACACCCTCGGGCGAATAGCCGGCGTGGACCAGTTGGCGTTCGAGGTCGCTGACCGAAACCGGGTCGCCGAGCTCGAGCACGCGCGGCGCGGCGTAAATCTGCGCCGACGACTCGAAGATCTGCCCGCTCATGCGGGCGTCAACGATCTTCTGATACTTGATGTAGTAATAGGCGAAAACGCTCAGCAGCAGAACGCTGCCAATTATGAAGACGGCCAGCCCGGCGCGCACGCGCGGGTCAGCGGCCAGGTCGGCGAGGGTGATGTCTTTTTTGCGCGCCGCGCCGGAGCGCGCGCCCCGACCGGACCTGGGAATCTTCAGCTTGATGGCCACTTAGGTTGCGGAGATCGCCCGCGGGCGGCCGTCTGCGCGGCCTGTCCGCGTGTTGACATTAGTTGGACGAGTTGGCGCGCCGTTTAGTTATCCAGCAACCACGCCGTGTCCGGCGGGCCAGAGCGTGGACATATTGTAATCGAAGCGGCGGCCGCCGCACCCCGGTGGCGCGAAGGGCGGTGTTTGCTCCAGGAGACACCGAGGGTGCGCGGTGGGTTCCGCAACGTTGCCGGTTGCCGGTTGTCAGTTGCCAGCCACAACGCCGCTCGGGCTGGCCGCTGGCAACCCGCAACGGACAACCGTCAGATTCTCTTCTGCTTGCTGTTCGGCGAGAATTTCAGGTCGATGGGATACAGCGGCAGGTCCACGTGGATCTTGTATTCGGCCCAGATGGTGAGTTCGCTGCCGTTGCGCTGCACGTTGATCTGGTCGGCGGTCAGCGGGATGTCGTACTCGCGCGCCTTCTTGGCGACCGCCTCGCGGATGTCCTGGTCGGTCTTCTGCTGGTTGTACGCGCTGTAGCGCGCCTCCTGGGCAATGGCGTCTTCAAACTGGTATTCGTTGAAGTACGGCGGGACCAGCATCCAGGCGACGTAGAACGCCGCCACCACCAGGAACAGACCGGAGAAAGCCCGAAGCGCCTTCATAGCAACCTCCACGGCGCCGCCGCGCGCCAACGGCTGTGGTCGCGCGCCGGGCGGCCGCGAATGCCCCGCATGCTAGCACCGTGAGTTGCCGGTGTCGAGAATACCCGGCGCAGGTCAGAACCACGGCGGTTACGGAAGGGAAGGAACCACAGGACTGTGGGTTGATTTCCGCGACCCCGCAGCGGTCAGGGTGTGGCCCACTTTAGCGCCAAGTTGTTTCCTTTTGACGCAACGAAGCCAAACCTCTTGCCGTCGTAACAGGCGAGCGCTGAGCCCGCCTCTATCGGTACGCGGAACAGGTATTCATCTCCGCCTGGGGCCCGCGAAATCGCTTCTGCAGTTTGTCACATTCTCGGTTCCGCCAGTGCACGCAAACGTATTTACTGTCATCGAACACGGAGGGTTGTCGTTGGAACAGGAGATCTGTTGTGGAGCTACGTAGCGGCATTGGCCAGCACTGGCAATACTGACCGTTACCGAGCAAACTGCTCCAAGGAGTACGAAGCGGCTTTCAATCGTTCCATGTCGATCCTTCCTTGGAGGTGAGCAGAGTACAAGGTAAGGAAGGGGGGGGTGCAAGCGTCAACATGCGACACTAGTGTCAGGCGGTTCTGGCGTATCAGTGCATCGCTTAAAGTTAGGCGTAAGCTAGCCGCCCAGCTCGCGCAATATTTCCTTCCCCAGCTTCAGCGCCTCGCCGAAATTCTTCTGATACTCGAGGAACTGCCGGTTCAGTTCGAGCGAGCGGTCGGGAGAGAGGCGCGCGCGCAGCAGCATGTCGCGCAGGTGGACAGGGTTGGGCAGCACGGCTTCTTCGGTCAGCTCTTCCAGGGCAACAGCGGGATCGTAATGATACATGGCGTCTTCTTCTCCGTGCAGCGGGCTTGCCGGTGGAGGGTCCTAAACCACTTCGGTCTGCCACAGATCGTGCAGGTGGACGAGCCCGACCACGCGTCCGGCGGTGTCGACCACCACGAGCGAAGTAATTTTCTTCTGCTCCATTGCGTTGAGCGCGGCGGCGGCGAAGGCGTCGGGCGCGATCGTCTTGGGATGGCGGGTCATGCAGTCGGCGGCGGTAAGTTCGAGCACGTTGCGTCCGTTGTGGCTCTGTTTTTCCAGCAGGCGGCGCAGATCGCCGTCGCTGACGATGCCCACCAGTTTGTCGCCGTCCACCACCGTCGTGATGCCCAGGCCTTTGCGCGACATTTCATAGATCACGTCGGGCATGCGGGTGTGCGGTTCGACGCGCGGCACGGCGTTGCCGGTGTGCATCAGCGACTCCACGCGCGCCAGGCGCTTGCCCAGCTTGCCGCCGGGATGCAGGTTGGCGAAATCTTCTTCCTTGAAACCGCGTTTCTGCGAGAGCGCCATGGCGAGCGCATCGCCCAGCGCCATCATGGTTGCGGTCGAAGCCGTGGGCGCCAGGCCCAGCGAGCACGCTTCCTGCGCGACCGAGCAGTCGAGCGCCACATCGGCGGCGGCGGCGAGCGTGGAAAGCCGCGCGGTGGCGCCGGCCGGCGTCATGGGCGCGGAAGCCGCGGCCGCGCTGGCAATGCGGTCAAGATCGCTGATGCGCAGCGACGCGCGGCGCTCGCGTCCAGCGTGCGCCGGCGTTTTGTGCGCGGCGTGGTCGCCGTCAGAAGAGCGGCGTGAGGCCGCGAGGGCGGCTTCGCCCGCGGCACGAGCGTGTCCCGAGGCCGCACCGCCGCCGGCAGCGCCCGAAGCCGCGGAACCGTCTTCTGAATAAATACTGTCGCCGGTGAACGAGATGACCGGCACTTCCAGGCGCTTGAGCGTTGCGAGCAGCCGCAGGATCTCTTCCGTCTCGCCGCTGGAGGAGAGCGCCAGAACCACGTCGCCCTTCACCACCATGCCCAGGTCGCCATGCAGCGCTTCGGCGGGATGCAGGAAGAGCGAAGGCGTGCCGGTGGAGCTGAGCGTGGCGGCGATTTTGCGCGCCACGATGCCGCTCTTGCCCATGCCGGTCACGACCACGCGACCCTTGCAACCGTGGACGAGCGCCAGCGCGCGCTCGAACGCCGGCGCCATGGGCCCGGCAAGCCGCGCGGCCAGCGCGCGCAGTGCGTCGGCCTCGATGCGGACCACGTCGGCAGGAATGTGCGCCATGAGAAGAGAACATGGTAATTGATTTTGCCCGGAGGGGCACGAACCGGAGCAGGAGGCGATGGCGAACCGGCCCCAACTGTCGAGCGGGACCATCGTCCGCGTGGGCGGTTGGCGCAGCGCGCGATCGAGCAGCGCGCCGGGTGCGGCGCCCGGGTCAATGAATGAACTTCCTCTGCGTCCTCCGCGTCCTCCGCGGTTGAATTTTTCTGCGCAGAAGCGAAGATTTGGCGAAGGTGCTAGAATGCGGAAACACCATGCCTCACCCTCCGGAAGTGACGGCCGCTGCCGCTGAACCGGCTTCCCTGGCCTGGGCCCACCCGGTGGTCAGGGAGTGGTTTGTCGGCAGGTTCGGCACGCCCACCGAGCCGCAGGAAGCCGGATGGCCGCGCATCGTGGCGGGCGAAGCCACGCTGATTTCGGCGCCGACCGGCTCAGGCAAGACGCTCTCGGCCTTCCTGGTCTGCATTGACCGCCTGGTGCGCAAGGCGATGGCGGGCCAGCTGCGCGACCGCACCGAAGTGCTCTACGTCTCGCCGCTGAAGGCGCTGGGCAACGACATCCAGAAGAACCTGGAGGCGCCGCTCGCCGAAATCCTGGCGTTGGCCGCCGAGCGCGGCCACCTGAGCGGCGTGCAGGCGGCGCTGCCGGGCGTGGGGTCCGGCGCCGAGTCCGAGCCCGTGATTCGAACTGCGGTGCGCACCGGCGACACGCTGATGCATGAGCGCCGCGCCATGCTGAAGCGGCCGCCGCACATCCTGGTCACCACGCCCGAGTCGCTCTACATCCTGCTCACCGCGGAGCGCAGCCGCGCCGTGCTGCGCGACGTGGAAACGGTGATCGTGGATGAAATCCACGCCGTCGCCGGCTCCAAGCGCGGCTCGCACCTGGCGCTTTCGCTGGAGCGGCTGGACGCCCTCATCTGCCATGACCGTGTCGGCGGCGTCGCATCGTTCTGGAAGCGGCCGGCGCCGGTGCGCATCGGACTCTCCGCGACGCAGAAGCCGCTCGACCAGATCGCGCAGTTCCTGGTCGGCGCCGGCCGGCCGATGCCCGCCATCGTCAACGTAGGACACAAGCGCCGTCTCGACCTGGCCATCGAAGTACCGGGGCAGGAGCTGGGTCCTGTGGCCTCGAACGAAATGTGGGACGAGGTGTACGACCGCATCGCGCAGTTGGCGCGGGAGCACCGGTCAACGCTCGTCTTCGTCAACACGCGCCGGCTGGTCGAGCGCATCGCGCACCAGCTCTCCGAGCGGCTGGGCGAAGACGCGGTCGCGGCGCACCATGGCAGCCTGTCTCGCAAACTGCGTCTGGCCGCAGAGCGGAAGCTCAAGGCCGGTGAAGTGCGCGTGCTGGTGGCCACCGCATCGCTGGAACTCGGCATTGACATCGGCACGGTGGACCTGGTGTGCCTGATGGGCACGCCGCGCTCCATCGCCGTCGCTCTGCAGCGCGTTGGCCGCGCCGGACACTGGCGCGGCGCCGTGGCCAAGGGCCGCGTCTTCGCCATGACGCGCGACGAACTGCTGGAGTGCGCGGCGCTGGTCCGCGGCATCCGGCAAGGGGAACTCGACCGCATCCTTGTTCCTGAGTCGCCGCTGGATGTGCTGGCGCAGCAGATGGTGGCCGCGTGTGCCGCCGAGGAGAGCAACGCCGCATCCGGCAACGGCAACGACGGCGATTCCACCTCAAGCGGCTGGCAGGAAGACGCGCTGTTCGATCTGGTGCGCCGCGCTTATCCGTATCGCAATCTTCAGCGCGGCGAATTTGATGCTCTGGTCGAGATGCTGTCCGAAGGCATCGCGTCGGGCCGCGGGCGCTACGCGGCTTACCTGCATCGCGATCGCGTGCACGGCATGCTGCGCGCGCGCCGCGGCAGCCGCATGACGGCCATCACCAGCGGCGGCGCCATCCCTGACAACGCGCTTTACACCGTGGTCGCGCAGCCCGAGGGCACGGTGGTCGGCACGGTGGACGAAGACTTCGCGGTGGAGAGCATGCGCGGCGACATCATGCTGCTGGGCAACACGTCGTGGCGCATTCATCGCATCGAGGGCGCCACCGGACGCGTGCTGGTGGAAGACGCGCACGGCGCGCCGCCTTCGGTCCCCTTCTGGCGCGGCGAGGCGCCGGCGCGCACCGCCGAACTCAGCTCGCAGGTCGCCGGGCTTCGCCAGGAAATCTCCGATCGCGTTCCCGGCAAGCCGCCGGCCGCGACCTCGCCGCACAATCCCGACTTCGCTGAGTGCGTCACCTGGCTGCGCGAAGAAACCGGGCTCGACCGGGCCGGTGCCGAGCAGGCCGTGGCGTATGTAGTGAACGGACGCGCCGTTCTGGGCGAGGTGCCGACCAAACAGACCATCATCGCCGAGCGCTTTTTCGACGAAGCCGGCGGCATGCAACTGGTGATCCACGCGCCGTTTGGCGGTCGCATCAACAAGGCGTGGGGGCTGGCCCTGCGCAAGCGCTTCTGCCGGTCGTTCAATTTCGAACTGCAGGCTGCGGCGACCGACAACGGGCTGAACATCGCGCTGGCCGAACAGCACAGCTTCCCGCTCGCCGACGTCTTTCGCTTCCTCAGCCCCGAGTCCGTGCAGGAAGTTCTGGAGCAGGCGGCGCTGGCGTCGCCCATCTTCACCACGCGCTGGCGATGGGTGGCCAACCGCTCGTTGGCACTGCTTCGGATGCGCGGCGGCAAAAAGGTCCCGCCACAAATCCAGCGCATGCGCGGCGACGACCTGCTCGCCAGCGTCTTCCCGCAGGTGGCTGCCTGCCAGGAAAACATCGAGGGCGACATCCAAATTCCCGCCCACCCGCTCATCCGCGAGGTGATGAAGGACGTGCTCTCGGAGGCGATGGACCTCGACGGGCTGAAACGCGTGCTCGCCGGGATCGAGTCCGGCGCCATCCGCACCGTCGCGGTGGACACGCCGGTTCCATCCCCGTTCTCGCACGAAATTCTGAACGCGAATCCGTATGCCTATCTGGACGATGCGCCGCTGGAGGAGCGCCGTGCTCGCGCCGTCGAGATGCGGCGCGCGCTGCCCGAATCGGTGCTCTCGGAAGTCGGCGCGCTCGATGCGGCGGCCATTGCGGAAGTCCGCGCAGATGCCTGGCCCGATGTGCGCGACGCCGAGGAGCTGCACGACGCGCTGCTGTCGTTGGTGGCGCTGCCGGCTTCGTCTTTACATCCCGAGGAGCGAAACGCCGAGGGGGCCCCGCTGCTGCCTGGCACATCAGGTCAGGCATGGCCCCCTGGCTTCGCTCCGGACGTAAATCAATACGCTGCCGAGCTCTCGAAGCAACGTCGGCTTGGCATCGCGCGCGTCAATGGCCAGGTGTTCTACGTCTCCGCCGAGCGTGCCGCCGCCTTCCGCGTGCTCTATCCCGCCGCAACGTTCGATCTTGCGCCCGCCGACTTGCCGGTGGAAGCGCCGCCTTACGACGATGCGCTGCTCCAGCTCGTCACCGGATGGATGCAGCACATCGGGCCGACCACCGCGTCCGAACTCGCCGAGCGCCTGGCGCTGCCGGAGAATGAAATCGATAAAGCACTGCTGCGGCTGGAAGCATCCGGCGCGGTTCTCCGCGGCAAGTTCACCGATCCGCATACGCCGCACACCGAGTGGTCCGATCGCCGCTTGCTGGCGCGCATACACCGGCTCACGCTCGGCAAGCTCCGCAAGCAGATCGAGCCGGTCACACCCGCCGTCTTCATGCGCTGGCTGGCGCAGTGGCAGCACGTCGCCGCCGGCACGCAGCTCTCGGGCGAGCGCGGTCTGCTGCAAGTCCTGCGGCAACTGCAGGGGTTTGAAATTCCGGCGAACGCGTGGGAGCGCGAGGTGCTCTCGCGCCGTCTGCGCGACTACGACCCAAAGCAGCTCGACCAGCTTTGCCTGACCGGCGCGGCCGGCTGGGGACGTCTTTCGCCGCATCCGGCCACGCTCGACGTGAGCGCGAACGGCGAAGGCGAGACGGCGCGGCGCGTGGTGCCGACGAAGGTCGCGCCCATCACGCTCTTCCTGCGCGACGAAGCCGACTGGATGGCGCTGCGCCCGCACGCCGACCCGGCGCGTGCGGACTCGCGCGGCCTCAGCGCCGTGGCGCGCGACGTGTTGAACTTTCTGCGCCAGCGCGGCGCTTCCTTCTTCGCCGATGTGGTCCGCGGCACCGGCCGCCTGAAGGCAGAGGTCGAAACCGGGCTCTGGGAGCTGGTTGCCGCCGGCCTGGTCACCGCCGACGGCTTCGACAATCTGCGCTCGCTGATCGATCCACGCCGCCGCGCCGGACAGGGCGCGGGACGCAGCGCCCGCCCCCGCCACTCCGCCGGACGCTGGTCGCTGCTCTATGGCGTGGAAGGCGATCACGCGCAGGCGCTGGAAGCCACTTGCCGCATGCTGCTGGAGCGCTACGGCGTGGTCTTCCGCGAGCTGCTCGTTCGCGAAACCATTCTGCCGCGCTGGCGCGAGCTGCTCACCGGCTTCCGCCGCCTGGAAGACCGCGGCGAAGTTCGCGGCGGCCGCTTCGTTGATGGCTTTATCGGCGAACAATTCGCGCTGCCGCTTGCCGTGGAATCGCTGCGCGCCATGCGCGACAGGGCGCCTTCGGGCGAGACCGTCACCATCTCCGCCGCCGACCCGCTGAACCTGGCAGGCATCGTCGTGCCCGGCGAGCGCGTTCCGGCGATTTCCGGAAAGTTCGTAGTGTTCCGCGACGGTGTGGCGGTTACGGATGATGACCGCCACACGATGGCGGCTTCCCTCCCGCAGCCAGTCGCGGCGCAATGACCCCGAACAAAGAGGACCCGGAGGACGCGGAGGAAACGCGCCCTCGGCGTCCTCAGCGCCCTCCTTGTTTTAAGTTCACTTCTTGCACTACACTCCGCTGCTTCCCCCACCGCGTACGACGCAGGAGCGATAACCGTGCCGCAGGATTCGTTGCGGGAGCTGCTCGACCTTTCGGCCGTGCATGGGCTGTACGCGCGCATCCTGGAAGAGCGTCTCGGGCATCCCATCCCGCCGCACGAAATCAAGACGGAAGACCCGTCCACGCTGGCCATCACGATGCAGCAGTGGCTGAACCTGCTGGACCTGGCGATCACGCCGGTGCTGGTGCGCGACGCGCTCAAGACCGCGCCGCAACGGGAGGCGCTGGAGGCGTTGCTGCGTTTTTACATCCTGCGCGGCTCGTTGGCCGATGATGACCGCGACAAGGCCGACTTCCTCGCCACGCACCTGTATCGCCATCCGCCGTCGTGGCTCGGCACCGGCGTGCGCACTCCTGGCCAGACGGAAGACGCCGATTTCGCCGCCGACTTCGAGCGCGAACTCATCCTGATTGTCGGCGAAGCGCAGGTGCCTCCTATTCCGGAAGAGCGTCGGCAACTGGTGCGCGAATTCGAGTTCATCCGGCAGGAAGTCGGCGACATTCGCCACTTCGAGCAGCTCACCGATTCGGGCGTGGTGCAGCGCGTGCGCGACATCAAGCACGCACTCGGCCCGTCGTTCTACCATCCGCACGCGCTGGCGCGCGTGGCCAGCTACAACGCTTACTTCGGAAGGCGCTTTGACGAGCTCTTCCACCAGGCGGCGGAAGAGATCAAGTCCTATGCCGCGCGCATCCAGCAGGAAGGCGGCTCCATGGCCAGCCGCGTGGAGGGCGACGTCACCGTGCAGCACCTGGCCGACGTGGCGGAGAACCAGCAGAAAATCCTGCGCCGCGACTACCGCCACGCCCAGGAGCAGTTCCGCAAGGTCGCCGGCTACAAGAAAGCGGTGCGCGCCAAGGGAGCTGCCGCATCGTCGCTGGCCGGACCCGCGACGCCGGCGCCGGGCACAGCTCCGCGGGTGATGGCGCCCACGCCTTCCGGACTGCGCACGGCCGCCGTGCAGGCGGAAGAGAGCAAGCTGCGCGTCGTGATCGAATCCATTCAGCACTTCGTGCGCGCCGCCGAACCCAATTCCGCCAGCGTGGTGCCGCTGCGCAACGTGAACGTGCCGCTCTCGCCGGTGGAAGTGGACGCATTCCGAGCCAACTTCAGCGGGGAAAAGAGCTACCGCGCCGACTATGCCGGTTCCCTCATACGCATGGCGGCCCTGTTCGCCCGCATCCGCTCGGAGACCGTGGATTACCAGGCCAAGCGCGACTCCGCTTATCTATGGAAGCCGCACGCCGACTCCATGACCTACCTGGTGCGCGCCGCCCAGTTGGAGCTCGACAAGTCAGAAAGGGTGAAGAACACCGCCGAGCAGCGTGGCCTGAAGGACAAAGTCGCCGCCATGGCCAGCGCGCAGGGCCGCCTGCGCACGCTCATAAGCGAGACGGTGCGCACGCTGGAAACGCTGAAGTAGCCCCCGCGATGGCGGGCCTTCTGCGCAAAAAAAAAAAGCCCACCTGCAGAGTTCTGAGGTGGGCGCCTGCCGCAAACCGGTTCAGACTATTTCTTGGGCGCTTCCTTCTTGGCGGCCGGCTCAGCCTTCTTCAGCGCGGCGTTGTGCACGCCGCCCGAGCTCGTCTTCGGGCGCCAGAAAGCGGTTTCGCTTCCCACGAACGAATCGTCAACGTAGCTCATCTTCGGGTTGAAGGCGAAGACGCGCTCTTCCGAGCCCAGCTCGGCTTCGGCGAACTGCTCGCGGAGCTTCTTCTGCCCTTCTTCACCGAGCGCGGCCTCATAGGGCTTGTGCCGCTCGTCGTAGGTGTCAAGCGATTCCAGCGACTTGATGGGCGAGAACAGCAGGTAGGTGCCCGACGCCGCGCCTGACGCGACCTCGAACACGGCAATGCTCTCGTCCACATTGCCTTTCTCGTGCGCGGCGACCTGGGCCTTGCGCGCCTCCTCGAACTGGCGCTCATGCCCCGGGCGGACACGGATGCGGTTCACCCCAAAGTAACGCATCTCCGCGATCTTCACATTGGGCCGATAACTCAGGTCAGGACGATACACGGCGACCATGCTGGTGTAGCCGCTGAGATTGTCCGAGTCCTGCGGCGCGTAGGTCATATTGACGTTCATCGCTGCCGGAGAAGCCTCCACCTGCTTGTTGACCTTCTCCCAGGCGGCGAACGACTCATACGGGGTAATGAACCAGGCCTCGTCGTTGCCGGTGAGGCTGGTCATGCCCAGGTAGCCAACCGGATACTTGGCCTGCGCGGCGGCGCGGGCCCACCCGGCTTCGAGCTTCTCATGGGCAAAGCCGCGGCCCGGCTTCACCTGCTCGACTGCGATCTGGATCACCTTCGGCGGGGAGTTGTGCTCGTGGGTGTTCTGCATCTGGGCAAAGGCCGGCGCAACCGCCGCGATCAGCAGCAGCGCGCAAAGTGCAAACGTGACTCGGCGCATGGGGGAATCCTCCTCAATTTTGTGAGCTCATGGAGCGGGACAGGACCTTCCGCCTTCGCCCGACAGAAATGAAGCAACCCGAAGGCGGCACAACGAACGGGTGGCGGGACGGACGTTAGTCCCTCGCCGGAGGCAAGTCAAGCGCCGGAACCGGCGACGCCGGCGTTGCATGGGCGGCCGAGGGGCCGGATAACGTGTTGCAACACATATCTCTACCGGCCGCTGCATCCAAACCGCGACCCGCGCATCTATAGCCGCGGAGGTTGTGATGGCAAGCGAGCGCAACGTCGTGAAAACCATTGCCGCGCGCCCGTCCTCGGACGGCGCCGGCGTCAAGCTGTTCCGCAGCATCGGCACGGGACTGCTCTCCCAGCTGGACCCGTTTCTTCTGCTCGACGAATTCAAGTCGGACTCGGCCGATGACTACGTGGGCGGTTTCCCCGATCATCCCCATCGCGGGTTCGAGACCGTCACCTACATGCTCGCCGGCCGCATGCGCCATCGCGACAATCACGGCCACGAAGGCCTGCTCACGCCGGGAAGCGTGCAGTGGATGACCGCCGGCCGCGGCATCATCCACTCGGAGATGCCCGAGCAGGAGAGTGGCCTGATGCACGGCTTCCAGCTCTGGGTGAACCTGCCGGCGCGCGACAAGCTCACCGCGCCGCGTTACCAGGAGTTTGAGGCCGGCAAGATTCCGGTCGCCACCCCCGCTGACGGCGTGAAGGTGCGCGTGATCGCGGGTCACGCGTTCGGCGCTGACGGCCCGGTGGCCGGCATCGTCACCGATCCGCTGTATCTCGACGTGCAGCTGGGGCCGAATCGCGAGTTCGCCATCGATGTGCCGGGAGATCACAACGCCGTCGTCTATGTGTTTGAAGGCGGAGCGCAGATCGGACCGGTAGGCAAGCAGACCGTGCTCCCGCCGCAGACGCTGGCGGCGCTCGGCTCCGGAGAGCGCGTGGCGGTGCGCACGGCCAATCGTCCGGCGCGCTTCCTGCTTATCGCCGGACGCCCGCTCAACGAACCGGTCGCGCGCTATGGGCCCTTCGTGATGAACACCCAGCGGCAGATCCGCGAAGCGATTGCCGACTTCCAGGGCGGAAGGTTCTAAGAACCAGCACTCAGCAGTCAGCACTCTGCATTCAGCCCCGGCACGTTCCAGACGCGCCTGCGCTGCGATGCTGAGTGCTTTTTTCTTTCTGATCCGCGAACCGGTGGCTTGCGCCCAACGGGCCGGGGGCTGATTGCTGAGTGCTGCTCGCCTAATTGTCCACGATCACGACCGGGTCCAGCGTCTTGCTGCCCACGGTGACCGAATAGGCGTAGGAGGTTCCATTGGCGTTGGCGCCCGACTTCACCGGCCCGGTCGGCTGGGTGGCGTTGTTCTGGATGCTGTAGCTGTTGTTGCTGAACGGGCTGGTGGTCTTGTTGGCGTTGCCGGCAACGACGAAGTTCACGGTTGCGGTCTGGCCGCTCTGGTTCTGGAACAACACCTGGTTTCCGCCGCTTTTGCTGACATGCACTCTGTTTGAGCTGACTTGCGGGTTGCCGCTTCCGTCCACGGTGATGGTGACCTGGGGGTTGTTAGGCATAACTTCTCCTTGCGCGGAGAGGAGCACGCGGCGCCACGGACTCGGCTGCGCCGCTTGCTTTGGCTCTTCGCCTGAGCAGGCTGCGGAGCCTACGCCTGTGCTCAGGTGGCGTCAAGCGACAGAGTGCGCCACCGGTTCCAGCAAACCTTAGGTCGCATAGTGAACGCTGAGGACTACTTCTTCGACTGCAGGTTCTCCGCCGACTTCATGAGCTGCTGGAAACGCGGGTCGCCTGCCAGCGGATCGAAGTTCGGCCACGCCGCGATGTAGCTGGGGGCGGCGCCGGCAGCGAAACACTTCTCCAGTTGCGTCAGCGCGCCCTGCCGATCGCCGGCCTGCATCGCCACGATGGCCGCTTCACGAGGTAAGTCGGGCCCGCCGGGCTTGAGCGCCTCGGCGCGCCGCAGGTACTCCAGCGCCGGCTGCTTCTCGCCGATCATGGCGTAAAAGTGCGCGAGCCCAAGCAGCGCGGTCAGGTTGCTGGCGTCCACCTTGAGCGCGGCTTCCGCGCCCGTGATCGCGCGCCGAAACGTTTCCACTGAATCGTTCCGCAGCCCCGGCGCCCAATACTGCGCATCGGCCAGGTTCCCCCAGATGGAAAAGTCCCGGTCGTTCAGGCGCACCGCCTCGGTGTAAGACCGCACCGCATCGGCGTACCGGCGCGAGAAAAAGTAAGACGTCCCCAGGTTGGCATACGCCGTGGGATGCGGCCGCAGCGCCACCGAGCGCTCCAGTTGCGTGATGGCCGGCGCGTACTTGCCCTGCATGATGTACACGCCGCCCAGGTTGTTGAAGCCGCGGTAATTCTCGGGCGCGAGCGCGATCACCCGCTGGAACATCTGCGCCGATTCGTCGTAGCGTCCGCGCCGCAGGTAGAACGTGCCCAGCCAGTTGTAATTCGCCCAGTAGTTGGGACGCAGCTTGATGGCCGCCTTGTAGGTCGTCTCGGCGTCGGCGAATTTGCCGGCGCGCTCGTATGCCTGCGCCAGGCCGCGCACGGAATCGTCATCCGACGGGTTGCGCGCCAGCGCGTCGTTGAACTCGCGCACGGCATCGTCGTACCGCCCAGTGCCGCTGTAGATGTTGGCCAGGCACGAGTGCCCGGCGGGCAGGTTCTTGTCGAGCTCCAGCGCGCGCATGCACGCCAGCCGCGCGCTCTCGATCTGGCTCGCGTCGCGCTTCTCCTCGTACATGTGCCAGTAGGTGCGCCCAAGGCCGGCAAACGCGAGCGCGTAGCCGGGGTCATGCTCCTTCGCCGACTGGAACGCCGCCACCGCCGCACCCAGCTTCTCGGGATCGTTGTACTGCTGCAGATATCCGAGTCCGCGCAGATAGGCCAGGTACGCGGCGCTGTCCACCGTGCCGTGGGCCTTGCTGGCCTGCCCGGCATCTTCCAGTTGCAGCGCGCGCCCCAGGCTGGCCATCACCTGGTCTTCGATCACGAAGGGATCGCCGGCCGGCACGGTGATGGTGTCGCCGGTCACGGCGCGCTGCGTGCTCGCGTCCAACAGGCTGTAGGTGACGCGGCTCAGATTGTCAGACTGGCGCAGGCTGCCGGTCAGCACCAGGTCAACGCCGAACTGCTGGCGCGCTTTCTGCACGCTGTCGACTTTCTGACTGCGAATGTCGTTGAGCGCCACCACCTGCACCGCGCCGTTCGACAGGCCACCCAGCCGGTCAGCGACGGCTTCGGTCAATCCGGCGGAGAACGCCTGCGCGCTCACGTCGCCGTCCGGGGCGGTGAACGGCAGCACGGCGAGTTGCTGCGTGCGCACCGCTCCGACGCGCGCCGATGCCCAGCGCATCACGCGGCGCGGCACATTCGTCGAGAACAGCCCTGCCAGCGAGGCAACGAGCACGGCAACGGCAGCGCCCCAGCGAAGAAAGCGTCCACGCCGCCGCCGCGCGCGCACCAGCGTGTACTCGGCCATGCGGCTGGCCACGATGGATGGGTCCTGCGTGCGGCTGCCGGAGGGCGTTTGCAGCGGCAACGACATCTTCACCGGCGTGACTGTCGCCAGCTCTTTGGCAATCTCCTGCGCGTTCGACGGCCGCGCATGCGGGTCCTTCACCAGCATCCCGTTCACGATCGCGGACAGAACCGCCGGCGTCTCGCTGAACCTCTGCAGCGGCTCCGGATGCTGCGACAGGATGCGCTCGCACGTTTCGAAGAAGCTCGGCCGCAGGAACGGATGAAATCCCGCCAGCGCCTCGTAGAAAACTACGCCGAGCGAGAACACGTCGGCCGCGGGCCCGAACGGCTGCTCCAGCACCACTTCCGGCGCCATGTATCCGGTGGTGCCGACCGTGCCCGGCGCCGTGCTGGCCAGCGACGGCCGGGAATCTGATGAGACGCGCCGCGCGATGCCGAAGTCGAGCACCTTCACCGTGCCCGCCGGCGACACCATGATGTTCTCCGGCTTGATGTCGCAGTGCACGATGTTGCGCGTGTGCGCCGCGCCCAATGCCTGCGCGCATTGCGTAGCGATCTCCAGGAACTGCGCCAGGGTCATGGGCTGGGAGAGCCGCTGGCGCAGGTTGTGGCCGTCCACCAGCTCCATCACCAGGTAAATTTCTTCGCTTTCTTCCAGGATGTCGTAGAGCGCGGCGATGCGCGGATCGGAGAGGCTGGAGACGCGCTGCGCCTCCTTCAGGAACCGCTCGCGCGTGCGCGGGTCCGTGCGCAGATGCGGGGCAATGCGCTTGAGCGCCACCGCGCGGTGCAGCCGCGCGTCTGTAGCGCGATACACCTCGCCCATGCCCCCGGCGCCCAGGCGCTCGCCAACTTCAAAGCGCCCGATCACGGTCCCGCTCAGCGACGGACGGATATCGGCCGCGGGTTTGGGCGGGTCTGACATGGGATCGGATTCGTCCAGACGGGACTTACAGGCAGCCTATCTTAGCGCAGTGCTGCGAAGAGAGTGCACCTGCTGCTGCCAATCATTGTTGAGCAGCAAACAACTCCCCCCGCCGCCGTGGGCTGGCGAACGTTCAGCGCCCAAAGTCACGCTGGCCATCCAGAGTTCCGGGATATAATCCGCGCCATCAGCGGGAGCATGCCTGTACCCCAGGCCCGCTGTCCCTTCCCCGAATTTGTTCGGTACGAGAGGCTCCCGATGTCCCACCCGCGGCTGGTCCCGAAGCTCGTTTTGTCTGCTGTCGTCGTCTGTCTGTTCGCCGCGCATGCCTTTGCCGGCTGCAACGTGCTGGTGGTGAGCTCGATCCTGCCCACCGACCCAAACGGCAGCGCCGGCAACACCGCCATCACGGCGAGCACAGCCGGAACTCCGGCGAACCTGAATCGCGAGGGACTGGTGGAGCGCGTCTCCGACGTGCTCATATTCGACGACACCGCCGTCGCCGGCGGCAACTGCTTCGTGGTGGGCAACAGCCTGCGCCTGACCTACAACGCAGCGCTCACGCGTCCGCAGAGCATTCAATCCGCCACGGCCGCGAACTTCGACGTGTTCGACAGCAACGGCGCCGCCGGCCTGGTGATTGACGCCGTTTCGCAAGCGGGGCTCGCGCCCGGCGGCACGGCGCAAACGGTGATCGTCATCACCGTGCAGCAGGCCGGCACTGCAGCGACCATTGCCGGCGGCCTCACCGCCAGCGGCGCCGGCGCGGCCGTGCGCGTCAAGAACCTGCGCGTTGACGCCACGCCGTTCTCCGACGGCGCCAACGTCGTCTCCACAGTTTCGGCATTTCAAAACATGCCGGCGCCGGTCAACGCCGTGGTCGGCGTTGCGCGCAGCACCATCGCGCCCGGCGCGGGCGTGATCCAGGCGGGATTCGGCACGCAAAGCTCGAACTCCACGCTCACCACGCCGGCCATCTTTGGCTTCGCGGAAAACTTCGGCAATGCGTTTCGCGTGCGCGGCAACAATGTGAGCGGCGTGTTCAACGACGATCCCACCAACGCGACCAGCCTCATCTTCGACGTCGGCACGACCCTGCCCTGGGGCGTGACGATGACATTTCCGAGCACGATTGACACGTCAGCCGCCGCCGGCCTGGGCGGCATCACGTTCCGCCTGCGCTTGGGCGGCAACTGCACCGGCCCGGCGAATTGCTTCGCGATCTACGACACCATCGCCAACGGCCCCACGCCATCGAGCGTGACCATCACCACCGCCGCCGCGCCCAACACCGGCGCCGACGGCAACCTGCCCGCGATCGGCGTCTTCATCCCGAGTCCTTCGGGGTTCGGCACGGTAGCGATGAACGTCTCGTTCGGTCCGGTGTCGTCGGGCGGCAGCAATGACGACGTGCAGCCCGGCGCCGTGCCCCGCTATCAAGGCTCAGGCGTCTCGCGCCGCGTGCTGACCACCACGAACTTGTTCCTGAACGGCGGCCTGCCGCCCGGACCGGCGCTGCTGCCGAACCTGATATCCATCTCGCCCGGCGTCGCCGTCGCCGGGGCCAATGGGCTCACGCTTACGCTGACCGGCACGAACTTCTCGCCGGGCGCGGTAGTGCAGTGGAACGGATCGCCGCGCGCCACCGCGTTCATCGGCAGCACCGTTCTCCAGGCCACGCTGCTAAGCAGCGACCTGGCGATTGCGGGCACGGCCGCGGTGAGCGTCGCGTCGCCCGCGGGGACTTCCAATCCGCTGAACTTCTCCATCGCCGCCAGCCCGCAGCCCAATTCGCCGCTCACCTATGTGCTGCCGCACATCGTTTCCGGCGGTGGATTCGCAACGCGCGTCACGGTGGTGAACATCACCGACGCGCCGAACAGCGTGGTGGTGAACTACCTGAGCCAGGCCGGCGTGCTGCTCGAGAGCAACACCTACAATGTCGCCGCCGGCGGCACTCTGCGCCTCTCAACGCCCGAAGCCGAGCGCAACGGGCCGAACACGGTGAAGTGGGCGATCATCGGAAGCCAGTCCGCGGTGCTGCCGAATGCGTTTTTCGAGCTCATGCCCGCCGGCAGCGGCGCTCCGGTAAACACCGTCGGCTTCAATGCCGCGCCGCCGCTGTCTGATTTCTCGGTGCCGGTGGAGTTCGAGCCTGCCGGCCCGGGACACACCATCGGGCGCACCATGGGCTTCGCGCTCGCCAATCCGAACAATAGCGGAATTTCGGTAACGCTGAAGCTGGTGGATTCAACGGGCGCAGTGCTGGCCAGCCACGTGGTGAACCTCTCCGCCTTCGGACAAGCCGCGCTCGACCTGGCGCAGCTCTCCGAATTCGCCGCCGCGCTGCCGGCGGGAAACTTCGTGGGCTCGCTGACGGTCGCGTCGCCGCTGCCCGTCTCGGCGATTGCGCTGTTCGACGACTTCGGCCCGTTCTCAGCCACGCCGGTGGGGGCTGGCAGGGCGCGGTAAGTCTAAAGACCCGCCGAGCAACGCCGCATCGCGGCTACGCTGCGGCTGACCAGTAAGGTACATTGATTGACATGTGCATGGCACGCAAGTAGCCCATCCACATGCCACGAATGATTCAGGTTCGCCACGTCGGCGCGGAAGGTCGAGGTTCCCAAGCAATTGCGGGA
>Ga0070741_10001842_pt1 | contig 60802 bp, 45 predicted proteins | sample Coa_R1_4_FD_66440 | JGI IMG/M metagenome (GOLD analysis project Ga0070741, IMG submission 66440) | Surface soil microbial communities from Centralia Pennsylvania, which are recovering from an underground coalmine fire - Coalmine... | ecosystem: Environmental > Terrestrial > Soil > Unclassified ...
TGTCGGAACATTGAGTCAAAATCCCACAGGTGGGGAGTTTTGAAATTTCAAAAGGGACCCCATTTCGACCCGAGGGGGTCCCTTTTGAACCGACCGGTGACAGCTCCCGAAGCCAGAAATCCCGGATCAGAAAGCCGATTTAATGCGCGCAAAGATTCTTTTTATTACTGGGACAGATACGGGTGTGGGCAAAACTCTGCTCACCTCTTTGCTCCTTTGTCACTTACGTTCCCGGGGGGCGGGGGCCTTCGCGTTGAAACCATTTTGTTCCGGTGGGCGCGCGGACGCGGAGCTCTTGCATCAGCTGCAAGAAGGCGACCTCTCGCTGGACGAAATCAATCCGTTCTATTTTCCAGAACCGATCGCGCCACTAATCTCTGCACGCAAACACAAACGACCTGTTCCGCTCGAACGTGCCCTGGACCATATCACTCGCCTGGCCTCTCGCGTGCCTGATGCATCAGTTGCGTCCAACCCGCGTTCGAAAATTAAGAATTCAAATTTAAGAATTAAGAATTTTCTGCTAATCGAAGGCTCCGGCGGCCTGCTGGTGCCGCTCGGCGAAAACTATACGGTGCGTGACCTGATCGTTCGGCTGGGCTGCGATGTTCTGCTCGTGTGCCCGAACAAGCTCGGCACGATCAATCATACGCTACTCACGCTCAGTTCCCTGGGCGTTTGGCCGGGACGGGGCCCGCGGTCCGGCCTCCGTTGGCCGCGTTCGGTCAAGCTGGTAGTAATGGATCAGCGCTCGCCGGATTTCTCCAGCAGGACCAATCCGGCCATTTTGCGCGAGCTAATTCATCCACGTACGCTCGTTCAAGTGCCTTTCCTGGAACAGAATTGCCTCTCAGTTGCCTCAGTCCAGAGAGCAGCCGTAAAATTGCGAACCGTTCTTTCCAAGCTCGTATCGTCCGGGTAGCAAAGTTGATCGCGCAAACTCGCGCGTCAGATCGTTTAGCCGCAAAGAGGCACAAAAGACGCAAAAATTAGAAGGAGCAGGCTGAGGACGCGATTGAATGGTGGTTTTTCCTTTTTTGCGCATTTTGAGCCTTTTTGCGGCAGCCACCCGCAACTGGCCTGGGCCATGCTTGACGCCACGTTTGGAACCGAACGATGGGTGACCCGCGAGAGATCTCAGCATTCGGCCCCGCTTTGCGCCCAAAAGCGCTGCGAAGCAGAGCACTCCAAAACCTTCGGAACCCGTCCGGTGCATGGAGAGCCTCAGATTCCGATTTCCTATCTGCGGTCGCCCCGAATCTGTGGGGAGTTCTCTCAGCCTGTCAGTGGCGCACTTCAGTGACATCGGCGATTCCGACGTCCACGCCTTGTCCGCCGGTGGTCTGATGACAGTGAGCAGCCAGCACTACGCGTGCGCCTGGTTTCAGCAATGCTTTAGCCGGGGCGCTGATCTCCAGGGGCACATACCCGGTAGTAAAGCCTGAGTCCGACGCGGCGGGCTCGCCATTGACATAGATTTCAATGTCTTCGTCGTGATACACATAAAACTGCAAATGTGAATAGGCCTGAGCAGGCAGGCTTACCTCGCGGCGAATCCAGATGTCTCCGGAGTTCCAGGTGGTTCGCACGACGGCTCCTGGCGTACCCTCGGTTCCGAAGCCGGCCGGACCCTGTTTCCATGCGGCGCAATCGAAGCCTGCCGAAGCCCAACCCCGCGGCGGTGTTTGCAGAGTGTAACTCCAAGCCACGGGTCCCTTCTGGGCCGTCGGCACGACGTCAGTAACTTTGAGCTGCGGCGTTTCGGGCAACGGGGCCCAATTCCCCAGCCTGGTGTGATCGCGGTGAGCCCACTTTTTCCATAAATCTGGGGTCGCCAGCATTTTGATAAACAGGCCGCCAACGACGGGGCGCGCGTGCATGCCGCCGCTGCCAATTTTATCGGTTTCATAGGAATCAGCGAGCGGGTCACGGGCGGTGGTTTCGTTAAGATAATCGTAAGTCGGCGAGATGATGGCTTGGAAATCAGCCTGGTTGTCGGCCAAAGTGGCGCTCCAGAAGGACCAATCCGTCTTGGTCAGATGGGTCCGTGAGTCGAGCGGAACACCGTAGCGCTGCATGACTTGTTTGTAATGGACGACTTCTTTCCGCGCGACTTCGGCCGGGAAAATGTTCAATCCCAGAATGCGATCCCAAACGAGGTTGTACTTCTGGCTCCAGGTATTGGGCTTGTCGAAGGCCAGGCGGTAATGGTCATCATCGGCAGCGACCTTCATCCAATGCTCGGCATCGGCTTTGGCTAGATCCCGATATTTTTGGGCCGTGACCGAATCACCGCGCATGCGGCACAGGTCCCCGTAGGCCGCCAGGCCGAGAATGGCTTTGATCGAGAGATTCGCATTATGCGCCAAGTGCCCCATAAAGTCATCCGTGCAGAGTTGGTTCTCGGGGTCGAGTCCGTATTGCTCGAGGTACTGCGCCCATTGAGTGAGCTTGTTCCACCAGGGGGCGACAAACTTGGCGTTTCCGTCCGCCTGAGCGACGGCATCGCAGAGAATGAGCATGTTGCCGCTCTCTTCGACCGGCATGCCTTCGCCGCCGTCATCTGTTCCCTTAGCGATTGGGTACGTGCCCAGGTCATGCGGCGCGTTCGGGAATTTCCAATGCCACGAAGCGGCGTAACTTAGAATTGGAACTAAGGTCGCCTTGGCCAGGGTTGGGCTAAACAGAATCCACTGGGGATCCATTGGGAAAAAGACGTCGACCGTGGCGATGTCGCCGTTGCTGGTATTTTCTTTGGTAAAGAAGAGCGGTTGGCCCTTTTCGTCCGACGCCAGGCCGCAAGCGGCGGCGCATTCGCGATAGGCCAAGGCGCAGATTTGGGCATACTTGGCGCCGCCACAGCGGGTGGCATCGGAAATAACCTCCGCATCGAAGTCGGTGCAGCGCTTCGCCAGGCGCGGATAATCATGCTCAGCCCGTTGCAGCATCTTTAGTGCATTGGCGCCGTTGCGCCGCCAGTAAGGCCGTAGGTTCTTGCCAAAATATTTAATCGAGAAGATTTCGTCATAGGCGACGATTACGTTACGGGAGACTGCGGTATCAGCCACGTTGCCCAAATCCAGCGAGACGGCCAGTATGGGCTGATCATCGTTCGCAGCCCGTGGCATTCTGGTGTCATCGGAGGCTGGCAGCTCCCCTTGGGTGTCGAAGGCGTTCATGAGCTCGACGGCGCGGCCGATGGCTCCGCGCGCCTGTTTTGCGCTGGTGACAAGGTACGCAAAACCCCAGTTAATGCGGTGATCATCTCCGGCAGAGCCCAAAACGCGCTGGGCCTCGGTCCCAACCCTTAGTGCCAACAAACCGCGGGTGGACTCCCGTCCCCACTGTACTTTTTCGTTTGGGTTGTTTACGACCAACTGCGAGCTGACGCTGTCGAAGATAGAAACGGCATGGGGTTTGCCATCGATCGATTTGACTTCCCAGGCGATGAAGCTCAGGGGAAGGGAGAACGCGTCGAGATCATTCGGCAACGCCGGCGTCATAAAAGTAAGGCTGACGTGGATCTCGTCATTGGCGAATTGATAAATGCTGCGAGTAGGCAGCACTTGCAGATCAGTTTGCGGCAAGGCGGGAACGTCCTTTGGTTCGTTGCCCATGAGGCGAAAGACCTTGCCATCGATCCGAATGAGGCTTACCAGTGAATGTTCCCGATGGGTCCAGTGACGGGTCACATCGTCATTCAGGCGGTCGGCCTCCGACCAGATGCTCAGGTAAGGGTCGCTGGTGACTAGCGGGACTGCGGGTGGACGGAACGCTTGAGCGGTTGACTGTGCAACGACGGGCGAAAGACCGATTGCTGCAATGCCGGCGCAAAGAATCGGGAGCAAACTTCGACGACCCAAACGAGTTTCCAGTTTCATGCGGCGGCAGCTTAGGCGACAAGCCGCGCCAGGCAAATCTCAAACTCAGCACAACTCCTGCATCCCCCGTCTTGCACCCAGCCGTTAGCTGATTTGGTTTTTGCGCCTTTTGTGCTTTTTCGCGGCTAAGCGATCGTTCGCTGAGGATGGCTGACGCGAAAAGGCTCAAAAGACACAAAAAGGAGAAGACAATCCCTGAAGAACTGAAAGACCGAAACACATGCTGGACACCAAAAAACAAGTCGCACGTCAGCAGGTGATCGGACGTTGCTGCGGGCAGCATGCGCGCGCGCTGGCGCGCGAACTTTCAGTTCGCAGAGATCCACGCACTGTTTCTGACCTTTGCAGTGCAGCTCCGGACAGGCGATCTTCGAAGGCCCTTTTTGCCTGCTCTTTTCGGTTTTTGTGCCTTTTCGCGGCAGCCCTCATTCGCTGCGCATGGCTTGCACCGGGTCCAACCGCGCGGCGCGGATGGCGGGGATCATCCCGGCGACTACTCCCACCGCCGAGAGGATGGTGCTTGAAACAATTAAAGCCGACACTGAGACCGCCAAGTGAATGTCTCCTCGACCTGATGTATCTTCGAAGATTTCCCCGAGGAACGGCAAGGAACCAATCAGCTTAATCAGCAGAGCGGCTAAGACAAATCCCAGCAGCCCGGCGCTGAGCGTGAGGGTCAGGCCTTCTAACAAAATCTGCGACAGAATGTGCCGACGCTGTGCGCCGAGAGCTTTAAGCACTCCGATTTCCTTGGTGCGTTCGGTCACCGAAACCAGCATGATATTGATCACGCCGATCGCGCCGATACTCAACGTGAGAGTGCCGATAATGGTTAGGAGCACTTTCAGGCCAAAGCTCACATTGGCTACAATGGCCAGGAACTTGTTCCACTCGACAATCTCCACGGCTCGAGTGTCGTTTACATTGAAATTGTGGGTGCGGGCCAGCGCCGAGCGCACATCAGCCACGATGCGGTCGCGAAAGAGGTTGCTGGCCGGCAACAGGACCACGTCTTCGAGGTACCGAGTGTCGGTAATGCCCGAGAGGGTGGTAAAGGGAACAAAGACGGTCATGTCATCGGGCGCCGAGTAGTTGCTGATCTGCGTTTTTTTCTCGAGCAAACCCACGACCGTAAATCGCACTCCTTTGATTTTTAATTCGCTGCCGAGCGGCGGCAGCCCGCTGAACAGTTCGTGGCGCACGTTTTCGCCGATGACGGCGACGCGGCGGCGATGCAGCACATCGTCCTCGGAGAGGTACCGCCCCGAGGCCAGAGTGGCGCTGCGGATCCGCTCGAAGCAGGCGTACACGCCACTGACCCCGTAACTGCGGGTGCGATCGTTGTAGGTGACCGGCCAAAACCGGCGCGCCTCGGGCGAGACGGCCTCGACCGTCGGTACCCCTTCCTGGATGGCTTTGACATCGGCCAACTCAAGTGGAATGCGCCGGCCTGAACGTTCGCCGCCGGCTTGCAAGCTGGTCTGGCCTGGGAACACCACGACCAGGTCCTTGCCGATCTGCAAGAAGGCTTTGGTCAATGCCTGCTCGAAGCCCTGACCATACGACAACAGCAGCATCAACGAAGTCACACCCCAGACAATACTTAACATGGTTAAAAAGGAACGCAGGCGGTAATGCCCCAGCGCGTTCAGCGCTTCGGAAAAAATGTGGCGGATCATCCGTACCTTAAAGCTTCCACCGGCGTGAGCCGCGAGGCGCGGCGCGCCGGATAGATCGCCGACAGAATCCCAACCAGCACCAGCGTGCCGAAAGCAAGCGCGGCCGTTCCTGGCGTGACGGGCAAACCGGCGAACAGAGTCGGCAAGGGAAGGCGGTTGACCAGATTGCAAATGAAGCAGGCTGCCAGCAAACCAGCCAGGCCGCTCAGGATCGTTAGCGCGACCGCTTCGAGAAAGAACTCGAACAATACGCGTCCGGGTGTGGCGCCCACGGCTTGTTTCACGCCAATCTCACGGGTCCGTTCGGCGACCGAGACCAGCATGATATTCATGACGCCAATTCCGCCCAGGCCCAGCGTAATGAAGGCCATAAAGCTCAGGAATAACTCCATCGAATCGTAAATATGACCGACCATCTGCGCCGATTGCACTGTGTCCCAACACCACAGCGCCCCTTCATCGCCTGGCTCAAATCCATGACGCCGTCCGAGCACCTGGCGGACCTGACGCACGGCCTTGGCATGCTGGTCGGGGGAGACCGGCATGAAAATCAAGTTGTCCACATGGCCGGGCCCGATGAACGGACGAGGGTCGGGGAAATGTTGTTCCATCGCCGCATAGGGAATCAGCACTTTATTTCCATCGAGGCCATTGTAGGAATTATTCTGTTCTTTCTTGGACAACTCGCCAATGACCGTGAAGGGAACATCCCGGATATAAACCTGCGCGCCGAGGCAGTCGCGCTCGGCAAAAAGCTGCTTTTTGACATCCTCGCCAATGACGCACACTGCTCGGGCTTCGGCCATATCAGCCTCGGAAATGTGGCGCCCGGCCGCCAGATTCATCGAACGGATCTGCTGGTAAACGGGCGTAATGCCGTGAGTTGAAAAGACGCCCGCGTTGAAGCGGCTGCGCAATGGTAAAGAGCCAGACAGTTCCGCAGTAACGTGTTTGACCAGGTAACATTCGGACTGGATGGCCCGCACGTCGTCGTAGGTGAAACGCACGTCATGGCCTGCGCGTTGGCCACCCGCCTGGCGGGCCGTGCGGCCCGACCACATAATGACGATATCCGTTCCCATGGTGTAGAGCATGTTGCGGTAACCGAGCTTGAAGCCGTTGCCGATGGCGATCATGAAAACGATCGAAGCGATCCCCCACGAAATGCCAAACATGGTCAGTAAACTGCGCAGCTTGTGCGCCCAGATGTTGCGGAAAGTCTGAACCAGGATTTCGCCGAACAAGGTCACGGCAGGACCAGTTTGTCGCCCGCGATGATGCCTTCGGCCACTTCGGTTCGTTGGCCGTTGGAGATTCCGGTCTTGATCGGGACTTTGCGCCAGCCGGGTTTGGCCTTGGGATCGAGCAATTGGACCGAGGCCTTCTTGTCTCCGTCATAGACCATGGCTGCTTCCGGAACCAGCAGCACATCTTTGTGTTCTTCGAGCACGATCTCGGCATTCGCCGTCATGTTGGCGCGCAGCTTGCCTTGCGGGTTGGAAATCGTCACCCGCACCTCGAAGGTGGTGACATTGTTGAAATCTTTGCCCATTGGGTCGATGCGCTTGACTATTCCCTCAAACGACTCGTTGGGAAACGATTCTACCTTTGTTCGCACGCGCTGTCCGCAGCTGGCTTTGCCGATATCGGCTTCATCGACGTCGCCCTTGATAAACACGCTGCTGACATCCCCCAGGGTCATAATCAACGTCGCCGCGCTGCCCAGGTTGAGAATTGAAGAGACCGCATCGCCGACCTCAGTGGGCCTGGTCAGGACAATTCCCGCGAAAGGGGCGCGAATAGTGGCGTAGCCGAGACTTTCTTCGGCGCGATCCAGGGCGGCCTGCGCGGCCGCGGCCCGGGCACGCGCCTGGTCGACTTGCGCGGCGGCGCTGCGCGCGATGGCATCCAGCAATTGCTGGCGGTTCTTGGCCACTTCGTACGCTCGATTCGCGTCGTCGAGTTGCTGCTCGGAGGCAATTTTCTGCTTAAACAAACCTTCTGCCCGCTCAGAGTCACGACGCGCAAATTCCAATTCCGGGTTGGCTGCTTCGATACGCGCCTTCGCCTCGGCGGCCATTGCGGCTTCCAGGTTGGCCTTCTCGGCATCCAAAGTCGCTTTGGCTTCCCGGACCTGGGCCTGTAGATCCGCCTTGTCTAGCTCGGCCAGAATCTGACCTTCCTTTACCGAATCGCCCACGTCGACCAGGAGAGCCTGGATAATGCCGTTTGCCTTGGATTTGACGTCGACCTTCGAGAGCGGCTCGATTTTGCCGCGCGCTACCACCGACCGCGCAACATCCCCCTTCTCGGCGGTGACAATCTTCTCGGCCGGAATGGGTTTGGGCTTTCTGAGCATGGCGGTCGAACCCAGACCGACCACCAAAACCGCGAGCCCGATACCGGCGACAACAAACTTTGGGCGCACCTTCTGCTTCATAATAAGTTAGACTCAGCAGGGGGGAGCAGAGTTTCAACATTATTTTGAGATTCGCCGTCCCCGTGCCCACCGCATCTTGCTTCGAACAACCCAAGAATGGGCGATCTGCCGGCGCAATGCCTGCGCGATAACGGCAATAGAAGAAGCCAGGACTGAATATGGGGCTGCCACGCAGGCAGCCGAGGCCTGTTCGGCCGTCGTCACTGAGCCGTTTGCAAAGCCGTGCGACTCAAACGAGAGTAGCAGCAACAGACCGCTGTTTGGCACTCATGCACGCGATCGCAAGACAATTACGGGAAAGCCGGAAAGGGGCACATTCCGTGAAGTACCAGGCGTTCACACTGATCGAACTGCTGGTCGTCATCGCGATCATTGCGATCCTGGCTTCGCTATTGCTGCCGACGCTGGTGGGGGCCAAGGAACGGGCCCGGCGGGTGAATTGCAAGAACAGCCAACGTCATTTCATCATGGCCGTGCACATGTTCGGCGATGATAACGAACAGCATGTGCCCAGCGGAGCGGCCAATCCGCCTTTTGGCGCGCTGGACGACCACTTGCCGATTATCAGCAATGACACCAGCAACGCCATCGTGCAGTATTTGCGAAGTGACCGAATGGTGTACTGCCCGAGCTTCGGCGATTTCTTCCGCGGCTCAGGAGCGGTACAGCTGGAGGCATTCGGCTACGGGTACGTGATGGGCTACAACTATCACGGTGGCCATACCAACACGCCCTGGTCGACGGTGCTCGGCAGCACGGCGCAATGGGTTTCTCCTCAGCGCCTGACCGACCCGAGCAGCCTCGTTTTGATCTCGGATATGAACGATTGGTCCCGGGCCGATCACCGCAGCTTTGCTCCGCACGGGAAGAATGGACCTGCCCTGAGCGGGTCAGATGCATCCAATCAAACCACAACCTCGGTCCGTTCGTCAGCCGAGATTGGCGCCGCTGGCGGTAATGTCGGATTGCTGGATGGTTCCGTGTCATGGAAGAAAATCCAACAAATGAGCATTTACTGCGGTTCTCAGCAGTGGGGAGATTCGGGGTGCATTGCCATGTGGTGAAAGACAACCGTCAACTCGGGATGGCGCGCTTCACGGTGTCCGGATCCGGGCCAGAAGTTGAGCGACCTTTTCGACGGTATTCCAGGTGCGCGTGGTGATTTCTTTGCCAAAGCGCTTTTCGAGGAATCGCATCAACTCGGGCGTGCGCGCGTTGCTGGACAGGTCCACGGCGGCGAAAAGCTCGGTCGGTGACACTTGCACAATTTCAAAACCTTCTGCCGGGACCCTCGTTGGAAATTTAGCGCCTCGATTGGCCTCCCGGATCAGGAAAGTGACGTGGACTTTCACTTCTGACTTGGGCCGAGGAAAGGGGTTGGAGGCGACCAGTTGAGCGATTTGGGAAGCGCTGCGCACAAACGCGGCCGCTCGGATTGCGAACTTTTTCTTCAGAGTGTTCTCGATCTGCAGTTTCAGGTCAGCCAGGTTCTCATCCGACGTTTCGAACACCACATTTCCACTCGCCAGCACGGGGGTTACCTTCACCAACCCAAGCGTCTCAAAGGCTTTTTTGAGGTCGCTGCTTTTGACCAGGGCATGACCGCCGACATTGACGCCGCGTAGAAAAGCCACATAGCCAGTTGTACTTGCCATGATTCAGATGAGGGTCGGATTAGTCGTAACGTTCCTGAGTGTGATTGTGCTTAGCGGAGCTTTCCTGTAAAGAATAAGAGTTGATGCGTACCGCCTGCTTCCGGATTTTTGTGGCTGCCTTTATTGGCCTGGGGCAACCCGGCTTTGGCATCGATCTGCAGCCGGACGGTTACCACGTGTATCCCGGGGACAACATCCAGGAGGCACTGCAACAAGCGGCACGTAATCCGACCAACAAGGTAGTTAAAGTGCACGCCGGGGAATATCATCCGGCCAGCAAGCGACAGGCGTTGATCTGGTTTAATCGCGCACACGACGGCATCCGGCTCGAAGCAGTTGGTTCGGTGACTTTGAGCGCGGCCAACCCGGCCTTAAGCAGCGCGGCGGCGCCGGGTTTTCCGGCGGTTGTGAACCATGTGGTTTATTTTGGAGACGGCATTTCATCCAACACTGTTCTGCGCGGGTTTCGCATTACGGGCGCCAATAACTTTGTCAGTGACAAGTTGACGCGCCAAATGGAGCCCGACAATTCGGTGCCCAAAAATCTCTTCTTCTATACCGATGGCGGCGGGATTAAAATCTTTGGCCGCTCTTATCCCACGATTCAGAACGTGGAGGTAGTCGACAACTTTTCGAGCCCGTGCGGCGCCGGGATTTCCGTGCAACATAAGGGCTACAATCAGCAAATGGTAACGATCGAGAACTGTGTATTTCGCCGCAATCGCGCGCAGGTGACCGGCTCAGCGGTCGATCTTCTCGAAGGCAGCGCGGCCCGGCTGGCCAATTGTCTGTTTGTGGAGAACGCCTCAAATCTTGGAACGGACGTCGTGGCCCAACACTCGGGCGAACTGGCTTTCACCAATTCGGGAGTGTTGACCATTTTTGAGCACTCACGGGCCCTGGTGCAAAACTGCACTTTCACGGGGAATCGGAATGCGGTGGATGATATGGGCGGGTCGAGCTCGTACCAGGACTGCATTTTTGCCGACGACCTCCTGGCCACAGGATTGCCGGGAACGGCGCGTTACGAGTTGGACTTGCCGGCCGGCGGCACGGTCAAAGGGTGCGCGATCCGCGGCGCCATTCGCGATCCGTTGGGCCGTATCTCACCGAAAGATAATTTACTGAACGCCCCGGCACCCGCGTTTGATAAGGAGTTTGTTCCGCATGCGCCCGAACTGCTCAAGAAAGGATATCACTCGGTTCCCTAACGAGTGTGTTTTGATAATGATCTTGGCAGCGAGACGCCGCCAACACCCGCCGGCCAGAGGCCCGCGCTACGTAGCGCAGGCGTCCTCGCCTGCGGGTTCCGGCGGCGTCTCTCCGCCGGAATGGCGCTGCGGACCCATTTTTAAGACCCTTTAAGACCTAATCTGATGAACTTGGGGCCAAGGGGCTACTTGGGTTCAGTAATGACCAGAAGCCCGTTTGCGGGAATCCCATCCGCAATCGTTTGTTTCCGACCGGAAGGCCAGGCTACCTCGACGGAATCGGCCTTCGCTGCGTCCGCCAATCCAAAATACAACGGCATTGAGCTTTGGGCCAGGTAACCTGATTTGCCGTCGTTATATCGCAGGTAGGTCGCTGGACCGCAATGCACTCTCACGGTGGCTCCAAGCCCATCGCGGTTGGAAACGGTTCCAACCAGCTTCACCTTGAGAAAATGGATTTTCTTTTTCTCAGACAGGTTGCTGATCAGCACCATGGGATGGTCATTCTGTTCGTTGGTGACGATGTCGAGATCCCCGTCATCATCCAAATCAAAGACGACCGACGAACGGGAGCTGATCGAGCCAATGACGCCGATTTCGCCTTTCTTATGATACGCCAGCGAATGTTTTTTATCGGCACCGGAAGCATCCAGCGTGAAGTACACTTTCTCGAACCGGTTGTCCTTGCGGGGCTCAACCCCTAGGACAAATTCGCTATCGACAAAACGCCGGCCGCCCTCGTTTAACAGCACCGAATTGATGCCGTACCGGAAAGGCCAGCCCATGCCGCCCGTCACGAACACATCTTCATATCCATCGGCGTTCAGGTCGGCCACACTGATGCCCCAAGGCCAGTAGGTTTCCGCTCCGATTTTGTCCGAGACTTCTTCGAACTTTCCGTTGCCTTGATTGAGGTAAAAAGCATTTCCAAAAATATTGTTTGAAGCGCCTTGCAAAAACGCGTCGGTCCACTCGACCGAACACCATTCGTCGCTCTTGCGCTTTTCAAACCCTGGACTGAAATTCAATTTGCCGGCTTTGCTTTGAGTATCGGTCATGTCCGAATGCATGTCGGTAATGAACAGATCCATCAGCCCGTCATTGTTGAAATCGAAAAACTTAATTCCCATGGCGCCCCAGGGGGTTTTGGGGAAGTAGGTATCGGTTTTCTCAACGAAGCCTTTGCCGGCCTGGTTCTCGTAGTACTTATCGTCGCCTTGCATGTTTAACACATACAAATCAGGGTAGCCATCCTGGTTTAGGTCATAGAAACACGCGTCCCCGGTCCAGCCCCGGTGTTGGAGATGCATTTGTTCCGAGACATCCTTGAATTTTCCGCCTCCGAGGTTCTGGTACAGGATGCTCTGCTCACTGCGTTCCGGGAACAGATGGCCGTGAAAAGCGTCTGAGTATGCCAGATAAAAACCACCGGCACCTTTTTCGTTTTTCGTATAAACCCCAACGTTGGCAACGAATAAATCCAGCAACCCGTCGTTGTTGAAATCAAAAAAAACCGCTCCGGAAGAATGCCCGACGTAGCCCAGGCCAGATTCTTTGGTGATGTCCTTGAACTTTCCGTGGCCCAGATTTTTAAAGAGCACGTTGCCCATTTTCACCGTGGTAACGAACAGGTCGGGCAAACCGTCGTTGTCAATGTCGGCAAAGGAGGCGCCGGAGCAAACCTTATCGTCCAGACCAACTCCGGCTTGTGCAGTGATATTCTCAAAGCGACCGTGGCCGAGGTTGCGCCAGAGCTGATTGCCGCCTAACTGGTTTACGAAGTAAATATCCAGCAAACCATCTCCGTCCACATCGGCCACCGCAACCGCGGAGCCATGGTCGTAGTGGGCGGGCTTCCAGTTCTTGGCGGCATCGTCGACAACATGATGCTCGAAAGTGATGCCGCTTTCTTTGAAGCGGTCAGTGAACTGGAAGTCGTGAAAGACTTTCCACTCCTTGGCTTCGGTGGCCTGGCGGCGTCCTGCTTCCTGAAGGAATTGCAAGGTGTTTGCGTTGAGTTTGAGCGGGTCAATAATCTGCATCGCCGTGTTGGTGTCGGCTAACGATGAAACGCTGCAGAGGCCGGCGGTCAATGCGGCCGCCATTGCCCAACGAGAATAGTCATGAATCATAATCGGTCCTGGTGGCTAGCGTATAACACTTAAGCTTCCGTCCCAATCCAATTCTATCTCTTTTGCGCCGTGAGGGATGCTGTGGGTGGCGGTCTTTCCCCCCGGCCACCGTACCCAGACCTGATTCGGTTGCTCGGGTGTAGCGAGCACCTGCACGGGACTATCCTGGGACCAATAGCCCGAGCCGGCGTGAATTTCCCGAACGGGCCCTGATCGTTGGCCGAAGATTAGCCGTAACTGCGCCCCGATGCCTGAGAGGTTGCCGCCCCGCCCTTTCAACCGAATCCGCAGCCCGGGCATGGCCCGTTCATTGTGGAAAAGCCTGGTCTCGTTCCCATTTTGCGTCACTGCCAAGTCCACACGGCCGTCGCCGTCGTAGTCGCAGACCGCAGCGCCTCGCTGTTCTCCGTACACCTTTACCCCCGATTCCTGGCCTGGCATCGGCTTAAGTTTTCCGGCGCCGATGCCGCGCAGCCAAAGGCCCCGGCCCGCGTCCAGACGTGTGCCGTCGGAATTTACGGCGAAGAAGTTTTGACTTAGGAAGAGGTCTTCCATGCCATCGCCATCGGCGTCGGCCACGCAAATAGCCCACGCGGGAGCAAACTGGGCTTCCGGTGGAAGCAATTGACCCTCGAACTGTTTGCCGCGGCGCAAGAAAACGGTCGAAGCCAAAGTTGTGGCGCGGAGTTGTTTGGTTTTTGGCCATTTGTCCCCGAGGATGTTCGTCACATTGGCCGAGGCAAAAGCGGCGTAGGACGGAAACGCTGCCAGGAGGAATGGCAACCCGGCCGACTCCGCCCCCAAATTGCGTCGAGGCACAATTCCAAGCTCCGGGTCATCCTGGGCCTCCAGAAGGTCAACCGACGGCGTGTCATTCCAAGTGCCAAAGAACAGGCGGGCCGGATGCGACGGCGAGGCGCGATACTGGCTATTGAGCCCCCAGTTAGCCGCGATAATCGCCAGTTGTCCATTGCCTTCAAGATCGCCCGTGGTCACGCCGGACCACCAGCCAAGTTGGTCGGCCAAACCCAACTCGGACGTGATTTCGTGCAAGCGGCCGCCGTCGTTCTTGTACACGCGGACCGGTCCCCATTCACAAGCTAGAATGAGTTCAGGGAACCCATCTCCGTCCAGATCGCTCCACACGGCGCCACTGACCAGCCCTGCTTGCTCGACCGCTTTGGTATTTTCCACGTCCAGCTCCCATTGCGACCCGCTAAATGTGTAGATTCCCGACGGGCCTGCTTGGGGGTATTTTCCTGGCAAAACGCGGCCGCCGACGAATAGGCTTACGCGCCCGTCGCCGGCCAACTCGCCCAGGGCCAGCGGTCCCACGCTCCCGGGTTGTCCAGGGATTCCCGGCTGGCGTTGGACCTGGCCTTTACGGAAATCGTATCGCAGCACGGACTCTCCATTTGTTTGTCCATCCTCATAATTAGAGGAACCGACCAGCAGCTCATTCACTCCCGGTTCAAGCGTCCATCCCAGCACCGTGGTTTGGTCACGCTCGGTTGGGATATTCCAGGCCTCGTTCGTAACCAACTCGAAGCCTTTGCCAGCCTCGTTGTGATAAACCGCTAACTTGCCACCTTTGCCGCTCCCAATAATCAGCTCCTCACGACCGTCCCCGTCCAGATCGCACCACGCCAGCCCTGGACCAAGCTGGCTCAGGCGACGGGGCAAGAGCGGTTGGCGCGCAAAATCATCGAAACCCTCCTCGTGATGCCGATGGCCCAGCAAACTGCTTACATCGCGAAAGAGAGGCGCCGGTTCGGCCGGTGATGGATTCGCGCTGCCCGTGGCTCCGGCCTCGTCAATTTCGTATACATAATTGGGCAGGCAATTGGGCACTCGGGTGTGGGTTCCGGCCCGCCAGGTTATCTCGATGGTAAGGTTCGTCGCTCCGCCTGCCGCAAAGACGCGCATCGAGTCGTCGCCCGATACGTACCGGCCACCGCTCATCATCTCCTGGGACTGGGTGACTGGGCCGCCGAGGACTTTTATCTTGGCGCCAATGCCGCGGGTGTTCGGCGCTTTGCCCTTAAGGCGAACTCCAATGCGGGGCGCAATGGTGTCGTTGCGATACAAGAGCGCCTGGCCATTCAGGCAATTGACCACCACATCCAGATCCCCATCATTGTCCAGGTCGCCGAGCGCAGTGCCGTTGGCGATTTGCGTGGAATCGAAACCCCAATCGTGGCCTTTCTCCTCGAAAGTGAGGTTTTGCTGGTTGCGAAAGGCCAGATTGGGTGTTCGTAGTTGCGGAAAGAGCTTCACGGTCTGGCGCGACGCTTCGAGTGGCAGCGTGCCCATTTTTTTAATGCGTTCTCGCGTGTCCACGTCATCGACATTGTAAAAGAAGCCGTTGCTGATCAGAATGTCTTCCCATCCGTCCAGGTCGACATCGAGGAAAACGCAGCTCCAGGTCCACTCAGAACTCGAGATACCGGCGTAATTGGCAATCTCCGCGTAGGTGCCGTCACCACGACTGAGAAATAAGGTATTCCTCCGCATTTGAAATTGAGTATCGAGATCACCGGGCAGGATGGGTTGTGGGGGCATATTGCCCATCTGGGTCAGGGCAAGTTGGTGTTTGCGGCTGAGCATGTCGACCACCAGGAAATCGTCGTAGCCATCGCGGTTGAGGTCTGCGAAATCGCAATTCATGGAAAAAAAGCTCGTCGAGCGCCAGGCCAGGTGGGGCAAGGCGCGGAAGTGGCCGTGGCCGTCATTGATCCAGCAGCGGTCCGGGGTAAATGCGTCGCTGCAGACGTAAATATCGGGATAGCCGTCACCGTTGAGATCCCGAAAAGCCACCGATAAACTCTGATCCCGGGGGACCTCGGTTAGCTTCTTTCCATTTTCATCCACGAATGCTTCGCCGAGCCACGGCAGGGGCGTGAATTTGCCCTTCCCGTCATTCAGGTAGAGCACGTCGGGCTCGCCTAACTCAAACATCATGTCGCCGACAAATTTGATGCGTTGAGCGTACCGGCCGCGAATTTGCGGTTTGCCGTTCACATAGGCAAAAGACAGTTCGCCTCCATTGCGGATGATCGAGGTGACTCCGTAGTTGGCTACGTATAAATCGAGCGTTCCGTTCCCGTCGATGTCCGCCAGAGCCATGGAAGTGCTGCCCAGCTTGGATTCGAGTCCCGCCGCCACCGTCACGTTCGTAAAGTGGCCGTTGCCTTCGTTCAGGAAAAGGGCGTTTGGGCCACCCATGGAAGTGACCAACAAGTCCAGCCAACCGTCGCCATTGACGTCGGCAAAGACCGCGCCGGTGGAGGTTTGGCCTGGGCACGCCACACCGGCTTCGGCGGTGACTTCTTTGAATCGCCAGTTGCCAAGATTTTTGAATAACTTGTTTTTCCCGCCAAGGTCACACAGATAAATGTCACACAGGCCATCGCCATCGTAGTCTCCCAGGGCGAGGCCCGAGCCGTTCATCAGGTTCAGATTGGTGATCGCGCGCTCGATGGGCAGCGAATTCGTGAAACTGAGGCCCGTTTGCGCGGAAGTCATCAGGGTAAAACCCGTCTTGCCGGTGGATGGGACCGGCAACGGAGCCATCCGGACCCAACCATTGGATTGCCAGTCCAACGCGAAACTCAAGGCGGTGTGCAGGGCTAGCGTTGCTGTCAAAACCCACCGAAAAACCCGAGAGTTAGAAACTGAGCCTGCTTTCGCAACGAGAGTGTGCTTGCGCCGCTGAGCCGCAGGCGATTGAAGGAAACGAGGGTGTTGGTCGTCTGGGCGCACGCGGGTCTTTACTGGTTCCGACAATACGGACCACCGATTCGCTTTCGCAAGCCTATTTCCTGGCAACTGATCCCCAAAGGTCACCTGATCGCGTACAGGAGTTCATTAATGACTATCGAGAGCGCACACGATAAAAGCGCGATCCGCCAAGAGCGTTTGTGTCTTGCAGCGTGAGGGCTCCATCACTACCGGACGTCCAGGCCGACGCTGGGCTCCAATTGGCTTCTGAGAGAGCGCCCTTATACTCAAGCAGGTAGCTAAGCCCGGAGACACCGGCAACCGCCACCGATACGTGCGCCCCGCTAGCAGTAATGCCCAGGACTGCCGGGGGTGCTCCAGCGAATCCGCCAACCGTCAGCTTGGCTTCTCTGCTAAGGACCGCGCCTAGCTGATTAGATGCAATCAGAGAGTAGAAGCCCGCACGAGTGGAAGCCGCGTTTGAGATGGAAAGCTTTTCATCGGTTGCGCCTGGAATATCGTTTCCATTGAAGCGCCATTGGAACTTCATCAATTGCGATGCGACCGCCTTGGAATGAAAGACGGGGCTGGCCCCGTTCGTGACGGCTTGATCCCAAGGCTGCACAGTGAGATGGGGGGCCCCGTCGCGCAGGAGAGCGATGCTAAAGTGCCCGCCGGCGGCGATGCCGACCGTATTTGGCAGATCCTGGGGCATGGGCACGTCGCCCATGGTTTGTCCCCACTCCACCACCGTCCCGTCCGATTTGAGAGCCAGGCTGTGGCCATCTCCAGCACTGATCGAGACGACATTCGTAAGACCAGGGGGAACGTTTGTCTCTCCAAAATCGTTCAGCCCCCAGGCAACTACTGTTCCATCGGATTTCAAGGCCAGACAATGGCTCGTGCCGGCGGCAACCGCCACCACGTCTGCCAGATCAGCCGGGACGTAAGTCTTATCTTCAATCAGGACGCCATTTGCTGAGCCGAGCGCAAAATCCCCGCTCGCTGCGACCCTGCCGTCCGACCTCAGGGCCAGGCTGTAGCTCCCACCCCCGGCTATGGCAACCACGTTCGTGAGGTCCACCGGCATGGAGGCCTTCACCTCCGGCAAGGTAGAGTTTGACAAAACGTAGTCTCCCCAAGCGGAAACCGAGCCGTCACCAATCAGCGCCAGGCTGTAGTTCCCGCCTGCCGCAATACCAACCGCGTTGGTTGTCCGGCCGGGTGGCGCAGACTGACCTGCGTCGTTAGCGCCCCAGGCGGCGATTGTTCCATCCGAGCGCAGGGCCAGGCTGTGCCAGCTGCCCGCTGCGATCGCAACGACGTTGGTCAGCCCGGCGGGAACATCGATTTGGCCGGCACGGTCATCGCCCCAGGCCACCACCGTCCCATCCCCTCGAAGGGCCAGTGTGTGCAGCTCGCCGCAGGCGATCTTGACCACGTTGGTTACTGATGCTGGTGCATTAAACACATTCCATGCCGACATTCCCCATCCAACCACTCCTTGAACAGAAACACTAGCGGTTCGACTAGTGAGCGTGCCCTGATTGTTACTAACGATAACCCGGTACGGGCCGGATTGCTGCGGCTGCACATTCGACAGAACCAGCGTGGCCGCTGTCGCGCCGGGGAGATTTGTTCCATTGAATTGCCACTGGTAATGAATCGCAGTGATCCCATCTGCTGCAACTGCTAGGGTCGTCTCGCGCCCTATTCCGACCGAAGTATCCGGCGGTTGCGAATCTATTTCCAAGGGCAGCGGCACCTCCACCAGCCCATTCAGCAAAGTCGAATCCGCCTCTTCAGCCCACTCACATTGGTCCGCAAGCCTCGCGGGATTAGGCTGGACCATTTTAATCTTACCGACACCTTGAGCGCCTATTGTCGGATCGGTGGACCAGGTGAAAAATGTCACGGCTTGACCGCTAGCCCAAATGAAATGCTGCACCCAATTCCAGGAGCCGTCGTTTGTCCAGCTAGGGTTTGGATCGGTGAGGCCGATCCAGAGAGCTCGCCCGATCCCGCCAAAGCTGGAAAAATTCTGGATGATCCACAAATGCTCTTCCTGGTCGTTTACGGTGACAAGATGACCTCCCATCGCTTTGGCAGTCGCCTCGCCGTCTGTCCAGGAACTTGGCTCTAGCAGCACATATACATGCTGGTTGGCAGAATTCGTAACCGGACCCGCAATAACCGTCAGGTTCGTTCGCCCGAGGCTGTTGCTATTTGTCTGGGCAGCAGCGGTCACGCTGCAGAGAACAACCAGAATGAGCCATACTTGGGGGGAGCAAAAACACTTCATTTGTGATTAACGTCTTATCGAAGCGTGCGAGTTACGAATACAAGAGGGAGCGTGCTCGGTCAAGCCTGAATCAATGTTACAGCCTAAGGATAACTCGTCTAATGTTATTGGCCTAGTCAGAGATTGCCTCACGGATTTCTCCAAAAAGGAACAAAACTTTCCCAAAGAACAAATAATATTGTTTTGTATTGACGCTGATTTTGCTTTGCGATAAAAACCTGCCGTCCGGCGATTATTTCTGGCCGCATTGGGAAATCCAATACGACAGCGTGACGAACACGGCGGCGAATCTCAATGGCGGATGCGACGCTCACTGGAACTCAAACTCTTGGTTTTACCACCCCGAGTGGCGACATCTTTCTTCAACCCGGGCTATCCTGGGAAGAGCAGCTATCGACGTTACGCCACGAATCCGTCCACGCGTTCTTTTCTCCGGACGGCAGCGGAGCGATAGCGACCGCCAGGCAGAATGTGGGGCAATGGTTTTACGATAACTCGCAACTGCTTCGCTACAGCGAAGAAGCAATCGCCGAAACATACGCCAGTGGTAGCCTGCTTCAAGGCCTGAGTCACCCACTTGTAAACCCCTATAATATTACTCCCGGCGGTCTGCTTCTGGAGGGAGGAGCGGCTGGGGGTGGACTCTTCGGGGTCGGTTATCTTTTCTACCAAATTGGTGGAGGAGGACATTAATATGGTAACAAAAGCGCAAGCCCTGGATATTGCTCATCAAGAATGCGTTCGTCGTCGTTGGCCTTGGAACGAAAACACCGTGGTGAAACGGGGCCTATTTGTATTTAGAGTCTGGGGTGGCGGGCGGAAGGGTGGGAACGCTTTTAAGAAAGTCAGAAAGAAGGACGGCGCCATATTGGTCGCGACAATGACACCCAGGTGACAAACTGTGGGATGATTAAAACCTGTGAAGAATAGGAACGTTGTTTGGCGTGTGGCTGTCTGCCTGTTGTGCGTACTTTCGATGCAGCGCCCCTGGCCGATTGGTGCATTGTGAGCAGCAATGCCACCTCGGGAGCGGTTGCCCCGGTCACAAACCACGTCATTACGAAAGTCGGCGCGATGGGGCTGCGACGGGATACGGATGCGACGTCCAGTGTGCTGGTCCTTTCTGATCGACCGGAACCGGTGCAGCTTTTTCACGAGAACAAAACCTACGTTCGTGTGAGCACGGCGGCCACTGAGCCAGGCACACACAGCGGCCCGCATCTGACCCCCGTTGGTCAAGAGCAGGTGGGGCGCTATCCCTCACGAGTTCTGGCATGGACTAACGGCACCGACCGCGGCCGCATTTGGGTGGCGCCTGTTGCTCAGGTTCTCGAGCCGATTATTGTTGGGCTTTACGCATCAACGGGTGGAACGAATACCGGCGTCTTCCAATCGCCAGGAGCCCTGTTCGAAAAAAATTCGATCGTAGTCGCGACCGAGCTGACGCGAGCCGTCCCTGTTTAAATGCCAGGGCTGGCTGGGCCTATATCCGCTCCGGCCCAGGTCACCAATCTGACCCTCACGATGACCTCGACGTTGATCTCCATTACCCAAACGAACTTAATGCCAGCCGAATTCGAGATTCCGAGCGACTACCGCGAAGTTCCCGCCAGTGCGCTCGTGGCGCGGGATTCCGGCGTCCCCGCACCTCTGGATCCGACGCGCCTGGGCTTTAAGCCCCCGGCGCCAACCTTGAAGGCATGAGAAAAAACTTTGAGCAAGGTGGCGCGGCGCTAGCTCCACCACCCGTGTTCGGACCGCGGTAGCCGGTGGTGCCGAAGATGCGCGGCCGGAGTGGTTCCGACAATACGGGCCAGGGATTTGACTGCGCAAGCCTATTTCGATGCCAGTTTGTCAAGTTGGTCAAGTCTCAGGGGGTGTGATTAAATCTGCTGGTCATTCTGTGTTGAGCGGCAGAAAAGCGTCAGAGAATTCCCCGAAGAATTCGCGCATTGAACCCCTGAACCTCGAAAACATGCAAGTGCTTAGTAATCAACGAGCCAATTTTAAGATTCATGGGGAGGGCTGCCGCACTCCAAAACCTCTCGAGGCCCGAGCACGTGTCGCGCTTGCGTTTTGGACTGCGGCAGCCCTCTGCTCTTTTTTCGGCTTCAGGCAAGACCGACAGTTCTAATCGCACCCAGTCTCAGATGTCAGGGGCAGGACGCACGCAGATGGCTGCCGGGTGCTTTGAGCGCGCTGAGCGCGCATTCCCGTTTGACAGACACATCCGTACGGCCTAGACAAGCGTCATGAAGCGTCCGCTTGCCTTTTCTTTGTTAGGCCTAATGGTTTTTGTCGCAGCGCATCGCACTGCAACAGCCGTGCCACTGCCGCGCAGTACTCCCGAGGCCCAAGGAGTTTCATCCCAAGCCATTTGCGATTTTGTCGAGGCCGGCAACGAGATAAACACCCTGCACAGCTTCATGATTGTCCGGCACGGCCACGTAATTGGCGAAGGTTGGTGGAAGCCCGAGGCAGCGGACAAACCACACGTGCTGCATTCCCTGAGCAAGAGCTTCAACTCGACCGCGGTCGGGCTCGCCATCGCAGCAGGAAAACTCAGCTTGGACGACCCCGTATTGAAATTCTTTCCGGAGGATGCGCCGCCGAATCCATCGGACAATCTGAAAGCCATGAGGGTGCGCGACTTGCTCACCATGACTTGCGGGCACGATACCGAGCCCAAAGCCGCAGGCGGGGCGCCGTCAGTAAAAGAGTTCCTGGCTCATCTCGTTCCGCACAAGCCCGGCACGCATTTCCAATACAATACTATGGGCAGCTACACACTTTCGGCCATCGTCACCAAAGTGACGGGCCAGACGGAGCTGGATTTTTTAAAACCGCGACTGTTTGCGCCGCTCGGCATCGAAAATCCCGAGTGGGACCACAGCCCCGAGGGCTATTCCCTCGGCGGTTATGGGCTCAAACTGTGCACGGAGGACATTGCAAAATTCGGACAACTTTACCTGCAAAAAGGACAATGGAACGGAAAGCAGTTGATCCCAAAAGATTGGGTCGAGCAGGCCACCTCCAGGCAAGTTCCAAACGATCAGGAGGGACATTCTAAAATCGGGGTGGACTGGACCCAGGGTTACGGTTTTCAATTCTGGCGTTGCACCCACAATGCCTTTCGCGGCGACGGCGCGGCGGGCCAATTATGCGTGGTGATTCCCGAGAAAGACGCCGTGGTAGCCATCACCGCCGATTCCAATGCTTTCCAAACTGAGATGAACGACATTTGGGACAAGCTTTACCCTGCCTTCGGAGCCGAGACATTGCCTGAGAATGCGGCGGTGCACGAGAAACTGCTGCACCTGACCGCCAGTCTGGTCGCCCATCCGCAGAAACGATAAGCGAGTCAAGGCGGAGATCTCCAAACACAATTGCGCAAGACAAGTGACAGGCCTCCGGCAAAAATGCGGGCCAAGACCGTTCACCGATCTTGATGATTTTCAGCAGTCGCCAGTTTTCCGGACTCGGCCGCGTTGGCTTCACAGGCCCGTTCGAGACTGGCGGAGAAACGGCGGATCTTCTTTTCAATTCCGGGAACGGGAACATAGGTATGGTATCCAGCCGGGTATCCATGAAGCGCCACGTAGTCGTACAATCCGACCTTGGGGCGCTTGGGAATATTGCTCAGGAAGACAATCCCAATGCATACCGCGCCGGGTTTTTGCTCTTCAACAGCATGGGCGTCCCGAGAAAGCACAGCCGTCTTGGGCGCGACCCAGTCATGATTCAGCGGCGGGTCAAGGAGTTGCCGATAGCCACTGTCCACTACCACACCGTTGGTAGTCACTTGCAGTACCCGGCCGCAAATGATGCGGCGGCCCTCGATACAGGCATTTCTGATTTGCTCGGCACGGACTGACTGTCTTAATGCGTCGTTGGTTGCATTAGTCGATAATGTTTGCGGCGGCGGAGATGGCTCGGCGCCCTGCCCTGCCATTAAAGTCCAACCAATCACGGCAAGCATCAGCCAAAACGCGAATCTCAACTTTTCGACTCGGCTCATGGCTGTTGAAGAACGCGGTAGAACCGATAGCGGAAAGCGCCGGCTTGTGGATCCCTGATCGTGAAGGGACTCGATCCGGGTACGTTGGTACTGAGCGAAACCCAATTCTGGAAATTGGTCGACCCTTGCAGGACGTAGCTATTGTTCGTGGCCCCGGATAATTGCGCGCTAAACACGCCGTTGCTCACGTAACTCGTCCCCGTGAAGGAGGGGCCGGACGGGATCGTTGACAGGATCGTAAATAAGCCGCTGGCCGCCGCGCTATTGACGAATCCTGGTTCAAAAGCGTTCGCTCTGAAGGTAGCGGAGTTGGTCAAAAGCACCGGCGCGGAGTAGACAAATGAATTCGTATCGGGGAGCGAGCCGTCCAGCGTAAAGTACAGGACAGCTGCGGGATTGGTGTCTTGTAGCGTGACCAGAATCGAGCCGCTGAAAGTGCCGCCAGCCGGGGAAATCGTCGGAGGCGCCAGGGCGGGAGTGCCCGGGAGGCTGTTGATCCAATCGCCCATGACCTGCACGGCGTTGGTGTCGATCAGATTGCGCGCCAACGGTGGCATTTTTACCGCGTCGTCCAAAGAGTTCATTCTGGCGAGAAGGATGGAGCGCCAGATGTCCTGCGGCACAACTACTCGGGCATGATCGATTCCGAGATCGCCTTTGATGAGCAGCGCGTTGATAATATTTTGATTGGCTAAAGGTGTGTCATACCGGGCGTCAAAGGTCACACCCGAGCCGCCGGGTCGGTGGCACTGCGCGCAATTGGCGTCAAGATATGACCTGGCGCGCTCTTCCAGCGACGCGGAGAGGTTGGTCAGGGCGGAAAGATGGTCGTAGCCGGCAATGCTCGCCTCGCTGAAGGCCGGGTTGAACAATCCAATATGGTTCAGCGCGCGCAGTTCATTGTCCTGCACGCCAGACGGGTAGCCAAAGGATTTGTTGAGTTGCCGTGTCTTAACCCCCAGAACGTAGTTTGCCGCCGGCGTATGGCAGGTGAGACAGTCGGCCGGGCTCGGGTAGTACCACGTTTGTGTCCAGGTGGTATGGTCGGCGTTTGTAATCGTGATGGGCTCGGACAAAGACGAATTGAGTAAATCGGCATCGCTATTATCCGGCCGCCACTTGTAGGTCACCCCGTATACCGAGCCATTTGGATCACGCACCAACAGGCGTGTTTCCAGCCGGCGCTTGGGTCCATTGGGATTGCTGAAATCTGTTTCTAAATCGAAATGCTTTACAAAAACTGTGCCCATGGGAAAAGTCCATTCACCCGTGGGGCCGAAACCAACCTGCTCATCGGGGGAAAATGGAGCGCCGCTGTTCGGGACGGACATCCAGCGGGTCTTTATGGCGCCATCAGACCAGAGCGGCACGTTGACGTCATAAGGAATGAGCCCGTTCATGGCACCCATCGAAGGCGTATTGGTGAAGACGCCGGTTTGGGATAGTAAAGCCGGCACCGTCCCCTCAATTGTTGGAGGCATATTGAGGAATGGCGAAACAGGGACGCGGGCGGCGAGGCCGTAAGGCAAGCCTGTGCCGGCGGTGACGGTGATATTCACTGGCGCCGAAGTAGCCGCCAAGCCGGTGGTATCCTGGGCCACTGCCATCAAGGAGTAGCTGCCTTGCCCCAGGCCGGTGAGGGTCAAGGTATAGGGAGCATTCGACACGGCTCCAAGGAAGGTCGAGTTTTGGAAAAAATCGACCTCTTTGATGTCGTTAAATTGGGCGGCCGCATTTGCCGATACGGTCACACTGGCGCTGGCCGCGTAGGTGGAGCTGTTGGCCGGCTCGGTGAGGATAATCACGGGCGGAGGATTGGTGACGGCATAAAGCTGGGTTGTCGGAATGATTGCCAGAGGTGTGGAAGGACTGGCCCAGGAAAGCGAAGCGACGGCGCCACCCTGGTTCTGGTAAAAATCCATCTGGATGTTGTAGTACTGCTGAGCTTGCAAAGCGATGGTTCCGGACCAGGTAGTAGGGCCCTGGTCGATCCACTCGTCGATGAGTAGCTTGCCATTCACCCATAAGCGCACGCCGTCGTCGGTTGTGGTCGAGAAAGTGTAGGTCTCATTGAACTGCGGCTGCACCATCCCAGTCCAGCGGACAGTGTAGTCGGTCGGTGGAATACTGGGATCGGGCGAGACTGTGTTCCAATTGAAATTCACCACCGCGTCAGTGCGCAACAGAGTGGGCGGCGGAACGAAAGTCATCAATTGGTTGGCGAAATATTGTCCGAGCAAGCCGGTGCCCGAACCGATGGCGGAGCTATCGAGAAATTCAGCGCTGGCAACTCCACTGTTGACCGCGCCTGCTTTCGCCGCGAAAGCCTGGACGGCGGCACTGTTTGTCAACGTGAAAGGTCCGTTGTAAATCGATGATCTGATCGTGGGGACAGTGCCATCGATAGTATAATATATCGTGACGCCGGGACTGCTGTCAGTGATGGTCACGACGACAGAATTGGTGAAAGTGCCACCATTGGGAGTTATGCTGGGTGTATCCAAAAACGATAACGAGAGGCCATAGACGGTCACTGAGTATTGAGCGCCGACGTAGACCTTGCCGTTGGCAATGGTCGGCAAGGTAAACTTGACGGCATCCCCCGCCGAATCCCGGGAAGGGATTTGATCGCTGGAGTAAAGTTCCCTGGTGAGGTTGGCGGCATTATAGGCGCGCAAGACAGCGGGCGTATTGGGGCTTTGGCCGCCGGAGTTGTACATGGCCCAGGCAATGGCATTGCTGGTGCCATTGGCCGAAATGCTGACGCTCGCGCCTCCTTTATTGTTATAGCCGTCGGGACTTTCGACCGGAGTAGTATTGAACTGCGCGTTGCTGATGGTATAAGCGCCAATGCGACTGTTGGAATCAATGATGTACAGCGTATTGTTGAAAAACGCGGGAGCAACATCACGATCTCCACCGGGACCACCATTAAACTGCTGCACGATGTTGTTCGGATTGCCGCTGCCGTTGAATCGTCCCATGTTGTCCCGGTCCACCAGGTAAATCGGAGCCGTCTTGCCGCCGCCGACCACCAGGTGAGGATGAGCCGCGCTGCCCGCCGAGTCGGGGAGAATGAGCGGGGCGCTGGAACCAAGGTCCTGGTCGCCGCCGCTGAGAGCGACGGCGTTGTTTGGCGCGAAATAGTCGACCAGGGTCAGGCCATTGGTCGTCGCCAGCTTCAGCAGACTCATGGCGTAGTTGTTGGTGCTGGTCACGGTTGTGCCGCCGTTGAAATCGCCATTGCCGGTCTGGAAATACAAATTTCCCTGGGGATCCACCGAAGGTCCGCCGCCGCCGTCCCAGAATCCACCCAGCCCCCCGTTGGGCGTGGCGTTATACGTTCCAACTTGCTGCGCCACGTTGGTCGCGTTGTAGGCGAACATCCAGCCATGGTACGGCTGATTATCACCGTGCGACGCGAAGGACATGTAAATCACTCCATTGAGCAACGTCAGCGCCGGCCGGCAGTGTTCTTTCAGTGGGTTCCACAGCACATGCGGCGGATTTTGTCCGTCATTGTCGCCGGTTCCCCTTCCCGGATAATTGTTGCAGGAAATGACTGACGGGCTGTTGAAATTGGTTCGTTCCAAGCCGGTGGCGATATCGAGCGCGTGCAACCGGTGGACATACGCCGTTCCTTCCTTGGTCTTGACCTCGACGTAAATTGTTCCGGTCACCGGATCGATCACCGGCGTGCTGGTGACGCCCACTTCAGGGGTGATGTCGGTCGTGCCTACGTCTCCATTGGGAACGGTGGTGACGCCGGGCCCCAGGAAGCTGGTTTGCCACAGCGGCGAAGCGTTAGCCCCGGAGTTGTCGTCCGCGTCAAAGGCATACAAGCTGTTATGCTCGGTGGCGACATAGAGAACATTGTGCGTTCCTTTGCCAGGAACGTTCACATTGGTCATGATGAGCGGTTGAGCGTAGACGAAGCCGTCAACGGGGTAAGAAAACAGTTTCCCGAAAGTATTGGTGTTAACATTGGCAAGGGTGAGAGTCCGCTCGCTGGCATTGACGCCCTGGCGCGTGTTGTCGTTGTGATAGGTCAGCACGGCCACGCCTGGGGCCGCGGGAGGATTGGTAGCGAGCGTTCTGAAACTTTGCGACGGAATGGCCCAACGCGTGCCGGCGGAATTGACCGCTTGGGCCGAATAATAATAGGTGGCATTGGAATTGAGATTGGCAATGTTTTGTGAAAAAAGCCCGGCTTGCACACCCAGATTGGCACTATTCGACCAGGCGCCAGCGTTGCTGCCACCGTCGGCCGGTCCATAAAACAAGGTGACCGTCGGTGCCTCGTTTCCAGTGGCGGTGACCTGGCCATTGAGCGTGGCGGAGCTCGACAGAATAAAACTGGCGGGCAGATTCGTGACTGCTGGGGGCGTGATCGCGAGCGTGGTGAAGCTCTGCGACGGGGTGGCCCAGGATGTTCCCGAGATGTTCACCGCCTGCGCATTAAAAAAGTAAGTCGTGCCCGGAGTCAGGCCGGAGACGGTTTGTGAAAAGGCGCCGCTGCTTACGCCGGGGGAAACGCTGCTTGCCCAAGCCGCCGAGTTGGTGCCACCGTCGGTTGGTCCGTAAAAAATTGTAATCGCGGGCGCATCGCCGCCGGTGTTAAGCACCTGGCCATCGAGCGTGACTGAACGAGTTTGGATGTTAAATGCCGGCAGGTTGGCGACGCTGGCAGTACTCGGCACGATGACATTGAAGCCGGCTTCGTTGGTAACCGAGCCGTTCGAATTGCTCGCGACCACCGCGATCGTAGCATAGCTGTTGTCCACTGGTGGAGTGGTATAGGTATTGCCTGTCGCTCCCGCCACCTTGACGCCATTGGTGTACCAGGCCAGGGAAATGGTGCCCGGTCCGTCGACGAGAGTCAGAAAAGTAGCGGAAGTGCCGGCCGCAACGGTAGTATTGGTCAGGCCCAAGGTGATGATCGGCGCGCTCGATGGAGTGTAGACGAGGAAATTGTCCCAGGCATCAATACCTCCGTTTTGAAATGCTCTCAACGCAGGCCACACCGCGGGGATGGTCACGTCGGTTTGGCCCGAGTTGTTTCGACCGGTCGGAAATGTGGCGATGTTCGTTCCTGGTGTTAGACCGTTAGTTCCGTAATCGTAAATAGCGCACCCGGCGGTGTAGCTGCCCGAGGCGCCCGCCGTGTTGGTGAGGCTCACGACAAACTTGTACCAGTGCCCGGGGATTGGGACAGCGTCTCCAAGGACATTTTCAGTCAGGGTATTATTCGAGCGATATTGTTCCCGCACCGACCAATCGGTTGCAGAGGTGGGGATAAAGCGGAAGCTCTCGAAAGCCACGCCCGCGTTGTTATTCAGGGCGTTGTTATTCTCGTTGAGAATGCCGAGCTGCACCTTGTTGCCGCTGGACTGACCGTTGGCTTTCACCAGCGTCGAAAGAAAAAGCCTCGCGCCATTGACCGAAAAGTCCCAACTCCGATTCGTGTACACGGCAGTCGTGTCGCTGCTTTGGAACACACTTACCCCGCCACTTCCGCCCACGCCGGCGGTCGGACTTTCCGCAAACGAATAATTGCCGTCCGGTGTCCCTGCATCGGAGGGGTTGAAGTTTTTGGTGTATTGGCCTGGCGTGTTGAAATCCAGGAAACCAGTCTGCGCGGGCGCAATGAGCGGAAACAGACTGCAAAACACAGCCAAAAATAACGAAGCGCTGAAGCGCGCAAGCTTAAGCTGGCACGTTGCGCGCTGGGCGGATGACAGGCTTGATTTGAAAGCCGGGTCGGTGGAAAAACAGCACAGTAATCGTAGCATGGGTGAAACTTTAGATTAAGGTAGAGAGCAAGTTGCCTTATTCTAGCATCCCGAGGGCATGCGTCAACCGCCGCTCGTCAAGGCGTTAAGGAGGCGGCCGACTCGAGCTCGATCAGGTCGGTACCAGGGATAAACATTTCGCATTTCATTTCCAATTTGGGGGCTATCCACCTAATGTCTTTGCAAGTTGATATTCCTGTCCAAAACCCTGAATCGCGCCAGGCAGAGTGCCGCTGGCCTTTCGTTGCTCGCGCTCATGGACGCGGGACTTTCTTTGATCTATCCAGCCGTTTGCCAGGTGTGCGGCGCAGCTCGTGCTGAGGCTTCGGAATCGTTTGTCTGCGCTGGTTGCCGCTCGGGCATTCGTCATATCAAACCGCCGTTCTGCGAGCGATGCGGCTTGCCCTTTCAAGGCGCCCTGACCACCGCGTTCGAGTGCTCCAATTGCCGCGATGCGGACCTGGCTTTTTCCCGGGCACGTTCGGCCGTAGTAGCTCGGGGCGCAGTCCTCGAAGTGATTCACCGGTACAAGTATCAACACGCGCTTTGGTTTGAAGCGTTTTTGGCTCAACTGCTGGTTAACTCCGCCGCACCGGAACTGGCCCAGGCAAAATGGGATTGGATTGTTCCGGTGCCGCTTCATCCGACGAAGCAGCGTGAGCGCGAGTTCAACCAGGCCGAGCGTCTTGGACGGTACTTGAGCCGGGCGACAAATATTGATTTAAACCCGAGGCTGATTCGGCGGACGCTGCCGACGCGGACCCAGACGCTGCTCTCCCGTGAAGAGCGTCTGGACAACGTGCGGCGGGCCTTTTCGCTTCGAAAACATGTAAGGCTCAAGGGCGAGCGCATTGTTTTGGTTGATGACGTGTTTACCACCGGCGCCACGACCGGCGCTTGCGCGCGCGTCTTACGCGCAGCCGGCGCGGGTGAGGTTTGCGTCTGGACCGTGGCTCGCGGCGTCTGATAAACACGAGACTTGTTGAGAGGGCCGAGAAAGTCTAAGCTTTCGGGCGATATGGCAACGACCTTTTTCTCGAAGAAAACTCTTGGTCTGGAGACTGCCGAGCCCGGCGTAACGCCGCCGCCCGCTAATACCAATACGACTTTCGTTAAAAAGCCCAAACTGGCGGCCAAATCTAAAAAACGGGAGATTCCGGAGGGGCTTTGGACCAAGTGCCCGAAGTGCAGCACCATGGTTTTCGACAAGGAACTGGATGAGAACCTCAAGGTGTGCACGCATTGCCAGCATCATTTCCCGATCGGTTCACGCGAGCGGATTCATTCTCTGGTCGAAACCTGCACTTTCGAAGAGATGGACGCGGATATGACCAGCGTCGACCTGCTGCATTTCACCGGTGTCGCTTCGTACACTTCCAAGCTGCAGAAGTATCAACAGGAAACTGGGTTGAAGGATGCCGTAATCACAGGGTTGTGTAACATTGGCGAGCATCGCGTCGCGCTCGGGGTGATGGATTTCAAATTTCTCGGCGGGTCGATGGGCTCGGTCGTTGGGGAGAAACTCACGCGTTTGATTGAACGGGCGACCGAAAAGGGGCTGCCGTTGATCATTTTCTCGACCAGTGGCGGCGCCCGCATGTACGAAGGCATGTTCAGCCTGATGCAGATGGGCAAGACCTGCGCCGCTTTGGCGTACCACGGCCGGGCCAGGTTGCCGTACCTGAGCGTGCTGACCGATCCCACGATGGCCGGGGTGATGGCCAGTTATGCCAGCGTCGGTGACCTCATCCTGGCCGAGCCGGGGTCGATGATTGGTTTTGCCGGACCACGCGTGATCAAAGACACGACGCAGGCCGAGCTGCCGCATGGTTTCCAAACGGCTGAATTCCTGCTCGAACATGGCTTGATCGATGCCATCGTGTCGCGCAAGGAAATGAAGACCCGGCTCATCGAGTATCTCAACTTTCTCACCGCCGCCCAAAAGCAAGCCGCCGGTGAGTAGCTTGGGCTGGTAAATCCGCACTGATTTCAGCTCGCATGCCATCTCGTCTAAACCCGGACGGGAGCCGGTTGATTCGTGGAAAAGTTAAAACATTAAACCGAATCATCCCACTCGGGGGGCCGCAAAGAAATTCTGCCGCAGGAGGAGAGGTCCAAGCAGACTGGGATAACACCCCATAGAGAAAGCCACCGGCGGGGCTTTGCTTTAGATAGTGAAATTTTAAGGTATCTTCCAGGCAAGGAAGGTTCCACGAACCATCAAAGGAGTGTGTTATGAGGCCGCTGGTTTCCATCGCCGCGTTGGTTGTCTTAGTTAGCTTTGACGGAATGAGCCAGGTGGCTCTTTCGCCCGCAACTCCCGCCATCACGGCCCCCGCGCCGGTGTTGGTCCCGAGTTCACCCGCGCTTGCGCCGGTGGCGACCAGCCCCGGGTTTGTGGCCACGAATGCGAGCCTCCTGGCACTGGCCGACGCGTTGGTGGTTTTGCAGACCAACATTCAGCAAACGCTTCCCGTGTTATCGATGTTCAACGACAACTTTGATTTCGCCAGTCTCGGCGACAACGGCTTGGGCGCCACCGCTTCTGGCGCGCCGCCCGGAAACTTCAGCACCAACCTGGGCACTAACTATGCCGTCAATTTTGGAGTGAATGCCGCCACTCCGACCGGTCCATCCTTGTTCAATACGGTGGCTAATCGGACCACCTTATCGGCGGCGGGATTGCCGCAGGGTTTTGCGACCGTCCCGGTGACGCGCGACACTCTGCGCGCACTGATAGTCTTGCAAAGTGACCTGCAGCGAATGCTCCCGATTCTCAATGGCCTTAATGGCGGGACGACCAATTACCCGGGCAGCTTTACCAATCTGTTTGGGCTGACGCCGACTGGTCGATAGGTCTTATTGGCGACCGGCTGCTCTTCCTCGGTTCAATAGCTCGATAATGCGATCGGCATCGTAGGTGCAGCCGCTCCAGGTTCCGCCGCCGGCCAGTTGGAGAGCAGCCCAGAGCCGGGTGTCGGTGGGCAGTTCAGGGTTAGGCGCAAGGTCGTTTCGGGGCGCGCGGCGCGCCAACTCTTCCACCCCTTCGCTTGGGTTGAAGCGCTTCGTGCCCTGGCCGATTAAATCGATCGAGCCGGTGTTTTCTTTCAGATTGATTTCGATTCGTATGATATCGCCTTCGAGTGCCTTGCCAATCGGTCCGCCGGCCAGACCTTCCGGGCCGATATGCCCGATACATGCACCGGTGGAAACTCCGGAAAAACGGGCGTCAGTGAGCAGTGCCACGTGTTTGCCGAACGGGAGATGTTTGAGCGCGCCCGTGACCTGGTAAGTCTCCTCCATCCCAGTGCCCAGCGGGCCAACCCCGGTCAGGACAATGATGTCTCCGGCTTTGATCTTTCCCTTTTTGATCGCCGAAATCGCGTCGCGTTCATTGACAAACACGCGTGCCGGGCCTTCCTTGCGGTAAACGCCGTCCGGGTCAATCAACATCGGGTCGATGGCCGTCGATTTGACGACCGAACCCTCCGGCGCCAGGTTGCCGCGCGGGAAAGCCAACGTGCTGGTTAAACCGCGTTTTTTCGCCTCGCCTGGCGAGAAGATAACCTCGTCGGCGGACACACCGTCGCGTTGCTTTAGAATTGACCGGAAGCGCTGCCGTCGCTCGGAGCTTTGCCATTCATCCAGGTTTTGCTTCACGCTTTTGCCCGTCACAGTCAGGGCGTTCTCTTCGAGCAGATCCAGGTTTCGTAAATGCAGCATGACCTCGGGAACCGCACCGGCCAGAAACACTCGCACAGTGGGGTGGTGGACCGGACCGTTCGGAAGCACACTCACAAGCCGTGGCGTACGGCGATTCACGTCAATCCAATCTGGCAAAGTGGGCAGCGGCAGCCTGGCTGCGTGCGCAATGGCGGGGATGTGCAGCAGCAGGTTGGTTGAGCCCCCGAAGGCCGCATGCACCACCATGGCGTTCCGGATGCTGGCCGGCGTCAAAATGTCCTTAAGAGTAATTCCGGCGGTGGCCAGTCCCTGGAGCGCTCGGGCGGAAGCTCGAGCTATCTCGAGCCAGACCGGCTGGCCCGAGGGCGCCAGCGCGGAATGCGGAATTGCTAAACCGAGCGCTTCACTGACTACCTGTGCCGTCGCGGCGGTGCCCAGAAACTGGCAACCGCCTCCGGGCGTTGCACAAGCGCGGCAACCCATATCGGCGGCTTCTTCGAGCGAAATAAGCCCGTGCGCGTAGCGCGTTCCAATCGTTTGGACCGTCCCGGCATCCTCGCCCACTGCGGGCGGCAAGGTCACTCCCCCAGGAACAACGACCGAGGGCAGTTGGTGCAGACCGGCCAAGGCCATGAGCATCGCTGGCAATCCTTTGTCGCAGGTCGCCACGCCCAGAACACCCTCCCGCAGCGGGAGCGACCTGGCCAGGCGCCGAAATATTATCGCCGCGTCGTTGCGATAGGCCAGGCTGTCGAACATGCCCGTCGTGCCTTGCGTGCGCCCGTCGCACGGGTCTGAACAAAATCCGGCGAATGGGATTACCCCAAGCTTGCGAAATTCTGCGGCGGCCGCCTCGACCAACATCCCGATTTCCCAATGGCCTGTGTGGTAGCCTAAAGCTATAGGCTTGCCGTCAGGAGCGCGGACCCCGCCTTGCGTGCTCAGGATGAGAAACTGCTTTTCTGCGGCCTGGGCCGGATTCCAACCCATCCCCACGTTTTGCGATAAACCAAATAAATCACCGCTGGGCCGGTTGAGAAGCTGGTCCTCAGTCAGCGGCAAACGGCCGGCCGGACCCGGCGCGTTTGTTTTGATCTGGTAGATCTCCTCAGGCTCGGAATGTTCGTGCGCGGCCGCCATGAGAAGAACTCGCTCAACAACTCGTCGGCACTTGCTGGAGAACTTCCACGCAATGCGGAATGGCGCCGGTGACAAACCCCAGACACTCGACCGCCCCACTTGGTTTGCCGGGCAGGCAGATCACCAGCGTTTTCTCTACTACGACCGCCAGGCACCGTGACAAGATGGCGTTAGGCGTGAGCTTAAGTGATTCCATGCGCATGGCCTCGCCAAACCCCGGCAAGTCCCGCACCGCGATTTCCCGGACCGCTTCCGGTGTGACATCCCGCAAGGCAACCCCGGTGCCACCGGTCGTCAAAACTAGGTGGCATCCTTTCGCGATGAGTTCCCGGACGCCGCGCTGGATCTCGCGCTTGTCATCGGGCACCAACAATTCCGAAAGTACTTTCCAGCCGTAACCGTCCGCGGCTTTCTTTAGCGCCGGTCCGCCCAGGTCCTGATAAACGCCTTTCGAGGCGCGATCGGAGATCGTGATTATGCCCGTGTGTATGACCAAACTCATTTTTTCGTTTTCGAGATCAGCCGAATCCGCCCGATTTGCATTTTGCGGTCCACGGCTTTGCACATGTCGTAGATGGTCAGCGCGGCGATGCTGACCGCCGTCAAGGCCTCCATTTCGACACCCGTTTGCGCGGAGATCTTCGCTTGCGCGGAAATGATAATTCGATCCGCCGATTTGGGGATTTCAAAGGAGACCTCGCAGTGGGTCAAAGGCAGCGGATGGCAGAGTGGGATGAGTTCTCCGGTTTTTTTTGCCGCGAGAATGCCGGCCAACCGCGCCGCCCCGAGCACATTGCCCTTGGCGATGCGCTGCGATTGAATGAGCTTGATGGTATCTTTCTGCAATCGAATCTCACCCGCAGCCACCGCTTCCCGCACCAGCACCGGCTTGTCAGACACGTCCACCATGTTGGCTTCGCCCCGGGCGTTAAGGTGCGTCAATCCTTTCACTTGGCTAATTCGAGTTTCCATTGCTGAACGGCGAATTTCATTTGTTCGGCCGCGTTCAACCTGGGTTTCACATGTTTGAGATGGTACCAGGGCCAGAGTCCGAGCAAATCATGAATGACCAGGATCTGGCCGTCGCAATCCGACCCGGAGCCGATGCCGATAGTAGGGATCGGAATGCCTTGAGTGATTTCCGCCGCAACCGCAGGCGTGACTAGTTCCAGCACGATCGCAATTGCTCCCACGCCGGCCAGGGCTTGCGCATCCGCCAGCAACGACTGGCGTTCCTCTTCGTGTTTGCCTTTGATGTGGTAACCACCTTCCTCCAACACATGTTGCGGCAGCATCCCTAGATGACCTATGAACGGAATTCCAGCCGCCACGATCGCTTTGACTTGTTCCAAAATCTCGCGTCCGCCTTCCGCCTTCACTGCTTCAGCCCCGGCGGCCTTAAGGCGGTGGGCGCTGTCTACCGCTGCTTCAGGCGTCAGGTAAGACTGGTACGGCAAATCTGCTGCCACCAACGCATTGGTTTTTGCCCGCGTTACCGCCCGGACATGGTGCTGCATCTCGTCCATGGTGACGTGCGTCGTATCGGGGTACCCCAAAACGACCATCCCCAGTGAATCCCCCACGAGCAACAGGGGAATGCCTGCTTCATCCAGCAGACGAGCCATCGGAAAATCGTAAGCCGTGAGGGCGGCGAGCTTTTCCTTTCCCTTCATCGCTCGAAGCTGCTGCGCGGTAATTTTGCCGGTCATGGGGTGACTTAACTTTTAAAGCTGGCTAACAGTTCCTCGGCCGTGACCGTGGCCGTGCCTACCTTGCCAACCACAATCCCCGCCGCGTGATTCGAAAGAATCGCCGCCTCCAGCGGTGAAGCTCCCGCCGCAATGGCCAGGCTGAAAGTCGCGATGACCGTGTCACCGGCGCCCGAAACATCAAACACTTCCTGTGCCACCGTCGGAATATGGAATGGAGCCTTTCCGCGCTCGCACAAGAGCATCCCCAACTCGCCCAGGGTGATGAGCAACAAGGCCGGCCTTAACTCCGCCAGCAAGCGCTCCGCCACAACCATCAGGTTCGCATCAGCGAGCGGATTGGGGTTCCTGGTTTCATCGGGCAATCGGCCAAGTTCAAAAGCCTCTTTGCGGTTGGGAGTGATGAGAGACAACCCATTCAGGTTCAGATGATGCACGGGCTTTGGGTCCAGGCTGAGCCACACCCCGCGCGCGCGGCACAGTTCTTTGAGCTCATCAAGCAGCTCTTGCGTCACTACGCCCTTGCCATAATCCCCCACAATGATTGCCGCCGCCCCGGAGATGCTCCGTTGCAAGGCCGCCGTTAAACGCTTCGTATCCCTCCCCTTGATCCCGTCTCGTGCCTCGCGATCGATCCGTACCACCTGCTGCGTATGCGCTACAATTCGCGTTTTAACGCTGGTTGGGCGGCTGGCGCTCGCGATCAGGCCATCACATTCGATATGATGCTCCGTCAACAATCGCTTGAGTTGGCTGGCCGCATGGTCTTTCCCGACCATGCCGAAAATCCCCGTCCCCGCCCTGAGCGCAGTCAAATTGCGCGCCACATTGGCGGCGCCGCCGGGCATTGAACTTTCCCGTTCGAGATCCACCACCGGGACGGGCGCCTCGGGTGAAATTCGCCCGACACTCCCCCAAAGGAATGTGTCGAGCATAACGTCACCTACTACCAGGATTCGGGTTCGAGAGGCAGCCGCAAGGATTTCGCGCACGCGGCGTCTGCTTAACTTCTTGGGATTCATGTGTCAACCGCCCGCTTAATCGAGAAAGGCGGTCAACGGACTGGTCGGGCTGGCCGCTTCCTGCTCGATCGCCGCTCCCGATTCGAACGCCGCTCGCCCTGCTTCGACGGCCATTTTGAAGGCTAGCGCCAGGCGGTTCGGATCGTGCGCGACGGCAATAGCGGTGTTGACCAGCACCGCGTCAGCGCCCATCTCCATCGCTTCGGCAGCGTGGCTGGGCGCACCCAACCCGGCATCCACCACGACCGGGACACTTGCCTGCTCCAAAATAATTCTCAGCTGGTCGCGGGTTTGAATCCCTCGATTCGATCCAATTGGCGAACCTAGCGGCATGACTGTCGCTGTGCCGATGTCCTGCAAGCGCTTGGCGAGCACTGGGTCGGCATTGATATAGGGCAATACCGTAAAGCCTTCTTTCACCAGCAGTTCGGCCGCTTTGAACGTCTCCACCGGGTCAGGCAGCAGGTAACGCGGGTCGGGATGAATTTCGAGCTTGATCCATTTAGGCAACCCGGCCGCTGCTGCCAAACGTGCTAGGCGGACCGCCTCCTCAGCGTTCATAGCTCCGCTGGTGTTGGGTAACAACAAGAACCTGCTCGAATCGATATATTCGAGAATGTTGGCAAAGGGATCTTTTTTTCCGCTCAAATCCGCCCGGCGCAACGCCGCTGTCACCATTTCCGTACCACTGGCTTCCAGCGCCGAACGCATCGCTTCCGGCGAGGAGAATTTCCCGGTGCCCAGGATCAGCCTCGACCGAAAGATTCGGCCGGCGATTACTAAGGGTTGATTCTGCAACGACACGGCTGCCAATGTAGGCGCCGCCCAACGCTCTTGTCGAGTCACGAAGGACTTCAGTTCGCAAATCGCAGCGTACTGGAAAGTCTGCGCTACGCGGTGAGTGCGCGCATTTCGGTGTACAGCCAGGCCCGGGCGTATTCCCACCAACGCTTGGCGGTGGCTTCGGAAATGCCCAATGCGCCGGCGGCTTGTTCAATCGTCATGCCGACGAAGAAGCGCAGTTTCACCAACTCGGCTTTGCGCGGATCCAAAACCGAGAAGCGACCCAGGGCATCGTCCATGGCTAGCAATTGGTCGTCCTGGGCCGGCGCGGCAATCTCAATTTCCTGTAGATCCAGCCGTGCCTGTCCGCCGCCGTGACGCAGGGCTTTGCGGCGCCGCGCTTTGTCGATGAGAATGCGACGCATCGCTTCGGCGGCGGCACCAAAGAAATGGGCGCGCCCGTTCCAGGCGCGTGCATCGCCGCCACCGAGCCGAAGCCAGGCCTCATGCACCAATGCAGTTGGCTGCAGGGTCTGGCCGGGGGGCTCATGAGCCATCTTGGAGGCAGCCAGTTTGCGCAACTCTTCGTAGACGAGAGGAAGCAAACGTTCGGCCGCCTGGCTGTCGCCTTGATGGATCGAGTCGAGGATTTGGGTGACTTCGCTCACTTAGCCTCGCTACCCGGGGTAGCGGCTGGTGCGGTAACTCTGGTGGCTTCGCCCAACAAAAGTTGCGCCAGGATGCGATCGTTCCAGTCGAGCATATCGGTTTTTTGGAGTTTCACTTCGGCCAGTTGGCGAGCTGCCTCCAAGGCCGCGCGGGCGGGTTCGGCCTGTTGCTGCCGGTATAAAGCCATCGCGAGCACGCAGTCGGCCTCGACGGTCCGAGCGGCAACCTCGCCTCGTGCAACCACTTCACGGAGCGGCTCGACCGCATCGCGAAAGTGGCCAAGACGATACTCAAGAAACCCCCTCACAAATTGGAAGTACGGCCAGTCACTGTTGGCACTGCCGGCCCCCAGGGCAACCTCGACCAGGCGGGCGATCTTGCCAAAATCCGCTGGATCAGGCGGCAGAATGAGGCAGTCCTTCGCCACCCGCTCAGCCACGTTGGGATCGGTCGTGTTCGTGAATTCAGTGAGCATCTGGGCGCAGAGCCGACGATAAGGCTCCTCCTGACCCGTCATCACCAGCAAAGGCGTCAGGTAATGAAAACCCCACTGGTTGGTTGGATTTACCTTAACGGATTTCTCGAAGTTAGTCATGGCGGCCAACCACGCCCCATGGCGGGCATGCTGATCTCCAAGGACATTGAAAATCGAACAGCTTGCCGGAATGACCAAGGGAAAATCCTTCATAACGTCCTCGGCTTTTTGGAATTGCCCCTGGCTCAGCAAAAAGCCGGCTTGATTCAGTTTCTCTCCCAGCGGCTCGATTTGCCGCAGCCGGCGCTCGATGGCCAGCCCCTTTTCCGCCTGCTCGCGCAAAAGCGCCTGCTGACGTTCAGCCGCCAACGCCCGCGCCACCGCTGCTTTCTCCAGGCGTAGCGCTTTACGTTCCTGCACGAAGAGGTACAGGGAGAAGCCCAAGCCGATCACCAGGGCGGTGAGAATCGCCGCGGCTGCGGCGAATGCGGTTTTGTTGCGCCGGATTAGTTTTTGAAAACGGTATAAAGTGCTGGGCGGCCGGGCTTCGACGGGCTCATTGGTCAGGAATCGCTGAAGATCCGTGGCCAGTGCGTTGGCGGTCTCAAAGCGCCGAGTCCGGTCCTTTTCCAACGCTTTCATGACAATCCAATCGAGATCGCCGCGGATCAGATGGATGAGCCGGGGCGCTTCGGCCCCATGCCGCTTGGCGACGGCGGTGAGATCAGCGTCCAGCAAGGTGCTCAGCCGGGTCGAAGGCTTCAAGGGCTCCTGCTCGCGAATGGTGCGGCGCATCTGATCCAGTCCCGAGCGAATCAGCTCCTGGGCGTCAAAGGGTGTGCGACCGGTGAGCAATTCGTAAAGCAGCACGCCCAGGCTGTAGATATCGCTGCGGGTATCGATGTCCAACCCGCTCATTTCAGCCTGTTCCGGGCTCATGTAAGCCGGGGTTCCGATAAACTGGTGAAGCTCGGTATAGACGGTGAGATCGGTCAGACGGCCTTCGGTGGCCTTGGCGATGCCGAAGTCGATGACCTTGGGCACCGGCACCCCATCGTGGAGGGTGACCAGAATATTGGAGGGCTTGATATCGCGATGAATAACGCCCTTCTGGTGCGCGTGTTGAACCGCGTGACAAACCTGAATAAACAGGGCGAGCCGCTCGGCGGTATTGAGATGGTTCTGATCACAATATTCAGTGATCTTGATCCCCCGGACCAGTTCCATGACAAAGTACGGACGACCCGTCTCGGTCGCCCCCGCGTCCAGCACTCGGGCAATGTTCGGATGGTCCATCATGGCCAGGGCCTGACGCTCAGCTTCGAATCGGGCGATGACGTTTCGCGTGTCCATCCCAAGCTTAATCACCTTGAGGGCTACCCGACGCCGGACCGGTTCGGTCTGTTCGGCGACGTAAACGACGCCACAGCCGCCCTCACCGATTTGCTCGCGGATTTTGTAATGCCCGATCTGGTCGCCCGGCTTTTCCGAAGGTGGCGCGATCAAGATCGTTCCGGCTCCGCCTTGAGCGGCGGGAGCAGGTTCGAGGAAATCCCCGGCCCGGCCGTGGGCCTCGATAAGCCGTTCCATCCGCATTCGCAGTTCTGCATCCCCGCCGCAGGCGGCCTGGAGGTAAGCGGCCCGATCGGGAGCCGGCAAAGAACGGGCCGCATTGAAGATGGCTTCTTCACGGTCGAGCGCGTCTGTCACCGGCCGGGAACCTTGCGGGTCGCTTTCCATGGGAGGCAGCATAAGCAAAGTAGCGAGTTGCGAAAGTTGAATGCGTGCGGTCAGGGAGTGGAAGCAAGCCGGGTGCTGAGCTTCGGATCGGAGGGGAACAGGAGGGCGCCTCGTTCCCAGATGCTGTGGGCGTCATCCAAGCGCCCCAGCTTTTTGTACTGGTCGCCGAGCCAGGTGTAGGACTCAGAGAACTGGGGCTGCTGCGGCAGGGCTTCCTGCTGTTGGATCAGGGTCTGGAACTGCTGGATGACTTCGTCGCCTTTTCCCATGTTGGCGGGCCAGTACGACAACGCCACGGCTTTGGTGAAACGCGCCTCCCAATTCTGCGGGTCCAGGCTCAAGGCGGTATCGAAAAGCTTGTCGGCTTGAAGAGCAAGGATCCCCTGTTCGCGGACATCGGAAATGGTGCCGCACTTCTGCAAGTACGCGTGGCCCAGGACGGCCGCGCAATCGCCGCTCGACGGGTTGGCGCTAAGGCGCTGCTGCAATTGATTGATGGCCTCGTCCAGACCACCGCTCTCGCGCAGTTGCTTCCACGTGCCGCGCTTTTGCTCATAGGAAGCGTCACGCGAAAGCAGCACGTCCACTGCTTGAGTAATGATCGCCCGGTCCAGTGCCTGGACGGCGGGCGCGGCTGCCGGACCAGGCACTGAACTCACTCGGGATTGTTCGACTGGAACCGGCGATTTCGACGGCACAGGCTCTACCATCGGAACCGCGGATTGTTGAGTATCTGCTGTCGCCTCAGTTGAAGTGGCGGCAACGCCTTGAGCACGCGCATTTTGAGAATTGCTTGAGCGGCTGACGTAATATGCCGAACCCGCCACCAAACCCGTCACGAACACCAGGATAATCATGTATTTCATAGTTGCCTTTCAATTCGCCGCCGGTTCGAGTTGGTTTTTCAATTTGTCCAACTCCGACCGATTTCGGCCTTTGCTAGACAGTGCGGAATTTGAAGGCAAAAGGGCTCACCCCTTCGGTAAAGTGGCTGCCGGTTACAGGTTACAGGTTACAGGTTACAGGTTACAGGTTACAGGTTGCAGGTTACAGGTTACAGGTTGCAGGTTGCAGGTTACAGGTTGCAGGTTGCAGGTTGCAGGTTACGGATTACGGCTGGGAGGATCGTCCAGTTCTGGGTGCTTCCGACATGGCGCGCCAGCGTTTTGGAGTGCGGCGCTGCGCGCCGCTTTTGGAAACGAGGCGAGCTTTATGGCGCCTCCCTCTGTGAACGGGGCGGCAACGTCTCGTCCCCGCCTCCTGCCGCACTGACTTAAAAGCCTGGGAACGAGACGTCCCCGCCCCCGGTTCTTGGCGACGAGGACGTGCCCACCCCGTTCACTCAGCGCGGGAAATCCTCAGCATTTCCTGCAAGGGAATGCGCTGCCAGTATTGTTCCTGGCCTTGACCCAAACGGCCCCGGTTTCCTTCAGAGGCGCTGATGGAGAACGGCGCTGAGTAGATCCTCCCGTCAAACTCGACGCGCACTTCGCCACGAGGACCGCGCGGGCAATCCCCTTTATAGAAGTTAACAAAAGCTTCGACCTGTCGCGCGTCGACCGGCGTCTCGAATTCAACGAACTCAAACTCGCGTCCAGGCGAGGAGCGATGATCCTTGTAATAAAAACCTTCCGGCGAGCGCGGGTGCTGAAAGAACAACGTTTCGGCGCCGGCATGCGGAGTGGCATAAAGGTCCAGATCGATATTGTCCTTCCAGCGAATCCCAATCTTCATCGGCCCGAACAGAATTGATGGAGGGCGCTGAGCGGGATGCAAAACTGAATCGCCTTGAATCCAGTCGGCCAATTCCACCTCACGGCCGATCCGCAGCATTTCAATCTTGGTTTGTTGTGGATCGATGCTCCAGTTCCTGGCCAGGCCTAACCCGGTTTCCGCCGTTTGGCTGAACGATCGAAAAGCGGTTGCTGCATCATTGCAGAAGGTCACCAGACGGGCGCTCCTGGCTTGCAAGTACAGAGCCCAGAATCGAGTAACTTTTTCCTTGTACAAATCATTCTGCCAAGGATCGCTAAAGTACAACCAATGCACCTGTAGTGCTCGCACCGGAGGACCACTCAGCCCGAATACGGATTTGTCGCGCGGCGCCTGCAAATGGCCGTCGGATGGAAAATAGCCATCGACCATAGAAAAATCCGGTTCTTTGGAATCCTGATACAGCGGACTGCCGATCAGCAGGACCGTCATAGGGCGATTCGTGTCCGAAACGGTTGCGGAAAGAAAATCGTAGAATTGGGGCAATAGCAACGCGGCTTCGAATTTGAGCCGTGGGACGGCGGGTTTGGCCGGGTCCCCCGCCAGGAACTGTTTGAGTTGGCGAATGGACGAGGCGAACTGGTTTGCCCTGGTCTTGGGGCTCTCGAAGGGAGCGGCCCCGGGGATGCTCACACTGGTGATCGTTTGCAGATGATAAGCGTCGTAAAGTGTCACCGTGCTGTTCAACGGCAAATCCTGCACGAGCAATCGCACCAAACCGCGATACACATCGTCTTTGACGGTGCGCTCCAAAAAGGGCGAAACGCCGATGACAAAGGTCCGAGCCGGGCCGGTAGCCGGAGCGGGTTCAATGGCCTGAAGTCGGGAAGCCAGAAGCAGAAAGATCAGCGGCGTGCGCATAAGCTCAATGGGATTATGCCGCCGCAGAATTGCCATTGCCCGACCGCGCGGCTGTGCCGGACAGGCGATGATTGCCATCCGCCGCTTCGAGGTGGTGGCGTAAATGATCGGAAAGCTGATCGAGAATCACCTGGCGCTTTTCGGACTGGTTCTGCCGTTTGGCCGCCTCGCGGTGGAACGTGGATTTTCCGTAAGCGATTAAAGCCGAGAGCTGGTTTTCCAATCGCAGGATGTTGCCATTGGCTTGGCCGAGAGCCGTGCGCTCCCGGGCGACGCTGGCTTCAAGGTCGCGGCGTTCCTGGTCCAATTGAGCGAAGGTCGGGTCATAGGCCAATCGCACCGGCCGATGGCGGGCATAAAGACTGGTCAGGTACATCCCCAGCACGGCGGAAAGGAAGATCTCGGCAGTTGCCTGAGCCGCGACGGTGATTACATCGACCCATTTGGCACCGGCAAAATTGAGGCGCGCGGAAGACCCAGCGGGCTGGGCAGGGCCGTCAAAGACGGTCAAGGCCGAGATCTGTTCATCGATGCCTTTCGAGAGAGTGGGATAAACACAGGCATAAGCGCCGGCCCAAACCGTCACGCCCAGGATCCCTAACGCCAGGCAGGTCCAAAAGTAAATGGCTCGTTGCCGCCGTTCATGGAGAAAATCCCACCCGACTTTGATCGCCAGCGCGCCCACCGGCAGGAGCGCAGCCCAAAGGTAAGAGCGAATGGGATTCTGCCGGAAGGTCACGAAGCCGGACTCCAGCAGGTTGAAAGAAATGTTGAAAACGCCAAATCCGATCAAAGCCACCGCACCCAAGGCGGCGAGTATGAACATGAACAGGTCCCATCCGTTCCAGGGCTGAGTGGGCGCGGAATCTTCCCGGCCATCGACCGACACCGCGACGAATTTTTGGCGCTCGCTCAGGCCAAGCTGAGCCTGCTTGAGCCGGCCCTCCAAAAAGCAAAGACGCTCTTCGTGGATTCGGGCGTCCTGCCGATGCTTTTCCCATTCGATGGCATGATGATGCAAGAATAGCGACCGGTGGTAGGCTTCAATCTCTTCGCCCGAAGCACCGGCGCTTTCGAGCTGATTTTGGATGAACTCCAAGTGAACGGCCGGGGTGATGGCGTCGGAGGACTTGGCAGCGGCAGTCATAGGAAAGGCCTTTTGAAGGACGACCGTTAGTGGTTGCGCCCGGTTTGGATCCTCGAGGCGCTTCGGCACTTGCACCGATGCACCGCGCGATTCCAAACCAGCGGCTGGCTAACTCCGTTTTATTTTTTTACTTCGGTGTTCACGGTGACATCCGGGGTAACCGAAACATCCGCGTCCGCGCTTACAGCGACGCTTGGGTCGGCAGAAATTTGCGCATGAAGTTTGTCGCCAGAAACGGCGCCATGGCGCCGGCTATTGTCACGGTCGCCGCGTTCCTGATCTTGCTGCAATTTCTGGATCTGCCGATCCAGCCGCTCCATCTCGCGGCCAAGTCCCTCGCGGGCCTGGCGCAACGATTCCAATTGCTTTTGCAGTGCTTCGCGCAGCTCACTCTTGTCCTGCCCTTGATCATCGCGACGCGCGGCAAACTCTTTTTTGGCACGATTGGCCTGCTCAACCGCTCGCTGAGCCTGCTCGAGCGCGCGGGCGGACTGGCGATCCGCCAGGTCTTTGAGTTTATCCAACTGTTCCTGATCCACATTCCAATTCTGGTTTGCACCCTCTTTGAGGCTCAAAGTGCCATGAGCACGCTTTCCATTCTGCTGGTCCACGAGTGAGCGGACCATTTTTTCCAAGCGCCGCAGCCGTTCCTCGATCGAGGAATTGCCATTATCCGCAGGTTCGACCGAATCTTCTGACGAAGAGGTCCTGCCAGGTTTGCCCATCCGCGCCACTCGGGGAAAGGATGGCGGACGCGGCGCCACGTCAATGACCGGCGGCTCAAGAAGTTGAGCAGGCGCTACGTCTGAAGGCTCCGGAGGCTCGGTGGCGGGAGCGTCCGGTTTGAACTTCGGGCCCGGCTCGATTCCCGCCACTGTCTCGGCCGGCGCTTCGCCTTCGGCGGTGATCGATGCGGCAGCGGGGGCTGGTTCGGCCGCCGCAAGGGCAGGAGCGGCGGGAGCGGTCAGAATGGCAGCGCCGCTACGGAGCGTCGGGGCTGCGGCAGCGGGAGCAGCCGCCAGGACCAACCTGGGTGCAAAGTAGACCCCGAGAGCCGCGGCGAGCGCGGCGAGTGAAACCGCTGAGGCCAGGCCGGCTTTGGCCAGCTTTGGCGAACTGTTTCTGCGTGTGTTGAGTATCATACTTATCCTTTGTTTTAGTTGACTGTGACTGTGAGAAACCCCGGGAGCCAGCAGGGAGGTGCGTTGCTGAATGCGCGCGGCCATATTGGCCAGGGTCAGCGCGTAACTGCGCCGGCTTCCAGTTAATTGGAGCACTTGATCGTCGCAGGCGATCTCGCGCTCGAGGCCCAGCCGCTTGCTGATCCAGAGGACGGCTGGATGGAAGAACAAGATCGCTTGGATCAGGTGCTGGATGAGGTTGGTCCAATCATCGTAGCGTTGGACATGAGCCAATTCGTGGCGCAATACATGTCGGACCTCATCGAGATTGGTAACCGAATCTTCCGGCAGTAGAATCGTGGGCCGCCGCAACCCGACGAAAACGGCCGAGCGTTGTTCGGGAGTAATCCGCAGGTTCACCGCCCGGCCGACCTTGAGCTGTGACAGGAGATTCTGAAACAGGCCGCAGAGTTCGGCGCTCACCGGGTGGCGAGCGCGGCGCACCAATCGTTTTAATTGCGCAAGACGGCAGAAAAGAACCACCAGCCGGGCCGCGGCAACCATGAACCAGAGTAGGCTCGAGGCGGCCACGACGCCAAAACCAACCGCTGACTCCGGCCTCCAGGAAACGGGGGACAAGAGCCGGCCAGTGAACGCCCAGATCCGATTTCGCCACGAACGGGAATCGGTTACGGACTTGCCGATGGAGGAGCCGACCATTGGCAGTTCAGGAGGTCCGGCGAGTCGTCCCTCGGGCGAGGCGGAGCCCAGCGGGAGCAAATCGGTCCGCTGACTATCTTCGAGGTCCACACCCAAGGCCAATGGATCGGCGGCTACGGAAGGTTCGACAGTAAGTGCGCCAAATTCGCCGGGGTTTGCCGGCGGCGTCTCAAGAATAAATGTTGGAAGGGCCGGCGCGGGAGTGGATTGAAATGGCGGCGGCGTTTTGGACTGGCGAGCGTCGAGGCAGTAATGTGCCGGGATCAACAGGGCAATGAGCAACAGTGTGGCGAACCAAACCGCGTGGCGGGTGGCGGCATTCGCCTTGCCCCACCAGCGCAACAGAAACGCCACGAGCAACCAAAGCAGAATTCCCTGGTACAACCCGTTGACCAGAGCCCCGAGCAACTGTGCGCCGCAGCTGTGCAGTTCAGCTTTCATTGGAATCGTCCCCAGACTCCACGATTCGCCGTTTGAGTTCGTCGAGTTCTCCCGGCGTGAGTTCATCCTCTCGCAGGAACGTCAACACCAGTTCGCTAGCCGAGCCGGAAAAAAACTTGGAGAGCAATTGGTGCACGGCTTTGCGGGCGGCGGTGTTGCGGTCTACTTTGGGCGTGAAGACGTGCGCCCGGCCTTCTTTGTGGGCCGCCAGGTACCCCTTGGCTTTGAGAATTCGCATGAGGGTCAGGATGGTCGTGTAGGCGTCTTTGCCCCGGAGCGCTTCGACCACGTCGGCGACGGTGGCCGAACCGCGGGCCCAAATGACCTCCATAATGCGGTGCTCGGCGTTGGTCAGGGTGGTGGTTTTCTTGCGGGCCATAAAATCAACTATTAACGAATTAGTAGCAGGAGATTAAAACGGCTCCGCACTCCTGTCAACTAAAACTTTAGTTGTTAATTAGAAACCCTGCGCACGCAGCGAAAGCCGCAGAAATCCGTCGAGAAACAGGCGTCGGTATCGCCGGTGCGTTCGCCCTGGCGAAAAGTCGCCCGGCACTGGTCGGGGCTGGATTTCCAACTGCCTCCGCGAATGACCCGCTTAACATCCTTGCCGGGACTGGCCGGCCCGTGCGGATCGGCGGCCGGGCTCTCACGGTAGTAAGTGGGACTATAAACATCCTCACACCACTCGGAGACATTTCCATAGAGATCGAACAAGCCGAAAGCATTCGGCCCTTTCTGTTCCACTGCATGTGTTTTCTGGTCCGCGTTTTCACCGAACCAGGCGTATTGACGCAGTTTTTCGGGCGCGCCGAAATCGTAAGGCGAATCGGTTCCAGCGCGGCAGGCGTACTCCCACTCGGCCTCCGTCGGAAGTCGATAGCCGCTGGCGGAGTAATCGCAATCCCAATCCGGGGTTTTTTCGTTGTAACAGGGAGTCAAGCCTTCGAGGAGGGAGCGTTCGTTGCAGAATCGTTTGGCATCGCGCCAGCGCACTCGCTCGACTGGTTTGCGGGGGTCATCCTGCCAATGAGAGGGATCGGGCAACTGAACTTTGGCGAACATTTCATGCGTTACCTCGGATGCATCCATCCAGAAAGTGCTTAATCTGACCTTGTGGGCTGGGGCCTCATCCGAATTTCCATGGTCCGTCCCCATAGTGAACTCACCGGCAGGAACAAGCACCAGCGGGCCGCATTTGGTGTCGAGAGTTTTGGCCTGGCCGGCAGCCGGCTGGCTCTCGTGGTTACTTGAAGTGGAACTCTTGGCAGCATCGGGCGTCTGTCTCTCGCAACCGGTCAAAGCGGCACATATCCCCAGCAGCACAATCAGTCGGCGCGTAAAACTGTAACTATCAGTGGGAGAAAAGCCATGCCCCTCACCCAACCCGCTCCCCAAAGGAGAGGGCGAACGTCGTGGGGCTACGGAAATGGGACTATCATTCAGCGAACGCTCCCGATCACCCAAAAGCTGTTCCCCCGCCCTTTGGGCGAGCGCGAGGGGGATTAGATGGCCCAACTGCATTGTAACAGAGAAAGACAGGGGGAGAGCGCTATTGCCGCACCGAGCGGAACCAGGCAGGTTCTTTGTTGCTCCAGCCGTTGGTAGTCAGGACCGCGAAATTAGTACAAGCCGGGTCGTTTAGATTGAAAACGCCCTGCCCTTGAGCGGATACGGCACAAATGTTCCAGCCGGCCGCGTGGACTCCTACGATTTCGCACGCGGCTTGAAACGTGCCCGGTTTGCTCAAGTCCCCTTCCCCTTCGGGCCCGCGGCTAAAGCTGAGAAACCGGCTGTCGGGCGACCAATCGACATGGTAAATTTTGTTGGTCTCATCTTTGACGTGCAGACGCCACTCGCCCACGGCCGGAGTCTCGGCATCCAAATTGATAGGCGCGGCGGCGATTTCATGATCGCCGGCGCCCCAGGCGATTTGCTTCCCATCGGGGCTGAGGCAAGGCCGACAGCCCGGGATGTTTAGATTAATAATGCGGGGCCCATCGGCTTCAATCAGGAGAATGCCGTGGTCCACGCCCATGCCGGCATGGACCGTCGAGACGATCCATTTGCCGTCAGCCGACCAGCCGGGATTATACAGATGATGCAGGTTGGTGCTATTGACGTGCTGACGGATGTTGCCGGTCTCGAGGTTGTAGAAGCTCATCCCTTTCGTATAGAAATCGATGACGTTGAATTTGGGGAATTCCTGAGGCAGGAAACCGATTTCCTTCCCATCCGGCCGCCAAAAGGGTTCACGCGCATGGTCCGCGAGCTTGCGTCGGTGCTTGCCATCGATGTCCATCACCCAAAGACTGCGCACCGCGTCCCGGCCCTCACCCTGGTCGACGGAAAAGCACAGCTTCGAGCCATCGGGCGAGATTTGAGGATAGTGCTCATTGATGGTCGGGGTGTGAGTCAGATTTACGGGGTCAGACCCATCAGCGTTCATCACAAAGATTTCCCAGTTGTTATCGACGTAACACTCATTGGCGATTTTGAACGAGGAGGATTTCAGCTGATCCCGGAAATCTTGGGCATCACACCATGGGCTGAACCCCCAAAAGAGAATCAGAGTGAGAAGGAGTAAGGGGCTGGAGATTGGACGGTTGAGCCGGAAGCGGATCAATGAGAATGCATTAAACACAACCCAAGGCTAAGTTTTCGACCAATTTTTTCAAGAACGAAGGAAGCCTCGACAGGTTTTCACCCAACTCGGCGTCAACAAAATTGACAAGCCTGCTATTTTCCTGATCGATGCCCATTGCGCCACACGCCGGGTTTTATATTGAGGATGGCTCGAATCGCCGCCTTGCTCGCAAGCAACGCGGATGGGCGCTCTCGGTCATAAAGGTCTTCGCGGCGGCGTTGGTGATTTCCGTCACGGTCGGGCCAAAACCGGCTCGGGCCGATTCAGAAGCTCAAGAACAGCAGTTCATAGGCTTCAGTAAACCGGGCGATTTTGAGGAGATGCCAGGTTCCGATCCCGGGCAGAAAATTCTGCTCTCGCCGGAAATCCAGGCAAAGATCGAGTTCAACGAGGCGATTGTTTCGTGGAATGCGCAAATGCCGCGACAAGCCAGTCTGCGCGTTGAAGCTCGCGCGCTCTATCCGGATTCCGCCACGAAATACTATTGCCTGGGAGTTTGGGCGAGCGAATCGGCCGAGCATCCAAGGCACAGCGTGCCCAATCAAGCTGACCAGGACGGAAAAGTCGCAACCGACACGCTAATCTTGAGTCGTCCGGCACGGAACTTCCAGGTTCGTCTTACCCTAGCCGGGGAGGGTGCATTGCCAGCACTCAAGTTTATCGGCGTGTGTCTCTGCCAGACAAATGCCGCTTTATCGGTGGGAGCGCCGAACCGTTCGGTTTGGGGCAAGACACTGCCGGTGCCGGAGCGGAGCCAGATGCCCTATCCAAATGGGAAAGTGTGGTGCAGCCCAACCACCGTCTCGATGCTGATGGGGTTTTGGTCCAAAGATTTGAAACGGCCCGAGCTGGATCGATCCGTGCCGGCCGTCGCGGAGGCAGTTTACGATTCGGAATGGAAAGGCACAGGCAATTGGGTTTTTAATATGGCGTATGCGGGCTCATTTCCCGGCATGCGGGCGTATGTGACACGGCTGAGCGACGTCTCGGAAATCGAAGCCTGGATTGGACGAGGTATCCCGGTTGGGCTGTCGTTGGATTACGATCGACTGCGGGGCAAAGGGCCAGGTCCAAACGGCCATCTGGTGGTCTGTGTCGGGTTTACTCCCGAGGGGGATCCGGTCATCAATGATCCAGGCACAACGCAACACGTCCAAAAGATATTCCGACGCGCGAACCTCATTGATGCCTGGAGTTGTTCGCGAAACACGGTTTACCTCGTTTATCCGGAAGGCCTTGCCACGCCAAATGACCCTTTCGGTCACTGGGATTCTCCACAAACGCGGGCTTCAAACCGTTAAACCAAGGCGAGCGCGCCGAAAGAACGCAGCACAACCGACCACGAGCTGTCCAAGTTCTCGACTGTACTTTTTTTGGTTTTTTCCAGTTGACAGTCTGGAGGCGATTTGACAACAATCTTCTCGATTCGGGTGGCGGATCGTTTTCTTCAGCGGGATCCCCCATCCCCACCTCCTTGGCGAACCGTTGCCCGAATCGCTTAACCTTCTTTGGACCATTGTCCCCCTGTGGAAACTGTGAATTTCGGCAAAAGCGCCCTGCAGACCATTAGCCGAGTGCTGCCGTTCGGCCGATCCCCACCCGTTGTGACATAGATCTCGAACTGCGGCGCGATGCTCCGACCGGCATTTTTGAGCCACCCGGTTGCTACCTTATCTGAACCCGGTAGAACAATGTCGAGTTGGTCATGGGGAGCAGCAAGGTCTGAACCTCGACGACTGGCCCCACATCTATCCAATTCGGTTGCGTCAAATCCTTAGCGGCTTGAAGCTGGAATCGACCTGCCCCTCCAGTCCAGGCCAGAAGAACCTGATTCTGATGGATACTCAATTGCACCGACACGGGCAGAGCCGGCACCACGTAAACGAAAAGCTCCGCCGAACCAGTCAGGCCGCCGGAATCCGCGACTTGAACTCCGAAAATGTTTGTTCCCGAGTCGGCAAAGCTGGGCGTCCCCGACAGGAGACCATCGCTAGCGACACGGAGCCAGGCGGGGCCGCTCAGTTTGGAAAAAGTGAGATGGTCGCCGCTGTTGGGATCCTGGGCCTGCGTAGCAACTGTGGCGGAGTACGGCTGCCCGGCGGCAGCTTGAGGTTCCAAAAGAGAATTGGCGAAGAAGAACGGGGCGCCGTTGACCAAAAGGTAAATGGTGGCGCTGTTGGACCCGCCGGCTGAATCACTAACGCCCACAGTAAACGAATTCGTGCCGGCATCGATGCTCGAAGGAATGCCGGACAACGATCCATCGGAACCAATGCTTAGCCATGCGGAGCCGCTAAGTTTGGTGAAGACCAGCGCGGCTCCGGGCGTGGGGTCGGTGACGTTTGTCGAAAGCGTGGCGGCATAAGCCTGGCCGGCGTTTGCGGTTGGTTCAATGAACGGATTGGCCAGAAAACGCGGAACGCCAGTAACGCCCAGCGTCATGGTGGCGGCGGCCGATAATCCCCCTTGGTCGGTTACTTTTACGCTGAAGGTGTTGGTGCCGAGATTGGTCGTACCAGGCATTCCTGATAACTGGCCATTGGCGGCGACGGTCAGCCAGGCCGGACCGCTGGTTTTGCTAAATGTGAGCACGTCACCCTCGTCGGGATCGACAGCTTGGGTGGCAATGGAACCCGAATAGAGCTGGCCGACGCCGGCGGAGGGTTCGACGAATTTGGCGGCAATAAACGCGGGAGCCACGTTCGTCACGCCGGTGAGGGCGTTGATCAATGCCTGGCCGTGGGGCGTACCCCAACCCGTGCACAGATCGTAGCCTGGAACCGCAAAGAACTGAGTCGGGCTATGATGGTTGGTGTTGTTGCCCAGAATAATATCGTGGAAGCCGTTAGCGTACTTGGCGCCTTTGCCGAGCGCATAAAGCGCCGGATTGAAAAAACCGACGTTCGTGCCGTGCAGAGAAACCGATTGCTGATTAACTAAGGCGAAGAATCCGGCCCATAGCGGGGCGGCCGCACTAGTCCCGCCCAATATTTCGGTATTCCCATTATTATCCCGCACCCAAATATTGTCGGCCGTTAGCGCCACATCCGGAAGATTTCGCAGATAAGTCGAACCCTGGTTGACCGTCATGCTGATCCCCTTTTGCCACGCGGGCAGGACGTAGGTTTGGCTTATTCCGCCGCCAGTACCCCCGAAACCGTGGCCGGTGGTGTACCAGTTCCAGGCGGCTTCTGAAACCCACCCTCCCCCCGGCCCGCTGGTCGTCAGGGTAGTGCCGCCCACGATGGTCAGTCTCGGATCGTCTGAAGGCGTGGGAATTTCCGCATAGTACGCATCGTCGTCGCCCGAAGCCTCAAACATGGCCTGACCCTGAGCCGCGAATTCGGAAAAGATCTGATCGGTGGTCGAATCAATTGGGAAACTCCAGGAACTGCTTATTTGCTTGGCCACGTTGTCAGTGGCCATCCGGCTGAGAGCACTGTCGGGGAATTCGGCTTCATAAACCATCACTTTGGACAGCCCCGGCGCCATGGAAATCGCCATTTCAATATCCAGCGCAACTTCGGGATTGTTCGTGCCGGCGATCCCGCTCGCATGGTCGAGCAACACGTTTTGCAACGGGACATTGCGCAGGCCGGCGTCCTGCTCATACAGGGCAATGTCATTGGTGTAATAACCCTCGAACTCGAGCAAACCAACGACTTGCCCGCTCCCAGTGAGTCTGACGTTTGGTGCGTAAGCAGCGCGAAAATCGTTGCCGCGATAGCCGCCGTTGGGTGCCGAGCCGAATTGGGGAATCGCCCTTCCGCCAACCACGGCTGCGTGCCGCAAGGACATCGGCCGCGGCAAAGCGTAATTGTCTAACCCCTGAATGTCTTGTACCGGCACACTTGGCGGAATTGTCACGTCGATGGCCGGTGCGTGGAAGGTGCGGTGTTCGGTCGGATGCTGGTAAACCGCCAGCGTCGTATGCAGCATCGACTCGATGGCACCTACGGTTCCTTCAACCTCGACTACCATCCGATTCGAATGCCTTGCGCCGACTATCAGGCCTTGTTTTTGCACGAAATCAATCACTGCGTGGTAATCCTGTTCCGTGGGACCGAATTGCTCGGCGAATTGCTCCGGCGTGAGGAACTGCCTGAAGCGGAGACTCGCAGGGTCGTACAGATCCGCAATGAGCTGATCGAGGGCTGCCCGATTCCGAACCGGCAGTCCAAGTGCCAAGTGCAGGTGGCCTGAAGGAGCCAAGCGGCCGACGGCGGTCAAATTCCTCAGAAATGGTTTTGCTTTGGCCACCGTGCGCTGGCCTTCCGTCGCGCCCTTACCCGCAAAACCGGTCAGACCCACCATGACCCAGCCGCAGACGAGCAGGGTTCGACCAAAGCGTTTTCGCGAGTTAAACAATCTTTTGAGCACGTGCGCCATTCCACAGATTCTTACCGTGTGGTATATCAGCCCCGCGGAATTTCCTCCCTGCCCCTCACCGGTAATGACGATATCCAAGCCAAAAGCCACGCTTATGTCAATTCAAATACTCCGCCTCCACGGCTTCCTAGCGCAGAGTTTCCAGTCTAATTAGCGCAGCGGTACAGTAGGCTGAAAGCCGCCGAGCCGCATAAATGCGGCGTTCCGGGTAGCGCAGACTTTCGAGTCTGCTGTACCGCAGGTCTCTGACCTGCGGGACGTGGCAGCTTGAGCGCTGGCAAACTTCAGCGCGCCTCATCTGCTCACACCCAGCCGACTGAAAGTCGGCGACACAACAGGCAAGAATGCCTGCGCTACGCAACCCCGGTTAGCCGTAATCAGAGCTCGACTTTTCGCAATACCGGGACATGATAGCGGCAATTCAGCCAACCGCCTGCCACGATATGCATGGCCTTTGGCTTTGGCATGAAATCCTAACTCGATGACTCATTATGGAAGTCAAAGTGCTATGTGACTGCGGCCAGAAATTCAAATTTGATGTCGAACCCGTCAACGGGGAGATGCCTTTCCGGGTCAATTGTCCTTCTTGCGGGAAAGACGGCACTCCGGCAGCCAATGCCGCGCTTTCCCAAAGCATTCCTGCGGCTGAACCGGTGGGCTTAGCCCAAGTAGGAGGCCGGCTGCAAATTAATCGCGCCAGCGCGGGAGCTCCTGCTACGCTCGAAGCACCCCCTCCCGCGCCACCACGGCCAATTGCTGCCCCGGCCGTCATGCGAGCTCAACTAAAGAAGTCAGCCGGCGAATTCAACATTGGCCTTGGCATCCTTGGGGCTATTCTTGGCGCCGGTCTCGGAGCTGGCCTCATGTTTGGGTTTTACACGCTGGTCGGGTTTCGGTTCCCCTGGATGGGAGTGGGAATCGGCGCATTGACCGGATTCGGCGCAAGACTCCTTTACAAAGGAACCGATAGCGTTCTGGGTTTCATTGCCGGAGGCATTTCCTTAGTCGCCGTCGTCGGAACTCTATTTCTGATGTACGGAGAATTTCCCATGATAAGCATCATCTCGGTTATAGTCAGTGTCAGCGTTGCCTGGCGCATTGCGGCCTGAGAGCGTGTTTTATAATTCGTTCGGAGTCCCGCCTTTAGGCGGCCCGGCGCGGAACCGCCTGAAGGCGGGAATCAAAACCCAGGCTGCGCTAACGGCTTGCGGCGGTGATTTTCCCAGCGCAAGTGGGCAAGGCGCCTACCTTGGCGGCGGCGCGCAAAACAGTACTCTTGGAAGCATGGATTCGGACATACCCAGCACCAGCACCAAAACTCCTGCTATCGCCAGCGCCCCTACTCAGAAATTCGCACATCACGTCAGCGTTCCTTCGGGAGAGGGCGTGAAGGTCGAAAAAACCATCACCATAAAGCGCCCTGTTTCAGAAGTGTATGCCTTTTGGAATCAATTGGAAAACCTGCCGAAATTCCTGCGGCATGTGCAGTCCGTCCGGGTGCGCGACGACCTGCATTCGCACTGGGCTGTCAAAACGGTGGGGGAAAAGATCCTTGAATGGGACTCTGAGATAATCGAACGACGCCAGAATGAAATGATTTCCTGGCGCTCAATCCCGGGCGCTGACGTCGATAACGCGGGTTCCGTCTGGTTCACTCCAACCAGGGGAAGCGTCGGAACGGTCGTAAGAGTTTCGCTGAAGTATGCTCCGGCGGCGGGCAAAGCCGGGCTGATCACCGCCAAGCTTCTGGGGCGCGACGCCGATTCAGAGATTGAGGAGGACCTCCATCGGCTTAAGAGTTTGCTGGAGACGGGCCATCTGCCTCCCGAACCAGCGACTCAAAAATGGCAGCGCCGGGCTGTGCGCGCGGCGCGAAAAGCAGCGGAACGAGCCGATGCCAGTTTCCGGCAGAATATTGGCAAAAACCCCTGGGCCTACGTTGGAAGTGTCGCCGCGCTGGGCCTGATTATTGGTTTTGCACTCGGGTGGAGAGCTTCCCGGCCGCGTCCCATGCAATTGGAGTGTGGCTGCGAATGAGCACTCACCCCGGCGGCGCTTCACCAGTGGAGCATCAATAATGGGTGGGGCTTCGCCCGCTCAAATCCATTTCCCTCGAAACCAAGGCTAGCCCTGCCCTCCTTACGGCGCGCATGCCAGGTGTTGCGTGGCGAAGAATTGCTTTCTTCACCCCCTTATTTATGCTGATAGCAAATGGAATCGCTTTACGACGTGGCCATTATTGGCGGTGGGCCGGCCGGCAGCACCGCGGCCACATTCCTGGCGCGCAAAGGGCGCAAGGTGATCGTGCTGGAAAAGGAGAAATTTCCGCGATTCCATATCGGCGAATCGCTGCTGCCCTATAGCATGGGTGCGTTCGAGCGGCTGGGGGTGCGTGAAAAACTCGATGCGAAGTTCTTTCCGAAATACGGCGCGGAAGTCTGCACCACCTGCGGACGGGGCGTCGTGAAGTTCAGCTTCAAGGATGCCTACCGGGCCAAGTACGACCGCGCGTATCAAGTCACCCGGTCTGAGTTCGATAAGCTGTTGCTGGATCACTCCGCGGAGAGCGGGGCGACGGTCATGGAGCAAACCACGGTCGAAGAATTGGCCTTCGGCAAGGACGAGGTCGGCCTCAAGATCAAGAGCAAAGCGGGAGCGCGGGAAATCAGGGCGCGTTACGTGATCGATTGTAGCGGACGCCAGAGCGTCATTGGCAACTATTTCAAACTCAAAAAGCCCTACCCTAACCTGAAAAAATTTTCGATCTTCGCCCATTACGACAACGTGACGCGCGATCCCGGCGCGGAGGGCACTTACAGCCGCCTCGTCCGCGGGAGCGACCGCTGGTTTTGGATGATTCCCTTGAGCGAAACCAAGATGAGCATCGGGGTGGTAATGAACATTGCCGACTTCAAGGCGCTCAATAAGCGGCCCGAGGAGGCGCTCGACGACATCTTGCGCGAGCAACCGGAAATCTGGAGCCGCATGACGCAGTCCACCCGCACTTCGGAAGTCCTGGCCGAAAGCGATTACTCGTATCGCAATCGCCAGCTGAGCGGCGAGCGCTGGCTGCTGGCCGGCGATGCGGCGGGGTTTATTGATCCGATGTTCAGCACCGGGGTTTTTGTCGCCATCGAAACGGCCGAACAGGCGGCCAACGCGGTGGGCGAGGCCCTGGAAAACGAGCGCCGCCGCGCGGCCGCTTTCAAGAAGTACGAGCGCGAAACCAATCGGGTCATGAACCTGTACCTGCGCTTTGTGGGCAATTGGTACAAGCCAAGATTCATCGAAGTCATGACGCATCCGGTAAATCGGTTCCAGCTTGTTGAAGTGATTAACTCGATGCTTGCCGGCAACATCAAGAGCAGCTTCACGCTGTGGTCGCGCATGGAGGCCTTCTACCTGGTCACTTACCTCCAGCGTTATCTCCCGCTGTGTCCGCGGCTTTCGCTCAATCCAAAAGACAGCGCGCTGGTTTCAAAATCGGCACAAGCGGTCGGGTAACCGCGGATGGACCGAGCGCGGAGGAGCCGCAAAAAAAGCCCAACCGCGAATGGACGCTACTTAACGCGAATTTTGACCACAGATAGCCCCCGATGCACTCGGATGAACACTGATATAAAAGCAGTTGGAACCCGTTTACCCGACGAGGCAGGCGAATCGGGTCAAGTTCGACTGGCAGTACGGCCTTGGTAGGAACTTGACGCCCGGTAGTTTTGGCTACTGCGTTCTTTTGCGAAAGCAAGCCACCAGGGCTGCGACCCCGCCGACCACTAGGAGCATGCGCAGGACGCGGAGCAAGCTGATCACCCACGCTATCCCGATTCCGATCGCGGGCCACTTAATCCACCAATGGCCGGGTGAGGTCATCAGATTGACCAGCACCAGCAGCGCCAGAACACACGGACCTACGAATAAGAATCTCGCGGCACGAAGAGTTTTAAAAATATTCATAATGCCTCTCGATTTGGGTTAGGTCGAACTCAGGCCAAGCGTGCGGCGCACTGGCTGGCACCTTCGGTAGTTACAGAACGCGCTGGCCAATCGATCTTCCATGAGAACAGGATGCCATCCAATTGCCCTACGGCTATTACAATTGGGCGGGCTGTTTGGATACCTGTGGGGGACGAACGGAACGCGCCTTTGGCGCTTGCCAATCGAGCACGGCGCCGGTTTTCCTGGGGCTCACCCCAGGCTGATATGAAGAACGCCTTTGGCGTCTGTGTCAGACTTCTGCCGTCCGAATTCCGCTGACGGTGTGCCGTCAAGGTTCAACGCATAGGTTTCGAAGCGGGTAAAATCCAGGCGGAACGGTGGGCGTCGAAACCGATTTTAGGGTAATACTCTTCAGCCTTGGGGGCGGCGAGCAGGATGAGGTTGGCCCGGGGGCCGAGTTTCGATTTGGTGAGCTGGATGAGTTGCTTTCCGATTCCTAACTTCTGGTACGATTCGTCGACCGCAAGATCCGAAAGGTAGCAGCAATATTCGAAATCGGTCACCGAGCGTGCGACGCCGACCAATTTGGAACCATCCCAGGCGGTGCAAAGCAAATCGGCGTGGCGCAGCATGGCCTCGATACACTTGGCATCGTTGATAGGTCGCCGCTCAGCGAGTGTGGAGCGACGCAGGACATAGATAAATTCGGCCTCGGTAATTGGTTTATCGCTGCTATAGGTTATGGGCATCGCGGGCTGAACTATGCCCGTACCGGCTGCGATTGCAAATGGGACCGCTCGGTGGCGCAGACTTTCCAGTCCAATGCCGCCAGGATTTCCCTCACCCTAACCCTCTCCCCAGGGAGAGGGAACCGGCAGGGATGTGCCTGGAACCTCGTTGGTTCAAGCCTGTCGGCCGACGGGCCACATTTTCTCCCTCACCTGGGGGTGGGCTTGAGGCTTGCGCGCAGGCAAACTGCAGCGGGCCTCAGCTGGGGCTGCCAAGCCGACTGAAAGTCGGCGATACAGCAGGCTGGAAAGCCTGCGCTACACCAGCAGCGCTCCCGGGGGTCAGTTAGAGCTGATCGCTTTGACGAGTTGGTACTCGAACTCGAGGCCGTCATAGAAATCCTGCACGGCCATGCGCTCATCCTTGCCGTGCATACGCACATCGTCGAGATCGGCGGCGGTGCCGGTGATTCCGTAAGTGGGGATTCCCTGTTGACGAAAGTACAGACCGTCGGTCGCGCCTGTTTCCATTTCCGGCACGACCGGAATACCGGGCCAAAGTTTGTTTTTGGCTTGCTCGATCGCGTGAAGGATCTCGGAGGTCAGGGGCGACGGCGGACTGGGCTTGGCGGGTTTGAGCGGCGTGATAGTGATGCGATCGTCAGCCAGGATTCGTTTCAAGGCGGATTGCACCTGGTCCACGGGCTGGCCTGGAAGGATACGGCAATTCACCACGGCACGCGCGGTTTGAGGCAGCGCATTTTCCGCATGGCCGGCTTCGAGCATGGTTGCCACCGCGGTCGTGCGCAGAATGGCATTATAGAAAGGCGAAGCCGAGAGGCCTTTGACCGCCGACTCATCCGGCGGTGACTGCAACACGCCTTTCATGTCGGCAGCGGTCTGGCCGGTCTCGATATCCGACATCTTCGCAAAATAACCCCGCGAAATTTCGCTGAGTTCAACCGGGAATTCGTACTTTGAAAGCCGGAGAAGAGCCTCGGATAGATCATAAATGATATTGTCCCTGGTCGGTTTGGAGCTGTGGCCGCCCGGTCCCTTAATCTCCAAACGATAAGACTGGTAAACCTTCTCGGCGGCCTGCACGGCGTACAACAAGCGCTTGCCTTGGCGCTTTTGCACGCCCCCGGCATCCGCATTAAGGCAAATGCTTGCTTTGACCAGGTCCGGGTGGTTGGCCAACAGCCATTCCACGCCGTTGTAAACCTCTCCCCCCTCTTCGCCGGAAGTGAGCGCGAGAATGATGTCGCGGTCAGGCTTGAAGTTTTCCTGCCGCAACCGCAAGACCGCTGAAGCGAGGGTAGTCACTCCGTCTTTGTCGTCTGACGTGCCTCGACCATAAAAGAAGCCGTCCTTTTCGGTAAGTCTGAACGGAGGAAAAGACCAATCCTCAGGCTTGGCTTCAACCACGTCCAAGTGGGCTAGCAGCAATACCGGCGGCTTGGTGCCGGAACCAGGGTACCGCACGACTAGATTCTTGTTCTTCTGCTGGGGGCCGATGATTTGGACATCGGCTTCAGGAAATCCAGCCGCGCGAAAGTGGGCGGCGAGTAACTCGGCGGCTTTGGTGGTATCGCCAACCGAATGTGAAGTGTCGGTCTCAATGAGCTCGCGATAGATGTCGCGGCCCATTTGCTGATAGGGTGTGAGTTCGGCGGCGTAGCTCGGCAAGCAGAGGCTCGCGAAGCACGCCTGAACGCAGGCAAGAGAAAGGGCAGTTTTCATATGGTGGTCGCAGCGAGGTTAGCACAAAGGCGTTTCGAACGAAAGCGGTTGAAAACAAGCAATAGGTTAATCACGGATGAACCACCCATAGACACGCATAGGCTGATGGGACAACTACAAACCGGAAGGCTCAAGACACGAATTTCACGAATGCGCACGAATTGCCAAAGTATTTAAACCGTACGCAGGGAGAAGCCGGACCGGAATAATTGTTTCCCCACAGATTCAGGGCGACCGCAGATGAGAGTTGCAGCGCGAGGTTTCTACCAAATTGCAAACCGAGGCGCACATGATAAAAGGTAAGTAATGTTGAGAGAAACGGAGAAGGGAAGCATGATGCGCTGCGCGAAATTTGCCGGGAGGTTGCTGGCGGCGGTCATTTTGAGCCTGGGTTCAGGCCTCGCGGCGGCAGATCAATCGTTGTCCGAGCGGCCTAAAATCGTCGCGCTCGACCCGCCGGAGAAGGATTTTTTCGCAAAGGAACTCTTTTGCGAGAACATTCCCATAAAAGCGCCGAGCGTGGTCGCGGACGAAGCGATGCTCGCAGCGTATGACAATCTTGCGAGGATGCTAACCAATTTGCCGATGGTGGCCTCGAACCTGGTCGCCGCGGGCGTGGAATTGCACATCATCGGACGCAACCAGGTCACCACCGACCTTCCGGAATGGCGGCAGGACAAGGGAAAACCTCTGGCCGAATACAACGGGCTGACGCGCGACCAGCGCACGCGAGGCATGGGCGGGCGTTTGACCTCATGCGGCGAGGAGAATCTGCTCAAGCTTCGGGAAGACAGATATTTTGGACGGGACATTTGCGCACACGAGTTCTCACACAGTATCCGCAACTACGGCATTCCCAATTCCGTGCGCCAGAAATTCAATCAACAGTACCAGCGCTCACTGAATAAGGGATTATGGAAAGGTTCCTACGCGGGGTCGAACCCGGACGAGTTTTTCGCCGAGTTGACGATGTGGTATTTCGGCACGCACGGAGATTTGCACATGAGCGATCCCAAACCGGAGAATGGGCCGGAAGGTCTGAGGGCGTATGACCCGGAGGCGTTCGCGCTTTTGGATGATTTCTATAAGGGACGAATTCCGATCTCGCGAGTCGAACCGCGCGAGCCGATAGGGGTAGGGATGGCGCTTTCGCGCCACCCCTCCCTCCAAACCGGACGGGCGGATTTCCCGCATCCGGCTTTCCAGTCGGTGGTGTCTCGGCGAGACTAACCATAGGTGCAAGA
>Ga0070741_10001843_pt1 | contig 60779 bp, 47 predicted proteins | sample Coa_R1_4_FD_66440 | JGI IMG/M metagenome (GOLD analysis project Ga0070741, IMG submission 66440) | Surface soil microbial communities from Centralia Pennsylvania, which are recovering from an underground coalmine fire - Coalmine... | ecosystem: Environmental > Terrestrial > Soil > Unclassified ...
GCCGCTGGAGAAGGCGGCGATGGACGAGACGACGATCGACTCAAACTCGGGCACGCTGACGGTGGATTACTCGTCGTCGGATAGCGAATTTGCCGGGTTGCTGAGCTCGCCGCTGTTTCAGCAGGTGGTGAAGTAGGAAAGAAGTTAGGGTGAGGAGTCAGGGGTTAGGAAAGGCGGCCTTCGGGCCGCTTTTTTGCGTTTCCTGGGGGGTACCCCCTCCCCCCATACTTTTTTATGCAAAGTCTTCGAAGGAGAGACTTTAGGGTTGGACTTTGGGTGCCGAAGTAGTGGACTGGGGGAGTCCGGCCGCGGATTGTGAGGGGCTTCGGGAGGGCAGGTTTTGTCAAGTGGGGTCGGTCTGTTCCGCGGCGTAACGGGAGTTTTTTCACCCCAACGCTGGGGAACCCGGCTTACCGCCCTATGCCCACCTTAGCGACGATTAGGCCATCGCGAAGATGGGGCACCCGGAGTGTGGATATTTTAGGAGGAGCGGGAGGAGGCGTCGCGGACGAGTTCGGCGTGGAGTTTGGCTTTGGCTTCGGCGCCTTCTTTGGAGGCGTTGCAGCGGGCCATGATGGCGGATCGAAGGCGGTTGGAGAGGTCTTCCGGGAAGTCGTAGGGCTGCTGGTGGCGGTAGATGTCGATGGTCTTGCGGGTAGTGTTCACGACGACTTCGCAGTGGTGGCAGGTGCCGAGGTGTTCTTTGACTTCAGCAAGGAGATCGGGGTCGATCTGGCCGTCGAAGTAGTCGGTTAGTTTCGCGAGAAAATCGGTGCAGTTCACTTCGAGCCCTCGTTGGCAGCCTTGCGGAAGTAGCGGCTGAGGCGCTCGCGCAACTGCAGGCGCGCACGCAGCAGCCGTGACTTCACGGCAGGGACGCTCAATCCTAACGCCTCGGCCGTTTCCTCAGTCGACAGGTTTTCGATGTCGCGGAGGGTGAAAACGGTTCGGAAACCTGGAGGTAATCCGGCGATTGTTTTGCGGAGTATGTCGCCCAGCTCACCTTGCGAGTAGATCTGCTCGGGGTTGGGGCGCCATTCGGCGAAGTCGCGGGGGATGGAACCCTCGTCGGTCTGGACGTCCTGGTCCATGGAGACGGTGCGGGAGGTCTTGCGCTTGCGGAGGCGCATGAGGCTCTCGTTGACGGCAATGCGGACGAGCCAGGTGGAGAACTTGGAGTTGCCCTGGAACTGGTCGAGCTTCTGGAAGGCCTTGAAGAAGACGTCCTGGGTGATGTCTTCGGCGTCCTCGCGGTTCTGGGTGATGTGCAGGGCGGTGCGATAGATCTGGCGGTCGTACTGGCGGACGAGCTGCTCGAAGGCGGCGGTGTCGCCGGCCTTGGCGCGCTCGACGAGCGCGAGGTCGGGGTGCGGGGGCTCGGCGGCGACGGCTCCGGAGAGCTCGGCGGGGTCGTCTGCGAGAGATGAGGGATGAGCCGCCATTCTTTTGTAGTTTACAGGACTCAGATGCGGGGAGGGTGGTGAGCTCGGACCAGTCGCAACGGGCTGGTGCTAGCATGACTGCGCGCAGGCGCTTGCCAGCGGTGGGGCCGTTTTGAATCGTTGCGGCTCGATTGGGAATCGGATAAGTCGATTTGTAATTCGAAAAAAGGAGCCTCCCCCCATGGCAACAACAGCCACGTCAGCACCCGTTACCGTTTGGAAGATTGATCCGGCGCATAGCGCGGCGGATTTCAAGGTCAGGCACATGATGATCGCCAACGTGAAAGGCGCGATCAAAGGCATTACCGGCGAGCTTACAGAGCATGCGACGGATGCGTCCCTTTCGTCGATTGAGGCCACGCTCGATGTGAACACGATCCATACCGGCGAGGCCCAGCGCGATGCGCATCTGAAGAGCGCGGACTTTCTGGACACCGAGAAGTATCCGACGATTACGTTCAAATCGACGAAGGTGGAGAAGAAGGGCGACGAGGAGTATGCGGTGACGGGCGAGCTGACACTGCATGGGGTGACCAAGCCGGTGAAGCTTGCGGTGGAAGGGCCGACGCCGCCGCAGAAGGATCCGTGGGGGAATACACGGATAGGCCTGGCGGCGACGACGAAGGTCAACCGCAAGGACTTTGGACTGACCTACAATGCCGCGCTGGAGACGGGCGGAGTGCTGGTGGGCGACGAGGTACACATTGCGATCGAGCTGGAGCTGGTCAAGGCCTAGCGGATGTGTCGTCTGAAAGACGAATGGATGGAAGCCCACCGGCAACAGCGGTGGGCTTTTAGTTGCCGGGGAAGCCGGCGGTGTACCAGTCGTGGTTCGGATCACCCAGAGGTGTGGATGCAGAGACTTTTTGGAGGCCGTAGAGTCGAATCAAGGTGGAATGGTGAAGCAGGGTTCGGGATTCAGATGGTTGGTGGCCGGCACGATGTGCGCGGCGATGGTGGTTGGGCAGGCGCAGAGTTCGAGCTCGACGACGCATAAGAAGAAGGCTGCGAGTTCGAGTAAGAGTGCGCACGGGAAGACGGCGGCGCATCATGCGTCGACGACGCATCATGCTACGGCTACGCATCATGGAGCGGCGGAGAGGCGGACTGCAGGGCGGACGTCAGCGAAGAGGCATGCGGGGCGCGGGAAGGTTCGGCGGAAGCATATTGAGGTGGCGGCGACGGCGGCGAGCCGGAGATTGCATGCGGCGTTTGTGGCGAGCGCGCAGTTGCGGCCGATGGCGCAGCAGCTTGTAGTGACCCGAAGCCCGGCGGCGTATGAGGGCGTGCAGCATTGGGCTGCGGGGCATCCGGGCGATGGCGCGGCGGCGGCGCACTTGGCGCTGGGGCACGCCCTGATGATGGACCACAGGTATCCGGAGGCGGAGGAGGCGTTTGCGGCGGCGAAGCAGGCGGGCGATGCGCTGGATGATTATGCGGTGTATCTCGGCGCGCAGGCAGCGATTGCGGCGAATCGGCCGACGGACGCGATTCCGGTGCTCGCGAACTTTGCGGAGAAGTATCCGGACAGCTTGTTTGTGCCGAATGCGCCGGTGACGCTGGCGCAGGCGTATCTGGAGAATCATGATCCGGGGAGTGCGCTGCGCGTGCTGCAGCCGCTGGCGAACACGCCGGCGGGAAGCCATGTGGATTTTAGGTCGACGCTGGCGAAGGCGTATCAGCAGAGTGGGAACTCTGCGGAGGCGGCGAAGCTGTATCGCGGAATTTATCTGAAGGATCCGCTGAGCAGCCAGGCGAATGACGCCAAGAACCAGCTTGCGGTGATGCAGATTCCGCTGACAGTGGCGGAGCGGAAGCAGCACGCGGACGCGATGTTCAATGCACATCAGTATGGCGATGCGGCGATTGAGTATCGCGAGCTCGAGAAGGATGACAAGGACCTGACGCAGGCGGACCGCGATGCGCTGCAGATCTATGCGGCGGTGTGCGATCTGAAGTTGAAGCGGCTGAGCCGGATGGATGTGGAGAAGCTGCCGGTGACGGGCGATGACTCGGCGGCACTGAAGCTTTATATGCAGGCCGAACTGGCGCGGAATGTGGGCGACGAGACTGGGCAGGATGCGCTGGTGCAGGAGCTGACGCAGAAGTATCCGCAGAGCCGGTGGTTGGAGGAGGCGCTGTACTCGGGCGGGAATATGTACCTGCTGCGGCATGATTCGGGGCGCGCGATTGCGGACTACGCGGCGCTGGTGCAGCACTTTCCGAAGAGCGTGTATGCGCCGAGCGCGCACTGGCGGGCGGCGTGGTTGAGCTATCGGACGCGGAACTATCCCGAAGCGGCCAGGTTAATGGACGAGCAGATACAGAACTATCCGGGAGGGCAGGAGATTCCCGGAGCGCTGTACTGGCGCGGGCGGCTGTATGAGGATGTGGAGCACAATTTTTCGCAGGCGCTGAACTACTACAACAAGGTGAACGACGCGTATGTGAACAGCTACTACGCGATGCTGGCGCGGCAGAGGATGGCGGCGATCGGGAAGCGTGATGAGGCGGAGCCGGCGCCGGCGCTGGCGGCGGTGCGCGAGGTGGATGATCCGGAGTTGATTGATGATTTGCCGGAGAATGATCCGCATCTGATCAAAGCGCGGCTGCTGGCGAATGCGGCGCTGAATGAGTACATCCGGCCAGAGATTGCGCTGAGTGCGACGTCGGGCGAGTGGGGTGCGCTGGCGGAGGCCGATATTTACCAGAGCTTTGGAGAGACGACGCGCGCGCTGCAGGCGATGAAGCGGAGCAAGATTCCGTTCTTTGCGCTGAATGTGGACGATGTGCCGCATGCGTATTGGGAGATCCTGTATCCGCGGCCGTACTGGGCGACGCTGCGCTCCGATGCAGAGGCGAATGGGCTGGATCCGTATTTAGTGGCGGCGCTGATTCGGCAGGAGAGTGAGTTTAATGCGGGCGCGGTGAGCCGGGCGAATGCGGTGGGGCTGATGCAGTTGCTGCCAGGGACGGCGAAAGGGCTGGCGCGCAAGGACCACGTGAAGCACTTCAACGCGACGGAGTTGCTGGATCCTACGGTGAACCTGGAGCTGGGGACGACGGATCTGAAGCAGGCGATTAGTAAGTATGGCGGGCAGGTGGAGTATGCGCTGGCGAGCTATAACGCGGGGGATTCGCCGGTGAGGCAGTGGATTGCGGAGGGCGACTACAAGGATGTGCCGGAGTGGGTGGAGTCGATTCCGTATAGCGAGACAAGGGAATATGTGCAGAGTATTTTGAGGAATCGGGAGATGTATCGGGCGATTTATGGGGGGAAGTAGGGGCTCGCTGCCAGATGACCAAACTGCATAAACGAGTACATTGGGCCGACAAGCGCTGGGAGGAGAAGGATGCACAGGCACAGAGAAGGATGGAGGATGGTGTTGGCAGCTTCCATGCTGATCTCTTTCCGTGTCATCGCTGCGCAAACTACAGCGAAACCCAACTGCGACTCGTCGACCCTTTCGATGACCGAGTTGACCCATTGCTCTGACGATCGCCTGGCCCAATTAGAGGTTCAACTGGAGCGTGAATACAGAGCCGTCTTGGTCTCTGCGGCAGACGATCCTAAATTGGTACAAGCGATCAAAAACAGCCAAAATGCCTGGATTGTGTATAGATCGAAGCTCGTCAGCGTGGCCTTTCCTGCATCAGGGCCTCATGCGGAGTCCGGCTCGGCGCTGATAGTCGAAAAGAATGATTTTATTTATGACCTAACTCGGGAACAAATAGAACACCTTCGAGAGCTGAAACATATCTATACAGGTCGGTAGGTGACCGTGGCCCCGAAGACATGCGTATTATCGGCCTTGAGTACCGCGAGTAAAAGCAGATCCCCTTCGGGGATGGCAACAAGAAAAGGCAACTGCGAAACATCGAGTTTCGCTCGATTGCCGGTTCGTGTCGGATGTGACCGTTACTCGTGGCGGAGGGCGACCACGGGGTCGAGGCGTGAGGCGCGGAAGGCGGGGATGAAGCCGCTGATGATGCCGACAAGCGCGAGGATGACGAAGGACGCGATCATCGTGGAGCCCGAGGCGCGGAGGATGATGTCGCCTTCGTGGTTGGCGGTTTTGTAGATGTCCGAGTAGAGCGGCATGGGTGGGATGAGATGGCCGAGGATGACGGCGATGATCATGCCGACGGCGCCGGCCATGAAGGTGAGGATCAGGCTTTCGAGCAGGAACTGTGCGAGGATGTCGCGGCGGCGCGCGCCGAGGGCTTTGAGGATGCCGATCTCGCGGGTGCGCTCGGTGACGGAGACGAGCATGATGTTCATGACGCCGACGCCGCCGACAGCGAGGGTCATGGCGCCGATGATGCCGAGCAGGACTTCAAGGCCGATGGAGAAAGCCATGATCTGCTTGGAGTTCTCGATGGTGTCCCACATGCTGAGGGCCTTGTCGTCATTGGGATTGAAGTGGTGGCGCTGCGCGAGGACGGTGCGGACGGCGGCGATGGCGCGGAGATGGATCTCGGGCGAGCTGGGCTGGAAGACGATGGATTGCGGGTCGCGCTCCTGCTTGATGGAGCGCATGGTCTCGTAGGGGATGAAGATGTTTTCGTTGTCAGGGCCGTTGTTGGAGGAGTCCTGAATTTTGTTGCGGAGGACGCCGATGACTTCGAAGGGCTGGCCTTCGATCTGCACGGTTTCGCCGACGGGAGGGTAGCCGTTGAACAATTTTTCGGCGGCGTGGGAGCCGAAGATGACGACCTGACGGTGTTGCGTGAAGTCGTCGGCTTCGAAGTAGCGGCCAGTTTCGACGTCGAGACGGCGCATGCCGCCGTAGGGGAGCTCGACGGCTTTGGATTGAATGCTGACAACTTTGGGGCCGTACTTGACGCTGAGGCCGTCGTCGATCTCGTCGGAGACGGCGCGGAGGTAGGGAAGCGCGTCGCGGAGGGCTTGGGCGTCCTCTTCCTTGAGGACGACTTTCTGCCCTGAGCGCTGGCCGCCGGCCTGCATCGAAGTTTGGCCGCCCCAGAACATGACGATGTTGTTGCCGATGCCGAGGAAGCCTTGCAGCACGCATTTGCCGATGGCGTTGCCGTAGCTGAGGAGCAGGACCACGGTGACGAGCCCCCAGACGATGCCCAGCATAGTGAGGACGGAGCGCACGCGGTTGCGGTGAAGGGAGTCGACGGACTGGATGAAGGCTTCGCGGATTTGCATATCGATGTCCGGACTATTCGGTGGTGAGGCACTGGATGGGCGTGAGGCTGGCGGCGCGCATGGCAGGATACATGCCGGCGCCGACGGTGATGGCCGCGAGCGTGAGAAGTGACGAGATGATGGCGAACGGAGAGATGGCCGGAACCGGAATGAACGGCGGCAGCGGAACGAGACGGATGCCGGAGATGATGACGAACGAACACAACAGTCCCAAGCCGCCGCTGACGAGTGTGATGATCGCGGCTTCCGTAAGGAACTGACGGCGGATGTCGCGCGCGGTGGCGCCCAGCGCTTTGCGGACGCCGATCTCGCGCGTGCGCTCGGAGACGGCGACGAGCATGATGTTCATGACGCCGATGCCGCCGAGCGCGAGAGTGAGCAGAGCGACGGAGGCGAAGAAGAGCGTCATGACGTGGAAGATGCGGTCGGTGAACTTGACGCTGTCGAGCGTGTCCCAGACCCACAGGGCGTCGAGGTCGATGGGGTCAAAGTGGTGGCGCGCGCCGAGGATCTCGCGGACCTGACGCATGGCGGCTTCGTGGAGCTTCGGGTTTACTGGCGCAACGACGATGTTATTGACGTAGCCGGCGAAGGAGCCTTTGAAGTCAGGAGGGAAGTCGCGCTCCATGGAGGAGAAGGGAACGAAGAGCTGGGTGTTGTCAGGGCCGGAGCCGTAGCTTCCGTTCTGCTGCTTTTTCTCGAGCACGCCCACGACGGTGTAGGGATAGCCGGAGATCTGGATGGTCTGGCCGACGGAGGGTTTTCCGGGGAAGAGCTGGCGCTCGGAGTCGGCTCCGAGCACGACGACGCGCGCGGCGTTGTCTTCGTCCTCCTGGGACATGAGGCGGCCCTGCGCGACGGTGAGGGAGCGGAAGTGCTGATACTCGGGCCAGACGCCCCGGACGGGACGGTCGGACGCGTTCCATTGGCTGACTTCATTGACGCTCTTGCGGATCTCGGGAGAGACGGTTTTGATGAGGGGAGCGAGTTGCTTGATGGCGACGGCGTCGTCGATGCTGAGGAGAACGTCGCGGCCGGCGGGATAGCCCTGGTACGGCATGCCGGTTTTGCCGCCGAACATGATGGCGATGTCCGTGCCGATGGTGGCGAGCTGCTTGCGCTGCTGGATGCCGAAACCGATGCCGAGGCCGACGAGGAGAATGACCGAGGTGATGCCCCAGAGGATGCCGAACATGGTGAGGAAGCTGCGGAGCTTCGACTCCCAGAGGGCAGCGAGTGTTTGCTTGAGGATCTCGCGAAAGGGCATGGTGGCTGGGCTCTCGTAGAGAGCGTTGAGGTGAGGTACGCAGGGGCGGGGTGGGCGGTTCCCGGGAGTTGGTAGGATGAAGCAGGCGCCCGGGTGGTGGAATCGGCAGACACAGCGGACTTAAAATCCGCAGACCTGAAAGGGTCGTGGGGGTTCAAGTCCCCCCTCGGGCACCAAAATCAACAACCTACAGGACACAACCGCTCAGATGATGAGTGCTGCTTTTGTCTGGTGGCACTTGTGGTGGCACTTTTTCCCTACTAGCATCCCCGCATGGCAAAACGTAGAGAAGTGCCAAAAGTGAGGGGCGTCTACGAGCGGGATCCGGGCTCCGGAGTCTGGTGGATTCAGTACAAACAAGGAAGTGTTCGCAAACGCGAAAAGGTCGGCCGTCGTAGCGATGCGATTGCGCTCTACCAGCAACGGAAGAGCGAAATGCGTGCTGGCGCTAAGCTCGCGCCCAATTTGAGAACTCAGGGGATTCGGTTTAGCCAACTCGCCGACGAAGCTTTGACATGGAGTGAAGAGTTCCACCCGAAGGGTCTGCGCGCGCTCAAAGGAAGGATCAGCAAACTCAAGGATGCCTTTGGCGAGATGCCCGCCGCGGACCTCACTCCGCAGATCATTGACCGATGGCTTACTGATCAGAGTGAGTGGTCGCCGGCAACCAAGAACCGCTATCGAGCTGCAATCAGCCTCACGTATCGGCAAGCAATGCGGAACGGAAAGATTCAAAGTAATCCTGCGCGTCTCGTTGCATCTCGAGCCGAGAAGAATGGGCGCATCAGGTATTTCTTGCCGCAAGAAGAGAGTGCTCTCCGCAAAGCAATGAAGAACCGATATGAGTGTCACTATCCCGCGCTGGATGTAGCACTCCATACCGGATGCGGCTCAGCGAGCAATTCACACTTGAATGGGGAAGCGTTGATTTCGACCGACGTGAGATCCGGCTGGACGAAACAAAAAACGGCAGTGGTCGCACGGTACCGATGAATTCCGCTTGCTTCGCCGCGCTGAATCAGTTGTGGAAGGGTTTACCCAGAAGCCCTGGAAAGATTTTGCACACCGCTACAGTCCGAGTATTTCGCTCCGTCAGGGGAGAGCCTCTTGACAATCCGCGCGCCTGGTTTGAACAGGCGCTCAAGGATGCCAAGATCAAAGACTTTCGTTGGCATGATCTTAGGCATACGTTTTGCAGTCGGCTAGCCATGGCCGGTGTGGATAAACGCACGATTGCGCAGCTTGTGGGGCACAAGACTCTCGCGATGGCGATGCGGTATTCACATCTTTCTCCATCCCATAATCTGAATGCCGTTGAAAAGCTGACCCAACGCCGACAAGCGCGCCAGAAGCAGAGCCACTAATTGGCATGGCAAATGCTGTTGGCAGATATCAGCCGGCCAGGCTCTCTGGATGATCTTCTCGGGAGAAGCGTCGCAAGTCGGAGACCGGAATGAGTACTCTCGCGCCGATTCTTCGAGCCGCAATACGTTTGTTTGCGACTAGGTAGTCGAGCGCCCGCGAGCTAATCGAGAGCATAGCGGCGGCTTCCTCTCTTCCGACGAGAGGCTTATCGGCTGAAGATATGGCTGCTCGAGTTGGAAGCTTTTTCCCTGACTGTGCAATTTCATTCATGTTGAACCCGTTCTTGTTGGACCTGATGATGAAAGATGAAGCCCCAGCTTTGCGCAGGACCTCTGTTGCAGTCCAATCAACTTTTTCTATGGACTATTGCTGGAAATCTATGGCCTTTAAGTTGAGAGGCAGCCAGTGGCTCCAGGCCATGCCGGCGAGCAGACACAAGGCTCCGGCGAGTAGCACGCGTTGTGCTTTGGCGGCGGCGGGTCGGGGTGTCTGCAGAAAGAACCCGGTGAGGACGCCCATGAGAGTGGAGGCGAGGGCGGGAACGGACGCGAGCAGGCCCTCGGGATCGTAGTATCCCTGGCGGTAGAGGTGGCTTGCGGGGAGAAGGTGGCGGTCAACCCATGCTGGCAGGTTGGCGTGTGGGGTCGAGGAAGGGGATGCTGACACCGGGGAGGTCGTAGCCGGGGACGGGGACCCACCGGAGCAGTATCCAGTAGCCCAGCAGGATGGCAACGGTTATCCAGAGTATGGCGCGCGAGCGCAGCCGCACGTACATCAGGCTGGCGAGCAAGAAGCAGATAGCGATCCTCTGCAGGACGCCTAAGAGGCGAAGGGTGTGGAGATCGAACCGAGGGAACCCGTTGATGGCGATTCCGATGGCAAACAGAATGAGGGCGCCCTTGAATGCCTGACGAACCAAGATGGAGTGAGGGACGCCACGGCGGACTTTACCGCTAAGGGAGAGCACCATAGAAATGCCCACCATAAAGAGGAAGCACGGAAAGACGACGTCGGCCAGGGTGCAACCGTTCCAGGGAGAATGACGCAGGAGGCGGTAGGTGTGTGTTCCATCGCCGCTGGTGTTAACCAGGATCATCAAAGCGATCGTGAGGCCACGCAGCGCGTCGAGCGACTGCAACCGTGACTCCAGGCGGGATGGCGCAGATTCGCTCGGTTCTTGGGGGACAATTGCAGGGGTAGACGGAGCGTTCGTCGTTATCGGGGAGCGACAGATTCAACTCTGATGTCCTCCTGCGCGCAGGTAAGGTCAAGGGATGTTTGTCATCCCACTACCGTTACAATGTATAGCTGACCTCGCACCCAGCGGCCTAGTTGTTTCACGGATAGTCTGATCAGATTCACCGTGAAAAAGCGCCCGGATTGGCCGAGTTGGAGCAGCATTTGATCACGACCACCCAACCCGTTCAACAAACCCCGTCTGTTGATGAGCAAAGACTTCTTGTTGGCCGGATCCTGTCTTCAAGACTCTTTTGCAAGTCGTATCGCCTGGCCAGCTTCCTGCGGTTCATCTGCGAGGAGCAGCAGCAGGGACGTGGACACACGCTCCAGGAACATCGCATCGGCACAGTGGTGTTCGAGCGCCCGCAGACGTACCACATGGGCGAGGACAGCATTGTGCGCTCGCAAGCGCGCTTCCTCCGGCTTCGTCTGCAGGAATACTTCCAGACAGAAGGCAAGGATGAGCCGATCGTTCTCACCGTGCCCAAGGGAAGCTACGTCCCGGAGTTTCACTTCCGCGAACGGCCTACGCAGCCTGCGCCCTTTAAGTTGGCTACCTCACCGGCGCTGGCTGGCGATCAGGCGAGGGTCGTGCCGGTTGAACGAGGAACCCGGCGTGGATTTCTTCGGGCTGTGCTGGCTGGCCTCGCTATCGTCTTGGTTTGTGCTGCCGTGGTCACCGGCTGGCGTCTGGCCGGTCGGGATGGAACAGCGGCAGCTACGAGACAGGAGCGGCAGTTCTGGGCTAGCGTCTTCGATCCGAAGAGGTCGACTCTGATCGTGCCTGCTGACAGCAGCCTCGTGCTGATGGATGAGCTGACTGGCACGGAGATTCAACTGCCGGACTACACGAGCAGGCGATATCGCAGCTTCAAGCCTCCACCAGAACTGGAACGCCTGTGGTCTACACTGGCTCAGAGCCAATACACGAATGTGGCGGACTTGAGGACCGTCTCGCAACTCCTGCGACTGCCGCAGGTGGATCGAACGAAGACCCAGATCCGGTTTGCGCGCGATCTGAGTGTGAGCGAGATCAAGCAGAACAACGTGGTACTGATTGGGAGTGCGCGGGCAAACCCGTGGGTTGATCTGTTTCAGGAATACGGTCGATTTCGCGTCGGTTACGACGCCCAGGCCAAGGTGAACATCGTGCAGAACCGGGACCCAGGCCCAAGAGAGAAGCCTCTTTATGTTGAGGTGGGCGGCGATACCAGCGAGCATGTCGCGTACGGAGTCATCAGCTATCTGCCGAGCCTCGATGGCGAAAGCTCCTCGCTTCTTGTAGGTGGGACCAGCAAGGCGGGAACGGAGGCTGCGGCGGAGTACCTGCTGGGCCCGGATTTCCCGAAGTTCCTCAAAACTCTGACGCAGCGGGAAGCCGCAGTCCCACACTTCGAGGTGTTGCTCTCGGCCCGCAGCGTGAACGGGAGCTCCTATCAGAGCACCATCGTCAGCTATCACCTGCTGGCGAACGCTGGCGGCGATAGGGACAAGCGCGGCCCCTAGGAGAACGCCTGTGCTCTCTCCGGCCGCTTCATTCCTGAGCGCCGACCCTACCAACGGCCTGCTTCACGGTGCCTGTAGCTCACTGGAACTGTGGCTGTTATCACCGTTTTCACGGTGAAACTTATATCGCACTGTGAAATACGTTGCGAGGCCCAGTTGAGGCGCGGATACTCCGACCACTTGCCTCAGGATCTTTCAGCAGAAGGTGAAGCCTCCTGAGCGAGATTTCGGAGGCAGTATGAAATTTCTTAAGTCGCCTACGGCGGGATATCTCGTGACTGACGCACGGAGACGGTACCTGGCCCGCACTGTAATTCTCGGATTGATGATCCTGGGCGGAACGCGCCTTCTTGCGCAGGGCATCACCGGGACAATCACCGGAACAGTCACTGATCCCACGGGCGCCAGTGTGCCCGGCGCCACGGTTACCGTGACGCAGCTCAGCACGAACACCGTGCACACCGTGGCGACGTCGGACAATGGGAGCTTCACTGCGGCCCAGCTGCCTCCAGGCGATTACACAGTGGACGTGGCGCATGCGGGCTTTCAGCGTTTTCACCAGACGGGTGTTCACCTCACGATCGATCAGACCGTCTCGCTAACGCCTGTGCTTTCGCTGGGTGCGACTTCAGAAACGATTGAGGTCTCGGCCGGCGCTCCCGTCATCCAGACCAGTGAGTCGTCGGTTGGATCTGTGGTGGAGAGCCAGGCGATTCAGAACACACCGCTCAATGGCCGCCTCAGCCTCATGGGGCTGATCGCGCTGGCCCCTGGTGTTCAGGGTGTTGGCCCGCAAGACCAGTTGGCGACCCGCGGACTTACCTTTGCCGGCGGCACCGGATCGCGCAACTCCTACGGCGGTCTCGCGTCCACGCTCGATGGCGTGAACAACGCCGAGGTGACGTTGCAGAGAGCGGAGCCGGAGATCCCCTCACTGGATGCGATCTCGCAGTTCAAGCTGGTGAGCACGGGCGCCCCGGCCGAGTTCGGCCAGCCCATGGCGCTGATCGTAGTCAGTGCAAGTGGCACCAACCAGTACCACGGTGAACTGCTGGAATACAACCGCTCCAAAGGAATGAGTGCGAAGTCCTACTTCAACGGCGCAATCCCGCGGCCTCCATACGAGCGCAACGAATTTGGCGGGAACTTCAATGGCCCAGTTTGGATTCCGAAGATCTATAACGGCAAAGACCGCAGCTTCTTCTTCGTGGCATACGAGGGCTTCCGACTGACGCAGGGCTACTCGGACAACACGCAGGAGCCGACGCTCTTGATGCGGCAGGGTAACTTCACGGAGTTTCCCACGCTGAAACTCATCGACCCGCAAACGGGTGCGCCTTTCACGACGCCTAACGTCATTCCGACGAACCGCATCAACACGGTCTCGCAGCAGCTTATGACGCTGCTTATGCCTCTACCCACCACGTCGGGAACGGGTGTTAACACGTTCGAGCAGGTCTCTTTGACGTCGGAAGCGAATCGCTTCTCGGTTCGGTTCGATCACCGTCTGACGGACAAGGATCAGATTCGCTTCACGTATCTGCGCGCATTCTACGGGCCGAGCCCGACGAACGGCTCCAACAGCCTGCAGGGTGGGAATGCTCAGGACGGCGAGCATAACTCGAACTTCATCCTCGGATGGACGCATACGTTCAATGCGAGCCTGCTGGCAGACACGTACTCCAACTTCTTCCATCTGCCGATCTATCGCACACCCCAGAACTACAAGACGGACTTTTCGGCGATCATTCCCGGCCTTGGAGCGGAGCTGATCCAGGGCGCGCCGCAGATCTCCATCACGAATATTCAGTCGATCTCGGAGCATGGATCGAAGGATCTTGAGCAGGTCGCACAGATCGGTACGAACGTGACGAAGGTCACCGGGAACCACACGATCAAAGTCGGCTTCTCCTATCTCTATGACAACCACTGGAACAATGCCGCCGTTGTTCCGGAGCGCGGCCAGTATACGTTCAACGGACGGTACACCGGTAACGCGTTCGCGGACTTCCTGCTCGGTTATCCAATCTCGACTGGGAAGCCGACGCCCAACAACTTCATCACGCGCAACATCTCTGCTCAGTACGCGCTATATGTGCAAGACGACTGGAAGCCTTTCCAGAAGCTGACCGTCAACGCCGGATTGCGCTACGACCTCCAATGGTTTCGCGACAATCCGTATGGCTTCGACTCGCTCTATGTTCCGTCTCTGAAGCAGGTGGTGGTCTTCGGCACTTCGATGCCTCCGCAGGCGATTCCGCAGTTTGTCTCGTCCATTCCCATTACACTTTCGAGCCAAGTGGGGTTGCCAAACGGCGTCTTTGCTTACCTTGGTCAGGATAAGAACAACGTCTCGCCGCGCCTCGGCTTCGCCTACGAGGCGTTTCCTAAAACGGTGCTCCGCGGCGCTTTCGGTATCTACTACAACCTGCTGCCGGCCTCGTATATCGGCACCGCGCCATTCGCGAACCTGCCATTTTCCGGATCGCAGACCTTCAACAACTCGACGACTAATCCGCCCGCCTTCTCCATGTCGAATCCATTCTCGGCAACGGGCGCCTTCACCGCGAACCCCAACGTTCTGGCGCAGGCCAAGAACACGACGCCATACACCGAGGAGTACAACCTTGCCCTCGAGCGTCAGTTCGGCAGCAGCTGGGCAGTTCGTATCGGGTATGTCGGCCAGCACAACCTGAAGCAGAACAACTATGGCGGCAGCGGCAACTATGCTCCCAATATCAACCTGCCCCTACTGCCAACTCCCATCAAGTCAGGATCGGGCGTGACGGTGCAGAGCCTCAATCAGGTGCAGCCGTTCTCCGCAATCAGCCTGAACATGGATCCGATCTTCCACAGCAATATGAATTCACTGCAGATCGGCGCGCATCACCAGTACCACAGCGGCGTGGCGTTTGGAGCGGAGTACCAGTGGACACGCGTTCTCGGTACAGAGAACCTCGAGAATCCTTCGGGATTCACGCCGAGCGACTCGTATGGGCCGATCGCCGGTATTGCGCCGCAGGTGCTCACGGTCAACTATTCCTACTTGTTCCCATTTGGGCACGGCAGGGCATTGCTCTCCGACGCAACCGGGTTCTTGGATAAACTGGTCAGCGGTTGGCAGGTGTCAGGCATCACGGTCTTCCAGAACGGCCAACCGTTCTCGGTGACGTACTCCGCGCCTGGCACCTACACCGACGCGAGTGGGAATGTCTGGACGAATCTTGCCAGCGGCCGCGCGAATCGCGTAACAGGTGTGCCGCTTTATCCATCGGCCCAGACGAAGAAGCAGTGGTTCAACCCCGCAGCTTTTGCGGCACCAACGAATACGGCAGGGATTCCAGGCGGAGCGTATGGCAACTCCGGCTATGACATGCTGCGCGGGCCACGCTATCAGAGCTGGGACATCAACCTAGAGAAGAACATTGAGTGGAAGGAGGGTTACCGGGTCCAGCTGCGCGCCGATGCATTCAACGTCTTCAATCACCCCAACTTCAATGTGCCAAACGCCAATATCAGCAACACGTCAACGGTGGGTACGATCACGTCGGTAAGCAGCACGCCAACCTACCAGCAGCGCACGGTAGAGTTCGCAGCCAAGTTCAACTTCTAACCGGTGCAGCGAACCTTTTCCTATGACACAGCAGCGAGCTTGTTGAAGCTCGCTGCTGTGTCCACACGTCGATGGAGATCTTGATGATTCGGCAATCCCTTGTGCTCTTGTTTGTTGCTGCGGCAACTCCTTTATTGGCCGCGCAGGGTGTACCCACGGCACGGCACATCGCTCCCCCGAAACTCGACCGAAATACGGGTGAGGTCTTCCGGGATTCGATGTATTGGGACAATTACTTCTACGACAGCTCTGCGAAGCTGGTGCGCAGCCCATATCCGGCGGCCAGTGCGCACAGCGCGGGACATTACATGGTTCGCGAATCGAGCTGGTATGCGCTGGGTCTGCTGCTTCGCGATCAGCAGGGCGACCGCGAGCGCGCCGCCGAGATACTGGATACCGTGCTGAAAGAGCAATACACGCAGCCGGGTGTGCGCTGGTTCGGAACGTACAAACGCACGCCGGAGGAGCCAAACCCCACGCAGAAAACTGTGATCTGGCGCGGCTACGACCCAAACTGGCGTCACTTCATCGGCACTACGTTTGCGATGATTTTGATCGAGTTTCCGAAACGTGTCTCACCCGAGTTGCGCGATCGCATGTATAAGGCTATTGATCTTGCGATCGAGGGCGAGATGCAGGAAGGGCGGCTCGTTCCGTCCTACACCAACATCGCACTGATGTATGGATTCCTGTGGGATTTCGCTGCAGTACATGATCATAATTCCGCCTGGTTGCAGCAGTCCGCCGCGTGGAACGAGCAAGTGTACAAGCTCTACAAGCAGTACAACGCATTCTACGAGTACAACTCGCCGACCTATTGCGGCGTGGACCTTTACGGGCTTGCGCTGTTTCGTGACTACGGCTCCTCCGCGCACATGCGTGGGATCGGGAGCGAAATGGAAGCGGGCCTCTGGCGCGATCTGATGAAGTACTATCAGCCGGACTTGCGCAACATCAGTGGCCCTTATGACCGCTCCTACGGCATGGACATGGAGAGCTATGTGAGCGTAGTCGGCCTGTGGATGCGGACGGTTCTCGATGGGTCGCATGCGCCGTTCCCGCCGCTGTCCGCCACCACAGATCATCTTCCAGACCTCTGGTTCGCGCCCCACTTTGCCATCCTCGGCACGAGCGTCCCCGCCGATGCGCTGGCAAAGATGAAAAAGTTTGAAGGCGAGCACCTGGTCCGCCAGCAGATCGATGCGAAGCGCGTCGCGACAGCGTGGGTCGGGAAGAAGGTCATCTTCGGTGGTGAGTTCACGAACAAGACAAAGGACGCGGGCACAACGACCCAATTCCATCCGGCGACGATCCAATGGCGCACACCGTCTGGCTCGATTGGGTGGGTGCAGCTCTTGCAGTGCCCGCCTGTGGACGCAAGCGCGGATGAACATGGCCTTACGATCGATACCGCCGGCACGGTTCGATTCCGGATCCATGCGGCCGGGCTCGATCAGAGCAAGCTGAGTGAGACGGATTGGAATCTTCCCGGCGTGCACGTCACGGCACAGAGCGATGCGAAGGATTCAAGCCTGGAAGCCGGCAAGGACTACGTCGACGTGGTGTACAACGGCATGAATCACATGCGGCTCTCCATTCAGGGAGCACAATAGGACCGATGAAAAGCACGTACTCTTTTTTTCTCTCGTTTTTGCTCGTAACTGTTCTCTCGCTTTCGCTCGTAACCTGCTCTCTCGCGGCACAGACCCCACAGTCGTACTTCACGAACTGGCCCGCGGGTCTCTCGCCGCAGGAAGTAGGGAAGCGCGTCGCCGAGCACTTTGTGCCCAGCCCGCATCATCAGCCGGACAAGATTCACTACTCTGAGGCTGGGACATGGTACGGCGCGCTCACGTTTGCCTCGGTCACGCATGACGCGGCACTGCAACAGGAGCTCATTCATCGTTTCGATCCGCTGCTGCCCGGCGGGGCTGAAGTTTCCTTGATTCCGCCGCGCCGTCACGTGGATGATGAAATCTTCGGCATCATCCCGATGGAGATCGGCATCGAGACGCACGATAAGAAATACACGGCCATGGGCCTGCAGTTCGCTGACCGCCAGTGGGAGAACCCGCAGCCCGACGGGCTTTCCGCCGAAACGCGGTATTGGGTCGACGACATGTACATGCTCACGATCCTGCAGCTTGAGGCGTATCGAGCTACGGGCGATAGCAAATACCTGGATCGCGACGCCAACGAGATGGCGGCATACCTGGACAAGCTGCAGGAGCCGAACGGCCTCTTCCATCATGCGCCCGATGTTCCGTTCTTTTGGGCCCGCGGTGATGGTTGGTTCGCGGCCGGCATGGCAGAGATGCTGCGCGATCTTCCTGCTGATCACCCGCAGCGCGCACGAATTCTCGATGGCTACCGCAAGATGATGGCCGGCCTACTGAAGTATCAAGGCAAGGACGGCATGTGGCGACAGCTTATCGATCGCGAAGAGGCGTGGCCCGAGAGCTCCGGCTCTGCCATGTTTACCTTCGCGATGATCACGGGCGTGAAGAACGGCTGGCTTGACGGTGCCACGTATGGCCCCGCTGCCCGGCGCGCGTGGATTGCTGTTGCTGGCTATATTGACCAGAACGAAAACATCACCAGCGTGTGTGAGGGCACCGGCAAGTTCAACAGCCTGGACTACTACCTCGCGCGCAAGCGCCGCACTGGAGATTTCCATGGCCAAGCGCCGGTGCTATGGGCAGCCTCGGCCCTGCTACGCTGAGCGCCTGTAACGTGCGTTGCCCGGTACGCAAAGTTGAGAAAACACGAAATGCTCATCACAAGCAGACTTCCGATTACAGTTAGCCGATTGCATCTCTCGGACGGTTGATCCAGGTGGAGAGCTCCAAATCAATGAGGAGTTGTCCCCATGGAGCTTCCTGGCGGATCGACCGCGACGAGAGTTGTTCAGCAAAGGAGCATCAGCTCACCGAAATCGCAGAAAACCCTGACGGGTCGCGCGAGTTCACTCAGGTCCAAGCACCGCATTTTTCACTTTTCGCGACATGAACTAAAGTTGCGACACAACCTGAAATTCTCTTACCCCGGGTCACCTTGCTGAGCCCACCGGTACCAGTCCTGCACAACCGCATCGAGCGGAATGTGCTCCGCGCGGTAGCGGTTCGCAATCTCCAGCAGCTCCTCGGTCGATTTGTAGCGATCTTTCGACTGAAAAAATCCATACGCCCACCGCGGCAGCATCGGCGTGTGACCTGTCAGCGAGCGGTACTGGTGCACAAGCTGGTCCATCTGCGAGCCGTACACGAAGTGTTTAATTCCAACTATCACGATGTGCCGGGTGATTTGAAGAAGCTGCATGACGAACATGTTCATGCAATGACCTCCGTCTGGGTCTTGCTCGACCCGCGATCGGAGACGTACAAAGAGCTACAGAGCAAGGACTACCTTGTCGGCGACACCCATGCGTACGATGTCACGAGCCCTGCTGGCCGGGATGCGTACTGGGACCCTCTGCCGAGCAAGCTACTGAAGCAGGGATGGGACGCGTTCTGGCTCGACAGTTGCGAACCAGAGGAGTATTGGCCTCATGTGGGCAATGCGATTCTGTACAACAAGCATCTCGCCATCGGGAATGGCGCGACCTACACGAATATTTATCCGCTGTTGCAAAACATGGGTGTGCAGGACCACTGGAAAGAGACAAGGCAGGACAAGCGCGTTGTCCTGCTGACACGCTCCGCCTTTCTCGGTCAGCAACGGCGCATGTAAAGCTGCGCGCAGCCAGAAGCGACCAACTCACAAACGCCAGCAACGTGCGCCCTCAATTCAAATCTCACCTCTGAGGCCGTGGCTACAGTTTTATGTCGGTTTGCCCGACGCGGAGGCGTGTCATGGTCAGCAAGATCAGCCCCGTCGCCAGTAGGATTAAACTGGAGGGCTCCGGCGTCACGTTGACGCTGAAACGCTCGTTCGCCAGCACGGCTTGAGCGCTGCTGTCTGCGCCGCCCAGTAGGTAAAAGATCCCATCGAAGCTACCCAGCGTCGCATTCGATGGCACATCGATATCGAAAATCTCCCCAGTGAAGCTCTGACCCGGCTCCAGCCACAGCGGGAAGTTGTTAAAGAACGGACTGTCGTCCAGAGTGAAGCCAGCAGCTAACGTGTAATCGTCGCCGTTCAGAAACACCGTTCCGGTATTCGCACCCGGCGCCGTCACAGTAGCAAAGTACTCCAGTGTTCCTCCAGGCGCAGTTCCCGAGGGTCCGTGGATTGTCAGGTTGAGCGTGTCAGCATGGGCCGCGATCGAAGCACCTGTAAATAGCAACGCGACCAGAGCAGCAAAGGCGAATCTTCTCATATAAGGCTCCTTGTTCTCTGTTTCTTTCATTTCGAACGTTCGTGGATTACGGCAGTCTCGTGCGCAGACTACCGCCGAATGTGCCGCCGGAATACGTTCCACTGACGCGCTCCACGACGGTGCTTCCAGGTGAACCTGCCGAAGCAGGAGCACCGAGCGTAGCGGTCGCGGTGCCTCCCGGAGCGATATCGCCCAAGCCTGCAGGCAGAGGCGAACCCGCGGCGGCGCCCAGTGTAAGGCTTGTGGTCGTGACATTCGTTGCGGTTGCTGTACCCTTGTTCTCCACCGATACTGTCGCCGTGTAGCTTCCATCGTCGAGCCGGGCGAGCGCGGTTGTCGTGATCAACTGAATCGTGCCCGTCGATGCTTCATTCACGGTCAGAGTGTTCGATCCGGACACGGCTGAGTAGTTTGTGTCGCCCGAGTAGGTAACAACAATCGTCGCCGTACCTACTGGAAGGTTCGCGGTGGGATAGTTCGCCGTGCAGGTCTGTGTCGAGTCACTGATCGTGCATGCACCCGCCACTTGGCTGCCTCCATTCACCTGGAAAATTAGATCCCCGGCGGGCGCTGTTCCGCTGAATGATTGGTCTGCCGTCAGCACTGCGGACGCCGTGTCTTGCGCAATAGTCATCGGCGAGACGTTGATGGTCGACGCAGACGTGCCCGCCGTCGCGATCCGCACGTTGTCCATCAGCACCGTACTCACCGTGGACGACGTGTTCGTCGTTCCAGCGATGGCGATCGTATTCGTCGTCGCCGCTGCCGTGAAGCTGGCGCTGTAATCGCGGTAATAGGCGACCGACTGTGAGGGACTGAAGGTCGCAATCACGTTGCCGTTAACAGAGATCGTGAACGGGTTTGCACTCTGCGTTTTGTTCTGCCGCTCCGAGGCCGCGAGGGTGATTGTGTATGTCTGCCCCACTACAAAGCCGCTGATTTTCTGCGTAATGCTGCCCGTGCCGCAGAGGTATGCTACCTGCACGCCATCCGGCGCATTCCCATTGCCGTTCGTCCACGTGCCGGTGTTGTTGTAGGAGATGCCCGAGACGTTCCCGCTGCTCGCTCCGGAGCCGCCCACAAACGTCCACGAGCCTCCGCTGATGCTTGTGCCGGTTTGCCATAGCGCGGACTTCTCGCTCGGCGTCTCGAAGCTTCCGTTGGGCACCGCCAGAAAATCTCCGGTGGGCGAACTGCACGCGGATGCGCTGTCCGGCCCGCTCACGCCGTTCAGGTAGGAGTCCACAACGTAGCAGTACACATTGCTGTAGTTTGTAAGGCCGGTGTCCACATATGTCATCGCCGACTGCGTCGCAATCGTCACATACGGGCCGCCGTTCACGGAACGCTTGATCACATAGCTGCCGTTGGCCACGCCTGAAGTCAGCCAGGAAAGGTATAGTGCGCCGCTCGCCCATTGCGTCACCGCGAGGTTCGCCGGAACATACGCATCTGACACGGTGTTGCACACCGGTGTACTGTCCGCCGCCGTGCCAGAACTGAACACAGCGGCCACCGTGTAGCAGTACGGGTCTGTGGTGTCCGTCAAGCCGGAGTCCGTGTAGGAGGTTGTCGTCGTTGTGGTCAGGGTGGAGTACGGGCCTCCCGCCACAGAGCGCTTAATCACATAAGCGGTCGCCTGGCTGTAACCCGCGAAGGAGATCGTTAATGCCCCGGGACCCGAAGGAGTTGCGCTCAGATTGGTCACTGGAAAGTTGGCTGTCGCACTGGCGCACACCGGTGAGCTCTGCGGTCCAGCGCCGGCGCCGTTGACCGCGGCCACAACATAGCAGTAGTTGGAACCGTTATCCAGCCCGGTATCCATGAATGTCGTCGAGGAGGTCGCGCCCACCTGGGTGTACGTATTGCCGCCATCGGACGATCGCTCGATGATGTAGCTCGCGGCGCCCACCGATGCGCTCCACGTCGCCGTGAGCGATGCCGGGGCCGCCGGCGTTATGGTGAGGCCGCCCGGCGCGTCTGGAGCACTCACTGAAACATTCGCTTCTCCCGTCGCGACTGTCGTCCCGTACACGGGAATACTGGTCGGGTCCGGACGGTAGCTCACAGTAAGCGTCTCCGCGCCACCGTCCAGCGCACCCGCCGGGACCGTGAAGGAGTTCGCGCCCTGAACCAGTCCATAGGTTTCCGAGACATAGTTCGGTGCCGAAAGCTGCACGTATCCCGAAGGCGTCGGCTGGCCCGGGGGTCCCGCAACCGTTACTCCGACGGTAAAAGAGCTGTCCGTCGCTGGGCTGGAGCTCGACGGGCTAACCGTCACAGTCACCGGCTGCGGCGACATCGGGGCCGTCGAACCAATCACGCCGAGTTCATACAACCCAGGACCGTAGAACGGTGAGGTGGAGTTCTGCTGCACAACACTCGTCTCTGTGACTGCAACGTAGCGCGCATTGAAGCTCACAGGCAGCGCATTGAATCCATAAGTGATGTTGTTGCTGAAAGGCTGAGCGCTGAGGTTGTTGACCGTAGCATTGCTCGCATTCGCGAACGCCGTATAATCCAGCGAGTTCCACGTCTGATCGTCGTTGCTGTATTCCACCTTGAAGGTGTAATACGGTTCCGATCCCTTGACCATGTACCACGAGAGATCGAGCTCCTGAACCGGTTGGACCGAACCGAGATCGACGATCAGGCTCGGGTTGCAGGTGGTTGAGGTCGTCGCTCCGGTCACAGGGCACAATGTTGAGGTCGTCGGCTTCGACGGGTTGAACGAACTGCTGCCGGTGCTCGACCCAGCCCATCGCGTCGCGTAACTCCCATCCACCGCATATGAAGTAGGGTTGCTACTTCCTGAAGTGACGGTAGCCGCTGCGCTGCTTCCTGCTGCAAGGTTCGTCAGCGTCGGCAATGTCAGAACGCCGGTCGTGTTATCTACCGTCCATGACGGATACCAGTTCAGCGTGGCTGTGCCGGCGGTGTCATCGAGCAGCACCGGCAGCCACACCTCGCCTGTATCCGTCAGTTCATTGCGCGCAGGATTCTTCGTGTCACTTCCGCCAAGGTGGTCGAAGGTCAGCACGTACGTATTGGCCTGTGTTCCTTCGATCGTGAATCCGTCGGATGTCTGGCCGCCGAATGTAGAGGTATTGCCCAGGTTGATCGGATTGGGCGTCCAGCCCGTCAGTGGATTGTCGCTGACACCATATCCGCCCTGGCTGGGATACCATCCGGCTGCCTGCGACGTAATCAGGAAGTACTTGCTGCCCTTGCGGAACATGACCGGCGCTTCGCGCTGGTCGCAGACGAACGCCCAGTTCGCTCCATTGGTGCTGGTGTTCGTGGACGCGTCGATGCCCAGGTAATCCGGCGTGAGCCTGAAGATCGCCATCGAATCGTTGGCATAGTTGCAGGTCGAGCCCGAGCTGGACTTCTGCGTACCAAGGTCATTCGAGGCGCTGATCAGATACGCAGAAGCGTAAGAGGCCACACTGCCGTCAGAGTTGTAAGTCTGCGTCGCGCTGTCGCGGAACACGATCTCATCGCGCGATTGCCATCCTCCTGGCTGGAAGCCGTATCCAGATCCGTCGGTGTTGTATGCCGGGTACAGACCGGTTTGCAGAATATACGGTCCACATTCGGTCGTCGATTTGAACACTGCGACTTCCGCCGTGCCGTAGCTCCCGTTGTCAAAATGCGCCCAATAGACCCAGTAGTCGTTCGCCGGGTTCTTCGGATCCAGGTGATGGATCGCATGCCCGCGTTCGAGATGATACGTGCTGGAGTACTGCCCGGCAGGGATGTTATAGCCGGAAGGGCAGTCCTGGTCGCCAATGGGGTAACCGTAGTGGTAGTGGTTCTGAAAAACGTTGGTCACGGTAACGCTCTGAGCGTTGGCGAGGCAGGGAATTGCAGTGGCAGCGAGCGCGGCGGAGGCGACGGCGACGAGACTCAGCAGAGTCCGGCGCGGTTGGTTGAGCAAGGATCTTCCGGCTGCCGGGGTGAGTGTATCGGCGGGCTGAGTGTGAATCGGAGTCGACATGGACGGGCACCTCGCTCGAGAACCGGAAGCTGTGTATACGTGTACACAAGGAGGACAATGTGCACAGAAATGGGGGAGGTTTCGGGTCTCGAAACCCTTTTCCATAACAGCAGTTTTGGGTGAATTCTTTGAGGCAGGTAACTCAGGTATTATGTACACGTGTTCATAGGCGCTCAGAAACTCTACCGGTGCTCTCGGATGTCTGTCAACGCAAATTTGTTGCTGGTCCGCACTTCACGGTGTCGGAGGGTTGGATGGCCGCGGCTGTGCAGCCTGACCGCGCGCTTGCGATGCGGCGTTCAGGCGTAGATGAGGTCATGAACGCCAGAGTGAGAGTGTGCCATCGTCCGTGCCGCGCTGCTTTCTTCTTGCGGTCGCAAGCTGAAAACAGGTTACTAATGCAAGCGCGATGAGCACATTGGCGGTTTTGCATTCGTTCACGAAACCGTCTCGAGATCGCTTCCCTGGAGTGCGTTTATGGGAGAGATGACCGGACCAACTGTAGACTTCGACTACGGTGCGATTGTCCACAGGCGTCGGCGCAGACATCAGGCGGCGATCCGATCATTTATAAGAGTTCGATATGCGCAAACTCAAAATCATCGAGCACATCTCACTTGATGGCGTCGTACAGACCACCAGTGCTCCGGAGGACGATTTTCCATACGGCGACTGGACCGCGGCATACCGCTCGCCTGCTGGGCTAAAAATAGTAACCGAGATGTATGGCCAGACCTGCGACGTGCTGTTGGGCCGGCGCACCTATGACATTTGGGCGAGTTACTGGCCGAAAGCGCCGAAGAGTCCGCTTGCGGACTGCCTGAATGCGGCGACGAAATATGTCATGACTCACAGACCAGAGAGTCTGGACTGGGGCCCGTTCGAGGCTATCGGGCCGGACCTTGCGGATAGCGTTCGTCGCATCAAGGCAAAGAAAGGCCCGGCTCTTATCCTCGCGGGCAGCTTGTCGCTGACTTCCGTGCTGCTGGAGCACGGGCTGGCCGACGAGCTGGTTCTGTTGGTCAATCCTATTGTGCTGGGCAAAGGCAAACGCTTTTTTGCGGACGGAGCGCTGCCACGCACATTTGCGCTTGGCAGCACGCAAGCGTTGCCGGCGGGCATTCTCGTCAACGTATACAAGCTTATTCCCACACTGGCCGAAGAGGCCGTGTCGCGCGCCAAGCTGGAACGTGAGATGGAGATTGCTCGCGAGGTGCAGGAGCGATTATTCCCGCAGACGTTCCCACAGGTTGCTGGCGTAGAGATGGCCGCGCACTGCAGACCTGCCCAGGCAGTTGGCGGCGACTACTACGACTTTATCTCCATCCGCGATGGCTCGGTGGCCGACGCAGGACATCCGACCGGCGAAAACGTCTGTTCCGCCAGGCCAGCAACGGCGGACGGCTGCCAACGCCTGGGAATCGCGATTGGCGACATCAGTGGCAAGGGCGTCTCCGCCGCTCTGTTGATGGCAAGCCTACACGCCAGCCTGCGCGGTCAAGCGCTGAATGGCGCACGCGATTTGGGCACCAAGATGGCCAATGTCAACCGCCTGCTCTACGACGCGTCTGACTCCAATCGCTATGCCACTTTCTTTTATGCCGAACTGGACTGCGAGTCGCGCACGTTGCACTACGTGAATGGCGGGCACAATGCTCCTGCGGTGCTGCGCAAAGAAGATGGCGTCTGGCAAGTGTTTCGCTTGCAAGACGGCGGCCCCGTCGTGGGGCTCCTTGCCGGGGCGGTCTATCAGGAGCAAACGCTTCACCTGCTTCCCGGCGATATTCTGCTGGCCTTTACTGACGGCGTCAGCGAAGCCATGAACACCGCAGAAGACGAGTGGGGTGAAGACCGGATGATCGCCGAGGCACAAGCGTACACGGACCTGAACGCCGCGGACCTGCTGCAACACTTGTTACGTGCGGCCGACGCCTTTGCCGCTGGGGCGCCGCAGCATGATGACATGACGCTCGTCGTGCTCCGGATCTTAGTTTGAGGTTCATCGGACCTGGACCCCACATTTGTGGGGTCGGCATCCTTCCGTTGACCCTGCCACGGCACAACGGTTTGGTGGTGAAGTGGTCTGGCTACGGGCGCGGGTGTTTGGCTACTTTCCGCTCAATTGATGACCACAGGGCAATGAACTCCTTGAACATAGCCTCAGTCGATCTTCGATCATTAGTCCTCATAAAACGCTTATCCAGGAGGCTGAGCTGGTGACTTCGCAACGGAGAGCACGAGATTCGAGCCCGAATGACTATTTCGATTCTGTTGCGAAGACGTTCAGCTGCCATTCAGGGCGCCATTCGATGATGAACCTGTCGTCCTCAAGCGTGATGGGAAGCCAGACGTAGCGGCCATCGATTGCGTTTTTGGGACGCCATCGGTCGGCGATGAAGATGAAGGCGCCGGGCTTGCCTGCGACTGGAAGCACATACGTGCTCTGCGCACCGAAGGTAAGTTCTGCGCCGGGACCGCGGCAGGGATTTCCGAACTCCTTCCAGGGGCCGGTGATCGAGTCGGCCACGGCAGCGAAGGCGGGATTGGGCGCCCATCCGGTGGTGTGTGAGCCGATGTAGAAATAGTGGCCCTTCCACTTGAAGATCGCTTCTCCTTCGAGAGCCTTGTGGGCGAGGATGCGGGTGTAATGGCCAGTGGTGTCGACGAAGTCCGGAGTCAGTTCGGAGACGTGCTGCGTCTGGTTGTTCTCCGAAGTGGTGATGAGATAGGCCTTGCCGTCGTCGTCCTGAAAGAGCGTCATGTCGCGCGACATCTCGCCGTCAGGGCGGAAGTCGCGGACGAAGGTGTAGGGTCCTGTGGGTGATTTGCTGGTGGCGATGCCGGCGCGGGCAGCACGATAGCCTTGTCCTTTCAGCTCGAGATGGAACCACATAACAAACATTTTGGTGCGAGCGTTGTAAAGCACCTTGGGCCGCTCGATGACGCAGCCCTTCACGATATCGCTCGCGGGATCGTCGCTGACCTTGAGGGCAATACCATCGTTCTTCCAGTGGTAAAGATCGCGTGAGGAGTAGACCGACACGCCGACATTGGCGGCATTCCCGCCGGGGCCAGCAGTCTTGAACTCGCCGAACCAGTAGTACACGCCATCGTGGAAAAGGAAGCCTGCTCCATGGGCGTTGATAGGGACGCCGCTAGTGTCCGGCCAGAGCTCGCCTGGGCGGAACGGCGGCGGCGAAACGAGCGAGGAGCCTGGTTGCGCTGCAGCGTCCTGCGCTCGAACGCACTGTGGTGCGCATAAGAGCAGAGTCGTTGCTAGTGCGCAAGAGAGACGGTGAATCATATCGAACCTCACCTGTTGATCATTCGTCGGCTATTGAACGTCACGGGTGTGCTTGGTTGCGCCGAAGCGGGGAGTCGTTACGCTGACGAGTTTCTCGTTTCTTCGGGCGTCGAGATCGAAGATGGTGATGCGATTGGCACCGCGCTGCTCCCAGCAGCCTGGAGCGTAGAGGGTATATTGCGGTCCTATAGACCAGAATCGCCCGAGGTTGTGGTCGCCGAGCCAGAGCTGGCCTTTGTCCAGAGCCTGTGTGTCGATGTAGGTGTCGGCCGGCGTCGTCACCTCCATATTCGTTTTGAAAAAGCATGGGCCTGAGCAGCGCTCGCGTTCGAAGCGGAGAGAGGAGAGATCGTCCATTGGAAGCGAGAAGTTCTCCCAGTTTCGAAACTCTTCGCCGTCCAGCGAGACGGAGCCGGTGAGGCCTGCGCGCTCGGTGAGAATGGCATGGGAGTAGTTCACCCGGCCGGTGTTCTCCACAAGTATGTCGAGTGTGGCCGCGTGCGTGACGCGGGGCAAATCAAGAGTGGTCTGGCCGAGCCGCCGATCCAGGGTGCCGATGAGCTGCTGATCGATGTAGATCTGCGCGTAGTCGTGCAGACCTTCGAGAATGAGCCTGCCGCCCTGGCCTTCATCGAGCCCGGTGCGATAGAGGACGTAGCCGTAACTCTGATCGAGGTCTTCAAATGTCAGCGGAGCCCTTGAGTTTTTCGGTGTGGGCAGGTTGCGCCAGAGCGAGGCGGAGAGGATTTCGGGCGAAATGGGGAAGCTTTTGAGGCGGACCTTTGAGGGCAGAGCCGTAATACTCGTGTGGGTGTGATCGAGTATTGCTTTGCGGAAGAGGTTGAACTTATAGCTCGGATCGCCATGTTCATCGATGGGTGCGTCGTAGTCGTAGCTTGTGGTGTCAGGGTGGTAGTCGGTTCCGGTATGGGAATCCGCGCCATTCATCCATCCGAAGGATGTGCCGCCGTCGAACATGTAGAGATTCACGGAGTAGCCCTTGTCGAGCATCCAGCGGAGTTCCGCGGCCTCTTTTTGTCCGTCGGTGACGTGATGATCTTCGCCCCACTTGTCGAACCATCCGGCCCAGTATTCGCCGCTCATTCGCGGACCATCGGGACGAAACTGCTCGAGCGCGGCGAAGCTCTTTTGCGCGTCTCCGGCGCCGAAGTTGACGACTGCAGGAAGGTCGGGCAGGGAACCGTTGCGGAGACCTTGCGGGGGATTGGCAGTGTATAGGAGGGTATCTCCCATCCCGGCCTGCATGAGTTCCTGCTTGATGTCTTCGAGGTAGTGGACGTCGTCGCCGAAGGAACCGTATTCGTTTTCGACCTGCACAGCGATGATGGGGCCGCCGTTTTTGGCGAGAAGCGGGCGGATTTCCTGTCCGAGTCGAGTAAACCACGCGTGGATTGCCGCGAGGTAAGCGGGATTTTCTGAGCGGAGTTGGAGGGAGCGATCCTTGAGCAGCCAGGAAGGATAACCGCCGAGTTCCCACTCGGCGCAGATGTATGGTCCGGGACGCAAAATGACGTTCAAGCCTTCGGCTTGAGCCTCACGGATGAACTCGCCAAGATCGTTCTGGCCGCTGAAATCGAAGTGTCCGGGTTGGGGCTCGTGAAGGTTCCAGAACACATAGGTGGTAATCGTATTGAGGCCCATGGCCCGAGCCTTGCGAAGGCGGTCGCGCCAGTACGGCCGGGGGATGCGTGGGTAGTGCATCTCGCCGGAAATGATCTGATAGGGCTTACCGCCGAGAAGGAACTGATGGCCGCTGACGGTGAGAATGGGGTGGGCAGGTGCTTTCGATTCGGCCGACGCGCGGAGGGTGAAGAAGGTCAAGCAGAGCAGGAGAGCGCGAAGCGGAATCGGCATGGATTTCCTTGAGACCTTTGGGGCGCGGCAATGGTCAATGTTTGATAATTGTATACGGAATCATTAACGGGACGCCAACACGTCTATGGCGAAGTCTGCGCTTGCGGTGGCGCCATACCCAGTTCGGGAGTGCGCATGCAGCGAGCAAAGTCGTCGATAGGATCCAGAGTGAATCCTGAAGAAGGGAAACGGATGGCCGGAAGAAGAGCACGAGCAAAGGACCGGCAACGCGACGAGCGAGGTGAGCAAAAAAAATGCGCGAGCATCATAATGACGTGCTCGCGCTTGAGGAGGCCTTGATTCGTGAAACGTGCTGCACGCGGTGAAGCTGCTCACCTCGCGAGGCATGTTACACACTTGTCAGAAGTTGATTTTGGCGGTGAGTTCACCGGTACGCGCGTCGTTCACCTGATTCAGTTGGACCAGGCCGTAGGTGGAGCTGTTGAGGCCGGTGCCAGGGCCGCCGAACTCCGGCCGGTTGGCGATGTTGTAGAACGCGCCGCGGATCTCGAAGCTTACGCCCTCGCGCACGATGAACTGCTTGAAGACGGAAGCGTCGACGAGCGGGAAGATGCGCTGACGCTCGTTGATGTAGTAGGGATTGTTGCCTACGGTGTACTGGTAGCGCTGGCGATAGGCGGGGTTGGATGCCGGTGACGTGTTGTCGCAGGCCTGAACGGAGCTTGACGTCATCACGGGTTTGCCGGTCACGTCCTCATAGCAGGTGTTGAACATGCGCTGGAAGGTGCGGGGGGCTTGGAAGAGCGGGTCGCCGATCTGATAGACGTTGCCGGGTGCGGCGATGAGGTTGCCGTTCTGCGCGCGCATGACGGTGTTGACCTTCCAGCCGCCGAGCACGAGGCGCGTGTAGTAACCGCGCGAAGCGAAGGATGGGAGCTCGACGGTACCGAAGACGTTGCCGATAAGCGAGGGGCCGGGGTCGACCTGCTTAACCAAGGGCGAGCCGACGCCGAAGTTTCGGTCGTTGCTGGTGTTGGCGTAGCCGAATCCGGTCCAGTCGATGAGCTTGTTCCATGTGAGGCTGCCCTGGAAGGAGACGTGGTGCCGCATGGGATGACTGACCTGAATCTGCAGCGCGTCATAACGCTGGTGCCCGATCGAGCGGTAGTCTTCCGTCACGCTGCCGAACTCCGGGAACGGAACGAGCAGGAGGTTGCGGGCGATGGTGGTGCCGGTCAGGCTGCCGCTCGACCCGGCCGGAAGCAGGCCGTGCATTGGATTCGGAACGGCGGTGTTTAGATAAGTCTGGTTCGCAAGGTTTGTCGCGGGATCGGTAGACGTGCTGTAGTACTGCTGCGGCAGAACGTTGATGTTCTGGTTGACCTCAAGCTCCGAGGGACGGAAATTAACGTAGCCAATCTGAAGCTGAAGATTGCCGGGAAACGCCTGCTGGATGTTCACGGCAAGCTGCTGCGCTTTGGGTTGCACGTGATGGGGATCGACGAAGCTGATATTCGTGCCGACTGCGGTCGCCAGGCCGAGTGAGTTACCGGTCGGCAGCACAACGCCGCCTGGGAACGGATTACTGAGAGTTGTCAGCGGCTGGAAGGTGGAGCTCTCATTCGAGCCGCCGGTGCCGGTGGACGTGTTGCCGGTGGTTGCCGAGAAGCCGGTGCCGATGGGCGATTCGATGGTGTTGAAGTAGATGATGCCGTAGCCGGCGCGCAGCACAGTCGTTGGAGTGACCTGATACGCCATGCCGAGACGAGGCTGGAAGTTGTTCAGGTCTCTTGGATAGGCGAAGCGGTTGCTGGAGCTCGCAAACTGGAGACCGCCGGTGTAGCCGAGCGAGGATAGCGACGCGAGCGGTTGACTGCACGTCGTGCAGAAGTTGTTCACGAACCGGTTGTAGCGATCCGTGAGAGGCGACTCGTAGTCCCAGCGAACGCCCAGATTCAACGTGAGGCGATTGGTGACACGCCAGTCGTCCTGAACGAAGGGAGCAAGATAGAGCTGGTGGAGGGCGTAGGAAGGGTTGATGTTGTACTGGATCGCGTTGGGGTAGCCGAGCAGCAGCGAAGCCCAGGCGTTCCCGGAGCTGGCATCTCCGGAGGTCGGCGTCTTCTGTGTGAAGGTGCGATCGATGGTCAAGCCGGCGAAGCCGCTTTCTCCGGGCTGTACGTTGTAGTTAAGCATATTGCCTTCAAAGCCGAAGCGGACCGAATGGCGTCCCCAGACCTTAGTGAGGATCTCGTCGAGCGAGCCGGTGAGGCTAGTGCTGACCTGGCTGGTGTTGGTGGAACCGCCGCTGACGCCGGCGGCAATCGTAGAGCCGTCGGAGTTGCTGGTGATGCCGGGGAAGCTGGTGTAGGGAAGTCCCGTGCTGGACATCTTAATGCTGGAGAGATCGAAGTTCTGGTTATACGGATTGGTAAGACCGAAGGGGTGCCAGACGACACCCAGGCGAGAGTCGAGCACGGTGCTGGAGTTGAAAGTCTGGACGTCCTCGAGGCTGCCGCCGCGCGTGTTGCGATAGACGCGATAGCCGCCTTCATTGGTTCCGGCGGGGCCGATGCCCTTGGGATACCCCTCAAGCGGTGTGCTCTGGGTAAGGCTGGAGCGGAAGAGGATGATGTTCATCTTGTTCTTCTGGCCAAAGGACTGGTCGAGCCGACCGATCATCGATGGATAGTTGTTGGGAAAGGATGTGTCGGTGGAGATGTAGTTCTGCGTGGTGCTGAAGCTGCTGCCGACGCTGGGGTAGAAGCTCATGAGAGCGACGCCGGCCGGATTGAGGCCCCGAGTGATGCCGACGTTATTGGGCCCGGCGATGTTGTTGTAGGGGAACCACTCGGTCCGGACGCCGTTCACGACGGGAGAGAGCGGGTCGTAAATCTGTCGGCCCGACGTGCAGAAGCCGGTCGAATCGAAGGTGGTGCAGAGCTCGCTGAAGTCTCCGGCGCGCTCTTTGTCGTCCGGCATAAGGCCGGTGAAGGGGTTGGAGACGTGTGAGTGGTAGCGCTCGTACGAGAACATGAAGAAAGTGCGGTCGCGACCGTTGTAAATCTTCGGGATCCACACGGGACCGTCAACGACAAAGCCGGTCTGGCTGAGTTGATCGTTACCGCGGCGGGTGGGTTTGGTGGTGCCGTTGCAGCCTGAGGTGCCGGGGTAGCAGAGGTTCTGGTTCGGAACGTTCTGATAGAGGTTCGCGTTTAGGTACGTGTTCTGAAAGATGTAATAGGCTGAGCCGTGGAACTTGTTCGTGCCGTTTCTTACGGCCACGTTCGTCACGGTCCCATCGCCGTGGCCAATCTGTGCATCGAAGATCGACGTGCTGACCTTGGTTTCCTGCACAGCCTCCGGCGAAGGAGTGAAGCCGGCATAGGTGGCGCCTGAGAGACGTTCCGGAGGATCGTTCGGAATACCATCCAGCGTCAGGCGGTTGTGGCCGGCAATGCCGTCAGAGGCGATCTGCACGGCTACGCCGCTGAAAGGGTTGGTGAACTGGCTGGAGTGGCCCTGGAAGTATCCACCCGAGCCGTTGTTGGTGACGCCGACTGCAAGTGTCGCCTGCACGTAAGGGTCGCGTCCTTCGTTGGGCAGGTCGGTTACCTCCTGCTGATCGAGGGTGGTCGCGATCTGCGCGGAGCCGGTATCCAACAGGCTGTTGGTTCCGGTGACTTCGACAGTCTCAGTTGCTTCGCCGAGCGAAAGATTGAAATTCACCTGCTGCAACTGACCAACAGTGAGGGTGACATTGTTCTGGCTAGCGGTCTTGAAGCCCTGCGAGGACGCCGTGACGGTATAAGTGCCGGGATTCAGCCCGGGAAAACTATACACACCGGACCCGTTTGTGTGGGCGGCTGCTTTGAAGTGCGTTGAGTTCTCCTCTACGCTCACCGTAGCGCCCGGAATTTGGGCTCCGGTCGCATCCTGTATGGAGCCGCTGATGGTTCCGAGATATTGCTGGGCATGAAGAACGGAAGCGGGCCATAAAGCTATCGCGATCAGGAGGAGGAGGGAGTTTAGAGGAACGATGGGTTTGCGCTGCCACTGGCCGGTTTTCGCGCTGATTCCGTATACATTTTTGGGCATGTTTTTTATCCGAAGGTAGTTCAATAGGAAATATCGATGAACGCAAGCAACTTTATGCCTTGAGAATGTCGCTGTCAAATGAATTTTGACGGCTTCCTTGTTTCCGACAGACTGCCGTTTCAACGGCGAAGATCCCAGTGAATGCCTCCAAGGAGGCCCGACGGAAGGAGCGGTGAGTCGGCGCGGTAGCTGCGCATGTTGGTGCGCGTGATGTGCATCTGCGCGGCCGGCTGGAGGTCCCCGATGATGCGGTTCGGCCAGAGATTGGTGACCTGAATCTCGAGTGCATTGGAGCCCGGCCGCAGCCAAGGATCAACTCGGATGGTGAAAGGCTCAGCCCAGACTGTTCCGGCGTCATTACCGTTGACTAGCACACGCGCAATCTCGCGCACGCCGGAAAAGCGAAGCCAGAGTTGCTCGCCCGTGTCGTGTGCGGGGACAACCACGCTGCCGTGATAGACGGCGGTTCCGGAGAAGTAGCGGACCCGAGGATCGTCGCTGTCGGTCCAACTGGACAAGGTTGGAAATGGAACGGGATGAGCCGGCGCTCCGCGCTCCGGCTGGAAGGTTACGCTCCAGGGCGCAAGCGGATGCAGCAATTCGCTGCGCTCCAGCCTCGGAGTGGGAGAAAGAGCGGAATCTGCTCGTTGCGCTACGACAACGAAGAGCGAACCATAGGCAGGAAGAGATAATGGCATGCGTGTACGGCCGCCGGGCTGAAGTTCTACATTTGTTGCAACGTGACTCTCACCGGTGACGGCGTCCCAGAGCTCGACGGAAGCGCCGTGTGCTCTCAGGAGAATTTCAGTGTCGATCTGGCTCGCCGAGCCGTTGCGGAAAAAATAGATGTCGGCTGTCTTGGTACGGCGATGAGCGTAGTCGAGTGGAGATGTCGAGTTCGCCGAAAGAGAGAGCGAACTAGATGGATCGATGGCAACGTCCGGGAGTGCACCCTTTGCGTTCAAAACAGAACGCGTCTTGTTGGTGCACCACACTTCCCCACTGCCGTAGACGTGGTGACTGCCCTCCGCGCAGGAAGAGCCCCATATCTGGTGTACCAGTACGGTGAATTCCTGCTGCCCTGCGGGAGACAGTTGGCCGGTGGGGCCAACGGGAGTTGTGTCCACTAACGTTCCGCCGTGACGTACATATGCGCCAATCTGTTTCAGAGCAGGTAGAGAGAGATGGCCGTCGGCTGGTGCCGCCAGCAGGCGCCAGTGTATGCCGGAGGGACCGACAAGATGACCCGATTCGGCGTGCAGCGTGTGCAGCAGAGCATCTTCGTCGGTCACGTCATAGTCGTAGCCGGGAAGTACATGGGCGGGGTCATCGGCCTTCAACCGGACAAAGGCCGGAATGTTGTCACCGTAGAAGTAGAGGACGTCGTCAACAGGCACGCCCTGTTGCATCATAAACTGAACGCGATTGAGGTAATCGAAAAACGCCTCGCCTGCATTCCACCATGTGATCTTCGGATTGAGATGTGTACCGGCAAAATATTCCTGGCCGGGAAGACCGGTGGAAGCGGGGCTGGAGGTGAACTCATGCCACACGAGCCGGTTCATGCCTTCCGTCACTGCCATGTCGAAGCTGGGCTTGAGGTCGGTTGCCAGGCTTTCGGACCAGGGCTCGCCGATGGAGGTTTCGCCTTCTTGCGCGACGAAACGCCGGCCGTAGATGTTACCCGCGCTGGCGGCCTCCTTTGTAAAGAAGCGTTCTTCATCCTTGCTGCGATGCGGGTTCTGCGCCCAGAACTCTGTTTGCGGGACGGCGGAACGGCGGAAAGTTTCAAGCGCGTCAAGCGGAGCTCCGTGCGGGCCGCCGCTCTCAGCCTGCACGCCCAGTCCGGCTTGGGCAGCGCGCCGCGCAAACTCATCATAGTGATTGCTGACAATCAGATCGGCAACTGTGCGCCGCAGGTCAGCCAGAAAGGCTGTGCTTGCCGCGGAGGTCTGCACAATGCGTCCCGTAACCACAGGTAGCCAGGGAATCGGATCGTAACCGCGCCGTGCTTTGAATTCCGCGGCAAACGTGTCAGTCCAATTCGTCCCACCGAGCTCCCAACTATCTGTTGCCAGCGTTTTCAGGCTGTGGAACGGACGAGCGGCCTGGAGCAGGGGAGCGACTGTGTGATCCCAGTACGCATCGAATGCATCGCGACTCGTGTAGTCGATCGCGAGGGCCTGCCACGCCCCGCTAGACGTCGAAACGCGCGCGTCGGAATCCGTGTAACCAATGCGCAGAATCTCCCACTCGCCAGATGGGACGTTCCATTCGAGCGTGTCGCCGTGCATCTGCGCAGTTACATTCTGCACGCTATCCAGCAACGTGTCGGCCAGTTGATTCGGAACGTCCAGCATCCACCCGGAAGGCGGCATGCTGAACCCTGTCTCTGCTGCCGCCGTACGATCGCGAGTGACCGCCTTCCCACCGCTAGGTGTTCTTGCGATCCCGCTCGGAGAGGATAGGCGAGCACCGCAATTTGCCGGTAAAAGCGGTTGTGAATCGGAGGCTCCGGAAGCGTCAGCACAACGTGCTTACCGCCGGTGATGTCCGCTGTGGACCACGTAAGCAACTTGGATGCTTGCGCGGGAGTTACATCCGGTCCACCGAGATTCCATCCACTCGTGATATTCAGCGCAACGTGCAGTCCGAGGCGATCGGCTTCCGCGAGAGCGTGGCGATAGAGGTCCAGCCATGCCGGGCTGCCGAAAGTCGGCCCTGCAGGCACGGCGAGATTCCCGCCCTGATCGGAGCCGTTCGCATCCACCAGCAGAACGCCACCAAAACCTTTGGCCTTCATCTGCTCCAGATCATCGGTGATCGTGGCTTTGTCCGTATGACCATTCAGCCACCACCAATAACAGCGGAGCCTGGCCGCCTCGGGCGGATCAGTAAAACCGGCCCAAAGCTGATTCAGACTATCGACGGACTCGGGTTGGCTTTCGGCTCGTCGGCTTTGGGCGGCAAGGAAGGAAGTGAAGGCGAGCACGAGGATGTAGAGGAGCCAATAGCGATGCCTTTGCGTGAATGAGCGGGTTGTAGCCGGAAGAGAGATCAAATGCTTGTGTGTTGTGCGAACTGCCTCAGGCCTTTGTGACGCGGCTGGTGCTTTCGCGAACGACCAACTCCGCCGGAACAGAATACTTTTGACCACGCTGATCAACATCTTGCTTGGTGAAGTTGAGAGCCTTGAGGCAGGTCTCGGCCATCCGCCGGCGCGGAATTCGAATGGTCGTCAAAGGGGGCTGGAGTACTTCGCACAATACGACATCATCAAGTCCGACCACTGAGAGATCTTTCGGAACACTCAAACCTAAGGTGTGAAGTCCGCGAACCGCACCGAAGGCGGTCATATCGTTGGCGGTGAGAATCGCTGTGGGGCGAGTACGCTCCTGCATCAGAGAGATCACCGCTCGCTCCCCGCCGGGAATGCGGTAATCCGCCGTGCGGACCAGCTGCTGATGATATGTAAGACCACTCTTTTCGAGCGCAAGTTCGAACGCATGTTGGCGGATAGAAGAGGTTCTCAGGCCAACGGTGCCACCGATATATCCGATCCTCTTATGGCCAAGAGATCTCAGGTGCTGAATAGCCTCCAGGAATCCTGCTTCAAAATCGATCGCCACGTCGCTGCATCCGGCTTGGACGGTTCGGCGGTCCACCGTGACTAAAGGAATTCTGTGGAGGAATAGCGGGTCGATCTGTTCCGTATCAAATTCTGATGCCATGAAGACAGCTCCGTCGACCTGACGCATCAACATGCGACGGACAGACTTCACAAGTTTCAGACTTGTCGAGACGTTTGCGAGGAGCACCTCGTGCTCCGTCTCTGCAAGCAGATCTTCGAATTCAGCCAGAAATTCGGAATAGAACGAATTCCGTATATCCGGGATGACAAGGCCGTAGGTTTTGCTCCGTCCGTACTTCAAAGTGGTCGCGACTGGATTCGGAATGAAGTTAACCTCATCAAGTAGTTCACGAATTCGTTTAGCCGTCTGCTCTTTGACGAGCGGCGATCCATTGATCACCCGCGACACGGTAGCACTAGATACACCCGCGCGCGCAGCAATATCCCGCATGTTCATACGGGTACTATACCGAGCAAATCGCAGTTCGGACACAAGCTTGAGGAGGCTGCACCTGTATCGAGAGCGCGATCACAATCGTTTACCTGTATATGACGTATCAACCATAGGAGGTCGATTTCGCGAATCGCACTCTGCGGAAGTGTAGGGGCATGTTCATCTCGTTCAATATCGAAACGTCATGGCGCAGTCCCAGGGAGCAGCGGCCCGGGCGCTACATAAACATCAGTACCGCGAACTTGCGGACCCCGACAAGAAGGCTGCTTGAGACCTGTCGCGCTCTGGCCCCGGACTCCTCCGAAGCCGCCCTGTTCCGCAGCCTGCGCGATTGGATTTCGGTGTTCCGTAGCGCTTGGTGCGGTGACTCTCGAGTTCCCCCTCGTCGCTTTAGAATCTAAAGGGCGGATGTGATGGTATCGGACGTTTGGAGCGCAAAGAATTTCTTTGTGAACTGCTGCCGCTGACCTACAGAGCAATCCTCGATCTGGAAGCGATCTCGGTATCTCTCAAACTTGTCCCTCTTGACCCTCACGTTCGAAGCTGAATGCCAAAGATTAGGTTGGCTGGATGACCATCACTCGTGCCTGCCAGATCACCCTAGTGAGCCTGGCGATACGCAGCCATGAAGGTTTGCGCTGCTCGGTAGACGGCTGCTGCTGAGTGGAGCCCGCCGTTTTTTTCGAGGATTCGGTGTTCTCTGCGAAGTGAAAAGGAATCGAGACTTTCTAAGTGATGGAGCCGCGAGCCGAACCTAAACGTGGGTTCGATGAGACAAGGGGATCGATGCGTCTATTTGTTCTGGGAGCCACGGGAGGCGTTGGTCGGGAATTGGTGAGCCAGGCACTCGAGCGACACCATCGCGTAACGGCATTTGTTCGTTCGCCACAAAAGTTTGGCCGTGCGCGCGAAGGCTTGACGGTCGTACGAGGCGATGTGCACGATACCGGGGCGATTGCCACTGCCGCTGCGAATCACGATGCCGTGCTTTCGGCGATCGGCCCTCCGGGTTTGGGGCGGTCGAGCATCACAAGCGACAGCGCGCGAGCAACGGTGAAAGCTTTGGAAGCCGCAAGGGTACGCCGTCTCGTAATTGTCGGAGTCGGTATGCTCTTCGAGAATAGTGGACTGCTGGGGCTTGTGCTTCGCCAGACAATGCTTCGAAACATCGCCAATGACTCGGCCGATATGGAAAGGATAGTCAAGCCAAGCCCATTGGACTGGACGATTGTTCGCCCGCCGCGTTTAACGAATGGCCAGCGCACTGAGCGCTACGGCGTGGCCGATGACCGCCTTCCAGCAGGTGCCGGCGGCAATGCGACGCTTAGCCGGGCGGATCTCGCTCATTTCATGCTCAACGAGGTTGAACGCCCTGCCCATCTCCGGCGGGTCGTTGGAATCGCCTACACGAAGGCGACAAAGAACTGATTGGCAATCCCGAGGTTGATGAACAAAAGTATCCTCGCCGGCTCGTTGCATTTCGTGGATGGCCAAGTTGCACACAGCTCACGGGCAATCGAAAAGGATGACGATATGGGTTTGCGCGGACTACTTGTGGTCCATGGGATCGTGACTCTGGCAGCTGCCGTCATTCTCACCGTTGCACCCGGTTTGATTCCTCGCATTGTGAGGATTCATCTGGAGCCGAGCGCATACCTTATGGCATACCTGCTCGCGGCGGCAGAGTTCGGGCTTTCGAGCTTGTCATTTGGTGGCAGTCAGCTTACAGATCTTCAAGCACTAAGGCTCATCAGTTGGACTTGCGTTGTTTTCCATGTCTCATCAGGACTCTTTGAGGTCCGTGCCTATATGGAAGGCGTGAGCACTGCTGTTTTGGGCAATGTAGTTGCAAGGGGATTGATCATTGCCTTGTTTCTCTATTTCTTAAGGAGCCGTGCAGCATTGGCGGCAAAGCAGGCCTGAGTGAAGCCACGCTGCGGACGTTAGGCTTCGCACCGGTTTGTAAGGTGGCGATTCGAATACCGACTGGATCAAGTGTTTTGGGGAGGAGAGATGGAGCGACGGGCTGTCCCACTAATCGTATCCGCACTGGTCATTGTGCTTGCGGTGGCATACCACTACACCGGATGGATTGGAACCGCCATTCTCGGGGGCTCCGCTGTACCCGCATTTCTGTTTTGGCACAAGTACTTTGTGAGGTGTCACGTATCCCCGTCCGTCACTGTCCCCGTATTTGCTGCCACGATTGCAGCATTTCAAATCCATTCCATAGAAGAATTCTATGGTCATTACGGCCCTGCAATCGGAAGGCTCTTTGACTTCGGATGGACCGATCAGCGATTCGTCATCGCCATCTGTTTACTATCGGCAGCGCTCTCACTCGTGATCGTCGGCCTCTACTATCGCCTGCCTGTGGCTCGATTTCTCGTCTCGCTGTTTCTCGTTACTCGTTTTGCTGAGGTCCTTCTACTTGTCTTCCCGTTGGTCCGTCCTGCGGTTCATCCCGAAGTACACCACGCGATCTCAGCGGTAGTTACGTCAGGTACTTTTGTCTCCGACATGCAGACGTATTGGGTTCCGGCAACTGGACACTATTATTTTCCCGGACTCTTTACGCTTCCCCTGGTAATTTCGGTCGCAGGATTCGCTCTTTGGCGCATTTCGAAAGCCGCTTTGCCGCACTCCAAAATTGCTTCCGGCGTGTTCGATAACGAGTGACGTTTCGTTCTCGACGCGCTGTCTTAGACAGCCTGCTTGTTTCAACCAAAAGAACTGAACGAGTTGTAGAGGGAAGCGTTGTGATCCTTAAGGAAGGGCTGCAGAAGATGTTTTCGTTGGCTGCTGAGCTGCCTGCCAAACCATGCAACCACTCGATGCTCGACTCCAAGTCGCTGCCGTTGTTCTCTCGGAAGAGCTGAATTTTTCCCGGGCTGCAGATCAATTAGCCATCAGTCAACCTGCTCTCAGGTTCGTGAGGTTATCCCGGCGATAGGTGCACAAGGCGGCGCTATCGTGAACATTGGTTCTGTGCATGCGCGTCAGACCATTGAAGGCTACGCAATCTATGCAGCCATCAAGGCGGCTGTCGAGGGCTTCATGCGGGGCCTCGCCTGCGAACTCGGTGCTCGCAATATCCGTGCAAATTGTGTTCACCCCGGCTACGTCACGAGTCCACAGAACCGCGCACTCATTCGGCGGTTCTCGCCCGACCCGGAAAGTTGGATCTCCCACTACACGTCCACCAAACAACTTCTCCCGAAGTCCATCGAACCCCGGGATGTAGGCAATCTGGTGGCGTGGCTACTCGGAGAGAAAGCCGCGATAATAACGGGACAGGCCATCACCATCGACGCAGGAACCACGGCCATGCTCTTCGAGAAAGACGTGGCGCGTTGAAGATACTCAACGCCACTGGCCTGGTGAATGGCAAGGCCTCCACGCCAGGCGGCCACGAGCCCGGAGTAGAGCTCGATCCCGCTGCAGTCGAACATTATCGCCGCAATCCTTGAAGGAGAGTGATGAAGAAAGCCTCGAGAACAAATCCGTTTCCGCCAACTGATAGCGATAGACATGCTATTTGGCAGGCCTTGGTCGAGAGAGATATCCGTGCTTTTGTCGCGCAGAATTGGGACATTATCGCTGAGGACTTCCAGGAAGATGGCTTCGTCGGTCATTCCGGATCTGCGAACCCAGACGACTGGCGCATCTCTTATCCCTCACTGGATTCCTATCGCACCGCATGGTTGGAGCAAGCTCGTGATCTCAATAAGCTGCGACTCAGGAACACCGATATGGAGCAGTTCTTGTTCGACGCGACAGATCTGACGCGCATCGATATCAATGGAGATGAGGCACTCGCCCACAAAAAGTTCAATGGACGAACGGAAGTGGTTGACGCACCTGATCTCGTATTGCAGTGGCAGACCCTCTACAGGCTGCATCGAAGCGACGGTCGGTGGCGCATGACGGGATTTTTGGGTTATCTGCCGAATCCCATGCCGGGCCAAGTCGCAATGGATCGCGTATCTCACATCTCTCTGCCTCAATCAGCTTCACAGCACAAAGCAGCCGGCCGGTCGATCAGGGCAACGATCCCGGAGCGAGCAGGCCGCCACGGTCGCGAAGGCGGTTGACGGAGCGGTCAAGCGCACGCGGCAAGGCCGCCCCGAAAGTGCTGTCGTACACCTGCGCATAGTTGCCAATGGACTGCACGACGTCAGTCGCCCATCTCGTGCGAAGACCGAGTGACTCGCCAGTCGCGCGTGCGGATTGCAGCAGATTTTGGACCGCGGGTTGGGATGCAGCTTGTGATGACCCAAGATCGTGCGAGCTGACCCCGAGATCCTCGGCCTCCAGTAGAACGGAGATGAATGCGTTGGTAAGGGTTGACCAGGCTGGGTCGTCGTTGCGTGTTGCCATTGCGAGTGGATGCAGTGAAAGCAGCGTCGGCAGAAGAACGTGCTGCGACGCGAGTGTGCCCAGCGATGCGCGAAGAAGCGAGAGGCGCGTGCGGTCGGATGCGATTGCGGCGCAGTTGCCGGTCACATAGGCGGCTTCCATCTCACCTTCTTCCTGGAACGGGAAGGGGAGCAGGTCGAGATGATGTGCGGCGAACCATTGCTGCAGCGCGAGTTCGGTTGCTGTTTCGGCGAGGAAGCAGATTTTTTTTCCGGAGAGTGCGCGCACGCTATCGATGTGCAGCGAGCCCCGCGTGAGAAGAGCGGTGCCGTCATAGAAGACCGGGATGGAGAGCCGCAGGTTTGTGTCGGATGTGTGCGCGGCGTTTGCACTGAGAGTGGCGATAACATCGAGTCTGCCGCTTTTGAGTCCGGCGACGGCGGACTCTTCATCGAGGAAGCGGAGGATATCTACTTTGGCGTTTGGGCCGAGCGCCGCGACCGCCATGCCCTTGCACAGGTTGTCATCGAAATCGTCACGTGAGGCGTGATCGTCTTCGTTGGAATATTCCGCGTCGTCCTCGATGACGCCGCAGTGGAGAATTCCCGAGGCACGAACGTGCGCCAGCGTCGAAGGCGCGGGCGGTGCCTGGGCTGCAGCAGTGCTCGCCAGCAGGATGAGGGCCCACAGAGCGATCTTCACGGGTGCCACGTCCCGGAGGATGGAGTGCCAGGCTGCGAATCGGGACGTGGGTTGAAGTCTGGCGGCACGGGATTGGGGCGACCCCAATCGGTTGGCGTGATGCCGAGCGCTTTGCAGCCTTCGCCGTGGCGATGTGGATAGTGGTCGATTTCGCTGCGCGGAATGATTGCGTAGGACGCCGGTAGCGGCTTGCGCTTGCCTTCCAGACGAAGATCGTCAAGGCCGGACAGCATGTCGCCGACGCCGGCCACCTTGTCGTCGGCGGGACCAAGCTGGTCCTGCCCGAACTTTGCTTTGCCGATGGCGCGTCCGCGCTCTTCATCGGGAAGGTCGGCAAGTGGGACGAGACCGAAGATCTCATCGACTAGTTTGATCACCGAGCTGTGTTCTTCCATCTCGTGCGAGATGCCGTGCGCGACGGCATAGGGCGAGATGAGGACGGCCGGGATGCGTGGTCCCTGATCGAGCGGAAGACCGTGCGCATCGTGCGAGCGTATCTTGGGCCGCTCGTGATCATATTCACCATCCGACTCGTCGTAGGCGATCAGAATGACGGAGTCTTTCCAGTAAGGACTCCTGGCAATTGCGTCGATCTCCTCGGCAATCAGTGATTCGCTGATCTGCGAGTCGGAGTAACCGGGGTGATCGTCGTCGCCGGCGTAGATTGTGGCGAGGCGCGGGTTGGGATCGGAGGGCCGAAGGTTGTGCAGATTGCCATAACCGCCGCGCACATAGAAGACTCCTTCGTTGGGCAGCCGGCGTTTCTTTACGTCTGTGAAGAAGTCCTCGAGGCCATGCAGATGGGTCTTCACTTCGGGGTTGTTGGAGATGTAGCCGAAGTAGGCTGGGCCGTTGTGGTGCACGACGTAGCCTTTGTGGTTGGCGGCGCCTGACGGATCGTTTGGCTCATGATCGTAGCCTTGCTGATACCAGCGCCATGGAACGGCGGCAGTTCCGTGACCGGCGATCTTTTCAATATCGGCCTGCACGTCGCCAAGATCCATCTTCGGGTTGCGATCGTGCGCTGTGGTGGCTCGGATCTCAGTGCCCATGAAGGACAACGGGAGAGAAGCGAACGTGAGATTCGGCAGCGGATGCGCCGCAGGCAGAGGCTGTGGCTCCAGCTTGTTCGGGTCGAGCAGCGATCCCCAGTACGGAAGAGCGTTGGCGACCATCGGCAGCGCTGTTCCATCTTTGGGATTTGCCAACTCGGGATGTAACATCCACTGCGTTTCGCCAGTCTGGCCCGCAATCATCGCGACGGCGTTTGGGCCGGAGGGGCCGATGACGGTGTCGAAGAAATGATCGAAGAGCGTGAAGCGATCTGCGTATTGCCACATGAACGGAATGGTGTCGCAGTCCACATGCGCCATCACGAGCTCGCCGAGCTGTTTCCGCTCCAGCGTGGGCGCGTGATTCGGTTTGCCGTTGACGATCGTGACACCTTCATCGGTAAGCGCATATTGATCGTTGTGAGGAACTCCGTGAGCATCGAGCGAAAGCTTCCGCGCAATGCCGGTATGTGTGTGGTCCAGGGAAGAAATGTCTGCCGGATGCAGCGGGACCGCGGCGCCTGTGGGTGTCTTCAGGAATGCTGGTATGCGAAATGGTGAAATGCTTCCGATCGTGCCATCGACGTTCACGATGGGCTGCACGAACCCGGCTGTTTCGTTGGGCGGCTGCGAGTAGAGTCCGTCGGCGTTTGGAAAGCTGCCGAAGTAGAAGTCGAAGCTGCGGTTTTCCTGGAAGAGAATAAACACGTGGCGGATGTGCGAACGCGCGAGAGCGACTTTGTCGGCGTGGGAAAGCACAGGTTCAAGTGCAGGGTCGATGATTTGCCGCGCCACTTTCGAGTTTGTGGTCGGCTGAACTTGGGCGTGTCCGGCGTCCTGAGCCAGGCATGTGCGGTAGGCTGCGATCGATAGCGCGAGACACAGCCAGCTGTGCTTCATCCCAATCCTCCTGATAACTTTTGCCTTAGATACCAGTTGCATGCCTCGTAACCTTTATAGGAAAAAGTTGGTTGTGTGGAACTGTGCGATGCTGAGAACTTCTGCCGTATGCGCTCAAAGCTATCAGAATTCAATACTCCGCGAATCAATCCGGACCCTTCGCTGGTGCCAATGGGCACGCTATCGTGCAGTCGCATGTAGACCGTCTGGTATGAGCCGGAATTGGAATACATTGTGATGGGCGCTGTACTCGCAGGTATGTAACGATTCTCGCCTCGCCCTCGACAGAGGCGCTGGTGCTCGGCATCTATGGTGAGATGGTTCCCGCGATTCTCGAGGCGATCCAGCGGCTACAGCGCGACACTCACAAGTTGTTTGATCATCCCACCGTGAGGGTGTGCCGCTTCGCCGATCTCGAACTCCGGGAAATCGCTCAGTATGGCGCGAAAGCAATCGACTGCCTCACCACCGAGGCCCAGCGCGAGGACCTCTCGCCATGGCTTGGTTTGCTGCGCGACGCGCTTGCAGCGGCCGGCGCCCTCGACGGCACACAGCCCGCGATCAAGAAGGAGCTTGCGGCGCACTTCTCGGCTCAGCCAGTGCAGTACAGCCGAACCCCGCGCCGCGACCAGCGCTTCAAGGACAGCTACAACATGGGCGTGAACGCGGAAGCGATGCTGTTCGACCCGAACATCGCCGCGCAGCCAAAGACGCTGATGCTGTACTTCAAACGCATGCGCGAGATCGATGTCCCTGAGATGATGTCGAGCATCCTCGTAGAAACGAAAGACAAGCCGTGCAATATTACCTGGACATGTCGCGGCAGCTTTGGGACGAGGCCCGGCACGCAATGATGGGTGAGGTCGGCTTCGTGTCTCTCGGCGTGGACTGGCGCGAGATTCCATTCAATTTCACATGGTCGCTTGACCTGAACACGAAACTGACGCCGCTGGAGCGGCATGCGGTGCTGTTCACGATCGAGCAGGGCTTGATGCCAAAGAAGATCGGCAAACAATTTGAGTGCGAGGTGGCCCGTAGCGTCGGCAAGTCCTCTGGCGGCTCTGATTCAGGATTATGACTGGGCAGACGAAGTCCTTCACGCGCGCATCGGGCGTGACTGGCTGGTGCCGCAGGTTGGATCGCAGAACGCAGCGCTGGAGCTGGGTGACAAAGCATGGGCCCGCACGGCCGAAGATTGGACAACATGGCGGGAGAAAGGTCTCACGGAGCACCGCAATTGGTGGCCAGAGGTTTACCGCAAAGCGTGCGAGTCATGGGGTGTAGACCCCGATGCCAACCTGATCCCCTATAGCAAGACCTATGAGGGCACACGCGCAGATCAGAAACGACTGTCCTATTAATCGTTGATCAGACGAGTGACAGCAATCACGGCATGATGTCTTCTTCGACAATTCCGTCGGTGAACTTCACGGCAGTCTGCCGGAACAGCTCAGCGTGTTGTGCGATCGCGTAACTCAGCAGCATCGCAGTCAGGTCCACGGCGAAATGTATCTCCTTCTCCCAATCACGATTGGAGTCGCGTGGGTCGAACACTGGCTCCCTCCGCGCTGTTCGTATGGCAAGGATCACGGACGCGCCCGTCACCAGCGCGCCGCCGAGACGCTGCAGGTCAACTGTTCGGTCGTGTGCAGGCCGGCCCATGCAGACAAGTGTAGGCGAATAAGAGGCGAAAGTAAACGCCGCTGTGGATTCTCGCCGCCGGGCTGCAACGTGTTCACGGCTTCAGGTCGGTGAGTGCCTTATCCGTCTCCATGTCCGCAGGCACGGAGACGTGATCGTGGAAATCCAGCCAGCGGCCGTTCACACGTCGCAGAGCAGTCGTATTGCGCAGCCAGATCGAGACCGGCTTGCCGTCCGTAAGGGTTCCGGTCGTGTGCTCGAGGCAGGTAAAAATTGCGAGGTCGCCGCTGGCCGAGATGCGGCAGTCGCGGGATTCGAGCGTCAGCCGCCCTTTATAGCCAGCGAAGTAGGTCTCCCAGTCTTTGGTGTACGCCGCGGCGCCGCTGTACTGCAGAGGAGGAACGATGTCGTACACGAGAACGTCGGGCGTGTACAGCGCCATGACAGCCTTGGTGTCTCGGGCCTCGAACGCACGCTTGAAGTCATCCATCCAATGCCGGATCTCAGCCTCCGATCCGGCAGAGGCGTGGTTCTGCGCAACAGATGCAAGGGGCAGAGACGAGGCAGATGCGAGGAGAAGAGTTGAGATAAGGCGCAACGGTTTCATGCGATTGTCTTCCTTTGAGAAGGAGATAAAAACGCAGGGCCCATTGACGAATGTCCACCGGAGTTTATTGTTCCTGGCGCATCTGCCGCAACCGCATTCACCACCTGGGCGGCAGCCCCACCTTCTGCACGATCGCACGATAGTGCGGATCAGCGTGGAGGAAGTCAAACGTCGCGTCGTTCTGGAGGTCGAGCAGCTGAGGGCCGTGCTGCCGCAGCGATTCGTCGAGGTAAGCAAGAGCGTGTTGTTTGTCTCCAAGGCGAGCGTAGTAGGAGCCGAGGAGATACGGGCAAATGTACTTCTTTCGGGATTCGGCTTTGAGGCGGTCGATCCGTAAGCGAATGACGCCGTCGCGGCCGCCGCGGGCGAAGGCGCGACGGAAAGATTCCGCGGTGGCGGTTTGGTTGGTTAGCGTCAAAAACTCCTCGGTCGCGTGTTCGGCCTCTTTGTCCATGTGTTTTGCGTCGTACGCGTAGCTGACCACGAACCAGGTGCCGGCATCGGGGTGGGTCGTCAGCCGCTGCTCGGCCTCGGAGATAGCGGCGTCGAAGTTGCGGCTCATCGCGTACGCATAACTCATGGCCCAGGGCCGCTGAAACGGATCAATTTCCATGGCCTTGCGCTCCTGCGCAATCCCTTCCTGGTAGCGGCCCTCCTCGATGAGCAATTTGCCGCGCATATGCCACGCCTGGCTGAGTCTCGGGTCGAGTTCAATGGCCCGGTCAAACTCCCGTAGAGCGGCTGGGATGTCCCAGTCGGTGAGCCAGTATTTGTCTGCACCGTAGGACAAATGGGCCTGCGCAAGGCTGGGATCGAGCTCCAGGGATTTCTGTGCGGCAGAGACCGCAAGAGGCAGGGCCTGCCGCGGATCGAGCACATAGTCCACCGCTCCCGCGCCGTAGGAATCCCCGAGGCCCGACCAGGCGGCCGCATAGTCGGGCTGAATCTGCGTGGCTTTCAGGTAGTACGGCGCGGCGCCTGCCTGGTCGCCGGAGAACCAGTGAAAATTACCACGCAGATACGCGTCATGGGCGGCGGGGTTGATGTACTTTACGGGCGTCGCGGAGGGAATCGAGGAGTGGGTTGCGTGGGCGATCGCGAGGGCGGCGTCCTGCGGGAGGGTCACCGTATCCTCGGCGGTGCGATCATAGCTGTCGGCCCACACATGGGTATCGCTCGGCCCATAGATCAGCTGTACCGTCATGTGCAGTTTGTCGCCCGACCGCGCGAGTGAGCCCTCGAGAATGCCGTCGACGTTCAATTGGCGGGCAATCTCCGGCAGCGGTCGATGCGCGTCCTTGTACTGCATCACCGAGGTGCGGGAGATGACGCGGAGGGTGGAGTCCTTGGCAAGCATCGTCGTGAGCTCGTCGGTCATGCCCTCTGCCAGGTAGTTCTGCGAAGGATCTCCGGACAGATTATCCAGCGGAAGCACGGCGATGGACGTGATGACAGGTTTTGCGGTGTGCCCGCGAACACTGCGCGCACCGAAGGTGACCGCCAGGATGAGCACCGCCAATGCAGCGGCCCCGGCCGTTAGCCACACCGCGCGTGAGCTTGGGCTGCGAGTCACGCTGGCCGGCTGGGCGGGCGATGGCTGGCTTTCCGTTGGGTGGACGGGTTGGCTCGGTTCTGTGGCAATCGACGCGGAATCACGCTTCGGAGTCACTCCCGTGAAGCGATAGCCCTTGCCCGTCACCGTCTGCAGGAAGCGAGGGCGGTCGGAGTCTTCGCGGAGCGCATGGCGGATCTTACGGATCGCAGTATTAATGCCGTGCTCGGTATCGACAAAGACCTCGGAGGGCCATAGACACTCGGCGATCTCTTGGCGGGTAACCAGGCGGCCGTCCGACGACGCCAGCAGGATGAGGAGCTCCATCGGTTTGCGCTCAAGCCGCAGGGGAACGCCTTTGCGGCGCAGCTCAAAGCGGCCGCAGTCCAGCTCGAACTCGCCGAACTCGAGGATACCGGCGGACATTGGAGGAGTGACCTCTTGGCGCGAAGTATACCGCCGCACACCCAGGCTTGAATAACCATTTGGAGACGCGACAGTTAGCGATTCACCCAAACTTCACCCGGACTTTACCTTGTGTTCCTTGCCTGAACGGGATGCCAGGCCGTTCTCTCGTGGGGCAGCCGAAACGCGGCTGAAGGAGAGAAGGCGATGAAGACGATGAGTGCGAGATTGACGGCAGTGGCAGGCGTACTGGCGCTGGCGACGGCAGCATCAGCCGGAGCGCAGTGCCTGAGTGCAGCGGGATGGAAGGCTGCAGCGAAGCCGGCGGCGTGGACGATGTCCAACAGCGGAGCGCGGCTGATGCGGACGGGGGGCCAGCAGGACATTGCGGATCTGTTCGCCCCGATCGTAGGGATGTGGCATGTGCACCTGCTTGTGTCATCCACGTCGGGGATTCCGAGCCCGCCGCCGCCCGGCGCAGAGATCGACGCCGGCTATCAACAGTGGCACAGCGACGGGACCGAGATGCTGAACTCCGGCCGGCCGGCAGCAAACACCAACTTCTGCATGGGCGTCTGGGAGCAGGTAGGACCAAGGACCTTCAGGCTGAACCACTTTGCGATCTCCTACACCCAGGGACCGGCGCCCGACCCGCAATCGGGGCCGTCGAACATCCGAACCGGCCCGACCTCGATTGTGGAACAGGTGACGGTCTCGCCGGATGGCAAGAGCTTCAAAGGGACGTTCACGATCACCGACTACGCGGAGACAGATACGCCGCAGGGAAGCTCGATCTCCTTCCTGGATTCACTCACAGGAAATGTGACAGGGACAAAGATCGACGTGAATACGCCGATGTCACCGATCTTCTAAGAGAGGGATGCAGCGCATTTCACACGTCTTCGCTCTACAGTTTTCTGTGGGCGAAGGCGTCTTTTTTTGCAGAAGAGATCACGGGTTGCGGCGCAGAAGTATCAACCCGACGATGAAGAGCGTCGAGGCGACTCCGACCATCAGCAGGATGGCATGCCGGTAGGCTGCCTGCACGGCTGGCGGCGTGGCGCGGGTCGTATCGAGGCATTGGGCGCAGCCCTGCGCGTGAGCTCCCACCGCGGCCAGCGGCATTAAAATTGATATCAGCAGCAGCCATTTCCATGGCCATTCACGACGCTGCCGTGCGCGCTTTTCCATAAACGTTGGGCTCCAGGTCACGCCCTCTTTGCGGATGCCGCACCATTTAAGAGTGCAGCCTCCCCTGTGAGAATTAACCCCTTTGCTTTCAAGACTTTGGCGTAAGCTATTGAAAACAGATACCTTAAAGTCCAAGCCTAAGTCCAATTAATTGAAGACTTTGCACAAAACAGAGGGGAGGGGGGTACCCCCACTTCCGCAAACCCTATTGCCCGTACTCGAGCAGTGCGAACAGGAAAATCCAGAGCAGTCCCATCGCGTGCCAGTACCAGACTGTCGCATCAACGACCACCTGGCGCGTGGCGAGCTGGCGCGAGCGCATCAGGAACGTCAAGGCCGTGACCAGGGCGCCGATGCCCAGGAAAAGGTGAACGGCGTGCGCGACAGTGATCAGGTAAAAGAAGTGGCTGCTCGCGTTGGAGTTGAAAAAAACATGCTGTGCCGCGAGCTGGGTCCACGCGATGTACTGGCCGATCAGAAACAGTGTGCCGAGCCCCAGCGTAACCGAGAGCCAGATCGCCGCGCGGCGCGATGTCGGCCGGCCGAACCCGAACCACTCGTCCATGAGGTCCGTCTCGCGGAACATGCTGCGGCGCGCGATCTCCGCCGCGACGGAGCTGACGAGAAGAACTGCAGTGTTCAGCCAGAGGATCGACGGGATCGCGGTCGGCAGCCAGTCGTTGATATAGCGGCTGTAGGCGTCGAAGTGGCCGCTCGTCTTGGCGACGAAGAAGACGCTGACCAGCGCGATGAAGAACATGAGGTCGCCGCCGAGGGCGAAGAAGAGGCCGATGCGTGCACGGGAAAGGCGTTCGCGCGGTCCGCGGCGGCCTTGTGGACGATCGCTCCAGTTATCGCCGTCACCGTTTCCGCCCGTGCGCTTGTCGGTTGGCGGACGACGACCGGACCCGCTGTCGCCTTCTCCAAGGTCGCCTGGACGTCCGGGACGCCGCGGCTGATAGATTCCGGGAGGTGTAAGGATCGTCGGCATAGGACTGGTTTGATGCCGGAATCAACCTGCAGTTACAGCTTACTCCTGTTCACCGGTGGATGGCTGTGGAGACTCCCATTGTGGCGTGAAGGAGCTCCCATCCTCGGCGTAATGGCATGGACGATGATAAGCCACTGGAGCCGGCAGGTCCGGCGAAGGCTCGAGCATGGCGTGAGGGGCCCATTCCATGGTCGTCGCAGACCATGGATTCTCACCGCCGACCGAGGGCACACGCAGAGACCGCACGAGATTGAGCAGGAACAGAACTTGCGTGAGGCCGAGGGCTAAGGCTCCGCCGGTGATGTGGAACTGAAGCACCTGATGTGCGCCGAGCAGTGCCTGCGCCGGCTGGTTGACCCCGGTGAGCTGGGCATAACGGCGCGGCTCGCCGGCGAGCCCGGAGAAGTACATCGGCAAGAACGTTGTGTAGGCGAAGACCAGCGTGAGCCAGAAGTGCCATTTTCCGAGCCTTTCCGACAGCATGCGCCCGTGCGTCAGCAGAGGAAACCAGTAGTACGTTGCGCAGAAGAGGCCGAAGACGGCTGCCATGGCCATGATCAGGTGAAAGTGTCCGACGATGAAGAACGTATTGTGCAGGTACTCGTCGAGAATCGGCTGCGCGACGATGATTCCGCTCAAGCCGCCGGAGATGAACAGTGAGACAAACCCAAGGGCAAAGAGCATCGGCGTGGAGAGCCAAGGGCGCGCGCGCCATGAGGTTGCAATCCAGCTCAGGACCTTGGCGGTTGCCGGAATTGCGATCGCAAGCGAGGCAGCGGCGAATGCCGTTCCGGCGAAGGGATTCATGCCCGCAACAAACATGTGGTGTCCCCACACGAGTAGGCCGAGCAAGCCGATCGCCAGCGTGGTCGCGATCATTAGCCGGTAAGCGAAGACGCGCCGCCGCGAGAAGTTGGCGATGACCATGGACGTGAGGCCCATGCCGGGAAGGATAGCGATGTAGACCTCAGGATGGCCGAAGAACCAGAAGAGATGAAGCCAAAGCAGCGGCGAGCCGGTGCCGTGGTGCGAGACCAGTGTGGAGTTGATGACGTCGCCATGAGGGATGAAGAATGCGCTGCCGAGATGGCGATCGCAGAACAGCAGGACAATGGCCGCGAGCAGCACTGAGAACGCAGGAACCGCGAGCAGCGCCGCAGTAAACCATCCCCACACCGTGAGCGGCACACGGCGCCAGGTCATCCCTGGGCAGCGGAGCTTGACGATGGTCGTGAGCATCACGACCGCGCCGATGGTTCCACCGATGGCAAAAAGGGCGATGCTTGCGAGCCAGAGATCCTGGCCCGCACCCTCACCCGGACCTGCGAGCGCGGTCGTTGAGAGGGGAGGGTACGATGTCCAGCCGGCGATCGGTGATCCGCCCGGTACCAGAAACGCGCACAGCAAAACGATGAGTCCGGCGGCCGTGGTCCACATGCCCAGGGCGTTCAGGCGTGGGAAGGCCATCCGCCGCGCGCCAATCTGAGCCGGAAGGATGAGATTGCCGAAGCCCGACTGCGGCGCGACCGTCAGGACGAAGAACAGCATCAGTGTGCCGTGCATCGTGACCAGCGCGAGATAATCCTCCGGCAGGATGGGGCCGTGCAGCGGGACCCTCCAGCCCGGCCAGGAGAGATGAATTCGCATGAGCCACGAAAGGATGGTGCCGAAGATGACCGCAACGCCCGAAATCGCGAGATAACCGAACCCGATATTGCGGTGCCGGGTGGAGAAGATTGCGCGACCGATCCGCTGAGCCCGCGCCGGCGTGGTGCGCAGTTTTTCGGACGGGGCGCTCATCACTGGGCCTCCGCTTGCTGACCGCGCTCCTGCTCACGCATCCAGTGATCGAACTGTTGCGCAGGGAGCACTCGCAGCATCGCCTGCATGCGATAGTGGCCAAGCCCGCATACCTGCGTGCAGAGAATTGCGTAGTCGCCCGGGAGTTCCGGCGTGAAGTGGATGTGCTGCGTCATACCGGGGACGGCGTTCTGCTTCAGGCGCATCTCGGGAATAGCAAAGCCGTGAATGACGTCTACCGCGCGAAGTGTAAGGTCGACCTCGCGGCCGGCGGGAAGTACGAGCTGAGATCGAACGATATCGTCCGCGCCGTGCGGGTCGGAGGGGTCAAGGCCGACGGGATTACCCTCGGCCGCGTTCACGAGGTCATTGCGCGTGCGTCCAAAGGCTGCGTCCGCGCCGGGATAGCGAAAGTACCATGCAAACTGCAGACCGGTGACCTCAACCTGCAGAGCATCAGGCGCGGCGCCCGTGTAGCGCTGCTTGGCCCAGAGCGAGCTTGCGCGGCTTCCAAGAAACAAGAATGTTGCAGCAAACGCGAGGAGCGGAAGGTATTCGAGCGTGAGCTTGTGGATCGGACGATGCGCTCGGCGGTGCGACAGGACGCCGACGAAGAGCAGGATGTTCGCGAGCGCAAACAGCGCCAGGGCGATCCACAGATTGAGCAGCAGGTGCGAGTCCAACGCGTGCCCATGCCACGAGCCGTCCACAGGCAAATGCCAGAAGCGGAGGGCCGGCGGGATCGCCTGCGTGGAGGGCATAGGTTGATTGTAGGATGCGCGAAAGGGTGCAGATCCTGAGCTACGGGGCTGCGGTGACCTGAGTGGGCGCATTGCTCTCGTCAGCTTTCGGCTTTTTATACAGAATCCAGAAAGCCGCTGTTGCGAAGAGGAAGACCACGATGTAGCTCATGCTGACATTCAGTTGAAGGCGTTCTGCGTAACCTGGTTGGGGGACCAACTTCCACAGTCCCGGAGAGTCCTTCCCGCCAAGGACCCACTGTCCGAAGTTCCAGGCGGCATGCATGCCGATTGGGACGGCGAGTCCCCTTGTTGCAAGTGCGGCCATGCCAAAGAGCAAGGAGCCCACAGCAGCGCCGGTGAAGGCGTGTATCCAGGTGACGCCGCCTAAAATGTGCTCTGCGGCAAAGACAAATGCGATGAAAAATTGCGCGATCCAAAGGCCGAACGGCCGCTCAAGACGGCGCAGAGCATAGCCATGGAAGGCCAGTTCCTCGCGGCATGCGAGGGACAGGTACATCAGTAGAGCGATGCCGACGGACCCTGGAGTGATGCCGTGCAGGCGCACAAGAGAGACGTGCCCTGCCGACAGTAATAGGCAAAGATGCGACGCAACAAGCACAAGCCCACAGACAAGGCCGACCGCAAAGCGAAACGGGCTGCGACTGGAAGGGGCTGCACCGGCATCGGCGAGCCTCAGGCGATTCCAACGCAGAAACAGAATGGTTAGACCGAATGTGCAGAGAGAGGTGATGGTCCCGATCACCACTCCTGACCATTCCGAGCGAAGCGCTGAGGTCAGGCCGGATATAACGGCCAGAATGATCGCGCAGAGGAGAAGGAACAGCATCACCTGCGCCAAAATGGTCAATTTTCTCGAGAATTTCAGAGGCCGCAAACGTGTTGCCTCCGGGGAAGGATTGGTGCATCGGATGATACCAACGACGAAGTGTTGAGGCACGAATACTACGGATTGGTCCTGACTACGGGCCGATCCTGACGATGTCGAGGAATAGCTGATGGACGCGACGGTCCTCGGATAGTTCCGGGTGGAAGGTGGCGGCGAGCATCCGGCCCGAGCGGACGAGGACGGGATCCTCATCGCGCCGGGCAAGGATCTCGATGCCGGGCCCTACGCGGCTGATTCGCGGCGCGCGGATGAAGACCATCTCCATTGGGCCGCCGGGAAGTGTCGTGGGTGCATTCAGAATGACCGAGTCGTTCTGGCGGCCGTAGGCATTGCGCTGAACGCCGATATCGAGCACGCCGAAGCTGCGCTGCGGCGGGTTGGTGACCTCTTTCGCTAACAGGATGCAACCCGCGCAGGTTCCGAAGACGGGCTTCGAGCGAACGAAGGCATCCAAAACGTCGTAGAAGCCGGCGCGCTCCAGGTGTCTGAGAAACGTGGTGGATTCGCCGCCTGGAAGCACCAGCCCGTCCAGCTTGGCGAGTTCGTCTGGCTGGCGGATGAGGTGGGCCGAGGCGCCGAGCTCGTCCAGGCGTTTCGCATGGACGTCGAAGGCGCCTTGCAAGGCAAGGACGCCGATCCTGGGGGTGCTGTTTTGGCTCACCCGTTAAGGGTAGCAGTCTGGCTTCGCTCTCCCCGCAGGTACTCTTGCCAATCGTTGGCCGATATCGGTATCGTTTCGCCCGGGAGAAAAACCACTGATGCTGACGTTGTTTGCTGTCGCGGCCCTTGTTATTTCCGTCCTGTTTGCGTTTGGTGAAATCGCGTATAAACGCAAATTTCCCAAGGTGACCGGCGCCTTTGTGGCGCTGTTCGCCATGTTACTGATGGGAAGCGTGATTATCCGCTGACGCGGAAGATTTACCAGCCGCGAGTCTGCATGCGGTCGCGCTCTTCGATTGCGGCGGCAGCAAGACCCTTCATTGTGCCGGTAATCTGCTCGCTCGCCTCGGCGACTATCTTTGGATCGTTGTAGTGCGTCGCCGCGAGGACAATTGCTTTCGCGCGAGAGATCGCTTCATCGCGCTCCGCGGTGTTGTGCTGCAGGTCGAGCGGTGTTGCGCCATCCTTCATGAAGATTCCTGAGCCAACGAACACCGTCTCTGCACCGAGCTGCATCATCAGGGCTGCGTCGGCCGGTGTGGCGATGCCGCCGGCGGAGAAGTTCGGCACGGGCAGCTTGCCGGCCTGCGCCACCATGCGCACGAGCTCGTAGGGCGCCTGGAGGTTCTTGGCCGCGGCGTAGAGTTCGCTCTCATCGAGCACAGTAATTGCCTTCATCTCGCGCACGATGGTGCGCATGTGCGTTACCGCGTGAACGACGTCGCCGGTGCCGGGCTCGCCCTTGGTGCGGATCATCGCCGCGCCTTCCGCGATGCGGCGCAGTGCCTCGCCGAGGTTCTTCGCTCCGCAGACGAAGGGCGTCTTGAAGGCGTGCTTGTCGATGTGGTGCTGCTCGTCGGCCGGGGTGAGAACCTCGGATTCGTCGATGAAATCGACGCCGAGCTCCTGCAGGACCTGCGCTTCGACGAAGTGGCCGATGCGGGCCTTGGCCATCACGGGGAGCGAGACCGCGGCCATGATCTCCTTGATCAGCTTGGGGTTCGCCATGCGGGCGACGCCGCCTTCGGCGCGGATCATCGCGGGGACGCGCTCCAATGCCATGACGGACACGGCGCCTGCCTCCTCGGCGATGCGCGCCTGCTCGACGTTCATTACGTCCATAATGACGCCGCCTTTGAGCATCTCGGCGAGGCCAGTCTTGAGGCGAAGGGAGGGCGCGGAGCCGTTTGCGTTGTGACCGTTCTTGTGAGGCATAAGTGGACCTCCGCTGGCGTGAGGGCAGATTTTGGGGAACGCCAACATTTAGTTTACCGCGATCAGGGTGCGGATTCTGATATCGTGACGTGCTGTAGCTAGGGCCCGTCAGGTTGTGGGTCTGCGCGGCAGCGAGAGCGGCTGCGACTCTGCCGTATGGAGAGGTGACCGATGCAGGGTACCGGATGGCCAGTGGCGATGGACGGCGCCGCGTGGGCGCGAACGATCGTCGATGTCTACATGCTGTGGTTCACGTTTCTTGTCTTGTCGAACATCATTGGCGTGAGCTGGTGGTTTGCCAGAGCGCCGGAGACGGTTGTACGCAGCATTATGCTCACGCCAGTGAGCTGGACGATGGTTATCGCAGACCTGGCGACTGCGGCGATGACGTTCGTAGTTGCCGCGACGGTCAAGCCGTGGGCGCCGCCGAACTTCGAAGGCCTCATCAATGGAGCAGGCATCGCGAATGCAATTATTGCGATTGCGTTCGCGGTCGTGTGGTTCCTCGGATGGTCTCATTGGCGGCATCGCGAGCGCAGCGCCGCGGGATTCCGAACCGAAACACGGCCGCCTGCTCGCTGATAGCTGAGCAGCCGAACCTTATTGCATGCCGGAAGCCTGGGGCGGCGCGCCCGGAATTGTGATGTCCAGCGGGGTGACCGGGCCGAGCTCCTTTAGCGGCGGCTTGATCTCCGACTGGTTGCCGACCACAACGATCGCGAGCTTCTGCGGCTGCACATACTTCTGTGCGACTCGAGCCACGTCTGCGGCGGTTACGCGTTCGACGCCCGCGCGGTAGCGCTCCAGGAAATCAGGCGGATAGCCGTAAACCGCCAGTGTGATCTGCTCGCCCAGCACCTTCTCCGGCGAATCGTAGTTGAAGATGAAGCTGTTCAGCAGGTCGTCCTTCGCTTTGCGAAGCTCGGCTTCCGTCGGGGGCTCCGTGCGGAGCTTGCGAACCTCGTCAAGCGTGGCTTTCGTCGCAGCGTCTGTCGAGGAGCTCTTCGTTCCCAGACCCACGGCAAACAAGCCGGGGTGGTCATACGCGGCGCCGAAGCTGCCGCCAACGTCATAGGCCAGTCCAAGCTTTGTGCGGACCTCCTGCACAACGCGCGAGCCGAAGCCGCCCGAAAAGACCTCATTCATCACAGACAGCGCATAGAAGTCCGGGTTCCGCTCCTCTGTGCCGAGCCCGACCATGTAGACGTTCGACTGATCGACGTCGCTTTTGTTCGCGAAGTAAATACCCGGTTTCGGCTCACTGAACTCGATCTTCGGGGCAGGAAACTGTGTGCCCTGCGGGATGGGCGAGAAGGATGCGCGGAGCTTCGCCTCCATCTCGGGAATCTTGAAGTCTCCAATAACTCCGACGATCAGGTTTGCGCCGACCACAGTCCGCTGATGCCACGCCTTCAGGTCGTCGAGCGTTACGGCCGATACGGTCGCGATCTCCGGAATGCGACCGTACGGATTGGTGGGGCCATAAGCGATCTCGATGGCCTCGCGGCTGGCAATCGCCGACGCATCATCGTTGCGCCGGAGGATGGCTGTGAGCTCGCTCCGTTTCGCCAGGTCCAGCTTCGACTTCTGGAAGTTCGGATGCAGCAGCAGGTCCATCGCCGTCGGGAAGACCGTATCAAAGTCCTTGGCGAGACTATTCCAGCTCACGTAAGTCGAGGCCTGAGCGCCTCCCGTCTCGACGCTAGCCGCCTTCGCGGCGAGCTGATCGTCGAGCACATCGCCTGACGTGGTCGTGGTTCCGCTGGTACGCCACGCGTGGCCATAGAGTGACACAAGGCCGATCTTGTCGGCGGGTTCGTCCCGGCTGCCGCCGCGAATGCGCACGAAGCCGGTGATGAAGGGAAGTTCGTGGTCCTCAACGAGGAAGAGCTGGACGCCATTGGGCAGCGTCACGCGTGTCGGCTCCGCGGGTTTGAAGGGGTTTAGCGGCGGAATCGGGATCGATTTCCAAGGCTCTGTGCCGGGCCGGTTCTGAATTGGCTGCGCGGTTTGGGCGGGCAGCAACGTTGGTGTGAAGGTTGAAAATAACAGCAGCGCGGTCGCAAGGGGAACCAAGGAGGTGCGGATGTTCATTGCGCACCTCCATTGCCGGCCGGTCCTTGTGGGTTCTTCGGCGGGTTTGCCGGTGGATTCGTCGCCGGCGGAGTTGCCGGTTTTGCCGGGGTGTTCGGTTGAGCTGGCTTCGGCTGTGAAGGCTGTTGAGGTGTGGTGCCCGGTGGCGGAAGCGGAGTGGTCGCAGGCGCGTTTGTGGCGGGAGGAGCTGACGGCTCGACAGGTGGCGATGGACGGTGTGGAGGCGCGAACTCGATGCGCGCGGTCGTACGGTTTGAATCGACAAAGATCTGCTGGGCAACCCGGCGGATGTCCGCTTTGCTCACCGCGTCGATCTTATCCAGTTCGCGAAACATCTCGCGCCAGTCTCCGTAGCGTGTCTGGTAGTCAGCCAGCATATTGGCGAGCGTCGCATTATCGCCGAGTGATCGCAAAAGGTCCGCGCGGGCTCGGGTTTTGAAGCGTTCCAGCTCGGCGTCGGAGACGTCCGTCGTCTTCAGCTTTTCGAGCTCCTTATGAATCGCGGGCGCCATCTCCTCGGCAGTGTGACCCTGCATCGGCACCGCGTAGAACGCGAAGAGTCCCGGAAACTTCACGCCGGGAAACCCGCTGAATCCTTCCGCAACGACTGCGATCCGCTGGTCGCGCACAAGCGATCGGTAGAGCCGTGATGTCCGTCCATTCGAAAAAATGTCCGTGATGGCGTCATACACGGCGTCGTCGGGTGAACGGTAGTCCGGCTTGTGGTAACCCTCGAGATAGATCGGCTGCGTCGGCTCGTGCATGATCACGTCACGCTCGGCAGTCTGCTTCGGCTCGATCGTAGTCATGCCCTCCGGCGGCGGTCCGCCGGGAATTGTGCCGAAGTACCGTTCCAGCATCGGAAGTGCCGTCTTGATGTTGAAGTCACCAACGACTGCGACCACAATGTTCGATGGCACATAGTACTTCTTGTGAAACGCTGCGGCCTCCGTCGCTGACACCTGCGAGATCTCGCTTTCCCAGCCGACACCCGGCCGGCCATAGGGGTGAGCCATATACGCCGCCGCGAGAAACTCCTCGACCAGACGGCCTTGAGGCGAAGAGTCGACTCGCATGCGGCGCTCCTCCTGCACCACGTCGCGCTCCTTATAGAACTCGCGCGCGACAGGCCATCCGATGCGGCTCGACTCGAGATAGGCCCAAAGCTGCAGCCGGTTGGAAGGCATCGACCAGAAATACTGCGTGGTGTCTTCGGCAGTTGACGCGTTCACGTCCGTCGCGCCGTTCTCCTCGGCGATCTCCGAAAACTGGTTCGGGATGACGTACTTCTGGGCCGCCGCAACACTGTCGTCAAAGGCCTTCTTCAGCGTCGCGAGCCGGGCGGGGTCCTGGCCGACGCGCTTGCGCAGCTCGGCGTCATAAGCTGCGTAGGCCTTCTCGACCTTGTCCAGCGCGACCTTCTCGGCCGCGTAGTCGGTTGTGCCGATCTCAGTCGTGCCCTTGAAGGCGATGTGCTCGAACATATGTGCGAGCCCGCTCTCTCCGCTGGGATCATTGGCCGAGCCCGCATCGACTTCGGTGAAGAAACTGAAGACCGGCGCCTCGTGACGCTCGCAAAGCACCAGGGTGAGCCCATTGGGCAGCACCTTCACGGCTGTACGCGCCTCGAGGTTCTTCTCGAATGGATCTTGCGCGTGGCTCTGTTGTGCGCTGGACCATACCGGAGAGCTTGCGGCAATCAGCGCAAGCGCGAAACAGGTGAGATGAACCTTCAGATTAGGCACGCAGCGGGAGCCTCCTTCTGTCATCATAGCCGTCAGGCAAGTTGGAGAAATTCTTAGAGTGACGGCAGCACGGTAAGCGTATGCTGAAGGGCAATCCAAGGAGTTGTTCTGTGAAGGCATCTGGTCTGCTGGCGATTGGGTTGGCGCTTGTCTGCGGCACCGCGCAGGCGATCATCATGCGGCATGATGTACCGGACGACAAATACAAGGTGCCGGCTTCAGTGTTTCCGGCGCTCGTCGACCTTCCCGTTGAAGGACAGGGCGTTCTCATCGCTCCCGCCTGGGTTGTCACGCTGGCCAGTGAGGTCGATCGCAAGGACATCCACGAGGTCACGATCAACGGCATCGCCCGGCCCGTGGCACGCATCGTCATTCATCCCGGTTACAAGCCCACGCCAAAGGAACTTTATTCCGGCGACGCCACGCCGCTGCTGCTGTTCGAACGTGACCTCGATGACATTGCCATGATCGAGTTGAAGGATCCGGTCAGTGATGTGACACCGGCTCTGCTCTACCGGGGCCAGGACGAGAGAAACGAAATAGCGGAGATCATCGGCAAGGGAGCAGCAGGCAACGGCCTTATCGGCGAGTATTCAACGTCCGCCCATCGCAGCGACCTTCGCCGCGCCTATACGCGGATTGAGAGCGCAGAAGGTCATTGGATCAAGCTGCAGTTTCACTCGAAACGAGAGGCCCTTCCGCTCGAAGGAATGCCGGGCAATGGTGATGAGGGTGGGCCGGTTCTGATCAAGGTCCATGGCGTCTGGACCGTCTGCGCGCTGATGTGGCGACTGTACGCGGTCGGTCCGCTCGCGAACTATCGTTACTTTGTCTACGACGACGAGACCTACAACACTCGCATCTCTTATTACGCGCCTTGGATTGACAGCGTGATGACCGTCCAGCCGGATCTCGCCACTACGCCGTGACCGCCGGCTCGGGCTCGGGTTCGTGGGCATGCGCCAT
>Ga0070741_10001844_pt1 | contig 60778 bp, 94 predicted proteins | sample Coa_R1_4_FD_66440 | JGI IMG/M metagenome (GOLD analysis project Ga0070741, IMG submission 66440) | Surface soil microbial communities from Centralia Pennsylvania, which are recovering from an underground coalmine fire - Coalmine... | ecosystem: Environmental > Terrestrial > Soil > Unclassified ...
AATCAGCGGATGCCACGCGAGCGATGAGGTGCACATGGAAGTGTGCCACGAGGAATGCTTGCTGCTCCGAACCTATCGCGCGGGATACGCTGCGGCAGTCGCAGATTTTCAAAAATCAACGCAATCTTGAGGAGCCCGCCGTGACCGGCAGAGACCAGAAACCGGACCGCCCGATAGAGGACTTGCAGGCGGCTGACGATTTCCGCCGCACGCTGATCCCGCGCGCCGATGAGAACCGGCATGGCGTGAAGATCGGCCAGGACGACCGGACTTCGCCGCACGCTTATGTGATAACAATGGGAATTATATACTTGACCCCCTTGACGCGACCGGGGAGTCATGTATATTGGGCATTGTCAGGCCGTGATTGGCCCGGCCCCAAAGGATACCGGCTCAGAGAGCGCGGTCGAGATGGAGGACAAAATGACGATGCATCTCACCACCAGCTATATCGGCGATTATCGCGCGGATCGCGCTAAGCTTGCTGCCGAGATGGGCAATCTCGCCAGCGAATTTGGCCTCGCAGCAATCGGCCGCGAGTATCCGCGGCACATCATCCGCGGCAATGGCTACCGCTATGTGCGCGCCGGTAAATGGTACGCCGAATTGGCGGACGGTTCGCGCCGCGCGCTCACCGCAAAAGAACGTGCGGCAAAATCTCGGGTCGATATGTCCGCCCTCAGCACCTACGGGTCCGAGCGGTTCGAGGCGCGCGATGTCTCGTGAGCGTGCCCAGATCGACTTGGGTGGCCCCCTCCTGCGCGAGCGGGAGGGGTGCAAACTGACAGAGCGATCCTTGTCCTCGCGCCTCTGCGAGGTCATCGAGCGACTGGGTCGCGTGACCGAGGCGGCGATGCCGAGCCTCACCGACACCGAATGGTCGCTCGTATGCTGGGCCGGCTGGGATGCGCTCAATAGTGAGCGCATTCTATCGCGCGAGCGTCCTCAAGATATCGAGCCGCTGGCATGGCAGGCGATCATCGCCGAAGCGGCAGAGCGAGAGAGCGAGGTTCCCGGCCTCGCCAAGCGACTGCATGACATGAACCCCGTCGAGCGCGTGGCTGTACTGGAGCGCATCGAGGCATATGGACGCGCGGAGGCGATGCGATGAGCGCTGCGCGCAATCGTTGTTGTTAGCAACGCGTCTTTTCACGGCAAGACGGACGAAGAGAATGAAGCGTTAAACGCAGCCGAGAAGCTGCTCGGCGACGCAGGGATCGACCCGATGATCCGCGAGGAGAGCGCATGAGTTCACGGACGCGGCTGGGTTGCTGCAACATCTCTATACGAAGCGCTCCTATGTTTCGCGAACTGACTGGGCGTGAACTTTGGTTGAACAAACGCGCCTATTCATGACGTAATCGCAGCCAGACTCCATGATATTCCAGCATCGTGAGATGTGAGCACCCCGTTTACACCGAAGATGTCGGGAGTTCGATCCTCTCACCGCCCACCATCTTTTCAATGACTTGCGGCGCGCTTTACGAAGTGCTCCCAGTTCCAAGAACTAGACGCTAGTCAATTTGCGTCTCAGGGTTGATGATCTTGGCGTCCGCAACCGCGTCAGGTGGCGCCGGCAACCCTTGCAGTCTGCGATCTATTGCCGCTGCAACCGGCCTGAGCACGTCGACTCCTGGCTTGGCATAGATGCGGCGCGTCACATCCGGGCTGCCATGGGCCGCCAGGCGCGAGATCAAGTCCATCGGATAGCCTTCCTCCTCCGCCCAGCTGACGGCCGTGTGGCGCAGCGTGTGGGGCGTCACGTCGGTCACAAACCGCTGCTTGCCGGGGCGCGTGGGATCTGGCTCGTAGGTTCCCAAGCCAGCGCGTTCCACGGCAGCTGCGAATGCCTTCCTGATGCTCTTGACGGGCTTGCCGTCCCATTCGATGACATGATCCGTCAGGGCGCCGTTCTTGGCCTCGAGAAGCGCTGCGCGTGCCTCCTCAGTCATGGGCACAAGGGCTCGCCCCTTCCTTGCCCTCTTGCTCAGCGGGTCGACCTCCTGGCCCTTCTCAGCCCTGAGATCGATCGTCCAGGCGTAGAAGTCAATCTTCGTCCAAATGAGTTCAAGAATGGCCTCGGTGCGGCCGGCGGTTGTGAGGGCGATGATCACGTACAACCGCAGATGCGGCGTATTCTGACAGGCTTCCCGCAGGCGCAAGAATTCCTCGACCGTCAGGGGGCGCTTCTTTGGGTCCGGTTTGCGAGGAATCCAGATGTGTTTCTTGCGGTGGATCAGCTCGCGATCGAAGGCCCAGTTGAGCGCCGATCGAAGCCTAAGCAACTCTGTCCATACGGTGCCGACGCCGATCTTGAGGACAACCGCCTCTGGATTGCCGTCAGGGCCCTTGCGGGTGATCGTGCGGCCGTTGGCCAGTCTCTCGCGGGCGTAGTCGCGGCAGACATCATCGGTGATGTCGGCGACCCGCATACCCTCGAAACGCTTCTTGAGGGCTTTCCAGTTGTCATGGAACACGGCGATTAGCTTGCCGTCCTTGGCGCGGTCGGCGACATACTCTTCCCAGATCATGCCTACTGTCAGCCCGTCGCGGCCCTTCAGCGCTGCGAGGTTGCCAACGAAGCGATCAAGCGCGATTCGACCCTCTGTCTCGTTGAAGACACCAAGTCGTCGTCGGTGTGGCCCGTCGCCGTCTTTCCAGACGACGACGGCTTCCGGTTGTCCGATCTTGGGGTTGAAGAGGGTTCCGAGTCGGTACTTCCCGACCTCATACTTCCGCCATTGTCTTGCCATTGCTCGACGACCTCCGCCTTGATGCGCCACAGCTTTCCGCCGATAGTGAAAGCTGGCAGTCCGCCGGGCTCGCCCGCGACGAACTTGCGGATCAGAGCATAGATGGTTTCCTGGGAGCATTCCCAGTGCTCTGCAAGCCTCTGGACAGTGTAAGGTCGGCGCTCGAGATCAGCCATCGCATAGCTCCTTCATACGCCCGCCCTGACGGCGTAGCCCCAGACCAAACCGAGGCAGAGGCCGGAAGTGAAAGCCACGGCAAGAGCGGCGAAGATCATGATTCTCATTCGCTCTCTGATCTTCGCAGGTCATCGGCAGTCAACCCCGCAAGCATGAAGGTGCGGACTTTCTCCTCGACGATAACCACCTTGTCAGCCTCGTGGTAGGGACGGCTTGTATTCCCGACAGTCCTTATCTTGTACGATCCAAACAGGAACTTGTTATCGACTGCTCTTCGCAAATCCTCGATCTCCTGAACGGTATATGTGCGCCCCCTCCTCTCCACCATCTCGCTCACGGCTTTGCCTCCCATCCAGGGACATCCAGATCATGCTTTGGGGTGTAGACTTCGCCAGTCGGGCGGGGCCAGTCGTCGATGGTGAGGGGCCTATCGGGCTTGCGCCGCTGGCGGTCGCGCTCGAAGCGCATGCCCTGCCAGAAGCAGATCGCGCTATTGAGGGCGATGACGAGCGCTAGTAGCCACGCCCATGGCGGCAGAATGATCGTCATCTCCGCTCCTATGACCTCGACCCAGCAGGGACGCGAATCTTGATAAGGCGAGCCTTGATCAGCTCTTCGAGCCAGAACGTCTGCTCAATGCGGATTTCTGCCTCTTGGCTTTGCGATCTGCCGCTAAGAGTTGCGGCAGCGTCTAGCCGCCGTTTTGCTTCTGGCGTCACGCGCAGACTTAACGGCACGCGAGGCCCCGGCTCGCATCCCTTGGCTGGGCGACCTCTCTTGCTCATCGCCTTCCCCACGATCTCGATCTGCGATAAGCCTTCGGCACTACATGGTTGGCATAGCTGCGCTTGATGTGGGCGCTTTCGCCGTGATCGTCCCTTGTCTTGAGGGCATGACAGCCCTCGCAGAGGATTTGCAGGTTGTCGTCGTCGTCGGTGCCGCCACGCTCTAACGCGATGATGTGGTCAACGTCGTATCTGTCGCCGGGACCGAGCTTGCGCTTGCAGGGGCCCTGGCAGCGCCCGTCAGCCCTGGCGAATATCTTCGCGAAACGCAGGGGCGTGATGGAATGGCGGCGGTCGTGGTCGAAGGGGCTCATGGAAGTTTCTCATTAGGTAGCCTTTGCGGAAGATAAATGCGGACCTCCACATCCCGCGCTTTGACAAGTACGTCTAGCTCCTTGCCTTGCGGGAAACCGGGGTGCGGCCGCATGCCAGGAATGGGCGGATTGACTTTGATGGGTCGCGTCATGGCCGACCTCCATATGTGAATGTCCTCGCCCTTGCTTTTCCCGATCCGAATTCGACGGCTGGCCTTGTCTTCGGAGGCGGAGCATCCGCGTCCACATCGACAAAGCTCTTGTGCAATTTGGTAGTGCTCTTGTAGCCGTCCCATTTCACGATCCAGCATGAGCCGGTCTTGTTCTCGCCGACCAGAATGCCTTGGCGGCCGTCGCCGCATCTGAAGGTGGCGGCCTTGCCCTTCTCATTCATGCGGACGCGGGTGCCGGCGAGGGGATGGGAGGTCATCAGAAGTCTCCATCCGCAACCTGCGCGCACGGAACTCCATTAGCTCGCCAAGTCGCGACAACGCGATCACGATCGTCAAAGGCCATTATGGGTATGAACCCATCTGCCTTAACTGCTGCCAATAGCTCAGCCTTCAGCACATCGTCGTTGCGATGATCTCCGGCCCTGCGCATGTAGAGCGAGCCACCAGGAGCGCCGTGACGGTAAAGCCAGTCAACAGTTTCTTCGCGCACTTCGTCGCTTCGGCCGGAGACATAGACAATCACCGCTCCCGCGTCGGCTAAATGCTGCGCAAGCGTGATAATGTGCGTGATTGGCTTATCGTCAATGCACGCCGCGAAGAAGGATCGCCAGTCCTTGGGTGTCTTCTGGATATGTGGCAGCCGGTGCGAGCAATCCGCCAGCGTTCCATCGATGTCGAAGATGTAGCAGCGCATGGTTACTTAATCTCCTCGGCGCGACGTTTGATGGTAGCCGCAAATTCCAATGCGGCAGCCTTATCCATACCGATCCACGCCGTTGGCTTGCCGAACGCGATAATGACAGTCTTATCGCGGACGGCGATGCCGATGCGCAGGCCGCCTTCGTCATCATCGCGCAGCTTTCCGCGCGGAAAGTCTCCCGTCCCTCCGAGTTTCATGCCGCCCTCTCTGTAAGCAGCTGCTCGGCGCTGACGCCTAGTGCAGTCTCGATGATGTCTTGGATGGCGTCCCGGATCGGGCCGAACTCCCTTTGCGAGACCTGGCTCCAGTTGATGCTCTTTGCTGTGAAGACTTCCACTCCGCCAGCGCTGACGCGAAGAGACGCATAGCCTCTCTTGCGATGACACGCCGCGTGCGTCGCCTCGATGGCCAGCCGGAATAGAGCCTTGACCGCCTCGCTTGCATCATCAGGATACGCAATGAACTCGACATCGTGGTGTCCCGCCTCTATCAGAAGCCATGCTCTTAGGTGTTCTTCGCTGGTCGGCTGGAACGGGTGCCGTTCCGGCCAGTGCATGAAGGCTGCCCGCAGGAGGCCGAACAGTCTCCTATGATCCTGAAGCGACCGGGGACGCTTCTCGATCTCGCAGCCGCAATGCGGGCAGATGCTCATGGCGCTCAATCTGGGAGGAACCGCGATCGGATGCCAGTCGTGACGTGGTTCTTGCGCTTTGGTCCGCTGCTACTCTTCTTGGTGTAGTTGTAGCCCTTGCGTTTGGCGCGGGCGCCGATTGACTGGCTCGGCTGGATAGGCGTTAGCCGGTATGTGCCGGGCTCAAACTTGCCCCCCCGGTCAAAGGCGACGATCTCGGATCGCAATGCTGGTGTGGTCTGGTAGCGCAGCCACGTCCCGTCCTTCTGCTTGACGTAGGTCCGACCAGCATGAACGCGCGCTTCGGTGAAGCCCTCGCGGCAGAGTGCGCGTGCCGCTGCGCATGCGCTGGCGCTCTTCAGCGCCCCCGCTCTCACGTCATCCTTGGTGATCCTGATCTCAATCGGCTTGAGCCCATCGACGACCTTGCCGCCGCCGATCTTCATGCGTCGCGTGATGTTGTCAGAGACGGCCTTGGATGAGCGGCCGCCCTTCTTGGTGGCTTTCGTCCTGGAAATCTTCTCGTCCAGTTCTTGCAGCTCTGCATAAGACATATGTTCAAGCGCTTTCTGCACTGGTCTGGTCCTTTCTGTCGTGAGTTACTTCACCCGCTCCCGGATCACGAACGGCCGCACCGTCGCCTTCGGTAGGCCGACGAGGATGGCTATATCTTCATAGCCGTAGCCGTCCCGCGCCAACTCGCGAATGACGCGAATGCGCTCAAAGGCCGTCAGCTGCTTCGGCTTGCTGTTGGGCTCGGGCATCATGGCGTCAGTCCTTTTTCTTCGTAGTATTCAAGCAATCCGTCCTCAATGGACGGCCCATCGTCGGGCTCGCGTGCTCGATCCAGCAGCCTCTTCGGCGGCCTTGGCGAATTATCCATGACCGTGACGATTGTATTGTCCTGAACTTTCAGCCTCACTCCATCAACGATCACCGCAGATGCGCCAGCCTTTATGGCTTCCCGCACGTCGTCGCTCAGAAGTCGCTTCTTGATGGACGCAACGTCGATACCCATTGCGCGCTCCAAGAAGCGCAGGATGGCGTGGTCCGATATGCGAGGCTCCGGCGCTGGGCGAAGACGCTTTTCCAACTCAGCGCGAACGGAGCCGAGACTCGCTCTAGCGTCGGCGAGATTGGTCTCAAGCTGCGCCATCAGAGACTGCAGGCGCGAGCTTTCGGCCTGGAGTTCTGTTATCGTCGCCGACGACAGGGTGATCATGCGGCCTGCCTCCTGATCTCGTAGCGCTCACTGAGCTGGGCGATCTTGGCGTCAAGCTCAGTAAGGAAGTCCGCGACGTGCTTCTCCAACTCTGTAATCAGCTTGTCGTCGCGCGGGACGCGCTGGACGAACAGGCTCATGCTCTCAGGGAGGCGCGGGTCAAAGCTCACGAAGTCGCACCACTTGCGCTCAGTGCAGGCGATCTGCCACTGCATCTGCAGCAGGTATTTGTTGGGGATGGTCTGCCCCAGCAGAACCTCGATGTGCCCTGACGTGTTCGGGCACTTGAGCTCGACGAGACCATCATCTCCAATCATGCCGTCAGGCGAGGCGCCGCTCATGACAATGCGCGGATGCGGGATGAAGCCGACCTCGACAACCTCCGCGTCTTTGTGGAAGGCATAGGCGGCCCTGGCCTGCTCCTCCGTCTCAGTGCCCCAGTTCATCGCGGCATTGACGTACTTCTCAGCGGCTACCCCAGTCAGCCTCTCGGCGATCAGCTCGCCCATGTAGGTGGCGCGCGATGCGCCCCAACCCGTTTTGGTCTTGGCAACCACATCAGCCACGCGCGAAGCCGTGACGCGACCGAGACGCGCAGCGAACCATTCATCTGTGCGCTGGATGCTCATGTCCTTGCCTTCTTCTGTAGGGCGGCGACGGCGCGATCGAATGCGGCGGCTGGCAAGTCCTCCAACTTCGCCACTTTGAAGTAGGCGCAGAACCGGCCGATGTCGGAGTTGGTGTCGACGATGAGCGAGCGGATCTGGGTGATCTGCTCTTCGCTCACGACAGCAGCGCCAGCCCGCTTGCCGTCATCATCCTCGCCGCGAGACGTGAGGTTGAGTAGCGCTGCGGCCGTGTAGCGCTTGCCGTAGGCTGTGCTCGAGCCCACAGCCTGGACGGCATTCTTGCTACCGCTGGTGTCGATCGGCAGGTGCATCGTGGTATCTTCGGAATGCCCGTCGCGATGGCTCAGGATGCCTGTAACGGTGATCTTGTCGGCGTCCCGCCCAGTGCGGAAGCTCAGCGCGAAGCCGTGCTTTGCGAGGACCGGCTTGATGGCTTCGTTGATGTCTTCCCAGAGCGCGTAGGTCTGAGCCTTGTTGCCCTTGCCGATCTCGATCTTGCCGCGCTCGGCGATCACGGGAAGTTCTGTCTGCATCTCGGCGAGCGCCGACGTATAGGCAGCCTTGGCGCGCTGTGCCATGACGCGCTCCTGCATTGCCAGCAGGCGTTCCAGCTTGTCGATGTCGGCCGCCGGATTGAGCGCCACACGCTCGATCACCTGGATCAGAGCGGCGCCCTCTTGCAACGGAGCTGGCGCCTCGGCCTTGAGCTTGGCGACGGCCTTGCCCTTCCGAGCATGGACCTCGCCCTCGATCACTTGCGCTGCTTCGCTCATCGTCCAACTCCTTCCAACAGCTTGCGCAGAAACTTCGCCGCCTCATCTGCTCCGCCTCTGTCTGCGATCACCTTGACGTGCTCTCTGATGATGCCCTGACTGCGGAGGATGACGACGGAGTCGCGGAATTTGGTCATGATGGCATCATGGGGCGTCTCGCGCTTGCGCGCGGCCCTGATGATGCGGCCCTCGTCAATGGCGATGACGTTGGTCATGCGGGCCAGCCTTGCAGATACTTGATCCAGTCGGCCTCCCGCCATACGTCCTCACCGCCAAGGCGCAACCTCACATCGCAGATGTGCGATTGGTTCGCCTCCGCAATGAGCCTGTCTAGGCTCTGTGCAGCCAGCTCGGTCAAAGATCGGCGCGGAAGGAACCAACCATGCTCGCCTTGGGTTGGTAGTGCGTCCGTCTTCTCAGTTCCGCCGATCAGCTCGCTCACGACGCCTTCTCCATCTCCAGCCCATGCTTCCTCGCCGCCTCTTCCGTGAGAGGCATCGCCGCATAGTTCGAATTGCTCTCGAATTCCTCCATCATCTCCGCGTAGGCGATACGCAAAGCGTCCTTTTCATCCTGGGCTTCGACAACCCGCTTGGAGTTGCTGAACCCGCTATCGTAGAAGATGATGAACTTGGGCATATGGACTTCCTCAACTATTGAGAGCCGCAGCAATCTTTACGGCATAGGGGTGCGGCGTTAAATCCGGTGCTCTGGGGCCATATCCTGTCCGGCGACAACCGCCACACGGAAGCTTTTCGACATGAATGTAGTCGTAGTTTTTGTGTCGATGATGCGCCACCGTGATCTTATGCCCATCCTCGCTAACTAGGCGATGGGCATAGCCCGTCTCTTCCAGCCCATGAGATACTGGCACTACTTCTATTTTCCACAGCATCTAATGCAGCCTCCCCGTTGCCAGAACGAAGCACAAAGCTCCAAAGATCGGCCCGATCATGCACAGCGCCGTGATCTGAGCCACAATCCACCAGAACTGCTGATTGTCGTCCATTGTCTGTGTCCCTAGTGTTTTGAGTTGGCGGCCGGACTCCCCCAAGTGCCCCTCTGAGAAGCCCGGCCGCCCCGTTGTGCGCTAGCGGAGACCAACCCCCGCATCTGGGTCTGCGACGCCACGCACTTCGGCCCCCCGCTCGGCCGAACTCATAGGCATTCTCCGATGATCTCTCGCTCCAAGGCGCCGAGCTTGTCGCCGTCCTCGGCAATCTCGCCCTTGAGCGCGACAAGCCACATCCGTTCGCCCTTCCACTTCGGCGGCAACAGCGTGGCGTGGAGCGCATTCGGCGAACAAAGCTGCAGGGGACCGGGAACGCTCTCGACTGTGCCTGCGGCGACCGGCTTTCCTCTTCCTCCGTTGCAGGGCCTGCCGAATTTGTCGGACATCCAGTAGGCGATGACGGCACCCTCCGAGCGTAGTTTTTGCAGCCGGGAGTTTGCGGCATCGGATAGGCGCTCAGCAAAAGCGTCGGCGCAAGCGGCCCAATATTCTTTCGAGCCGTCGCCGGAGCCGTCGCCGGAGCCGTCGCCGGAGCCGTAGCCGTAGCCGGAGCCGTCGCCGTAGCCGTAGCCGTAGCCGTAGCCGTAGCCGTCGCCGTAGCCGTAGCCGGAGCCGGAGCCGGAGCCGGAGCCGGAGCCGTCGCCGTCGCCGGAGCCGTAGCCGTAGCCGGAGCCGTCGCCGGAGCCGTCGCCGGAGCCGTAGCCGTAGCCGGAGCCGTAGCCGTAGCCGTAGCCGTAGCCGTAGCCGGAGCCGTCGCCGTAGCCGTAGCCGGAGCCGTAGCCGGAGCCGGAGCCGGAGCCGCTAGGCAGCTCGCCCCTGAGAATCACCTGCTCCAAGGGGCTTTCTCCCAGCGCTCGATTGCTTCCGGCGTGCATTCGGCGACACAGGTGATGTCGCGAAGCTCGATATTTGCGGCGGGGCCGATGCGCGCCCCATCGATTGGGCCGTTGCTGGCGAGGCCGAGGAAACCCTTCTGGTTGGCCGGCCAGTAGATGCAATTCCTGGCGCTTCGCAGCTTGATTGTCGCACCGTCCGTCTCGGTCGCGTAGCCGAAGAACACGCCGCGATGCTGCGTCGTTACGAGCACCGCCTTCTCTTTCCCGTTGGGTTTACTTGCCATTACGCAATCCTTTCTTGCTGCCGATGAATTGATGGGACTGACGCCACTACTTTCTGTTTCTTCTTCCCGCCTTCGCGATAAATCCGGTAGCCGGCCTCGCTCAAGAGCCGCTCAATGATGAGGGCGGCATGGTCGGGGTTGCAGGCTCTGGCCTCGGCTCTTGCATAGGCGCGCGAAAGCTCCAGAATCATGCGGGCGCGGGCTTGTGGATTCGGAGCCATGTCAGAAAATCCCGTTGGGAAAGAGCGAGGAGCCGAAGGCCATGATGCCGATTGCCCAGAGAGCCAGCGCTAGGCCGCATAGAAGGGTGCGGATCATTGCGCCGGCCACTCGTCCAGGCCCTCGTCGTCGGTGAAGGTCGAGGCCGAGGATTGAACCCGCACAATGCTATTCATCCGTCCCTCCGTGCAATCCGGTGATCACCGAGGCGGTGAGATCGAGGGAGACGATCGCCGCTGTCGTCGTGGCGGGTTGGGGAGCGTCAGAACGAGCAGACGGCCACCGCCTCGGTGACAGGAGGGATATTGCGCTTATCGCAATTTCAGGTCAAGCACGAACTTGCGACTTTCGCAATTATGTTTGCGCAATGCGGGCCCACGTGACAAAATGGCCACGGGGAAAGCTGGCCTAGAAGCTGGTGGGCGTGAAAAACCCGACGACGACGCCGCGGAGCTCGACCTTCTCTTCGGGATCGGTGGAGGGGTATGGAATGGCTGCCGTATCAGTCCCCTTGCCATTCAGGGGGCGCAATTCGATCTTGCCGCGGGAGATGTGGACGGTGCGGAGCGTGTCCTCGTAGACGCTTCCCCGCGTGCGCCGCACATGCACGGTGTCGTTGGCGCGCGGATGCTGACGAATGTCGCCGAAGCGGACGCAGATGACATAGCGGCCGTCAGCCTCGATCTTGCAGGCGTATTGATGCATCCCTCCAAGGCGTGGATCGTATGAAGGCGGGACGCGTTCTGCTAATGCCACGGATGCCCCCAACTCTCGCCATACGCTCGGCGCTATAATTGCCTCGATCTTGACGCGGGGAGGCATTGTCTCCTCTTCCCCCAAGGAACTGCTCGGGGCCCTGCGTCTGTTGTTGCTCTCTGCTCGCGGCCCGAATAGCTGAATAACTTCAGCAGGCACTTCAGTCTCAAGGTAGGCTGCGATGGCTCGCACCTCCTCGAGTTGGATGCGGCGCTGGTTCTTCATCATACGCGATACCTGTGATGGATTCCTGCCGAGAGCGGCAGCCAGCCCCGCTTGGTTGTACTCCTTCCCTCTCTTCTTCACGCAATCATGAAGCCACTTCATCAGCTCGGGCGGATTGCCCGCTGACCCCCTCCGCCGCTTTGCCATGGCGCGCTGCCCCCAACCTTGATCACGGGGGTCCTATACGCGACACGGTGAGACATACAATGCCGCAACCGTGGGAAAACCGCAACTAGAGCGTTGCGATTATCCCAAAGTAGCTTGACAGCAACTTGCGGTTTCTGCAACATTGCCTGCATGAGCGAGCGGAAATACCTCGACCCTGCCTACAGCCTCATCAAGGCAGCCGCAGAGAACGGTTCTCTTGGGAGGGGCATCGACGCGGTGGCGGAAATCGTCGGGCGAAACCGGACCAACGTCTACCGTTGGATGATCCCAACGGAGCGCGGCGGAACGGGTGGCCTCATTCCCACTGCCGCGCGGCGCAAGCTCCACGAACACGCTCGCCAGCATCGCGGGCCAGCTTGGCTCCAGAGCTTCTTTGGTGAGGCTATAGCGGCGTAACACCTTGGATTTCCGACGCATTACTATCTTACGTTGCAGATAGTAACCAAGGTTAGCGTCAAAATCCAGTCAAGTTTCGTTCCTGTTGCGTTGCTGTTCCATCACGTCTGCGTGAAGTTGCGTCGCACACCAAGCATCAGCGTTCTGCGCGTCACCCTCGCAGCATCGGCGGGATGCCGAACCGACGTCCATCCCGCCGCTCTATAGCGAGGCTCGGGAAGCGGCTCCCAGCCGGGCCGAGGCTCTGCAGAGCCAAAGCCCTTGGCGCGCAGAACACTGGTGCTCGTGGTCCGTGTGGGGTGGGCGGCCGGGACGCCCTAACGAACGACCCCACATGGCGCGAGGCGACCGGCGCGCGCCAAGGCATCAGTTCCAGTTGCGTCCTTGAGTTTTCCAACTCCACTGAGGGAAGCAAGGCCGTGAGCTGGACACCAGAGCGCGTCGAGACGCTGAAAAAGCTTTGGGCTGACGGCCTCAGCTGCTCTCAGATCGCAATGCGAATGAGTTGCAGAGAGCACCATGTCACGCGCAACGGAGTGATCGGCAAGGTGCATCGCCTGGGGCTTGCTGGTCGCGTCACCCTGCAGCGCAAGACATACAAAGCCTGTCGTGGCTCTGGCAAGCGGACGCAAAAACCGCCGCGGCCATCGCGATTTGTCTTTGGACATGCGCAACTTGCGATGGCCATGGGCAAGGCCATTGCCGCAGAGCGCGAGGCCATCCAAGCCGGCCCCGATCTCGACGTGCCCGAGCACGAGCGCGTCCATCTCCTGGACCTGGATCGCCACCACTGCCGCTGGCCGTACGGGGACGGCCCTTACACCTTCTGCGGCAAGCACAGGATTCCCGGCAGTTCCTATTGCGAGTTCCACGCGGCTCGCTCAGCGGCGGCCGTCCAGCCAAGGCGCACCACCGACCTCACCCAGATCGGCAAGCCTCTCAAGATCAGGACCATGCTGCCGCTCTCCGCCTTCGACAAGGAGCTTGCGTGATGTCGCGCTTACCTTCGAAAAAACCGCGCGTCCTTGAACTTCACGATGCTGGCCTGAGCAATCCGCAAATCGCAGAGCGTCTTGGATGCAGCCAAGCTTACATCCGAGCGACGCTGCAGCGTGCCAAATTTGGCGGCTCCAGGCCCATCGATCTCGTTCACGGTGGCCGGAAAAAACCCGCGAAGGGCAGGAAGCACCGCTGGCCGGAAAGAATGGAGATCGCGTGAGCGTCCAGCCCAAAGCCTCGAGGATGGAGCGCCAGGTCCGCAACCAGGCGCGCGGCCTGTTTTGGGTCAGCGTCCTGTTGCTCATCTCTTGCGCCACCATGACCGGGCTGTTCGGCTGGAGCCAGGGCCGCACCCTGATCGAGAAGGCCGTCTTCCTGATCGGCCTCGTGGGTGCCGACCTCGGGGGCGCCTATCTCATGTCCACATCCGGCACGTGCTCCGCCAACAAGGAGCGCGGAGCTGCGGCCGGCGCCGCCGTGTTCGCCATGCTCTGCATGGTCCTGACCTTCACCGGCATCATCGGGTTCCAGAGCGAGAACCGTGAGAGCCAGGCCCAGGCGAGAGAGCGGGCGGCCAAGGTGGCAGAGAGCTTCGTCGATTGGGCCAAGAACACCACTGGCGAAGCCATGGCGCTCGAGAAGGTCAAGGAAGCCAAGAGCAAGGAGAAGCCCACCGGGGTCGCGTCGGCCTTCGCACTCGGCGTCGAGAACGTCGGCAAGGCTGTGGAGAAGCAAATCTCCATGCTGCAATCCGGAGAGCTCGCCGCAGTGGGCGATGGGCAAGCCACAACGATTGCCCGCATCACGGGTTTGCGCGAGGCCGACGCCAGGAGCTGGGCCATCAGCGGCACGTCGGCAGCGTTGCTTGTCATCCAGTACGCTTGCCTTTGGTATTACGGTTTCCTGCGGCACCGGATCGAGCCTGCCGTCACGTCCCTCAATCACGGTCCGCGAGCTTCCGAAAACGGCCGACACTTTCCGGACAGTGTCAGGAAAGTCGCCAAGCCCGAGGCCAAGTTGGACATACAGCAGCTGGTGGCCGCAAACATCGAACTCTGCAACGAAGAATTGGCGGCAAGGTGGGGGGTTTCGGAGAGCGAAGCCAGCAAGTGGCAGTCCGAATTCGCCCGCGAGGGTCTGATGCGCCGTGTTCAGCGCGGGCGCCGCAAGGTCGCCGTCGCCCCGCTGCGCCAGATCAACGGCAATGGAGCCCATCTCAGCAGTGCGTAGAAACGGCAAACCCCGCCTTGCCAGGACGGGGTTTGCGATCTGCCCGAGGTTTGCGTTGGCGGCCGGTGGAACGGCCTAACCAGAAAGGTCAACACATGCAAAGATACACAATAGAGAGCGTGCCGTCAACAGCCGATCCACAAGTTGAGCCGGCGCGCGTTCCCTACAACCTCGATGCCGAGCAAGCGGTCCTCGGATGCCTGCTCGTTTGGAATGATGCGTTCGAGGACGTTCCGTTCCTGCGCGCCGACCACTTCTACGACCCGCTGCACCAGGCGATTTATTCCAGCATCTATCGGACGGTGAAGGCAGGCCGACTTGCTAACCCCGTAACGCTCGCTTCGGAGTTTGAGCACGCAGAGAAGGTCGATAGGACCACCACTGTCCCGCAATACCTTGGTATGCTCGGCATCCACGCGGTGGCTCGCAAGCATGTCACCGAATACGCGCAAAGCGTGGTGGATCTCGCCACCAGGCGAAGCATGGTCCTCATCGGCGAGGATATGCTGGAGGACGCATGCCGGGCCTCCTATGACATCAGCCCACAGGTTCTGATCGAGGAGATCGAAGCGCGGCTTTCCTCGCTGGCGGAAGATGGTCGGCAAGAGCTTGAGCCAACAAAGACATTCGCCCAAGCTGCAAACGCCTTCCTCGAGGACGCGCGGGCTACGGCAGACGGCAAGCGCACTGGGCTTTCCACTGGATTTGTCGATCTGGACGCCAAGCTCGGCGGCCTGCAAAGCACCGACCTGATCGTCCTCGCCGGCCGCCCATCGATGGGCAAGACCGCGCTGGCGACCAACATCGCCTTCCATGTGGCTCGTTCGCAGGCTCCCGTGCACTTCTTCTCGCTGGAGATGTCCGACAAGCAGATCGCCGGCCGCATCTTAGGCGAAGAGATCGAGGTTTCAGCGGGGGTGTTCCGACGCTCATCAACCGGAGCGCGCAGTCACATTCAGAAGCTGGCAGAAGCCGTCAAAGACCTTGCCGACGTACCGCTCTATCTGGATGACGTGGGCGGCCCGACGATTGCTCAGCTTGTCGCCAGGGCGCGGCGCGTCAAGCGCCGGCACAAGATCGGCCTGATCGTGGTGGATTACCTGCAGCTCATGCAGGCTTCGCGCCGTCGCGAGAACCGCGTCCAGGATATCACCGAGATCACCACCGGCCTCAAGGCGCTGGCCAAGGAGCTCCACGTTCCCGTCATCGCCCTTTCGCAGCTCTCGCGCGAGGTCGAGAAGCGCGACAACAAACGCCCACAACTGTCGGATTTGCGTGAGTCCGGCTCGATTGAGCAGGACGCCGACGTTGTGCTCTTCGTCTATCGCGACGAGTACTATCTTGAGCGCAAAGAGCCTCAGATCGCGGATGCCGGATATGGCGATTGGCTCAGGCAAATGGAAGCTGCCCGCGGCAAAGCCACGGTCATTGTGGGCAAGCATCGTCATGGTGAACTCGGCTCGATCGATCTTTCCTTCACTGGCGAACTGACTAGGTTTGGCAATCTGGCGAGGGAGGCACGCTGATGACCTTCCTTGTACTCGGCTACATCCCCGACAACGCCGATGATGATCGCGACGGAGTACATACGCCGCTGCGCTCCGATGGTCATTATTTCGACGAGGAATCCGCCGTTGGCGTCGCTGAACTGTGGCGGCGCAAGCGGCTAGACCCTCGCGAACGGATCGTTGTCGTCGAGATCGTGAACGATGATGCAGACAGCGATGGAGGCGACAATGGCCTCTAATCGCTGGGTAGCTATCGATCCCGACATTCTGACCCATCCCCTCGTTGGCGCCGGCCAGCCCGTCGCGCCAGCAGACCCGAGCCGCGGCGCCTATTCCCGGATGGAGGCATGGGTCTGGATCATCTGCAACGCATCTTTCGCGGACCATACCGTCACCAACCGCGGGCGGAAGATGACGCTGAAGCGGGGCGACCTGCTGGGCGCATGGGCTTTCCTGGCTCATACGTTCAACTGGAGCGCCAAAACGGTACGGGCTTGGGTAGACAGGCTGATCGAGGACAACATGCTCCAGCGTCGCGCTATCGAAGGCCAGAAGGCCACGAGCGCAGACGCTGATGACGATACCCAGTTCTACGGCAACCAGGCGACAATCCTGGCTGTGGTAAACTACTGGAGGTTTCAATTCGACGGCGATACTACTTGCGCCGACAACAAGGGCAACCAAAAGGGCAACCAGTTGGGCAACCAGTTGGGCAACCAGTCTGCCGAGCTAAGTGCCTCACAAATCGCAGATAAATACATCTTGCAGCCGCAACAAGGGCAACCAGTTGGGCAACCAGTTGGGCAACCAAAAGGGCAACACATAACAATAGATACTCTAACTACTGTAGAGTCTAATAACAGAGGTTTGTCCGAAGCGAGTTCGGACGAGAAGGCCAAAAAGCCGAAGCGGAAGCGGCGGGAAACGCCCTACTCGGAAGCCTTCGAGGTCTTCTGGGCCGGATATCCCGATATCACCAACAACTCGAAGCCTAGAGCATTCGAGCAATGGGAGCGGCTGGGCGAGCCCGACCAGAACGCCGCCGTTACCAGCCTTCCGGCTTTCAATGCCTACTGTCGGAAGAACCCCGACTATCGATGCGTGCACGCCGAGCGATATCTGCGCGATCGTCGCTGGGAAAGCCATCTGCAGTCGCAGAGTTCTGTGCCCTGGTGGAAGGACAGCAAGCAGATCGCCCAGCTTACGCGGGATCGCTGGCTGACCGGCATATCGAAATACGCCAACGGCGTGTGGGATGTCGGAAAGCTTGGGCCGCCACCAGGTCACCCGGAGTGCATCGTTCCGCCAGAACTCGTGGCCGAAATGAGGTTGGCGGAAATCTACAACGAGAAGGGACTGAGGCGGCAATGATCGAGCTTCAAGAGCGAGAGCTGCTGGCCGATCTCTCCCGCGCATTGGAGACCGGCAGGAACGTCGAAGACGCAAGGCAAGCGCTGCGCGCCTTCTATTCGCAACTCGGCATGTACTGAGAGGCGGGAATGACCATTGAGCACCATGACAATCGGCCAGCATTTGCAAAGTTTCTCTGGCGCGATACGACGCAAGAGCACTGGGCGTATTCCCTAGCGGTGGACGCGCTTGTCATGGCGGCGTGGTGGGGCAGCGTCGCTGCGGTCGCCTACGTGACGCGAGCATCGTGGATACACATGCTCGTCGGCGCCGTTTGCAGTCAATCGTGAGGAGAGCAAGCATGATCCCCCCATCCAACCTAGCAGAACGCGAAGAGGCGGCGAGGCTGTGGGAGGCCTGGCAGAAGGCTGAGGCGGCCCTGCAAGATGCTTCGCCGATGCTATCGGATGAAGATTACACCAAGCTGTGCAAGGCCGCCGTTGACGCCTGGGAAGCATTCAACAACCACCCACTCGCCGAAGAGTTGGAGCCAATCCTGCCGGAGGCAGCCGAATGAACGTCCGCATCATCACGTGGGCGTCAATGGTCATTGTCCCGCTGTCGGCAATCGTTGCCGCAGCGCTGATCGCCTTCACGAGTTAGTTGCGTCTCGCAGTGCGTTCCAAGTCCTTAACACAACAGCGGAGACGCAAGCCATGAAAGCGCGAATTGTAGCCTACATGCAGAAGCATCGCCGAGGGTTCATCATGCTCGCGGCATTGGCTGGGGCGATGGCCATCGTCACGGTGGTCGGCACCAGCAAGTCGCACGCAGGGACGAGCTGGACCGGCTGTGGTGCTGGCGTGCACGGCGGCCTGATGGAAGGCGCCGTCAACCAGGGCCCGATCGACATCGGCTCGAGCGGCCAGACGGCTGGCGTGAGCGTGTTCTGCGACTATCAGATGGCGGCGCTCGTTGCCGGCCTGTTCGTGGATGCCGATCGCGTGTGGGGCGATCTGCATACCCTCGGCGCCAACTACGATCTGAGCGTCGGCGGCCGGCTCGGCATCCTGCCATCGCAGAACGCTCTCATCTACGGCCACAGCGAATGGACCCGCTTCTACACGACGGGGTTCCTCAACCAGGACGTTGACGCTTGGGGCGTCGGCGGCGGCATCGAGGTCAAGATTAAGGGCACGCCGGCCAGCGTCGATCTGCGCTACACCCACCAGTTCGTGGACAACAAGAACATCGCTCCCGGCGCTGACATTCGAGGCGACCAGATCCGCCTCGGCGTGAACTTCAAGATCGGCCCCAACCTGCAGCCGCAAATCTTCGACGACAGCCCGGAGCCTGTCCCGGCCTGCGATCCGAAGCTCGCCAACTGCAAGAAGCGGTAACACCCATCCCGGCGTCGGAACCCCTGAACCTTGTCAGAGCTCGCCATCTCCACGGCGTGGTGTCTTCCTCCCAAAGGGCTCCAAGGCTTAGAGGCACGTCAGAGCGTAGGCTGTTCCGGCGCCGGGTCAATTTCTGAAGGTTTCGCAGCAATGAGAATGTCCGACGCCAAGATCGCCCAGCTTGAGAAGCAGCTCGCCGACACCGACAAGCTCGCCGTCTACCAGGACACCAGGATCAAGTACCTGGAGGCGAAGCTAGCAAGAAAGGTCGGCGGCTACGTTCTGCATCGCGACGACATCACCGAGCTGGCCGCCATCTTTGACGAAACCAAAAGCATGAGGCTGGAAAGGTTCCTGGATGAGCTGGAGCCGAGATGGAGGACGGAATGAGCAACATTCTTCCGACGTTGCGCTATCTGTGGTTGACGATCCGCCACAAGACGTTTGTCTTCCGCGCCGGCCTTAAGACGCGCGCTCCGTTGTGGCGCTTGATTATCCATGATTGGAGCAAGTTCACGCCCGCCGAGGCGCCGCACTACGGGCGGCAGTTCTTTGGTTCGAAGGATGATCCTGACGGTTTCGCCCGCGCGTGGCTGCATCACCAGAACGTCAACCCGCACCACTGGGAATACTGGATCAGCCGCACCGGCCATGATCGCGCCTCGCATCTCAAGGGCGCTCTGCGCATGCCGATGTGGGCCGTGCGCGAGATGGTGGCCGACTGGATGGGAGCCTCGCGTGCTTACGGCGGCGAATGGCCGCGCGACTGGCAGTCGTGGGAGTGGTTGCAGGACAATCTTCGCAGCAAGGTGCTTCCGCGCGTGCACCCTGAGACGCGACAGGACATCCTCGACGTTCTGAGTGGCGTGCTTGGCACCTGCCGGTCGTGCCACGGCAACGGATACGCGACCACGGCAGGCGGCTCGTTCATTTACGAGCTGGATTGCCCCGACTGCATCGGCGAACCAGCATTGAAAAGAGAGGCCGTAGCATGAAGCGCCCCAGCACCATCGAAGTCCTGCGCCGCCAGCTCAACACCGCCCGCCAGCGCATCCAGTACCTCGAGGCCCAGCTCGACCATGCCCTAATCAAGCTGGAGGCCATCGAGGAGGAATCCCGCATCAAGGCGCAGACCGAGCACGCGCTTGCGCGTCGTCGCTCTTATGGAAACGGATACCTTGCGTCATGAGAACCACCCTGATCACCCTAGCCCTGATCGTCGCCCCATTCAGCGTGGCGATGGGCCAGCCTGAATCCCAATACTGGGCCACCCACAGGCGCTGCTATCGCCACGTCGATAGCTGGGGAGCTGTATCGTATCCATGTGTGAGATGGAGATCTCCGGTCAGGTACTACGCGCCGCCGCGACGGGACTGGGATGAGGAGCGATGGGAGCGCAGAGACCCAGCCCTCGAGCGAGGGGAGCATTGCAAGGGTTCTCCCGTCCGCGTCGTCGGCGAGCTCCACGTCACCAAGGAGGGCGCCCTCAACGCCGCCGTCCGGCAGTGGCAGGCAACCGTTCGCTATGACGAAGGCGAAAAGTTCATGGATATCGAGAACGCACGCGGCTATCGCTGGCGTTGTGATCGAGCGTCCACGAATGAAACCACGCTCGGCAAGATCGGCGAGACGGTTGGCGCCGGCAGCGGCTTTCAGAAACGCTGTGTAGTGCTGGCTACTCCATGTCGGATGCCCGTGCTGCGCGGAGACAGGGACGAGCGATGAGCCGCCGCAAGTCCAAGAAACCGACCGTTTCCTCTTTCGCCATCCTGAAGGCGGCGCTCCGCTCCTATTGGGAAGGCGATAAAGGCTATGACGCGGCCGACAACTCCCGCAAGTGCTACGATCTCGCCATCGAAACGATGCGGGAAAGGCTGGAGTCGTTTCGGCGAGAGGATATCGGCCCACATAGGCTATACCTGGGGGACTGCAGGAAGATTGCCCCGCTGCTTCCGCAGGTCGATATGATCTTTACCGACCCTCCTTATGGCCATAATAACAACAACGACGGGGATTTGATCCACAATTGGGAGCGCGCCCTAGCGCGGCCTCTCGATTGTGGATCAAATCCCCGTCCAATCGCCAATGATGGGGCAGAGGAAGCGCAGGCTCTCGCGAATTGGCTCTTTGAGGCGGCGCCCAAGCTGCTAGCCCAGGGAGGCTGCTGCTGCTGCTGCGGCGGCGGCGGCGGCCCCGATCCGCAGTTTGCACGTTGGTCGCTGGAGATGGACCGCCATCTGGACTTCAAGCAGATGGTCGTATGGGACAAGGGCCCGATGGGCATGGGCTGGCATTACCGCCGGTCCTACGAGACTGTGCTTGTGGGCCAGAAGCGCGGCGGCGCATGCAAATGGTACGACGAAACGGACAGGATCGAGAATGTCATCCGGCCCGGATACCTCGGCATCCGCAAAGTTATCCCACAGGCGAGGGATCATCCAACTCCCAAGCCGCCCGAGCTGGCGCGGCACTTCATCCGCTTGCACACGAAGCCCAGAGAGTTAGTGCTTGATCCATTCACGGGAGGCGGTTCAACGGGCGTTGCCGCCGTTCTTGAGGGGCGCCGTTTCGTCGGCATTGAGATCGATCCGCAATGGTTCGATCTGGCCTGCCGCCGCATCGAAGAAGTCACCAAGCAATCCGATCTCTTCATAGAGCCACCAAAGGATGAGCCGTCCCCGCAGCAGCTTGGCCTACTGGAGGTCGCCGAGAATGGCTAGACGCAAGCGCCAGCAAGGACCATCGCCAGAAGAGCTGGAGGCCAAAGCCGACGCCATCCTGGCGCAGGCCGACCGCGACATGATCAAGGCAATGGCTGAGAACGTCCAAGCTCTCTGCGACGGCTTCGCTCAACTGAAGCTGCCCAGCAATGACCCGGAATACCTCAAGACCCTGCAGACCAGCGAGGCCCGCAGGAATGCCATCGCCAACCAGATCGCCACCGTCCACGTCGTCCCCGATGGCGGTGAGACCTGGATCGGCGTCAGCATCAACAACAGGCGCGACCATGCCGCAGCATTAGAGGTTGCCCGCCAGATGGGCGAGCACTTCGAGGCGAAGGTGATCACCCATGAGGCTTAGCGGCATCTACATCAAGGGCTGGAAGATCGACAAGGACGGCAACTTTGTCCCCAATCGGAAGCGCCTCGACGTGTCCACGCGTCTCAAGCAGAAGAACTCTAAGCGCGTGCGCGTCGTCAAACGCAGGACTGCATGAGCCAGATCAAGTGGGTCGTCCTCCGCACCCAGCCCATCCATCGCTGCGAGTTCAAGGTGCTCCACCGCATCACCCAGGCGGAGTACCCCGCTATGCTGCCGTGCGAAGTCGTCTACAAGAAGGAGCCCGGCAAGCGCCACCATGTCCAATCCCGCTATGCCCTGTTCCCCACCTACGTTTTCGCCGGCCTGACGGATATTGGCCGCGATTACGACAGTTTGCGCGACAACATTCCCGAGATCAAAGGCATACTGTCCAGGAGTCGGGCACAATGGTCGCCCTATGTGCTCAGCGAGCCCGAGGTCGAATTCATCAAGAAGCGGGTGGATGAATCCACTGCAATGACGGCCGTCGACTTCCACAAGGCTCTGAAGATCGGCAAAACCGTCGAGGTTTCAGTCGGCGGAACCGTTCAGACCACCAAGATCGATGCCATCACAAAAAAGGGTATCAGGGCCATGCTGCAAATGTTCGGCGCCATGCATGTCATCGAGGTTCCATTCTCGGCGGTGAAGGCCGCCTAGCCACACCGGAAAAAATCCGCACATAGCGATAAGATTTTGCTTGCGTACAGTTGCGAACCATGAGACAGACTGCAATGTCAAAGTCGTGGCGGTGGCGTTGGTCGCATCGGCGTGCTGGCCTCTCCCATTGCCCATAAGCCGGGAGCCAAGGTGCCAGGGCCGCCATTCGAGGCGAAGCCCGAAGAGTGACCTGAGTAATCCCCAAATGGCCAATCCCGCAGTATCCCAGCCTGACGACGATCCGGACGACGCGATTTCCGGAGCTAGGCTTTTCATGGCCATCCGCCCGAGCATGCTGGCGGACATCGAAGACTTCAGATTTGCAAACAGATACAAGTCACAAAGCGCTGCCGTTCGCAAACTGTTGGAGCTTGGACTGCGCACCGCAGCTTGGGAAGCGCAGAAAAAGCCCAAGGCATGATTTGCAACGAAAGTCAAGATGGAAACGCAGTCACACGCTCCCCAGTCCCGGTAGAGTTGGGAGCCCAATGCCGCCCGCTCGTAAAAGAGCGGACTGATGAGCCTAAAGGCGAAACGCGAAAGCGTCTCTTAGGCCCTCCCTAGGGCGGTGGTTGTATGGAGGGGCAGGCCGGGGCGTTGTTTCACGTGCAACATAGGTAAGCTATCCTGACCCATGCCTGCCCGCGAGATCATAGGCTATACATTGGCGCTAGCCGGCCTAGGATGCGCCGTGACGGCCGCCGCGCTTCAGGGTGGGGCTGTGGCAGCCTGGGGCGCCGCTGGCGCTGGACTGACTTCCCTGGCGGCTGTGATGGGGTACTCGGCGCGGACGCTGGCTCAACCAACGGTGACGAAATGACGATCGGGTACACCTGTGGGTGCACATCTGAGACTTGCCGCCAGCACGGCTGTCAGGCCATGAAGCAGCAAGGCATCGGCGGGGGCGGTGGCGGAACTGGCGGAACTCGCGGCTGGATTTGCCCGCAGTGCGGGGCTGGCGTTTCCCCTTTCACTGATCGGTGCCCATGCACGGTGCGACCGCCTATGCACCCAAGCGTGGGCACGGGGACGATAACCGTTCCATTCGCTCCATCAACCAGCATAATATCTGGCGGGGCGGGCGGTGGCTTGGGCAGCACGCTCACCTGAAGCATGACGGCCCCGGTGCCCTCATCGGGCTACCGAAGCCGTTACATTGCGCACGACGCACTACCAACGCTAACGCAACTCATCACGAAGTGCAATATCCCGTAACATTGTGACTCAAGTATGGCTGAGACCGATCTCGATCCTCAAGAAACCGCCTTTGTCGCGGCCTATCTTGAGACCACAAACGCCTCAGAATCCTATCGCCGCTGCAATCCGAAGGCCAAGAAGTGGAAGCCGCAGGCCGTCCACGTCGAGGCATCGAGAATGCTGGCGCGCCCTAATGTGCGCCTAAGGCTTGCAGCTTTGCAGGCTAAGGTCGAAGAGAAGGGCTTGTTATCATTGGAAGAACACATGGAGGAGCTTAGGAACCTCCGTGAGCTCGCCAAGACCAACGGCCAGCTGAGCGCCGCTATCCAAGCCGAAGTGAAACGTGGCGAGCTGCGCCGGTTCTACGTGAAGCAGGTCGAGAGCGGCCAAGCTGGCGAGTTCTCCCGGATGAGCGACGAGGAGCTTGATGCGTTCCTGAACGATGAAGAATTGCCGGTCGTCACGCACTGACGCATGCACATCCGTTCCGCTGGGCGCCTGCTGAAAGAGCGCAAGGCCGCCGCCAAATGGGAAAAGCTGCTTCGGGAGGAAAGGAAACGCCAAGCGGACCTTGATGGTGGCCTGCTCCACTTCGTCCGCTACTTCTGGCATGTGCTCGAGCCCAGCAAGGAACTGGTAGAAGGCTGGGTGCTCCATGCGATCTGCGCCCATCTCGAGGCCGTAACGCGGGGCGAGATCAACCGGCTTCTGATCAATGTTCCGCCGGGCTTCATGAAGAGCATGCTGGTCAATGTTTTCTGGCCAGCATGGGAATGGTCGGCGGCCGGCCTGCCAAGCATCCGCTACGTGACGTTTTCATATGCAGCGCATCTCACAGAGAGGGACAACGGCAAGTTTCGCGATCTGCTGCGCTCCAGAGAGTTTCACGAACTCTGGGGCCACGCCGTCACGCTGACGGAGGATGGCAAGATCAGGGTGGCCAACGATGCCACAGGCTGGAAATTTGCATCCTCAGTCAAGGGCGTCGGCACGGGTGAGCGCGGCGATCGCGTAATCCTCGATGACCCGCACAACGTCAAGGAAGGTGAAAGCGAGGCCGTCAGGTCGGAGACGGTTCGCTGGGTGCGGGAAGGCATGTCCAACCGCCTCAATGACATGGAGACCGGCGTTATTGTATGCATTATGCAGCGTGTCCATGAGGAGGACGTTTCCAACGCGCTGATCGCCGATGATCTTGGCTATGTGCACCTGATGGTGCCGATGGAGTTCGACCCGGCAAGGCGTTGCGGAACCGCGATCGGCTGGGAAGACCCGCGGGAAGACGACGGCGAGCTGGCTTGGCCTGAGCGTTTTTCCCCATCGGCGGTTGCCCAACTCAAGCGCACGCTAGGACCATACGCCTATTCCGGCCAGTATCAGCAGTCGCCAGAACCCCGCGGCGGCGGCATCATCAAGCGAGCATGGTGGGGTACTTACGAGCTCGCGATCGGCGCCAAGCCAAAGCACAGGCCAGAGTTCGTCGTTGCTTCTCTTGATCCGGCCTTCACAGCCAAGCAGGAGAACGACCCGAGCGGCTTCGTGATCCTCGGCATCTATCGGACCGAAAATGGTCAGCCGCGCATTCTGTTGATGCATGCATGGAAGAAGTGGCTGGAGCTTCACGGCCAAACCCAGGATCGAGACCCCAAGGAAACCAATGTTGCCTTTCTGAGGCGAACCCAGCCGCATTGGGGTCTCGTCGAGCAAGTGGCGCACGATTGCACGCGGTTGCGCGTCGACAGGCTACTGATCGAGGATAAGGCTTCCGGTCATTCAGTGGCCCAGGAGATCAGGCGGCTCTATTCGGATCGCGACTGGGGCGTGCAGCTCGTCAATCCAGGTTCACTGGACAAGAGGGCCAGAGCTTACGCCATTCAGCATCTCTTTGCTGATGGCCTGATCGAAGCGCCCTACGACGACAAGTCGGGCCAATTCCGCGAATGGGCGCAGATGGTCATTGACGAGGCAGCGAAGTTCCGCGGCCTGCCAGGAGATGAAGACAACCTTGTCGATGCTCTCACGCAGGGCCTGAAATACCTGCGGGACAACAACCTGATCGTGCGCCGCGAAGAGCGCGAATACAACGAGCGTGAATCCATGCTGCATCGTACGAAGCGTGAGCCGCTTTATCCAGTATAGGGAGCATTCATGGCAGCAGACAGCAAGAACCAGCATTCCTGGCCCACCGGCTCCGATATCGTCGGCTCCGTCCAGCGCGGCCTCATGGAGCTCGTCTCCTATCTCAGCCAGCCGGTCGGCGACATCAATGTCGATGCCGCCTTGAAGCAGATGGACGACATGGCGTGGCGGCTATCGCATCTGCGGACGCAGCCGCCGGCCGAGGAAGCCAAGCAGGGTGAAGCGCGGGCGCATTGATGGCCTTTACTGACCTCACGCCTTCGCGGCAGCCCAAGCGCCGCAAGCGCAAGGCCAAGCAATCTCCGCCTGAGGACGGGCAGTCCCAGGATGTGGAGGTTGTGATCAATGGCCTTGGGTCTGAGCCGTCGCTCGACACGGCAACAGGCGCCATCACGATCCCGCATGACGATGGCAGTGTCACGGTTGATTTCGGTGGCAATCTCGACGAACCGGAAGACGCCGGCCCAACAGCACACGATGCCAATCTCGCCGACAAGATCGACGAGATGGAGCAAACCCGCATCTGCGAGATGCTGCTCGAGGCCATCGAGGCGGACAAGAGCGATCGCCAGCAATGGGTGACGCAGCGTGCCAGGCTGGTCGAGCTCCTAGGCATGAAGCTCGAGGAACCGAAAGCTGACGTATCCGGCTCGACCATGGGCATGAGCACGTCGGTGGTGCGCGATCCCATCCTGCTGGAGGCCGTCGAGCGCGGGCGCGCCAATGCGTTCGCCGAACTGTGTCCGGCCTCAGGCCCCGTCAAGGTCACGAACTGGGATGTGGATCAGCCGGACTCCAACGATCTCGCTCAGGAGCTTGAAACCGATCTCAACTTCTATCTGGTCAGCAACGCGCCGGGGACAGCTACCGAGTATTATCCCGACACCCGCTACATGCTGTGGTGGACGTATCTTGCGTCGGGCACGTTCAAGAAAGTGTACTGGTGTCCGCTGCGGCGCCGGCCGGTCTCCGAGTATGTGGCCGGAACCGATCTGATCGTCCCGACCAACGCCACCGATCTCAAGAACGCTGGCCGCATCACGCATGAAGTGTCGATGCGCCGCAGCGTGCTCAAGCGCATGCAGATTGCTGGCGTCTATCGGGACGTGACGCTCACTGACCCGATGCCGCCGACGCCGAATGCCGTCGATCAGAAGGTGTCCAACATCGACGGCCGCAAGGTCAAGCCACAGCGCCAGGAGGACGAGGATTATACGATTTATGAGTGCTATTGCGAGCTGGACATCCAAGGTCAACAGCATAAGGAGGATGGCAAGGTCACTGGCCTTCCTCTTCCCTACAAGGTGACCATCGAAGCCGACAGCCGCAAAATCCTCGAAATCCGCCGCAACTGGGACGAGGACGACGAAGACTATACCGCCAAGATTCCCTTCGTGCTGTTCCCGTTCTCGACGGGGCTCAGCCGCATCTACGGTTCCGGCCTTGGGCACATGGGCGGCAACATCGCCGCTGCTCTGACAGCCCTGCTGCGCATCTCCATCGATGCTGGCATGGCCGCCAACTATCCCGGCCTGATCAAGGCCAAGGGAACGGGACGCCAGCTCTCCAACGAGATTGCTGTTCCGCCTGGCGGTGCGATGGAGATCGACACTGGCGGCCTGCCGATCCAGCAGGCCGTCATGGGCATGCCCTACAAGGACGCCTCGCCCGTCGTCGTCGGTTTGATTGATCAGCTGCGCAATGTAGGGAGAGGATTGCTTGGCAGTGCCGATCTTCCCGTGGGCGAGGGCAACGCTGATGTGCCGGTCGGCACCATCCTCGCTACCATCGAGCAGGCCTTGAAGGTCATGGCCGGCGCCCACAAGGCGCTGCATGCTGCCCAGAAAGAGGAATTCCGGCTCCTGATGGAGCTGTTCAAGAACGATCCCGAGGCTCTATGGCGCGGCAACAAGAAGCCCGCCATGGGTTCCGACAAGGAGATCAGGGTCCAGAAGTTCAAGGCGGCACTTGATCGCTTTGAGATCACGCCACAGTCCGATCCCAACGTTCCATCAGCCATGCATCGCAAGCTGCTGGCACTCGGGTTCAAGCAGCTCACCATGGGAAACCCCGCCTACGATCCCGTCAAGGTCGACGAGTACGTGGCGCGCGAAGCCTATCAGATGGGAGAGCAGCAGTTCCGCTCATTCCTGGCGCCGCCGCAGCAAGCCCCGCCAGATCCAAAGATCGTGGCGGCACAGGCCAACGCTGCAGCGAAACAGGCTGCTGAGACGACCAAGCTGCAGATCGCGGCCATGCAGCAGAAGAGCAAGGATGCAGATGCGGAGCTCAAGTCCCGCGATCAAGAAATCCGCGGCCACGTGGAGCTGCTGAAGCTGCAGAATGCTGCGGCTGACCGTGAGAGCCAGGAGAACCTGGCCATGGTCAACACGGCCAAGGAAATCATCCAGGCGACCTCCGTGCATCCGGAAACCGAGGGCGCCGTCGACGATCAGCTCAAACAGTGGCTGCCGTACATGCAGCCCCAGCACACGCAAGAGCCTCCGCAGGAGGACTGGCAAGACCTTGTGCACCCTGTAACGCAGCAACCTTTGCCGCCCGTAGGAGGCATGCAATGAAAATGTCGTCCATGGCCCGCATGGGCTCGTCCGGCAATACCAAGCTTCTCTCCAAGTACGGCGGCAAGCACAGGGACAAGCCCTACAAGTTCGCCAACGGCGGGGCGGTGCCCGGCCTGAAGCCGGCGCAACGGAAGGCCTATGCGGATGGTGGTCCCATCGATGGCATGCCGGCCCGCGCCCGCCTCGATCGCAAGGGCGGCAAGGCCAAGCCGAAGTCCAAGACCACGGTCAACGTGGTTGTCGCCGGCAAGGGCGATGGCGCACCCGCAATGCCGCCGGCTCCGATGGCTGGTCCTCCGATGCCGCCCCCTGGGCCCGGCGGTCCGCCTATGCCGATGCGCAAGCATGGCGGCGCGGTGCAGCGGTTTGCCAGAGGTGGCAAGGTGCGCAAGCGTGCTGATGGCGGCTGGACTGGCGAAGGCGATACGGGTCAACATCTGCGTGACAAAGCCGATGCCGCCAAAGGGCGCACTACATCGTCTGGTGTGGCTACTGGCGTAATGTCTGGTTTACGAGCTGCCTCGAGGATGGCCCCAAGGCCGCTCAGAGCGCTTCTCAATGCGGGCATTGGGGAGGGTGCGCTTTCAACTGCAGTGAACGCTAAGGAAGCGCGATCTGCGGCTGAAGAGGCAGAAAAGGCCGAAGGCCGCAAGGACGGCGGCAGAATCAACTCCGACGCGGCCGAAGACAAGAAGATGGCGGCCAGCATGGTGCACAAGCATGAGCGCGACATGCACCATGCCAAGAAGCTGACGAAGTTCGCCAAGGGCGGACGCGTCAAGTTCGATGCTGGCGCTGGTTCCGGCGAAGGCCGCGAGGAGAAGGCCGAAGCCGTCGAGAGGCGCCGCAAGTGAGCCGCAAACTCAAGGCCGAGCTCGGCATCCCGGACATGGACAGCTTGCGCGAGGAGATCGACGCCCTGAAGGCGAAGATCGAGGCGCCAATGGTCCGCATGGTATGCGGCAACTGCACCCACTACAAGCCGTCCGTGACAAGCCAGAGCTGGGGGCATTGCACCAAGTCTGGCAAGGCCTTCCACGCCCCCATGCAGCGTTCCGATCTGGATTCCTGCACCTCGCATGAACCTGTCCAGCTATGAGTTCAAAGCGCTCGCCGACGTGGCGGCGCTGATCAAGGAACGCCTGCAATCCGAGTATACGAATGCTGGAGATGGCGTCGGCCTCAATCTCGAGGACGCGGCCGTCGCCGGCATGATGTGGGCAAAGCGTGTCGGCGCCGTCGCCGCCTACAAGGAAGCGTTGGCCATTTGCCAGTCCGTAGAGCGGCAATTGATGGGTGAGCCGAAGAAAGCCAAGAAGGAGACGTGATGTCGGCATTGTTCGAGAGGAAAGTGACCAGCCTCGGCATTGGCGCCCGCATGAAGATGGTGCATGCCGAGGACCCCAAGAAGAAATTGCTGGATGAGATCGGCGAGATTCCCGAGGGCCTTGTCAATCTCAACAAGGTGCTCGTTGCCATCTATCGGCGCCCCGAGAAGACGGTCGGCGGCATCATCCTGACCGACCGTGCCAATGACGAGGATGTCTGGCAGGGCAAAGTCGGGCTCATTGTGGCGATGGGTCCTAAGGCCTTTGTCGACGACGACACGACCCAGTTTCATGGCCTCAAGTACGAGATCGGCGACTGGGTATGGTTCCGCGCCTCCGATGGTGAGGCCTGTCAGCTCAATGGCATTCCCTGCCGCATCTTCCGCGCCGAAGGCTTGATCAACGGCAGGCTTCCCGATCCTGATTGCGTGTGGTGAGCGCCATGAAAATCACAAGACGGAAGATTTGGACGCTGCTGGCGTCGGCTGCGGCCTCCATGGGTATTGGAGTACATGAATCGCACGATCCGCATCTGCTCTGGGCGCCTGAATCTCAGTCGCACATGGAAAGCGTTCGCGAAATGGCACAGAAGTTGGCACGCCCAATTGAGGCGCAAAACCAGAGACCAAATACGATCTTCGAATTAGACGCGTGGGTCGATCACGTAACAGATAGTATATTGCTGAAGGCGTACCGGCGCGACAACATGCATATGCCCGTTCGCTCCAGAGGAGAGGAAATTGGGCTTGGAATAGCGATTACTAGAAAGAACATCCAAGACAAATCGCGATCTGAATTGGAGACACTAATTGTGGACGCATGGCATCAGCTAACAAAAGCTGTCAATGATCATCCATATAACGACAAGCCTGATGCCAAGATTATGAGTCTCGCGCAGCTTAAGGTGGGGAGCGTCTGATGGACAGAGATGACGGACTGATGGTCGAGGTTGCGCTCGACGACATCGCCCTTGGACACGACGCGGACGGACTGCCGAAAACCGTTCCGGCTAAGCGCGAGGCGCTGGTCAAGAAGGATGATGATCGCATTCGCGCCCTTGAGCGTGAGCGAGATGCAAAGGCCGCCGAGGCAGACGAGGCACGTCGAGCTGCTGAGAAGGCGGCCAGGCTTGCCGAAGAGCGTGGCGAGGAAATCACCAAGCTCGGCGGTGGCATAGTCAACGCCCGCTATCATCATCTCATGGCTGAGATCGACGGCCACAAGGCGAAAGCCGAAGCGGCCGAGCGCGACATGGCGCGAGCAATGGAGGCTGGCGACGGCAATCTTCTCAGCAAGTCGCAGCGCCTGATGTCACAAGCCGAGGCGCAAATTGCCCTGCTCGAGCGCGAGAAGATCGAAGTTGAAGGTCATCTTCGCCGCAAGGCCGAGCCCGAGCAACGCGAACAGCAGCCAGCACGCGAAGAGCCAAAGCCGCGCGAATTGAGCACTGAAGAGAAGATCGCTCAATATCCCAAGGCCTCGCAGGACTGGCTCCGTGACCACATGGAATACGTCACGGACAGGAAGCTTAATGCCAAGCTGCAGGCAGCGGCCTACGAGGCTGAGCACGCCGAGGGATTGAAGCCGCACAGCGCAGAGTTCCTGGAGTTCCTAGAGCAGAGGCTCGGTCTTGCAGATGGAGGTGACGAAGTGGAAGAGGAAGACCCTCCGAAGGAGAAGGCGAGACCGAAGGTCGTCGCGGCGGCCCCAGTGTCGCGCAACGGCAGCGATGCTGGCGGATCGTCTCCCAACAAGATGCGCATCAAGCTGCATCCTCACTTGGTGAAGGTCGCCAAGGAGATCGGCACGGACCCGGCCGTCTACGCCCAAGGCGTCCTGCGCGCCATCAAAGAGGGCAAGCTGCCCAAGAACTACCTCGATGCCGACTATCCTCACGGAGCTTGACAATGGCCGTCGCCACGAAAGCAAAAGCTAGCCCTTCTCGCGTCGCTGCCCCTCCGCGCACTGTAGAGCCGGAGCGAGTCGAGCGCCCAACGGCGGTGCCCAAGGATCGCGCCGTTGCCGTTGGCCGCGACGGCAAGCCGATCTGGCGCAAGTCGTTCGACACCGAGGATCGCTTCCACATTCCTGCCGGCGTCGTTCCTGACGGCTGGATGTACGAGTGGAAGCGGAAATCCATCTTCGGCCAGCCCGACACGACACACCAAGTCAATCTCCAACGCAATGGCTGGACGCCGGTTCCCGCAAGCAGGCATCCAGGCCTGTGGATGCCTGTCGACTACCCGGGCGCCGTTGAGATCGACGGCTTGGCGCTCATGGAGATCCCCATGGCGCTTTACCGGGAAGCCAAGCGTGACGAGAAGCGTGCGGCCGATGAAGCCGTGCGCGGCTCCCGCAAGAAGATGGGCATGGGCTATTCCAGCCCTGTCGCCGACCCCAGCAGCCCAGAGGCTCGCCGCGTGTCCGGTGTGAAGATCGAGGCGCCGGTCCCCGTTCTCAACCAGAACAAATATGAATACACACTCGATGAGTAGCTGAAGTCTCATTTCGTGAGTTTCGCAGCGCGCCGCTGCGACTTGTTCCTTCCCACTCGCCGGGTGCGAGTCGAGTTGATCGGGAAGTTGAGCCGCCGAGCCAATCGGCACCCAGCTTCACATGACAGGATCAGCTCGCCATGGCGAACACCAATGCGCCGTTTGGGCTCCGTTATCTTGGTCTCAACGGGTCGAGCGCCGCGCCGACCATGGGCCAAGTGACTCTCAAGAACGGCATCCTCTACAGCGACACCACCAAAATCTACAGCGGCGACTTCGTCAAGATGCAGAGCACTGGGTATCTCACCCAGTGGACGAACGGAACCGCCGTATCGCAGCTCTGGGGCGTGTTCATCGGCTGCCGGTACTACAGCGTCAGCCAGAACAACATTCTCTATTCGCCCTACTGGGTTGGCGGCGACGCCGCGTCCGGCACGGTGGATGCGCAATTCATTCCCGGCATCCTGTCGCCTCCCGGCCTCTATGTCATCCAGACCGACGCGACTGGCATTACTCAGGCCGACATCGGCGCCACGGCTGACATCGTGGTCGGCACCGGCTCGACCGTGGGTGGCTGCTTCTCCGGCTCCTATCTCGACACGGGCGGCCTCAATGGCGCCGCAACGCAGCCGCTGCGCATTGAGGCTCTGTGGGCGGACTACATGGGCGGCCAGATCGGTCCCGGCACTGCTGCCGGCGCCTACAACTGGGCCGTCGTCTCGCTCAACGTCCAGCAGTCCACTGGCGTCTAACCACGTAGAGGCATGAGGAACTAACACCATGGCGATCAATCTCGCAGCAATCCGGGATGAGCTTCGCCCCGGCCTTTACGAGGTCGACGGCGAGTACCCGAACATCCCCACCGAGTACAAGCGCGTCTTCAAGCAGAAGGAGTCGACCCTCTCGGTCGAGCGCAAGACTCAGATGGCGTTTCTGAGCTATGCGCAGCTCAAGCAGGAAGGCGGCGCCACCGAGTTCGACAACAACGCCGGCCAGCGTTACGTCTACAACGCCGCCACCTACGAGGTCGGGCTTGGCTACGCGTGGACGCGCAAGGCCATCCGCGACAATCTCTACAAGAGCGAGTTCAAGCCCACCAACATGGGGCTTGCCAAGTCGTTCAAGGAGTTCTGGGAGTACCAGTGCTTCAACATCTTCAACAACGGCACGACCTACGATGCCACCATCGGCGGTGACGGCAAGGCGTTGTTTGACCCCGCCCATCCCGTCGATCAGTCGACCTGGGCGAATACCTCGTCCACGCCGCAAGACCTCAACGAGGCGTCGCTGCTCAATGCGTGCATCAAGATTCGCACGAACTGGGTGGACGAGCGCAACCTGAAGATCAGAGGCCGTCCGCGCAAGGACGGGCTCATGGTCCCGGTCCAGCTCATCCCGGTGGCGCAGCGCCTCACCAAGTCGGACTTGAGGCCTGGCACGGCCAACAACGACATCAACGCCATCAACACCATGGAAGGTGGCGTCACCGACTACATGGCCATCGACTACCTCACCAGTGCGTTTGCGTGGTTCGTCCTGACCGAGAACGACGGGCTCATCTTCTTCGAGCGCGATCCGTTCGAGACGGATATGTGGGTCGACAACGTGACCGATAACCTTCTGGTGAAGGGCTATCAGCGCGCCACCCCGACCTACAACGACCCGCGCGTTGCGTGGGGCGAGTTCCCGACTGCCTGACGGAGGAATGCCTAGATGGCTTATACCAACTTCCCCAACGGGATTACCAGCTTCGGTATTCCCATGGTTGGCGGCGTCGGCGGCATTCCCCTGACGGGGAACTGGTGGTTCGTGAATGCGACCACCGGCTCCGATGGCAACGCCAGCGCAGGATCAGGCGGAGCGACCCCAGACGCTCCGCTGCAGACACTCTCCTATGCCTATTCGTGTGCGGCGGAGGGCAACAACGATGTCGTCGTCCTGATGTCGTCGGAGACGACCTCGGCGCCGACACAGGGCACGTTCCGGCTTTCGTCCCAGCTCGTCTGGGCGAAGTCGGCTGTGCACCTGATCGGCGTGACGGCGCCCACGATGATCGGCCAGCGTGCGCGCATTGCGCCGCCGACCACGGCAACGACCAACATCGCCGACATGTTGAAGGTGACGGCGCAGGGTTGTTTGTTCGCCAACTTCTCGATGTTCCAGGGCACGGGCCAGTCGTCCACTGCCGAGAAGTTGTGCCAGATCACCGGCCAGCGGAATGCGTTTGTCAACGTCGCATTCCAGGGCATGGGTTCGGCGAACGGAGCAGGGCAGGCCGGAAGTTACTGCATCTATCTCAACGGCGGGTCGGAGAACACGTTCATCGGCTGCCAAGTCGGTGTCGATACCGAGTCGCGAACTGCGGCCAATGCCAGCGTTCTGTTCGGCACGAGTGCCACTCGCAACATCTTCCAGGACTGCATCTTCCCGATGTATGCGGGAGCGAGCTCGCCGTTCTTCATCACGGCGGGTGCCACGTCCATCGATCGCTTTGCGTGGTTCAAGAACTGCCTGTTCGTCAACGCCATCGATTCGGCGGCGACGGCGATCACGGCGGCAGTCTCGAGCAATGCCTCGCAGGGCGGCGTCATCATCATGGACAACTGCACGGTGATCGGAGCCAACAACTATTCGGCCACCAATCCGGACGTGAATGTGAAGGTGTCCGGCTCGGTTCCGAATGGGCATACCTCCGGCATCGCGCTGTCGGCAGCGACCGCGTAATCCCATGAAGATGCCGAAGACATCGCGCTCGCGCGACCTTGGCGGGGGGATCAAAGCCCCCCGCTACGGGGTCAACGACAAGATCGAGAGGATGGCGGGGGGCAAGACTACCGGCATTGTCAAGCAGGATCAGATGCCGAAGTCCAACGCGGACCCCGGTGACAAGTTTCCGGAGGTTCCAAAGCCTTACAGGCATACCTTCAAATGATCATGCGCAAGAAGAAAAAGCGGGTCGCGCTGGACGGAGAGCCGGCGCGGCCTCGCCTTGATCGCCCAGCGCGCGCAAGCGGCGGACCGCTCACCGCTAAGGCTCGCAATGCGATCAGCGACAAGAACTTTGCCCTTCCTGGCAGGCGCTATCCGATCGAGGACGCATCGCATGCGAGGAATGCGCTGGCGCGTGTTTCGCAGCATGGCTCTTCCGAAGAGAAGGCCAAGGTTCGCGCCAGAGTCCACAGCAAATATCCCGGCATCGGCAAGGGGAAATAGCCTATGGCCCGCCCCATCACGGTCCAGGTCGGCCCGCTCGCGTCGTCGTCGGCCAACAAGATCGCCACGTCTCAGAATCTGGCTGCCAGCACTGGCGGATATCTCGTTCTGAACGGTGCGGCCGGAACGGCGACCGCCAACAACATCTGCCAGTCGCAGACGCCATCGGGCGCGGGCGCCCTGGCGCTCAATGGCTCCCTGGTCAGCAGCGGCATCGCTTATCTCGGCACACCGAAGCGCGTTTATGTGACGACGGCTGCCGATGAGACCGCCAAGACGTTTACCATTACCGGCACCAGCTACAATCCTGGTGGGGGCGTTTTCATTGTGGCCGAGACCATCACGGGCGCGAATGCTTCCGTCACGTCCACCAACAATGTCTTCTGGACCGTGACCAGCATCACGGCTTCCGGGGCCACGACCGGAGCTATCACGGTCGGATGCTACGGATCAGCCACCCTGGACACGGCGCGGCGCGTGCTGTGGACCTGCGGCGGCAACGATACCGGCATCACGCTCACCCTGATCGGCAACGGCCTTTCAGGCATTCCGCAGACCGAGGTGATCACCGGAGTGAGCGGCAGCACGGTCGCCAGCCAGCTCGATTTCCTGACCATCAGCTCAGCGCAGACATCGGGCGCGGTAGCGACGACGGCTATTCTCGGCACCAATGGCGTGGCGAGTTCGCCATGGGTGCAGTTCGACGAGTACAGCGCCATGGGTCCGACCGCGATCCAGGTGGACGGGTCCGGAACCGTCAACTGGACGGTGCAGCAGACGCTCAACGATCCGGACTCCGCGACCAATCCGGTCAATGCGTACTCTGTCGATTGGGTCAACCATCCTGACAGCGCTCTGGTGGGCAGCGCGGTCACGACTGGCGTGCAGGGCAACTATGCCTATCCGCCGAAGTGGGCGCGGCTGCTGCTCAACAGTGGCACCGGCTCTGCCAAGATGACTGTCATCCAGAACTATCAGAAGTAGGCGCCATGCCTGGCTTGATCGACTCCACCACTGGGCTCGAATACGGCGCCGGCCTCAACTGGCTTGACGGAGGCCTCGGTGAGCCGGGCCTCACCAATCCCGTGATCATTCCGGAATCAACCATGATCACCGAAGCCGCCGACGTGATGATCACTGAGGCCGGTGACACGATGATCACGGAGTAGCGCCATGGCCAACGTCAAATGGTCGGCCTTTCCGGCCGGCTCTGCGATCTCCGGCACGGACGTGCCTGTGGGCGTACAGTCGGGTGCAAATGTGCAATGGACCTTTAATCAGCTCGCCACTTTCGTGTGGGCTTCGCCTAGCCTCACTGGTACCGTCACGTCTGCGGGCGGTATCGTGTTTTCGACCGCGAGTGCGGGACCCACTTTCAAACGGGGCGCCAATGGACGAGTTGGAACTTTTACCGCCAATGGCGTGACGCCAGTTACGGTTTCCAACACGTCCATCGACATCACCGACGCCATCATCATCTCGCTCAATACGGTCAGCGGCACGGTCGGAGCGCTCCCGACTATCCAGACTATTACCGCCAATACGGGCTTTACGGTGGCGGCAACTGCGCTCGATACCTCGGTTTATAACTATGCGATCATTAAGAATGCGGCCTGACGAGACTTCAATGGAGCGCATCCATCTCTAGCTCTGGAACTTACTCCTACGGGCCCGCCGCCTCCAACCTAATGCTGACGGCCTTCGGCCGCATCGGCATCAGGCCGGCAGAGATCACGGCTCAGCATCTGAGCGACGCCAACAACGAGGCCAATCTCGTCCAGGTGAAGCTCGGCAATCGCCAGCCCAATCTCTGGACCGACGAACTCTACACGCAGACGCTCATCGAAGGCACGGCGACCTACACGCTTCCCGCGAGGCTCATCGCCATCCAGAACGCCTACATCTCCATCACGTCGGGAGGCGTGACGACGGATCGCGTGATCTGGCCGCTGAGCACGTTCGAGTATTCGTCGATCCCCAACAAGACGATGGAGGCTCCGCCGACCTCCTACTGGTACAACCGTCAGATCACGCCGCAGATGACGATGTGGCCGGTTCCTGATGGCAGTGCCACATATGTCTTGAACCTCCGGGTCTGCCGGCAAATCCAGGATGCAAGCCTGCAAAGCGGCACAACGCTCGACCTTCCCTATCGCTGGCTTGACGTGTGGGTGGCGGAACTCGCCTACCGGCTCTCGCGCATCTATGCGCCAGATCGCGAGGCCATGCGCAAGGTCGATGCCGAGGACGCATGGGCGAACGCGGCGACCGAGGATCAAGAGCGCGTGCCGATCTATATCCAAGGCGTGATGCAAAGCTACTGGCAGTAGCCCATGGCCTACCGCTGGCACCCGAAGTATTCTGAAACCGATCCAGATAGCCCGCGCGCTTGGGGAACCTGTGACCGTTGCGGCTTTATCTGGAACCTGCATCGCCTGCAATGGCAGTACGACTATCGAGGATCGCAACAGCTGCAGAACCTGCGCATTCTCGTGTGCCCGAAGTGCTACGACACGCCACAGCCTCAACTCTCTCCGGTGATCCTCTCGCCGGACCCGCCGCCGATCTTCAACGCCAGGCCTGAGCCCTATGCGCTGGATGAGGACAACATTCTCGTCACGCAAGGCGGCGACACTATAACCACGCAAGACGGCACGCCCTTCACCACATCCATTCCGAATCCGGCGACGCCGGCCAACGAAACACACCTGACGACCAACATTCCGTTGTCCGATCCGCCGCCGCCAGAAGAAGAATAAGGCATGTCGGCTACCTATTACCTCGATCTCTATAACGGAGATCCAAGAGGTGGCGGATATTCGGTGCTCGAGGCCATCACTGGCTCGGCTACGCGGACGGACATTACCAGCCAGTTGAGCCAATTGCCGGGGCAGGCAGTCATCGCCAACCCGGCAACCATCACGGTAACGACGGCGGCATCTAACCAGGCGAGCGTCAACTACGTCGCTCTGTTCGATAGCGCAACGGGCGGAACGCTGGTGCGCTCGGCGCCGATCGGAGCGGCTGGATACACATACGGGATCGCCAAAGGTAATCCGGTCGTCTTCAATCCTCTTGCGCTCAGTCTCAGTACACTCAATTCGCTGGCGGCACGCTTGCAGGCGCTGGCGGCAGTCGTCGCCGACCTGACATCGATCCCGGTGGATCGGTTGGCCGCCATTCTGGCATCCAATGCGTCTTTGAGTGCCAATCTGCAGCTCGTTCGGCATCTGCAAGCGTCTCTTGCCTCGACGGCCACCCTGACTGCGAGCCTCACCACAGTCGGCTTGGCGGGCCAGTGGGACTTCACCAATCCCGCGCAAAGCTCAGAAATCCTGACCTGCGGAATCTGATCTCATGTCCGTGATCGTCGTCGGCTACGAGAATGCGATCATCAACTATCTGCGCGGGGCCGGAGCGCCGACCGCGATCAGCGCCATCTATCTCGACCTCTACAACGGCGATCCGCAGGGAGCGGGATCGTCCATCCTGTCTACCATCACTGGTTCGGCGACACGCTCAAGCATCACGTCGAGCCTGAGTGCGGCGTCTGGTGGGTCAACCTCCAACCCTTCGACCATCACGGTGACGGCCTCTGCGGCAGGAAGCGCGACGGCTTCTTATGTCGCCCTATTCGACGCGGCGACTGCTGGCAACCTCGTCATGAGTGGCCCCTTGACCACGCCGAAGTCCATCACGGCGGGGGACACCGTGCAGTTTAACGCCGCCGCCCTCTCCATTTCCATCTCGTGATCTAAGCCATGGCCAACAACATCAACGTCAAGGACGCTGCCGGCACCACGGTCACCGTGCAGAGTACGGACAATGCCGGCGTACAGCTTCCCGCGCATCAGGTGACGGATTCGACAGGGGCCAATGCTCTGGCTGTGGCGGCCTCTGGTGCAGCGAAGGTCGAAGGCGCGGGCACGGCAGGCTCGGCCTCGGGTGGTGTCGTAACGGTGCAGGGCGTCGCTTCCATGACGCCAGTGCAAGTGAGCCAAGCTACAGCCTCCAATCTCAATGCCCAGGTGGTCGGCAATGCCGCTTCTGGCGCTTCCGATTCCGGTAATCCGGTCAAGGCTGGCGGCAAATTCAATTCCACGCCCGTCACGCTGACGGATGGACAGCGCGGCGATCTTCAGCTCGACGCCTCGGGTTATCTCAAGGTGTCGCTGGCGGCAAGCCCTGCTACTAACACGTCGGTCAACGTCGCCCAGGTGGCGGGAGCGACAGCATCAACAGCAGCATCCGGCACGCTGAAAGTCGGTATTGTCGGCAACGCGGCTGCCACTCTCGACAGCACGGTAGGTGCTGGCACCGCGCCGACCAACGCCCTCGTCACGGGGGCAATCTACAACTCCACGGAGATCAGCCCGACTACGGGCCAAGCATTCGCGATCCAGGCTGATGCCAAGGGCCGCCAGCGGCAGGTGATCATGGATGCCGCCGGCAACACGCGCGGCGCCAACGTCACGGCGGCCAATGAGATGCTGATCGGTGGCTCGGGTTCGGCTGGTACCGCGTCATCTGCGGTCGTGACTGTGCAGGGTATCGCCAGCATGACCAAGCTGCTGGTCACGCCCGATGCTAACTCAGCGGTCAATGTGGCACAAGTGGGCGGCTCCAACGTCTCCACGGCCACGACTGGCGTGCAGAAAGTCGGCATCGTCGGCAACGGCGGCGCCACGGTGGATTCGACCGTGGGTGCTGGAACAGCCCCGACCAATCAAGTCGTTGTCGGTGCGCTCTATAACTCGACGGAAATCTCTCCGACCACGGGGCAGGCCTTTGCCCTGCAAGCCGATGCCAAGGGGCGCGTCCGGCAAGTACTCATGGACGCGGCGGGGAATACCCGTGGCGCCAACGTCAATGCATCCAACCAGCTCTCGGTCATCGACGGCTCAACCAGCGCCACGGGATCGGCCGTTCCGGCGTCTGCGACCTACATTGCCGGCGATGCCGCAACTGCGCTGCCGACTGCGGCGACGGCGGGCAATCTCACGGGCATGATGGTCGATAAGTTTGGCCGTCAGGTCCAGCTCGTCTCCACCGTCCGCGATCTGGTCGGCACGCAGACGACCACCATCTCCGCTTCCACGGCGGAGACGACCATTGTCACGGCGGCGGCCAGCGTGTTCAACGACCTGATCATGCTGATCGTCTCCAACACGTCAGCCTCGACCAACACGCGTATTGACTTCCGCGATACGACGGCGGGGTCAGTACTGTTCAGCCTGCAAAGCAACGGCGGCCAACCGCCGGTCGGATTCTGTCTGCCTACGCCAATCCCTCAGACCAGCGTCAATACCAACTGGACAGCGCAATGCGCCACGTCCACCACCGATATTAGGGTGTACGCAGTGTTCGCGAAGAATCGCTGATGATCCTGCCGCCCGATACGCCTGACCGCTGGGCACTTTTGAAGCGGGTCCAAAAAGCCAAGCGTCTGTTCTGGCGCTCGCGCTGGATGGCCATTGGTGGCGGCCTTGTCATCTCAGTTGGGCTGCACGCCTTTGTACTGCCAAATGGTCAGGGCGTCGAGGCGCGGGAACTGCTCTGGTGCCAAGGCGAACATTGCGACGATAATCCGCTCGTTCTGGCGACCACTGTTTTCCTGACGAGCGGCACCAGCTATTCGATCCCAGCAGATTGGTCTGCAACCAATACCATCGAGTGCCTAGGAGGAGGTGGCGCGGGCGGTGGCGGCACTGCGTCAGGCCCAGGCGGCGGCGGTGGGGCTGGCGCTTATGCCAAGTCGGTTAATCTTACGGGCCTCTCTGGTTCCGTCACGATTCAAGTTGGCGCAGCTGGCACAGGATCGGCTGGCGCCAACGGCAATGCAGGCACGGACACATGGTTCAACAGCGCCAGCTTCCCAGCTTCTGGGCAGGCCTGCGGGGCTAAGGCTGGCGCGGGCGGGAAAAGTGGCTCAGACGCCAGTCCCGGCGCGGGCGGCGCGGGCGGAACGGCTGCCTCTAGTTATGCAACCGGGACCGGCAACGTCAAGAACTCTGGAGGAACAGGAGGGTCTTGGGCCGCCACTATCTCAAATAAAGCTGGAGGATCAGGCGGTGGCGGTGCCCCAGGAGCCGCAGGCGCTGGAGGCGCTGGGGGTGCCGGTCAGGATGCCCTCAACGGCGGTGGTGGAGGCGGTGGGGGCAGCAACGGAGGGACGGCGGGATCAGCTGGCTCCGGCGGTACGGGTGGCGGCGGTGGTACGGGCGGATCGTCGGGTGGCGCAGGTGGCGCTGGGGGCAACGGCGGCGCGCAAAATGATGGCACAGCAGGCAATGCGGGCGCCAACTTTGACGCCAGTCATGGCTCAGGTGGGGGTGGCGGCGGTGGGGGCGGCAGCAACCCAACTTCAGGCGGCGCGGGCGGAGCTGGAGGAAATTATGCCGCCGCAGGTGGTGGAGGTGGTGGCACCGGCGTTTCTAACACGGCCGGTGGTGCGGGCGCAGCTGGCCTCATCGTTGTGACGTATACACCTACGGCAACTGCTGTCGGTGGCAGCATGCGTCTGTTCTTGGGGGTCGGGTAACTCAGGCAGCCACCACAAGATGCCGTCTCCAAAATCCAACAGCATCGACAATCCTCCTTTGCGCTTGGCATTCAGCCTATCACACATCCTCCCATGAGCAACACCAACATCCTCAACCTGCCCGTCGCGATTGCCCTTAGCGGCGATGAGTGGATCGGCCCTGTTGTGCAGGGCGGGACTGACAAGCGGGCACAGGTGGGACTGCTGGATAGCTTTACCCAAAGCGGAGGCCTGCAAAGCGTCAATCTTGTCTTCGCAGGGCCATCGTCAGGCTCGGCGGCGGCGCCGACGTTTCGCAGCCTCGTCAATGCCGACATTGCTGGAGCGGGTGCTGCGCTCACCAAGGCCGATGACACCAACGTTACGCTGACGCTTGGCGGCTCAGCCTCTACGGCCCTCGTCAATGCGGCGTCGCTGACGCTGGGATGGACGGGACAGTTGGCGATCAGCCGCGGCGGAACTGGACAGGCGACGGCTGCGGCCGGTTTTGATGCCTTGAGCCCCACGACCACACAAGGCGATCTTATCTATCGCAATGCCACGACCAATACCCGATTAGCCGCAGGAACGTCGGGCTATCTATTGCAGACTAACGGCGCGGGCAGCAACCCATCGTGGGCGGGGTTCCTACAGTCTGGCACTGGAGCGATCACGCGCACGTGGAACGCAAAAGTCGCCGAGGTCGCCTCCATCACGGACTTTGGCGCAGTGGCTGGCGACAGCAGCTCGGGCACCAAAACAGCCAACGCCGCCGCCATCGTGGCCGCTTGGACGGCCGCACCAGACATTCTCATCCCTACGGGCACCTTCTACACCGATCCAATCACAGTTCCGTCTGGAGCCCGCAGCATCCGAGGCTACAATCCGGACACGTGTATTCTTTCTGGTCAGCCGACTGCAGGAAACTATCTGGTGACCTTCAACCATGCCAGCCCGTTTCGAGCCGAGCGGCTCGGCATTTCGGTGGCGGTCGATGGTATTCAGACCGCCAACGGTCTGCGCGTCCAGAACGCGACCAGCGGCGCCATCCGAGATTGTCATCTTAGCGGTAGCATCGCGCTGCAATTCAACAGTTGCACGGATTTCGAGATTGAGGACAACCTAGTGACGGCGTGGTGGCAGTTTGGCATCCTTGGCACCGTCTGTACTCATATCACCATTACCGATAACGACGTGCGGCCTTGTTTTGACAATACGGGCGGGAATGCCATTGAGGTGTTAAATGGCAATGGCGTCGTCATCACCGATAATGTGATTGACAAGCCTGCGGTTTTCGGTATCAACGCCCAAGCGCAAGGCGCTTCGTTGGTCGGGCTTGTGATCTGCAACAACCGGATCAAGGGCAACATTCGAGAAGCCATCATTGTCAGCACGTTTGACGCCGACGTAACCAATTTCATCGTCAACGATAATGTCTGTACATTCGACGAATATGGCGTTAGCCAGGACTACGGCATTGACATCATAGCCGCTTCAGATGGCTCCTTCACCGCCACCAACGGCGTGGTGTCAAACAACTTGGTTCGCAAGTCGGGCAAGAATGGCATTGAAATTGAGTATGCCAAATACATCACGATCAGCGGCAACACCATTGTTGATCCAGGGTCCTGGGTGGGCGCCTCCAGCGCCGAGAAGAACGGCATCGTGGCCGCCGGCCAGTACCTCAATATCGTCGGCAACGAGATCATTGATACGCTCGGCAACCTCGTTTATGCCATCAGCGAGCAAAGCGTTGGGACTAACAACACGTTTTCCGACAACACGGGAACGGTTGGATCGTCAGGCTTCTACAGCATCTCCGGTTCGACCTCGACCGCAGGGCGCGTCGCGACCAAGTTCATCCAAGGCGATTATCTCATCGCTGGGTCGGCAGTTCAAGTTTCGCACACTGGAGATACCAACAAGACAACTCTCGCCACCGTAACGATCCCAGCAAATATCATGGGGTCGAATGGCTTTCTGCGCATATCGGCGATCTGGGGATTTGTCGGCACAGCGGGTGCAAAAACGTGCACCATCGAATTTGGAGGTACTGCCTATATAAATTCTGCATTCGGCGCGACAGCATTATCGGCACGCAGCGAACCAATTATCGCCAATCGCAACGCGACCAATTCGCAAGTCGGATTTGCGACTGGGCAAGTAAATTTTAGCTCGACCACAACAGGAGTGACCACCTCGGCCGTTGACACGACCGCCAACGTGAGCCTCATATTCACAGTACAACTCGCCAACTCGGGCGACACGGCCTCTCTTGAGGGCTATCTCGTTGAACTTCTCTCCCCGTCATCCTAAATGGACCGCCACCAATGACAGACAAACCTAATCCCGACCTCCAGCGCGCCAACGATATGCTCACCGCTATTGAGCAGGAGCGCAATTCGCTGGCCAACCGTCTCGTTCACGCTCAAGCTGATCTTGCCGCCGAGAAGCGCAAGAGCGCCGAGATGGCAGGGCGCGTGGTGGAGCTGGAGGCCAAGCTGGTGGCCAAATTCAGCAATGGTCACGCCGATAAGAGTGTCGATGCAACGGCATAATAGGTCTCACCCATAATGCCGACCTACACCGATTGGGTCACGGCCCTGTCCAGCATTCTGGTGGTCGACTCCACCAGCGCCGCCTTTCAAGCGATGTTGCCGACCTTCATCAACTATGCCGAGGGCCGGATATATCGCGAGTTGGACATGCTGGTGGCGAACGTGCGCGACAGCTCGTCATCGACCACGGCCGGCGTGCGCAACTTCAATCTGCCGACCGGGATCGGGACATTCCTGATCGTGGATGGGATCAACGTCATCACGCCAGCATCGACGGCAGCAGACTCAGGAACGAGGAGCCGGCTTACCCCTGTCAGCCTGGATTTCCTTGATACGGTATGGCCGAGCTCGACGGGATCGACGGTGCCTCAGTTCTTCGCCTACTACAGCCAGAACACCTATCTCAGCGGGGGCTCGGCCCAGAAGCAAGTGATGTTTGGGCCGTGGCCTGATGCCACCTACACGGTTGAGGTCATCGGCAAGATTCAGCCGGCGCCGCTATCCTCGACCAACACCAACACCTACCTCACCGATAATCTCTTCGATCTCTTCCTGGCGGCCACGGCAGTCGAAGCGACGGCCTGGCAGCAGAACTTCGGCGCCGCCGGAGCCGACAACCCGCAGATGCCGGCGACCTGGGAAGCGACCTATCAGACGCTGAAGGCTTCTGCGGCCACATGGGAAGCCAGGAAACGGTTCAGCGGCGCGTCATGGACGGCGAAGGCCGTCGAGCCGACAGCGGTTCCGCAGCGGGGATAAGAAGCAATGGCAACTCCGCTTATGGGATACTACGCCCCGGCTGATGGCGCCGATGCCGGAACCTGGGGGTCTAGCTGGAATAGCCAGGGTTCGACCTATCTTGACAACAACTTCGCGGGGCTGACGACCAAATCCCTTTCCTCGTCCAATGTGACCTTGACGGCGGCAGAGGCCCGCAACCAGATGCTACGCCTGACAGGCGCCCTGCTTGCCGATATCACCATCGATGCTGGCGTCAACCTGTGGAACGGCATTCGCTGCGTGGAGAACCTGACCTCCGGCAGCTTCTCCGTCACGCTATCCTACAATGGGACGTGCGTCATCCCACAAGGCCGGCGGTGCCTTGTGTTCTTGGATTCCTCCAACGGACCGAGGATTGTCGCTATCGCGGGATCGTCAACGGCCGATCCCATTCCCTCAGGAAGCACGACGCTTTGGTATCAGGCTACGGCTCCGGCTGGCTGGACGGCGGTGGCGCTCAATGACTACGCGATCAAGATCGTTACCAACGGCAGCGGCGGCGTCACGTCCGGTTCGGTGGCCTACTCTACCTTGTTTGCGCGCACAGCAACCGATGGATATACGCTGCTGGTGGCGGACATTCCCTCGCACACGCACTCCGGCAGCATACCCGGCGGCACCAACAGCGGCCAGAACGCGGCCAACTACTCCGGCTCAACCATCCATAGCACCGACCTGTCTTACGTCACCAACGCAACCGGCGGGGGCGGCCCGCACAGCCATGGCCTGGATATGCGTGTGCAGACGGCAGCCTTCGTTCTGGCATCACGCAACTGACGGCCCATGTTTCCCGACAAGACCACCAAGTGCCACCGCACGGGCTTCCAGAAGACGTGCTTCGAGTGCGTAACGAAGCACGGCTGCCGGTTGTGGAAGCGCGTCACCCTAGTCGAGCGCAATCCGGAGACTGGCGCCCAGATAGCGAAAGATCACTACGACTGCCTCGACAGTCAACAGGAGCTGTTCTGGAAAGACATGCTGCGCCGGCAACTGCAGACCACGGCAACGGTCGACGAGCTGCGCAAGGAGGTCCACCAGGCCAACGACGTTGCCATGGTCGGCACGCTTGGTCGCATCAACGAGAAGATGGAAGCGTTGTCCGCCTCAGAGGCGCCGAAGCTGATCGAGAACTGATGGAATGCCGTTCTCTTCCGTCACGCTGAAGCCGGGAGTTGATGTCGAGTCCACGGCAACGCTGAGCCGAGCCAGCTATTCGACCTCCAACCTTGGCAGGTTCCGAGCCGGACTGTTCGAGAAGATCGGAGGATGGGTTCAATACTTCGGGCTTGCCATCCCTGGCGTTCCGAGGGCCTTGCAGGCATGGCAGGACTTGAATGGGCAGGCGCGGCTCGGGATCGGCACGACGACCAAGCTCGACCTGATCACGTCCGGCGTCCTCACCGATATCACGCCGCAGATCAAGGTCACGGACTTCGCGCCGAAGTTCACGACCACGGCCAGCTCCGCCACGGTTACAGTTGACGATTCCAACATCGCCAACGTCACGACGCTGGACACCATCGAGTTCATGACGCCAGTCTCGGTCGGCGGCATCATTCTTTCCGGCGTCTATCCGATCGCTCTCGTCACGGGGACCACGACCTATCGCATCACGGCTGCTTCCGCCGCTACTGGCAGCGTTACCAATGGCGGCGCCGTCCCGAGCTTCACAACGACCAACGGCTCGAGCGCCGTCTCCGTCACGCTCAATGATCACGGCCTGTCGGTCGGGTCGACGATCAATTTCCCGCTGTCGACGACGGTCGGCGGAATCACCATCACTGCGGGAACGTATCCAGTTACGAGCGTTACGTCGGCCAACGCGTTCGTGATCTCGGCAAGCCAGGCGGCATCGTCCGGCGCCACCGTGTCGATGAACTCCGGCAATGCCGAAATCAGATACTACATTGCCATCGGGCCAGCTTCTGTATCCGGTACGGGCTGGGGCGTCAGCGGCTGGGGTGTGGTGCCGTGGGGAGGGACTGGAGCGGCGCCATCGTCGCAAACCGGCACGCCGATCACGGCAACCGACTGGACGCTCGACAACTGGGGATCGACGCTTCTGTCCTGTCCGGCCAATGGCGGCATCTATCAGTGGACACCCGGTTCTGGTTACTCGAATTCGCAACTCCTGTCCGGAGCTCCAGTCTACAATGGCGGCATCTTTGTTGCGACGCCCTACCAGATTCTGATCGCCTGGGGCTCGACGACGGAAAAGAACATCGGCATCGCCCAAGACCCGCTGACGTGGCGCGGCTCGGATATCCTTGATTACACCTACTGGACACCGGGCGGCACCAACCCAAGCACGGGAGACGCCAGCCAAGCCTACCAGAACCGCATTCCGACCGGCTCTGCCATCAAGGCCGGCATGGCAACGCCGAACCAAATTCTTCTGTGGACCGATCTCGACCTGTGGTCGCTCAACTATCTGGGACCGCCACTGATCTGGGGTCAGCAGAAGATCGGATCAAACTGCGGTACGGTCGGGCGCCATGCCGTGGCGCAGATGGCGGGGATCGTCTACTGGTGGGGGCCGAAGAACTTCTACGCCATGGCCGGAGGATCGCCCCAGGTCATCCCGTGCAGCGTGTGGGATATCGTCTTCCAGAATCTCGACACTGCCAACATTTCCAAATGCTGGGTGGAAACTGTCACGAGTTTCAACGAGGTTTGGTTCTTCTATCCAAGCCAAAGCGGCGGCAGCGGAGAATGTGACAGCTACGCCAAGGTCAATGTTCTTGATGGGTCGTGGGATTACGGCTCACTGCCGCGATCGATCGGGATCGACCAATCGGTTCTCGGCAATCCCATCATGGCGACGCCGGGAGGCGTCATCTACAGCCATGAAACCGGCTACGATGCTGATGGACAGGCACTGCAGCCAGCATTCTCGACAGGGTATTTCTATCTAGCGGAGGGCGAGGATTTCGTCTTCGTCGACCAGTTTCTGCCTGACTTCAAGTACGATACGGCGAGCGGGACGGCGACGAGCGCCACCGTGCAAGTCACCTTCAGCGTAATCAACTTCCAGGGCGACACGCCGCGTACCTATGGACCCTACAGCATGAGCGCATCGACGCAGAAGCTGGACGTGCGCTTCAGAGGGCGGCAGTTCGCCATCAGCATGACGAGCAATGATATCGGCAGCTTCTGGCGCATCGGCAAGCCACGCTTCCGCATCGCCACAAGCGGCAGGCGCTGATGGCCGACGATCCGACAACCGCAAGCCAGTCGGCGCCATGGTTCACGCAGCAGCCGAGTAGCTCTGCCGGCCTCTCGACGACGGCCGACGATGCGAACATGAACATCCAGCTCAATAAGATCGCCTCCGATCTTGGAACGCAAAGTGGCGATCTGGTGACTGCTATCAACGCCATTACGTCGGCGATCAACGCCAAGCCGAGTGCGTGATGGCGCAGGACGCAACACCGACAACGCCGACGACGGCCGCCGACGTTGCCAACGCCAAGAACAGGAACCTCAGCCTATCGCAGGTCGCTCAATCGCTGAGCACGGGGAATACGTCAGTCGTTGCCGCGCTGACTGCGATAGCGACGGCCGTCACGCAAAAGCTTCTGGGAGGTGTGGTCGGTACTTCGGCTAACCGGCTGCTGCGCACCAAGACGGTCAGCAGCGGCAGCTCAGCAGGCTCGGTTCAGAATTCGCCCATCACTTGCGATGATTCCGGCAACATGTCCGGTGTCGGCAACGTCGTTTTCAACAACGGCAGCGGGATCGAGACCGACACCACGGCGGGACATACCGCCCTCGTCAGGGCCTACAATACCAACACGACAGCCTATGTCACTGGACTCACGGCAACTGCGGGCAACCCGCCGACATTCGATCTCAACTCGACGACGACTATCGGCAGCGTCGGCGTTGCCACCCTCAACACCAACACCTGGAACCAGCAGCAAGGCTTCGCAACCGCAACCCTGACGGATGCGGCGACCATCTCCTGGAACCTGCAGACACAGCAGACAGCCAAGGTGACATTGGGCGGCAACAGAACGCTTGGCGCTCCTACCAATATGGTGGACGGCTTCACCTACATTCTTCGTGTGATCCAGGACGGAACGGGCAGCAGGACGCTGGCCTACAATGCCGTGTTCAAATGGCCCGGAGGCGCCACGCCGACGCTGAGCACGGCCGCCAATGCCATCGATATCCTGACCTTCGTCAGCGACGGGACGAATATGTATGGCGTGGCGCAGAAGGCTTTTGCCTGATGCTGACATTTCCCAACACGCTCTACTCGGGCGGAGCGACGCGGACCTTCATCGGCTTCGCCACAGCGCAAGTGGGATCAGGCCCGGCCTATACATTCTCTGGCGTGACAGCGGCGCAGGCCGGATATCTGGTGCTCACCATCAATGGGGATTTCAATTCGAGCGGGCGCACGCTATCCACAGTTACAGTCGGCGGTAATAGTGCAACATTACATGTCAATCAGCATGGCGATCAAACTTTAGGTACATCGATCGCGGCCGTTGCTGGCATTGCTGTTGGCGCTGGCGCCACGGGCAATATTGTCATCACCTTTTCCAATACCATGACAGGCGCATCATACGCCGCTTACCTACTGACGAGTCTTTCCAGCAATACTCCTACGGCGACAGCTGGCAATGCGACAGTAGGGGCTGGAGGCGCGACTAGCATATCAACCTCCATCAACATCCCCGCCAATGGCGTTCTGATCGCCACAGCATCATGCGTGCAAACTTCTATCAGCTTGTCGGGGGCGACTTCGGATGGAACTCAAGTCGTCAATGGCATCTACCAATTCATTACCGGTTCTGATCAGCAAATGAATGCCGAAACCGGGCGCTCCGTGTCGTCGAGCAAAGGTGGCGCGGCGTCATCTTACGCCATTGCTGCTGCGGCTTGGCACTGAGAAGGAAGCATAAGCATGCCTCTCATGAAGGGCAAGAGCCGCGAGGCCGTGTCATCCAACATAAAAACTGAGATGGCCGCTGGGAAGCCGCAGAAGCAAGCCGTGGCCATCGCCATGGATGTGGCGCGGCGCAATGCGTTTGCCGATGGCGGCGGGGTGAGCGACTACATCCCAGGTGCAGTGAAGGATTGGTGGTCTGGTCAGGGCGATGAGATGCGCCGACAGATGGCGCTCTCGCTGCCGGAGCGCCTAGGTGAAAACGTGAGCAAGGCTGGCACTTTCGGTGCCGAGATGACCGGAGTTCCCTCGATTTATCGAGCTGGCAAAGCCGCATCTCAAGGAGACTACGGGAGCGCAGCAATGGAAGTTGCGCCGCTGGCGCTTCCTCCAGTTTTTCGCGCCATTCCAAAGCCGGTGAAAACGATCGGAGCTGCTGGTCTGATCGGCGCCATACTTGGGCGTGATACGGAGGCGCAGCAGTCTCCGGCGGACGCGCGGAACGCGGAAATTGCAAAGCTGCAGGCAGAAATAGCCAAGCATCAGTCGAGCATCGCGCAGACGATCAAGGACATTGGCGCGGCCAAATTCAGAGGTGTCGGCGAAGAGGCTGGCATGGCCCGGCAGAAGGCATTGGAGGAAGCCACTCGGCCATACAATGATGCCATTTCGCAAGCTCAAAAGCGCATCGCAGAGTTGCGGGCCCAGGGCGATGAGGCCCAAAACCGTCTCACGCGCGCAGAAGAGATGGCAAATCGTGCGCGGAAAGAAGAATTGGCACGCGGCAAGCCGTTCAATCAAACGCCAGTCGGCGAACAATGGGAGAAGGCAGGGCCTCTTGCTCCTGCTGCGGTGGGGCTCGGCACGGCGCTTATTGGCAGGTTAGGTCACGGTCCCAAGGTTGGGCTTTTGAAGCCTTTCCTCGAGGGGACTGCCGCTGGTGCGCTTTCGGCCAATATTCCAACTGGATGGGATGCATTCTTTTCGCCCGTGCGCAATCCAGAACGCAAGGCATGGGATGCCTACGCCGAAGAGCTGAAGCTTGCCCAGCACCCGCGTGCGCAAGAGTTTCTGGACTATGCAAAAACGAAAGACGAATACAACCCAACGCGGCGAGAAGCGCAGAAAGAGTTTTTTGATCCTGTGAAGGCCGCTGAGCGAATGGGGTTTGGCGCTGGAGAGGGCGCCACAGGAGCCGGACTTGGATTGGCTGGAGCTGTTGGTGGCGAACGGCTAGTGCAAGGCCTCAAGTCTCTTTACGGAAACCTACGAGGAGGGCCCAGAGGGCCGTTGCCACAACCCCCATCACCGGGAGGACCGGGGCCGCTGGGTTCTGCGGGAACAGCAATGGCGGAACCAACGCCGCTATCAGCATCAACAGAAAGCAGATTGCCTTTTCCCAGTCCAGCGGGCGTTCCCGAACTTCCGGCGCCACGTCAATTGCCCGCTCCCGAAGCTCTGCCCAGTTCACAGGCTGCATCGCCAATCCCCGAAGTGGTGATCCTAAAGAAAGGCAAGTCCGGCAAAACCCTACACGACAAGGGTAAATTTTCAAGCGAGAAGACCATCCGCGAACGGTACGGCAAGCAGCCACAGAACGAACCCGAAACACCGGAGAAAAGCTTCGGTGGCCGGATCGTCAGCCGCTACGCCGATGGCGGTTCTGTGGGCGGCGGCACTGGTCTTCTCCATAGCGACGTACCTGGCCGCACCGATCATCTGCCTCTCAGCGTAAAGTCCGGGGCCTACATCGTTCCGGCCGACATCGTGTCAGCCCTCGGCGAAGGGAACACGCTGGCCGGATCGAAAGAGCTCGACCGCATGCTCGGCACCGGCCGTCCGCGTGATCCCAAAAGCTTCGCCAGTGGCGGCGACGTGCCGATCCTGGCGGCGGGCGGTGAATATCATGTCGAGCCCGAGGACGTTGCCCGTCTCGGCGGCGGCGACATGAGACACGGGCATGCCGTTCTGGACGCTCTGGTAAAGCAGGTCAGGTCCGGAGCCATCAAGCGGCTCAGGTCTCTGCCTGGGCCGGCAAAAGGCTAGTCATCCTTGGAAACGCGCGTGCGCCTCGCCGTCCCATCGGACGAAGACGAACTGATGGAGATGTACCGCTCCCGCCATGCCGAAGTCGGGATGGCGAATGTCGACCTTGATGAAGAGCGCGTCAGGCATGCCTTGCGCCGTGGTCTGTGCCTGCAGAAGGGCAATGACGGCACCTACGCTGGGTACCCGCTGCCAGCCTGGATCGGCGCCATTGGCGGTCCAGGCTGCATCGAAGGCGCTGCCTACGTGGCCCTTGAGCTGCCGTGGGATAGCTCGCACCCGATCCTTGTCGAGCGCTGGAATTACGTGCTTCCAGCCTATCGCAAGTCGTCCAACAGCCAGGAATTGATCGCGTTCTCGAAAGGCATGGCCGATGCCCTGCAAATTTATCCGCTGATCATGACATCGACGGATAGAGAGGCGGCCAAGTGGCGGATTTACACCCGCAAGATGGGGGCGCCGGTCGGCGCCACCTTCGTCTATGGAGGCGAGGCGCGTCATGGGCATATTTGACATGCTGGGCAGCGTGTTCGGGGATCGCAAGGACACCACGACCAGCGGCCAACAGAGCGGGCAGAGCACAAACACCGGCTATGCCAACGTCTGGAATCTGCCAGGTGTCCAGAGCTATTTCGGCAACCTGCTCAACCAGTTCGGGCAGACACCGCAGTTCAACCAGTATCAGCTCGGGGCCGCCAATAGCCAGGCTGGAGCGGGCGCTAACCTCAATCCTGGCTTTTCGGCGGCGAGCACCATCGCCGGCCAGGGCATCAACCCGAGTTCGATCAGCGCCTTCATGAGCCCGTACACGCAAAGCGTGGTGGACGCGACCCAGAAGCAGTTCGACACGCAGAATGCCCTCCAGAACGCCCAGAATAGCGCCTACGCGGCCAAGGCGGGAGCGCTGACGGGTACGGGTGCCCAGAACCTTCGCGCCCAAACGCAGCTCGCCCAGCAGACCGCGCAGGCCCCTGTGATCGCCGGGCTCTACAATCAGGGCTACAACAATGCGGCCAACCTTGCGGGGCAATCTGCGGGGCTGCAACTGCAGGGTGCAAACACGCTTGGCGGCCTGACGGGGGCGCTGACGGGAGCCAATACTGCTGGCTTCGGCTTCGGCAATACCCTGTTCCAGACGCCCTACAATCTCGCCTCGCAGGGCGCGAGCACCATTGCCGGCTTTGGTGGACTGGGCGGCCAGACCCAGCAGGGAGCGTTCTCAGGTCAGCAGACCGGCACGCAGAACACCACTGCTTACAACCCTGGCGGCATCTTCGGAGGTTTGCTCGGCGGGGCGATCAAAGGGCTGCCGATGCTGTTCGCGGATGGCGGGCAGGTTCCGTCGCGCAGTTCGATGCCAGTGCATCCGAAGCTCGAGCGGATGCTGGGCAAGCTGGAGCCCGTCCTTCACACCATGAAGCGCGCCCTGCGCAATGGCGGAGAGGTCAAGGGATACGACGATGGCGGCTGGGTGACGACGGTTACACCGGAGCCGACACCATCGTTCACGGACAAGCTCAGCAATGCTTTCGATGCCTTCGGCCAGGGCTACCGCCAATTCAATCCGTCGCCCCAACAGCAAGGGCAACCGCAGCAGCCGCAGGGAAGTAGCGGCGACCTACTGAGCCAAAGAATGCAGGACTTGGCGCAGGGGCTGCGCAACATTCGCGGCTATGACGACGGCGGAACAGTGGACAGCGGCAGCAACCTGCTTGGCTCCGTTCGCGACTACTTCGCCGACCCCAAACGCCAACAGCTCGGGAGCTATCTTGCCAGCATGCACGGCAGCCCGTTCGCGTCTTCAGAGGCAAATGCTTTGGCGCAACGGCAGGCCGATCTTGAGGCGGCACGGATGCTCGGTTCCCTGAATGGGCAGCCGACGCTTGAGGCGCGACGCCTTGCTCAGGAAGGCCAGCTTGCCACAGGTGCACTCAATGGCGTTCCGACCATCGCCGCCAAGCAATATGAACTTTCGGCCGCCAAGAACCCTGCACAGATCAAAGCGCTGGAAGCGCAGAGCGCAGAAGAGCAAATCCGCATCAAGGCAATCGAGCAGGCCAATGCTCTCTACCAGCAGCGCCTCAAGTCCATTGATGATATGGAGTCCCTTGAGCTCACTCCTGGAACGAACCGCGCTTTCTATGAACAGCAACGCGCAAACTTGGCGGCCTCTCATCAAGCGGAGCTGGACCGCTTGAGTTCTGGGGGCGCGTCGCGTCCAACGGCACCGCCCTCAGGTGTGCGCATGTGGAATCCAAACCTTCCCAACGGAGGGCTGTGAGTCATGGCCGACGAGCAGGTCATTCAGGATCCGGCTGGGGGCATCCATCGCTTTCCTGCGGAATGGACGCCAGCGCAAATCCATGAGGAAATGACGCAGCGTTGGAATGATGCTCACCGCGGCGCTCAGCTTGTGCCCGGTCAATCAACGCAACCTCCCGGCACGCGCCCCGGCGGCTTCCAACCACAGACCACGGCGCCGGAGGCCAGCATGGCGCCACTATCTCCGGAGGCCGAGCGCGCCAAGCGCATCATGATGCTGAAGACCATGCAGGGCGACAGAGCCGGCGTCATGGGAGCCACCAATCTCCTGCATTCGGAGCCGACCTACGTTCACCAGCAGGAGCAGTCGAAGAAATTGGGAGACTTGGCTGCCGAGCAGGCGGTGCGGCAGAGCGCTGGCAAGGCAATTCTTCCCGGAGTGGATGCGCTCCGATACATGATAGATCAGGCCTCAAAAGAGGATTGGGCTAACGCTGCGGGCGCCTACAATACAACGAAGATGCCGGCTCGTTCCGAGGTGCCTTTGTCATGGGGTGCTTGGAATGCTCCGGAAATGACGCCCACACAGGCGCGAGCGTCTTTCGGCTATTCTTGGGATAATCCAGCGAATCAAAGAGCATGGAACCTGCAGAACAATCTTGAGCATTTGATCGGCGCCCTTACGGATCAATATGTGTCTGCCGCTGGAAAAGGAATTGCCGGATCGGATGCGCGCATGGAGCTGTTCCGCGATCTGATGGGAGCCGTAAAGCGCGCTTCTACGCAACAGGAGGCCAAGGGGATTCTCGATACTGCCGAAAATTCCATCCGTGATATGTTCAGGCTCCCAGCGCGCGTGCGCAATGATGAGGACTATAAACATCTTCCATCTGGCCGGGAGTTCGAAGGGCCTGACGGCAGGCTGCGGAGAAAGCCGTAATGGCAGGCTGGGAAGACGCACCGATTGTCGAGTCGCCAAGTGGCGCTCCCAAGGCCGCATGGGAGCGCGCGCCTGTGACGGGCGGTGACAATCAGCCCATTCGGCAAGAGGCGGCGCCGCCTTCATCTCCAGATGCCGCAGGCCCGAGAAGAGCAACTTTGGAGTCGGCCTCGTCTGCTGGTCCCGGCGCCGCTCTGCAGGGTATGCACGACCTCGAAGCCGCAGCCCTGCAAGGCGTCAACCCGTATGCGACTTCCAAATATTTCCCCTCCAGCCCAGAGATGAAGCCGCAGCTATTGGGCCACATAGAGGAATACGACTGGGGGCCAGGATACAGGATGGGAGACGCCAAGGATGGCGCTATCCTGCGGGTCAATCCGCAGACGGATTTCATCGCGCGCAATCCTGATACGGGACGGCTCGCCGTCTACAGCCGGACGCCTCAAACGGATGAAAATCGTTTCGTTTCGGCATCGCGGCTCATCGCACCGAATCTTGCGGTGGGTCCAGTCACCAGTTCGATCCGCGCCATTCCCGAGGCAGCGCAGGTTGCTGCGCAGACGTTGCCGCATAGCAGCGCGGCTCCGCCCGCAATCGTGGCGGGTGCGCGCACTCCGGGAATGGCTGGGACCGCCGCTGGCGCTCAGTTGGCCGCACAACGGGCTGCGGATGCCGCGCGAGACATTGAATCCTTTGAGCGTCTAGGAGTGCGCAAGCCGCCGATCGCCTTCAGTGAGGGCCCTGTTGCGGCGACAGGACAGATGGTGTCGCGCATCCCTTATCTCGGCGCTCCAATCCATCGCTCGCTGACCGAAGCAGTAGCCGGAGCTGCCGAAGCAGCACGCAACATTTCAGGAGAGATGGCGCCAGCCGCAAGCGCCGAGCGCGCTGGTCAAACGCTCCAGCAGGGATTGGACCGCTTCCGCACAGCGGGCGTGCGCGAACTCGAGCCGGGAGTGCTGTCGCAACAGGGCATCGAAGCGCGCGCTCCGGTTCAGCCGCGGCCGTTCATGTCTGCTGGAGCCTTGGAGCGGGCACAGCAGGCGGGACCGATTCGTGAAGAGCTAGGAGGAGGGTTCGCCCAGACCAACCGCAGCGTCCAGGTGCCAGCCGCCAGGCCACTGGATCAGACGCTCATGGCGCGGCGCGGCGCCGAGGACTTGAGCGACGCCGAACTTGCAAGGCTTATACGAGCCCCCGCCCAGGATACATCATTTGCCGCTCGATCCGAGGCTCTGTATGAAAAAGCGTGGCGCTCTGTTCCATCGTTTATGCGGATTGACGAAAGCGCCAATCCGACGCGCTTGGCAGCCACCAATACACGGGCGGCTCTCGGCCAAGTAGACAGAGCAATTGCCAACCAGATTGCAGGCCAAGGAACCATCAGCGGCGACCTTGCCGCACGCATTCGCAACCCGAGTGCGCATTTCAGCTTGGACGATCTGCGCGCCGTTCGCACCGAAGTTGGGCGAGCGTTGTCAAACTTCAGCCCTTATCAAGCAACCCTTGACCGAGGCCAGCTGCGTTCTCTTTATGCGGCGCTGTCTCGCGACATAGAAATCGGTCTGCAAGACATTGCCAACCGCGCATACTTGCGCACGCGCGTGAGCAACAACCGTCCGGACTACGTTGCGCCGGAAGTAGCGCTAAGGGCTGACCAGGCGTTGCGGGACTTTCGCACGGCAGATCGCTACTTCCGCCAAGGCATCGACCGCATGGATCGCTTTGCCAAGGTGGCGGGAATGGACAATCCCCAAGCGGCGGCAGGCATGCTCATGCGCTCTGCGCTGGACGGCACAAAAGGCAACATGGGGATGCTGCGCTCAGCCATGGCGGCGTTGCGGCCAGAGGAAAGAAGGCAATTCTCGGCCTTGATGCTGGACGAGATGGGCAAGCCTACACCTAGCGCGCGCGGCATTGTCGAGCAGGTAGGATTCTCGCCAACGTCATTCATGACGCGCTGGAACCGGCTTGATCCCGGCGCCAAAGAATTGCTGTTTGGTGGAGAATTCCGGCAGGCAATGGATGATCTTACTCGCGTCGCCAGCCGACTTTCCAACCAGGAAGCACTTGCCAACACTTCCCGCTCCGGCACGGACATCATCAATTTTCTAATGATGGCTGGCGGGGGCGCCCTGTTCATGAGCAAGCAATTCGGCGCTCTTGCGGCGCTTGCGGGGCCGACTGCTGCCTTTTCGTTCTTGATGTCACGTCCTGCCTATGTCCGCTGGATCGCTCAGTATGCGCGTCTACGCGCCGCGACTTTGCGGGCTCCGGTAAGCGATGCGGCGCCTAGAGCCTTGGTCCTCGTCAACCAGCTCCATCGGATGGCGCTGAAGGACCCGTCGTTGCTTCCAGCCTATCGGGCTGTGGCGGCGGAACACGGGATCGGCGAAAGCCGCGAGGAGAAGAAGTCCGTAGAAGGTCAGCCCAGGCTCCACTAGTGCAGCGATGAAAAGAACGCAGCGTGTTGTGTTCTTCAGCATGATGTCGCTCGCCTAGTCGTCGAAGAAACTCCTAACCTAGCGCCATCTCCCTTGTGAAGCGAGACATCATTCTCGGCCTTCTCGGAGGGCTGGCGGTAGCTATCGGCTGGTTCACGCTATGATGGATCGCTTTCCCGCTTGCCTCGCTGAAACCCTCAAGCTCGAGGGCGGCTACAGCAATATAAAGGAGGACCCTGGTGGCCCGACCATGTGCGGCATCATCCAGGTTGAGTACGATGCCTACCGTGATCGCTGCAAGCTGCCGCGGCAGAGCGTGCGCAAAATCACTCGCGAGGAATACACGGCGATCTACCGGGCCAACTACTGGGTGCCGATGCGGGCCGACGAGTTGCCGCCTGGCATCGATCTGGCGGCCTGGGACATGGCTGTGAACTCGGGATGCGGCCAGGCCATCAAATCGCTGCAGCGGGTGCTTGGTGTCGCGATCGATGGGCATCTCGGCTCGCTGACCATGGATGCCATCCACAGGGCGGAGCCGACCCAGCTGATCCATGCCTACATGAATGAACGGCGCCGATTTCTCCGCCAGTTGGTAACTTTCTGGCGGTTCGGCCGAGGCTGGATGGCTCGGTGTGACGAGATCGAGGCGTCTGCTCTTGCGGCCGTGAGCGGCATGCCTGCTCAGTTCCATGCCGCCAGCGTAGAGCCCAGCTATCTTCTCCCCGCTGATCCCGACGAGCGGAGTGCTGCGCAAGGCAAGGCCCCCGCCGAAACTCCCGCCCCTCCCGTCACCGCCGAAGCAGGATTGACGCTAGGGGGCCTCGGAGGGCTCAGCACGGCCGCTCCGCAAGTCATCGAGAAGGCAGCCGCCTCCGGAAAAGTGACCGCCACAAGCCTTCTGCTGGCCGTTCTGACGGAACCCCTGTTCTGGGTGGGCATGGTGGCTCTGTGGGGAGCGGTGGCGGCCTACCTCTGGCGCCGGCAGCATCACGCATGATGTTCCTTCTCTCCCTCATCTGGTGGAAGCAGAAGCTGACGGGCGTGACGGCCCAGGCGGTTGGGGTTGTTGTCCTCGTTGCCTTGGTGGTCGGCGGCATCGCCTGGCTCCGCCACGATGCCCGCATGGACGAGCGCAATTCCTGGGAACTCCGGATGACCAAGGCCCGCTTGGCTCAGGCTGCCCTCAGAGCCCACAGGGAGAAAACCTCCCTGGCGATCGGCTTCAGGGCCGAGAAGGCCCTCGGCGATGAACTCGACGTGCTCGCCAAGCAGAACGAAGAGCTGGAAAGGAAGCTGGCGGAGCGGCCGGTTCGATCAGTGTGTTACCCGAAGGAAATCATACAGGGGTTGAATCGGTGACGCGCCTGATTTCAACACTCGCGGTCTGCTTCGTTTTTGCCGGCTGCGTCAAAAACTCTCAGCCTCCTGTCTATATCACGTCGGAAGCTCCAGAGCTACCCGAACAGTGCTTTCCACAACAAGTGCCGGCCATCCCCGAGCCGAAGCTCAAACCCAACCAGGATGCCACCGACATCGATGCAGTAAGAGACCGGGAAGCATGGAAGCGTGCCTACCGCGTCGAGAAGTCCTATCGTTCCACCTGCGCCCAGCGTCTCAACGTGCTGTTCCCATCGAAAGAGAAGAGCAAGCCGACATCCTGAGGCCTAGAATGCGACATGGAGCTCGACAGAATAATTTTGATGCGCCAGCGTCATCTCTTGGAGAGGCTGAAGCATCACCATGGCCGCCTGGAAGAGCATCATGGGCGCATTACCACGCTGGAATCGGCACCCAGCAAATCCAGCCTCTTGAACAGAACGACCAAGCTGGCGGAGGTCGGTGGTCAGATATATTCCCTTCTGCGGACCCTGTATCAAGCCTGGCCGCTCCTGGTGGCGCTGGCAATGGGAGCTTGGAAGCTACTATGGCCAGCGGTGCTTTGGCTCTGGCAGGAGTTGCTGCACGGAGTCAGACTGCTCGTCGCCTTGGGCATGCAGCATTGAGAGCGTGGCGCTGGTACGCGGAAAGCAAGACGCGGCGATGGATCATCAATGTCGTGTCTCTTGCGGCATGCGCGTTGATGGCGGTGTTTGTTTAGCGGTCCCCGTTATCGCGTTCGCGGGTATCGCCGCTTGAGGTCGGCGATTGCTGCCGTTTCCGTGCGCCCGTGACCACTCTTGGTGTCGTCGTCCGCATACTGCGCGACCCACTCCAGATGCCAGCCCGGCTCCGGGCGGCGCAGGTCAATCGTGATGATCTGCATCTCGGGCTTCAACTTTTTGAGAAATCGGTCATCGCATCCCGCATCTTCGCAGATGCCGCCACTGTCCGTGATAGTGCCATTGCGCACTCGGCGAGGCGCGCGAGCTGGCGTAGGATTTCCACCGCGTCGCCAGGATCGGCGGTGAACCGCTTTTGCATCGCCTCGGCCGCCGCGTCGAGATCGAATGCCATGTCTTCCGCTCTTGCAGCGAGAGCCGCAATATCGGCCGCGGCCAGAGCTTCATTCTTGCGTGCCATCTGATCGGGCTCCATTTATGCTTCGGGCTCGAAGCCCATGTCTCTGATGTCGCGGCGCAGCTGATCTGCCTGCAGATCGTACACTGCGCGTCGTCTCGCCTGCTCTTGCTCGTGCTCAATCCGCTCTTTCTGGTGCCGCAGCGTGCGATAGGGTTCTGGCTCCGCCATGCGGCGCAAGTGCTCGTCCTTCATGCGCTCAAGCTCGAATATACTCATGCGTCGCATGGCAGTCTTTCCTCGCTCTCAATCCGGGATCACGGGCTCGATGCCGAAGTAAGCGATGCCGGCATTGTACAGACGATGGCTGTTCTCGCTGCTCTGCATCTGCAGCCACGCGAGCAAAGCCGCCTCCATCTCTACCTCTTGCGCTTTGCGGATGCGCTCGCGCTCTGCTCGCGTATTTATGCGGGCCAGGACTTGACTTTCGGGCGTGCGCGACATCGGGCCTCTCGTCTCAGACTTCCATCCGGCCTTCGGCGGTCGCCGGATGCGGCAACGGTCCCTCGTGCTCGCACACTGCGCCCAGATCGCGCATGTCGAAGTAGCCGCCACATGCTCTGCACTGCATGTAGT
>Ga0070741_10001847_pt1 | contig 60646 bp, 50 predicted proteins | sample Coa_R1_4_FD_66440 | JGI IMG/M metagenome (GOLD analysis project Ga0070741, IMG submission 66440) | Surface soil microbial communities from Centralia Pennsylvania, which are recovering from an underground coalmine fire - Coalmine... | ecosystem: Environmental > Terrestrial > Soil > Unclassified ...
CAATAAAACAAGGCAGGCGGAACGCCGGCAGACGCCACCCCACCAATCCGCACCATCGGGTGCGGCGCGCGCCCTGCGGGGCGCGCTGCGCCTACCGGCGTTCCACCGCGGTTCTCGTGGCAGCGAACCAACGCCGCCACTCAGCTCCAGACGCGCTTCCTGGGACGTGACTTCGGCGGCCGTTACTCCGCCGTCACCTGTCCCAGTCCAGCGATCCAATCGCAGGCCGGTCGTAATGCCGGCCGGGCGTTTTCCCAAAGCCGCCCGGGAGCGGAGGTGACGAGCCCCTGCCCGCAGGCACCGCTCTCGCTCCGCCAGCCGGAGTGACCGGCCGGCGTCCTTGCACAGAGCGAGACGGCGCCGCCATTTAGTTGGCGCGGCGGGGGAGTCAAGCTTTATTGCGGGCCATGACGAGCGCGTTGATTCAGCGTTGATTTTTGCTGGAGTCCTGTTCGTCTGGGCGCAGCGCTGAGAACAAGAATTGGTGAGAATTTGCGAATCATGAACGCGCTCGTCCCGTGAGCGCGGCAGAACGCTGTGGAAATTTTCTGAGGTTGCAATGACTGGTTCGTGCCAATTTCCCCAAGGGGAGTATTCCAGCCGCGTTTTTCGCGCAGGGATTCTTACGCGTTTTCATAAGCATACAGCGCACGACCAGACGAGCGCCACTCTTGGATGGAGCAGCCCGCACCATAGCTCGCATTGTAGAATCAAAGACTTACCCTCGATTTTGTCCCCATCGTTAAGGTGCTGGCTTGCACGAATCATTTTCGTGCTCCCTATAACCCCTGTTGTACCGCTCAATTTTGGTGAGAGGTACGACATGCTCCTGAAAAAAAGAGCCGAGACACGCGCTGTTTCTGCGCTTTGGAAGCTGCGAACTGGGGGCGCTCGGTGTGCCAGCTATCGCGGCTGTCGTCGTGTTGGCACTACTTGCTGCGCGATGGCTGGGACTTCTTTAGTAGAGCAAGCGGCCGCTGCGAACCATCATGGTGGAAGGCAAGTACATGCGACAGACAAATTTTAGCTGTCGTTTTGTTAGTCGAGTGCAGCGCATTCGAGGCGGACAATGTCTTCTCTAGCGAACGAACTGGATGAATTGCGCCTTCTGTGGCCGCGACCAGGCGCAAAAGCTTTCGTCGAGGCCAAGCCATTTCACGGAGCCTGGGTCGCATCGCGCGGCGATGAGCGCATCTATCGAATGATCAAGGGGTTTCGCGAGACAGGTGACCTGCTTGTCGCAGAGAGCAAAGCTGAACCGCAGCGCGCCCAGAATCTCATCTACCCGGCGCTCTTTGCCTACCGGCAGGCGCTCGAGCTGCGCCTGAAAAATATTCTCATCGAATTCGGACCAATGGCGGGCGAGAGGCCGGATTTCCGCTCGCATGACTTGCCGACGCTCTGGTCTGCCTGCCGGCGTGTGATCGAGCGGTTCGACAGCAATCTCAGCCCCCAGGACCTTGAGACCTTGGCAGTGGTCCAAATGCAAATCGCGGAGTTTGACTCCGTTGACCCTGGATCAGACGCTTTCCGCTTTGCGCACGACACACGGGGCAAAGTCATTAAGCTGGAACTGCCAGAGATTGATCTAGATAACCTACGCCTGGTTACAGGAAGTGTCTTCGAATTTCTGGAATGCGTCGTCTGTCACCTTAATTACCTGCAAGATCTAGCAACGGGCTAAATACCGTAGGCGAAGGCTGGTGCCCGTGGAGGAAAATCGAACCCTTTGCATCCAAAGACGAGCCTCACGACCCCTGCCGAGTCAGCCCCTTGAACGCCTCCAATAGCTCCATCGGGAACGGAAACACGATGGTCGAGCCGCGCTCGTTGGAGATGTCGAACAAGGTGCCGAGATAACGCAGCTGCATGGCCTGCGGCACGCCGCCGAGGATGCGGGCGGCTTCGACCAATTTTGCCGCGGCCTGCTGCTCGCCTTCGGCGTTGATGATCTTGGCGCGGCGCTCGCGCTCGGCTTCGGCCTGGCGGGCGATGGCGCGCACCATGCTCTCGTCGAGATCGATGCGCTTGAGCTCGACGTTGGAGACCTTGATGCCCCAGCCTTCGGTCTGCTTGTCGAGCACGTCCTGGATGTCGGCGTTGAGCTTGTCGCGCTCGGACAGCATCTGGTCGAGGTCGTGCTTGCCGAGCACCCAGCGCAAGGTGGTCTGGGCGAGCTGGCTGGTCGCGGCGAGAAAATTGCTGACCTGGATGATGGCCTTCTCGGCGTCGACCACGCGGTAATAGATCACGGCGCTGACCTTGACCGAGACGTTGTCGCGCGAGATCACGTCCTGCGGCGGCACCTCGTCGACCACCACGCGCAGGTCGACGCGCACCATCTGCTGGACGATCGGGTAGAGCAGGATCAGGCCGGGGCCTTTGACGCCGGTGAAGCGGCCGAGCGTGAACACCACGCCGCGCTCGTACTCGCGCAGGATTTTGATCGAGGCGTACAAGAACATCACGATCACAACGGCGATGACGACGATGGCAGGCAGAAACAACATGGCGGTGCTCCTTGCGCGCTTTTAGGTCGCAGCGCGACGCGTGATTATCAGATAATGTCAGATGGTCTGTGTTGGCTCATTCCTTGATGATCAGAGAAGCAAAACTTTTTGCTGCCATTGCGATCGACGGCGACATGGCGACGGAAGTTGGTTTGAACTGTCAATCATTGCCCTGATTCAGTTCGAAAGATGCGTTCCGCCTTTCAGGTGGCTTGCACGACAAGAACCAGCCCGTCGCGGCGGATCACTTTCACCGCCGTGCCGGCTTGCAGCGGCGCATCGGCGCGGGCGCGCCAGATTTCGCCGTGCACTCGCACGCGTCCCTCTTGGCCGTCCCAGAACACGGCTTCGCCCGCGGCGCCGATCAGCGCTTCGTGGCCGGTCACGACCGGCTTCTTGCGCGAATGCAGCACCGCACCGAGCACCAGCACGATGAGCGCGGCGCTGGCGATGGCGGCGCCGATCACGACCGCGCCGGACAGCGCGAAGCCGGAGGTGCGCGCCGGAAACATCATCAGTGCGCCGATTACGAACGCGGCGATGCCGCCGACGCCGAGCGCGCCGAACGCGCCGATATGCACTTCGGCGATCATCAGCACGATGCCGACGATCACCAGAGCCACGCCGGCGTAATTGATCGGAATGAACGCGAGTGCGTAGAGCGCCACCAAGAGCGAGATGACACCGACCACGCCCGGCGCTACCGCGCCCGGATTGAAGAACTCGAGAATGATGCCATAGACGCCGATCAGCATCAAGATGAAGGCGACATTGGGATTGGTGACGAACTCCAAAAGTTCGGTGCGCCAATCGGGTGGCATGGCGACGGCGGTGAGCCCGGCGGTCTCGAGCTTGAGCGGCTTGCCGGCGACCGTCACGGTGCGGCCGTCGATCTGGCGCAACAGATCCGGCACGTCGTTGGCGATCGCGTCGATCACGTGCATGGACAGCGCTTCGGCCGCCGGCAGGCTCACGGCAGAGCGCACCGCGTCGGCGGCCCAATCGGCATTGCGGTGATTGATCGCGGCGAGACTGCGGATATAGGCGATGGCGTCGTTGATGATTTTGCGCGTTTCGGTGTCCTCGGAAGCGGCGGTCTTGTTCTTGTCCTTCTGATCGGAGCCGCCGGGGAACAGCGAGCCGCCGCCGATCTGGACCGGGGTGGCGGCGCCGATATTGGTGCCCGGCGCCATGGCGGCGATGGCGCTCGCATAGGCGATGTAGGTGCCGGCGCTGGCGGCGCGCGCGCCGCTCGGCGCCACGAACGTCGCGACCGGCACCGGCGAGGCGAGGATCACGCGAATGATCTGCCGCATCGATGAGTCGAGCCCGCCCGGCGTGTTCATGCGCAGCACGATCAGCTTGGTGTCGGCCGCGTTGGCGGCGGCGATCTCGCGCTCCACGTAATCGGCGACTGCCGGCCCGATGGCGCCGTCGATCTCGAGCACGACGGCGCGGCCGGCCGCATGCGCGGGCGGGGCGAGGACAACGAAAAAAGCCGCCGCAATGGCCGTGATGAAGGCCACCGCGCGATGCCGCACGGAAGAACGCGCCGTCGGCGCTGCGCCGGCAGCGATCACGTCTGCGGCTCGCCCCTGCTTTCCTTGCATATCGGCCATTATAGCGATCGGCCGCGCGTCCGTCCCCCGGTGCGGCGTGGGGTTGTGGGCGCTGTTCACCGGATTTTCGGAACTTCGGTCGCCTGACGTGAGTTAAGAACAGGGGAGGTCCATCCATTGCTGGCGAGGGGTTTTTGACATGGCCACAGCGGAATCCCGTAAGCGCGAACCGTCGCGGGCGCTCACGCGCGGCCCTGCGGAAATCAGCGCCAAGGCCGATCTGTTGTGCATCAACACCATACGCACCCTGGCGATGGACGCGGTGCAGAAGGCGAAGTCCGGCCATCCCGGCACGCCGATGGCGCTGGCGCCGGTGGCCTATACGCTGTGGCAGCGCGCGCTGCGCTACGACTGCGCCGATCCGCGCTGGCCCAATCGCGACCGCTTCGTGCTGTCGAACGGCCACGCGTCCATGCTGCTGTATGCGCTGTTGCATCTGGCGGGCGTCGCCGACCCGGCCGAGCCCGGCCGGCCGGCGGTGAGCCTCGACGACATCAAGAATTTCCGCCAGCTCGGCAGCCGCTGTCCCGGCCATCCGGAGCATGGGCACACGCCGGGCGTCGAGACCACGACCGGCCCGCTCGGCCAGGGCTGCGGCAACAGCGTCGGCATGGCGATCGGCGGCCGCTGGCTGGCGAGTCGCTTCAACCGGCCGGAATTCTGTCTGTTCGATTTCAACGTCTATGCGTTCTGCAGCGACGGCGATCTGATGGAGGGCGTCGCCAGCGAGGCCGCGTCGCTCGCCGGCCATCTGCAGCTGTCGAACCTGTGCTGGATCTACGACAACAATCACATCACCATCGACGGCTCGACCGAGATCACCTTCAGCGAGAACGTCGCGGCGCGGTTTCGCGCCTACCGCTGGCACGTGATCCATGTCGCCGACGCCAACGACTGCGATGCGGTCGACGACGCGTTGGTGCAGTTCGCCAAGCGGAACGACCGGCCGACCTTGATCATCGTCGACAGCCACATCGCCTACGGCGCGCCGCACAAGCAGGATACCAGCGCCGCACACGGCGAGCCGCTCGGCGAAGATGAGGTGCGGCTCGCGAAGAAGAGCTACGGCTGGCCCGAGGACGCGCATTTTTTGGTGCCCGACGGCGTGTATGGGCATTTTGCCGCTGCGATCGGCGAGCGCGGCCGCAATCTGCACAAGCAGTGGACCGAAAAATTCGGCGAATATTGCCGGCAGTTTCCGGAGCTCGGGGCGCGGCTGAAAGCGATGCAAGCCGGCGAGCTGCCGCCGCGCTGGGACGCCGACCTGAAAGACTTCCCGCCCGACGAGAAGGGCATGGCGACGCGCGAATCCTCCGGCAAGGTGCTCAACGCCATCGCGCAGAATTATCCGTGGCTGATCGGCGGCGCCGCCGATCTCGGCGCCTCGACCAAGACGCCGTTGAAATTCGACTCCGCCGGCTATTTCGGGCCGGCCGAGCCCGCCGGCAGTAATCTCAATTTCGGCATCCGCGAGCACGCCATGGGGGCGGTGCTCAACGGGCTGGCGCTCGATGGCTTGCGGCCGTTCGGCTCCACCTTTCTGATTTTCTCCGATTACATGCGGCCGCCGATGCGGCTTGCCGCCATGATGGAGCTGCCTGTCATCTATGTGTACACCCACGACTCGATCGGACTGGGCGAAGACGGCCCGACCCACCAGTCGGTGGAGCAGCTGATCGGGCTGCGCGCCGTGCCGGGCATGACCGTGATCCGGCCGGCCGACGCCAATGAGGTCGTGGAAGCCTGGCGCGTCATTGTCGGACTGAAGACGCCGGTGTGCCTGGCGCTGAGCCGCCAGCCGCTTCCCACCTTGGACCGCAGCCGGTACGCTTCGGCCGCCGGATTGGCGCGCGGCGGCTATGTGTTGGCCGACCCGCCGGACGGCAAACCTGACGTGATCTTGATCGGCACCGGCAGCGAGGTTGCGCCCTGTCTGGCGGCGGCCGACCTCCTGGAAAAGGACGGCATAAAGGTGCGCGTCGTCAGCTTGCCGTCATGGGACCTGTTCGACAGCGAGGATGAAGCGTATCGCGAGAGCGTGCTGCCCCAAGCGATTCGGGCGCGCGTCGCGGTCGAAGCCGGCTCGCCGCGCGGCTGGGAGCGCTACGCCGGCGTGGACGGCGCCATGGTGGGCATGCATCAATTCGGCGCCTCGGCGCCGCTGAAAGACGTCATGACCTTCTTCGGCTTCACCGCGGACAACATCGCGGCGGCCGCCAAGGAGCAGATCGCGAAATGGAAGAACGCATGAACCGGTTGCGGGCGCTTGCGGAACGCGGCACGGCCGTCTGGCTCGATTTCCTGTCGCGCGAGATCATCAACAACGGACATTTGCAGCGGCTGATCGACGACGACGGTCTCGCCGGCATCACCGCCAATCCGTCGATCTTCGAGAAGGCGATGGGCGAGTCGGACGCCTACGATGACGGCATCAGGGCGCTGGTCGGCGACGGCAGCCTGCCGGTCAACAGAATTTACGAGCGGCTGGCGACGGCCGATATCGCGAGCGCGGCCGACATGCTGCGCCCGTTCTACGACCGCACCGAAGGCCGGCACGGCTTCGTCAGCATCGAGGTGTCGCCGTATCTGGCCATGGACACCGCTGCCACCATGGTGGAAGCGCGGCGGCTGTGGACCGAGGTGCAGCGCGACAACGTGTTCATCAAAGTGCCGGCGACGCCGCCCGGCATTCCGGCGATCCGCGATCTGCTCGCCGAAGGCATCAACATCAACATTACGCTGCTGTTTTCGCAGCACGTCTATGAGGACGTCGTCGAGGCGTTTTTCGCCGGCCTCGAGAAGCGCGCCGCCAAGGGCGCGCCGATCAATCGCATGGCCAGCGTCGCCAGCTTCTTTGTCAGCCGCATCGACACCGCCGTCGACAAGCTGCTCGACGATGCCGCGGCGCATGCGACCAACGCCAAAGAACGCGCGGCGCTGCTCGACCTGCGCGGCAAGGTCGCCATCGCCAATGCCAAGCTCGCGTACCGGCGCTGGCAGAAGCGCTTTGCCGGGCCGCGCTGGGAGAGTTTGCAAAAACTCGGCGCGCGGCCGCAGCAGCTGTTGTGGGCCTCGACCGGCACCAAAAATCCGGACTACAGCGACGTGCTCTATATCGACGAGCTGATCGGGCCGGAGACCGTCAACACCATGCCGGAAAAGACCATGGACGCGTTCCGCGACCATGGCACGGTGCGCGATACCATCACCGCCGATGTCGAGGCGGCCGACGCCGTGCTCGCCGCCCTCGACCGCGCCGGCATTTCGCTCGACGCCGTCACCACCAAGCTCGTCATCGACGGTGTCCAGGCGTTCAACGACTCCTTCGACAAGCTCAACGGCGTGCTGGCGGAAAAACGTGTTCGCTTTTTGGGTGCGGCGCATAACAGCCAGGCCGCTGCGCTGCCGGAGGCGCTGAAGAAAGAAGTCGGCAAGGCCGCGGAGGACTGGCGTTCGCACGGCAAAATCCGCCGGCTGTGGGACGAGGACGCGTCGCTGTGGACCGGCCGCGACGAGAACGATTGGCTCGGCTGGCTCGATGTGATCGACGCCGAGCTGCGCGATATGCCGAGCCTCAACGAATTCGCCGAAGAAATACGCGAGCGGCCGTTCAAGGACGCGCTGCTTCTGGGCATGGGCGGCTCGAGCCTCGGCCCCGAGGTGCTGGCGGAGAGCCTGGGCTCGGCAAAGGGATTTCCCAAGCTGCACGTGCTCGATTCGACCGACCCGGCGCAGGTGGCGGCGTTCGAGCGCAAGATCGATCCGGCGCACACGCTGTTCATCGTCTCCAGCAAGTCCGGCACCACGCTCGAGCCGAACGTGCTGATGGATTACTTCTTCGACAAGGCCGCGGCCGCGATCGGCGGCGCCGATGCCGGACGGCATTTTGTCGCCATCACCGATCCGGGCTCGGCGCTGGAAAGGACCGCGAAGGCGAAGAATTTCCATCGCGTCTTTTACGGCGTGCCGAGCATCGGCGGCCGCTATTCGGTGCTGTCCAGGTTCGGCATGGTGCCGTTTGCCGCCATGGGCCGCGACGCGCGGGCGTTTCTGCAATCGGCCTGCGCCATGGCGCGCTCCTGCGGCGACGAGGTGCCGCCGCAGCAAAATCCCGGCGTCGAGCTCGGCCTCATCATCGGCACAGCGGCGCTGCGCGGCCGCGACAAGGTCACGGTGATCGCGTCGCCGTCGATCGCGTCGTTCGGCGCCTGGACCGAGCAGTTGCTCGCCGAATCGACCGGCAAGCACGGCAAGGGCGTGATCCCAATCGGCGACGAAGCGGTCGGTGCGCCGGCCGTCTACGATGCGCACCGGCTCTTCATCTACGTGCGCGATGCCGCCCACCCCGATGCGGCGCAGGACAAGGCGATCGACGCGCTCGAGGGCGCGGGGCAGCCGGTGGTGCGGATCGGCCTGAAGTCTCCCGAGATGATTGCGCAGGAATTCTTCCGCTTCGAGATCGCGACCGCGGTGGCGGGCGCGCTGATCGGCATTAATCCATTCGACCAGCCCGACGTCGAAGCCAGTAAAGTCGCGGCGCGCGAGCTGACGGATGCGTACGAAAAAAGCGGCACGCTCGCCGCCGACACGCCGGTATTCCGGCAAAACGGCATCGCGCTCTATACCGACGCGCGCAACGCCGATGCGCTGCGGCAGGCCGGCGCGGACTCGACCTTGGAAAGCTGGCTCGGCGCGCACTTCGGGCGCATCCACGATGGCGATTATTTCGGCGTGCTGGCTTACGTTGAACGCAACGACGCGCATACCCGCACGCTGCAGGAGCTGCGCACGGCGGTGCGCGACAAAAAACGCGTCGCCACCTGCATGCAATTCGGGCCGCGCTTTCTGCATTCGACCGGGCAGGCCTACAAGGGCGGGCCGAACTCCGGCGTGTTTCTGCAGATCACCGCGGATCCGGTAGCCGACGTGCAAATTCCCGGCCGCAAAGCGAGCTTCGGGGTGATCGAAGCCGCCCAGGCGCGCGGCGATTTCCGCGTGCTGGCCGAGCGCGGCCGCCGCGTGCTGCGCGCCCACCTGGCCGAAGACATCGATTCCGGCCTCGCCGCGCTCACCAAGGCGGCGCGGCGCGCGCTAGGATGAGGTCGCAATGCAGCTTGGCATGGTGGGTCTCGGCCGCATGGGCGGCAATATCGTGCAGCGGCTGATGCGGCACGGCCATTCCTGCGTGGTGTTTGACAAGAACCCCGACACCGTGACGGCGCTTGCCGGAAAGGGTGCGACCGGCAGCAAAAATCTCGGCGATCTCGCCGCCAAGCTGACGCCGCCGCGCGCGGTCTGGCTGATGCTGCCGGCCGGCAAAGTGACCGACGATGCGGTCATGGAGCTCGGCGAGGTGCTCAAGGCCGGCGATATCGTGATCGATGGCGGCAACTCGTTCTACAAGGACGACGTGCGCCGCGCCCGCACGCTCAAGCCGAAGGGTATTCATTATTTGGACGTCGGCACCAGCGGCGGCATCTGGGGCCTCGAGCGCGGCTATTGCCTGATGATCGGCGGCGACAAAACCGCCGTGGACCGCCTCGATCCGATTTTTTCCGCGCTCGCGCCCGGCGTCGGTAACATCGAGCGCACCGCCGGACGCGACGGCCGCGATCCGCGCCCTGAGCAGGGCTACATGCATTGCGGGCCGAGCGGTGCCGGCCATTTCGTCAAGATGATTCACAACGGCATCGAGTATGGGCTGATGCAGGCCTACGCCGAGGGTTTTGCCATCCTCGAGTCCGCCAATGCCGAGGCGCGGCCGGCCGACGAGCGCTACCAACTCGACGTCGCCGACATCGCCGAAGTGTGGCGGCGCGGCAGCGTGATCTCGTCGTGGCTGCTCGATCTGACCTCGCTCGCGCTGGCCAGCGATGCAAAGCTCGACGGCTTTTCCGGCACCGTTGCGGATTCGGGGGAGGGGCGTTGGACCGTGAATACCGCGATCGAGCAGGCGGTGCCGGCCGTGGTGCTGTCGGCTGCGCTCTATGCGCGGTTTCGCTCGCGCGACGACCACGGCTTTGGCGACCGGCTGCTGTCGGCCATGCGCAAGGGATTTGGCGGGCACATCGAATCAAAAGGTGGCTGACATGGATGTTGCAGCCCCCAGCCTCGCCGCCGCTGCCCGGCATAAGCTGCGCGTGCCCGATCCGTGCGCGTTCGTGATCTTCGGTGCCGCCGGCGACCTGACCAAACGGCTGTTGCTGCCCGCGCTCTACAATCTCGCGGTTGGGCGGCTGTTGCCCGACGGCTTTGCCATCGTCGGCGTCGCGCGAGCCGACATGTCCGACGATACGTTCCGCAAACAGATGGCGGACGCGCTGCGGCAGTTTGCGACCGACGGCGTCGATCCGCGCACGCTCGACGATCTGATCGGGCGTTGCCACTACGTGCGCGGCGATTTCGACGATGCCGCGACCTACCAACGGCTCAAAGCCCGCCTGGGCGAGCTCGCCCGCAGCGCCGGCACCGGCGGCAACTGCATGTTCTATCTGGCGACGCCGCCGGATTTATTCGGGCCCGTGGCATGCCACCTCGGCGACGCGGGCCTCGCCGCGGCGCCGAAGGGCGCCTGGCGCCGGCTCGTCGTGGAAAAACCGTTCGGCTTCGATCTGCAATCGGCCTGCGCGCTCAACAAGGAGCTGCTCGGCTGCTTCGGCGAAGATCAGATCTTCCGCATCGATCATTATCTCGGCAAAGAGACCGTGCAGAACATCATGGTGCTGCGCTTTGCCAACGGCATATTCGAGCCGATCTGGAATCGCGATCATATCGACCACGTGCAGATCACCGTCGCCGAGACGGTGTCGGTGGAGAACCGCGGCAAGCTCTACGACCATACCGGCGCGCTGCGCGACATGGTGCCCAACCACCTGTTCCAGCTCCTGGCGCTGACCGCCATGGAGCCGCCGAGCCGCTTCGATGCCGGGGCGGTGCGCAGCGAAAAGCTCAAGGCGCTCGACGCCATCCGGCCGCTGCGCGCCGCCGACGTTGCCGCCGACGTGGTGCGCGGCCAGTACGCCGCCGGCCGGCTGAAGGGCAAGATGCTGCCGGCCTACCGCGAGGCGCCGGGCGTGGCGCGCGACAGCGTCACCGAGACCTACGTCGCCATGCAGCTTGCCGTCGACAATTGGCGCTGGGCCGGCGTGCCGTTTTATCTGCGCACCGGCAAGGCGCTGGCGGTGCGCAAGACCGAGATCGCGGTCAAATTCCGCAGCGCGCCGCTTGCGCTGTTCCGCGACATGCCGGTCGACAGCTTGGCGCAGAATCTCCTGGTGCTGCGCATCCAGCCCGACGAAGGCGCGGCGCTGCATTTCAACGCCAAGATTCCGGGGCCCGAGGTCCGCATCGAGAACGTGCGGATGAACTTCAAGTACGGGGATTACTTCGATGCGGCGCCGAGCACCGGCTATGAGACCCTGATCTACGACTGCATGATCGGCGACCCGATGCTGTTTCAGCGCGCCGTCGACATCGAGGCCGGTTGGCGCGTGGTCGATCCGATCCTCAACGCCTGGCGCAACAGCGGCGGCCGCGACTTGTGCAGCTATGCGGCTGGCAGCGAAGGCCCCACGCATGCGCAAGACCTGCTGGCGGATGGCGGCCGGCAATGGCGGGCGATTGCATGAGCGCCGGCGAGGGTTTTTTGTTTGCCGATCGGGCCGCACCAGCGGCGCCGGCATTCAGTGGAGTATAACACAATGGATATTGCGCATTCCGAATCGGCGGCCAAGGCGGGGCCCGATCTTGCCGTAAAAACGCAAACTGCGCTGCCGATGATCCTGGTGGTCATGGGCGTGTCCGGTTCCGGCAAGACCACGATCGGCACGCAGCTCGCCCTGACGCTGCACTGGGATTTCGAGGACGCCGACTGGTTTCACCCGACCCGCAACATCGACAAGATGCACGCCGGCATCCCGTTGACCGACGAAGACCGCGCGCCGTGGCTCATTGCCATTGCCGACTTCATCGACCGGACGCGCACCGCCGGTCATCACGCGGTGGTGACCTGTTCGGCGCTCAAGCGCCGCTACCGCACCGTCATCATCGGCAACCGTCCCGACGTGCGCCTGATCTATCTCAAGGGCGATACGGAGCTGATCGGCCGCCGTATCGCCACGCGCCACGAGCATTTCATGCCGCCGAGCCTGCTGCAGAGCCAGTTCGACGCGCTGGAGGAGCCGGCGCCCGACGAACATGCGATCGTCGTCTCGGTCGAGCCGCGGCCACGCGAGATCGTCGCTCAGGTTCTCGAAGCACTCAAGATGCAAACTTCGCCAGCGGCCGCGGCGCCGAGCCGATGAGCCGGGCGCATCAGCGTGGCGTGTCGAGGTAAGCACGGTGCCGCAAACCTCCGAAGTGAAGGTCGATCAAGAGGCTTGGTCTCCGCATGCTTGACAGGGGTCCACGTCAGCGAAAGCATACAACGCTTCCCGGTCGGCCGGAAGACCCCTCTCCTGCGGTTCGTCTGCGTCGAAAGGTCAACCGAGCTTTCTCTCGGGTTTTCTTTACAGCGCCGCTGCCCGTTTTGGTGTTGATGTGTGTGTTCGAGAGGGAAGCCGAAGCCGTCCTTGGAATGTTCGGCTACAGCAACAAGTTCGTCTCAAGCTTTCCGTTCATTGAGGCTCTTTATCTCAATGTGACCTCTACCGAAGCTCTCGGAAGGACCGGTATTGGCTACTTTCATATCCTCGACGCCGCGCTGTGGGTATCTATCATAGCGTGGACGATTTGGCTGATTGTAGGAGTTGTTCTCTTAAAGGGATACGATCCTTTCTTTCGGAGACTTTCAGCTCTTTTATTGTTCAGATTTGGCGGCTATCGTCTTTTGGTGAATCTCGTACTCGCCATGCCGCTGCCGATGTTTCTGTTCACCGCGCACGCCAGCATGCAAACTAAAATGGTAACAATACCAGAGATATTTCTTCTCCTTAAGTATGCCCCTGGCGCGTTTATTTTCTTGCTAGCGACGGCTTATTATTACGGCGTCGTGTTTTCCGCCGTATCGATACTGTTTTTTATTTGGAAATTGTTTCGTCAAACCGGCCCGGGATAGTTTCTTGCTGCAGAGCCAGTTCGACGCGCTGGAAGAGCCCGGGCCTCGACGAAAAATCGGTCGTGGTCTCGGTCGAGCCGCGGCCGCGCGAGATCGTCGCTCAGGTTCTCGAAGCGCTCAAGATGCAAATTTCGCCAGCGGACGCGGTGCCGAGCCGATGAGTCGGGCGCCGAGCGCCCCGCGCGATCTGTGTTTTGCGTCCCCTGGCAATCACTTCGGGTATTCACAGCCCTGAGCCTAGGGTGGGCATTGCGACGAACGAAAGCTCGGCAGGGCGAAAGTTTTCTGACGACGAGTTGAGTTTTTTTGGTCGTATCGCACCGCATTTTGCGATCAGTCTAAAGTCCTTTTGTGTGCCATTCGCCTTGAGTATCATTGTCCTGCTCACTGGCAATTATTTGCAAAACGTCGTCGAGACAGGCCCAAATTCCATTCTCTTTCGGCTTTGGCCGGTCAACCATGTCTATGTTGAGCAATTGGCTGGCTCGCCTTACGACAGCACAGAAATCCGGTGGTTCTTCGCGGTAGTTTCATGCTCAAACGCAATATGGGTTATCTTTCTCTGCTGGAAATTTGTTTTTGAATTGTTTCGACGGGATGTAGCTTTTCCTCAACCTAAATCGTCAAACATCGCGTCGTTCATTGTTGGGTTCTTCGTTGCGAGTTGCGTGATATTGATACTGTTCATCCCGATAAGCATGGCAGGGTTCAGTACGCAGGCAGGCGGTCTTCTCATTGTTTCTTTTAAACAGTCGATTACCGTCAATGCGATTAGCGTCGTTATGGTCCAAATGTTCTCTCTCTACGTTGGGGCGGCCTTCTTCCTGGAATTTGGTGGGTTGGGAGTGAGATATCTCTTGTCAAGAAAATTCGGCTTTTCCTAGATAAAACACAGTCATCATCCAAAGCGGAGGAGTGAACCCTTCGGTCAATTCGCGTTACGTGTGATGCTGCTTGACGTCGGGCGCTGAGGAAGCCCTCAAGCTGCAAACTTCGCCAGCGGATGCGGGGCCGAGCCGATGAGCTGCGCGCCGAGCGCCCAAGCGGCAAGCTCAGTTCAGCCGGATTCCGGCCGTTCTCAGTGCGGTGCTCAAACCGGTTCCATAGCTAAAACACGTTGCTCCATGATTTTTTGTTATGTGCCGGAGACGCGAAGACGCAATTCGCGGTTCCAGCTTGCCGATCCAAAAAGAAATGGATAACACTGCCCGCTCCTTGAAAAGTTGACGCAAACCTTCGCGTTCATCTGGGTGGAGTCGGAGATCGCCATCGAAATTGCGTCCGGTAAAACGCTCGCCCAAATCGCAGCGACCCGCCGGCACAGTCGAAGGCGCTGTTCCCCAAGACGCAGACGCGTGGTCGCGCCGAACTTGCGGGCGTGCTGACTCGGCTGCCGTTTGTAGCCCCGCAGACCGAAGCCGCAACGCTGGAGCCGTCGAGCGGAAATCCCTCCGTTACGCGTCGACAAGGATGTCATTGGGCCCGCGCCGGCGGCCGGCGGGCGGAGAAGAGCATGACGAGCTTAGGACATCGCGGTGATCGGCTTCGTAGCTACCTCGCGATTGCGGCCGTCACAGTCGCGTTCGCGATGGCATATGCCGGCTACCCCGGTGCAGCGCAGGCACAAAGCGCGCGGGTCGAGAACGAAATCCGATTATAGGATTGCGTCCGACGGCTCCGTGGTCGCCACGGTCGAGATCAGAACGACGCCGCTGGTCGAAAGCGCGGTGGCGAAGGCCGCACAGGTCCGATGGCCCGCGTCCGCCAACCAGTCGTTCGAGGTTGTTAAAGCCTATACGCAAAAGCCTGACGGCACCGTCGTTGCGGCCGATCCCAAGGACTTCGTCACGCAGAACGGCGCGGTCGGCGCCGCGGTGTCGTTCGGCGATATTATCATCCATCAAATCCCGTTCCGCGACGTCATGGTGGGCGACACCACCGTCCTGATCGGTCGCGTGACCGAGCGCGACCATTACATACCCGGACAGTATTCGGTGTCGATCGTCGTCCCGCCCGGCACCGAACATCGCAGCATCGACGTGACGTTGCATAGTCCAGCCGGTATGGCGATTAGCCACGACGAGCAACAGCTTGCGTACGATGAAAGCAAAACCGGCGGCGAGATCACGCGGCATTGGTCCGGAACGATCGCGCCTGCGCCGACCGACGAGAAGAACATTGTCGATTTGCCTTCAGTTCGGCCCGGGCTGCGCTTCTCCACCTTTCCGAGCTTCGAGGCGATTGCGCGCGCCTATTACGCCGGCGCCCATTCCAAGCTGGCGCCGACCCCGGAGATCGAGCGCCTCGCCGAGCAGATTACGGCCGGAAAATCCGGCACCGCGGCACAAGCACACGCGATCTTCGACTGGGTGTCGCGCAACATTCGCTACGTGGCAGTATTTTTCGGCAACGGCAGCCTGATGCCGAACGACACGCACACCATCGTGTCGCGCGGTTTCGGCGACTGCAAGGATCACGCCGTCCTGTTGGCGACGCTGTTGGCCGCCAAGGGCATCGACAGCGAACAGGTGTTGATCAATGCCGGTGCCGTCTACGAGCGACCGAAGACGCCGACTTTGCAGGCCTTCAATCATGTCATTGTCTATGTGCCGGCGCTCGATCGCTACGTCGATCCGACGGTGCAGTTCGGCAGCTTCGATCACCTGCCGGCGCGCGACCTGAGCAAGCCAGTGGTGCGCGTCTCCGAACGCGGCGCGACGCTGGCGCGGACGCCGGACCTCGACGACAACGTCGTGACGATTGCGACCAAAGTGGCGATGACCCCGGAGGGCAGGCAGCAGGGCAAGACCACGGTTGCGGGCCACGGCGAATTCGCTGACGTGCTGCGCGTGATCGCCGCGCAGGCCGAGGTCAAGGGCAAAGATGCGGTGTTAGCCAACTTGGCGCGAGTCGAGCATTTGGCCGGCGATTTCACGTTTGACGCGCCGCCATGGACCGAGGCCCGCGAGCCGTTCGTGGTCACGACGACCTGGACAATGCAAAACCGGGTGAACCTCGTCCAATCCGGCTGGCGTGCTTTGTCGGGCCTTACTCCTGTGACAGCGGCCCCCAGCCTGCTCATCGGCGGCCTGACGTCGAGCAAGCGCGTCTATCCGGCGCTGTGTCGCGCCGGCAAGGTGGTCCGCACGGTCGACTTCGAATTCCCGCGCGGCGTCGCGCCCGCAGCGCTGCCATCGCCCGTCACGCAAGCCGCGCCAAATTTCCGATTCGAGGAGCATTGGTGGCGCGACGGCAATCATCTGCGCGAGCAAACAGAGATCAGCCTTCGTGTCGCCGGCCGCGTCTGCTCGCCGGTGGAGGTGGAGGCGGTGCGCACTGCCTACCTTGCGCTCGCCGCAAAGATCAACTCGCCGGTGCGGTTTGCGTGGCGGCCGCTCGAGCTTCCCAGCCCTTTCGCTTCCAAATCGCAAAGCGAAGAGCAAATGCGATCGGACGAACCGCCCGAAGAATAGCCGGTCGCCGCCGAGTCGCCCTGTGTGCCGGTGCGCGCCGATTCCCGTCGCTCAGGTTCTCGAAGCACTCAAGATGCAAACTTCGCCAGCGGACGCGGCGCCGAGCCGATGAGCCGGGCGCCGAATGCATGACGCGTGAGCGTCGCGTTCAGCGTCCAGGTGAAAAGCAGCGTCCCGGCGAACACGAGCGGCGCTTTGAGGAGGGCGAGCAGCGGCAGCGCCAGAAGCGCGAACTGCAGCCACACGATGAAGACGTAGTGCAGCAGATAAAGCCCGTACGCATTGGCGCCGAGCGCGCCAAGCATGCGCGAGCGCGACGCGGCAAAGCGCACGCTGACGCCGATCAGAAAGAAACAACCGCAGGCGCAGGCGACGACGAAGGCGAAATCGGCCACGGCCTGTACGCCGAGTGAGGCCTCGCGATTGAAGGTCAGGGCGCTCGCGCCCAGCCACAGCGCCAATGAGGCGAGCGCCGCCGCAAGCCAGAACACCCAGCGCCGGGCCAGCGGCCCGTCCGCCGCGACCAGCCCGCGGTCGATGCCGCCGACGCCGATGCCGACGCCGGCGAAGAAATACACCGCATAATGCAGCGGGCGGCACAGCTGGATGCCGAACGGACCGGCGTTGGACCACGCCCACGGCGTGAATGTCAGCGCCAGCGGCATATAGGCCAGCGCCGACAGCGCGACCAAACAAACAAAATAGCGGCCAACATGCGCGCCGGTGCCGGCCGACCAGCGGCCGAGCGCCGGGATCGCATTCGGCGCGATCCGATTGACCAAGGCGGCAAGCGCCGTGAGCGCCAGAAGCTGCCAGAGAAACCACAGCGGTCCGACCGGCCAGAACGGCAGCGCGAACAGCTTGTCGAGGTAACCCGCCAGGCTCGGATCGAGCGCGGTCACGCTGTAGCTCGGATAGGTCGCGAGCGGCATCACGATCAGAACGCCGAACACGAACGGGACGCCGAGCCGCAGCAAGCGGTCGCGCAAAAAGGCGGCGTTGTTCTTACGTTTGAGGCTCGGCCAGACGAACAGGCCGGACAGGAAGAACATCAGCGACATCAGATAAACGTCCTGCCAGGCGCAGAACAGGTCGAAGCCGAAGAAGCGGTGGCTGTCGAGGACCGGAAAGGCGCGCCAGGTATAGGGCGGGCTCGAGAAGTCGCTCATCGGCGGCGCGAAGCTCACATAGGCGAGCGCCGCGTGAAACGCCAACACGATCAGAATGACGATGCCGCGCAGATTTTCGAGCGCAACGCTTGTTGGCGACACGCGCCGCGGGGGCGGCTCTGAGGTTCCGGGGCCAAATTGTACCGATGAAAACACTGTCGTCTGGGTCATTTTCTTGCCGATCTAAAACGCCACGAACAAAAAGGGCCATTCTACTTAGAGCCCGCAATCGCCTGGAAGGTTCACGGTTCGAGCCGCTGAGATTGCCATTTCGGGCCAAATCGGGCCATTTGACCGGCCGCCGGCGGCTCCGGCCCGGGTGCTTGTGTCTCTAAATCACCGCATTGTCCGGCCATGTTTTGTGCGGCATTGAGGTCACCGCATTGATTCTGTTCGCGACCAGGAGAATGGAGGCCTGATGATTGTGCATATCCGGAAGTTCGCGCTGGCGGGGTTTTTGGCGCTCGTCGCAATGGGCAATTCCGCGGTCGCGGCCGAGCCGTCCGTGGCGGGTCTGTGGCAGAAGGTCGATAGTGAAACCGGCAAGCCGGTCAGTTGGTTCCTGTTTGTCGAGCGCGACGGCCAGTGGGAAGGCGTCATCGCCAAATTTTTCCCGCGCCCCGGCGACAAGTCGGATCAGGTCTGTTCGCATTGCCGGGACGATCGCCACAACCAGCCGGTGCTCGGCCTGCCGTTTATTCGCGGCATGAAGCAGCACGGTTTGAGCTACGAGGACGGTAACATTCTCGACCCGCGGGACGGCAACATCTACGACGCCATGATGAAGGTCAGCCCCGACGGCCAGACGCTGACGGTGCGCGGCTATCTGGGCATCTCGCTGTTCGGCCGCGACGAGACTTGGAACAGGCTGCCGGACAGCGCCATCAAGGAGCTCGATCCGGTCATCGTCGCCAAGTATCTGCCCGGACATGCGCCGCCTCGTAAACATACCGGCGTGCGGCCTGCAGAGAACACAGCGTCGTCCGCCGGCCCCGCTCGTTAGAGCGCGGCCGACGCGCTTCAGTTCGCACCGACGCCGAATTCGCAGCCGGGCGCCGCGTAGCGATAGCGCGGCACGCCGAAAAGATCCGGCTCGATGATCGGATGGCAGCGATCGACCCAGCGGCGTTCGCGCTCCGCCGAGAGCGCCGCGGCGGCGGCATCCGCGGGCGGCGGAACGGTCCTTATGTAGGGATCGCCGGCGGGCCCCCAGCGGGTCACGCAATTGAACGAATTGCGCCCACCGATACAGCCGCCGCTTATGATTCCTTGCGCTGGCGCGGGCGCTATTCCAACAAACAAGGTAAAGACCGAAGCCGCGAACGCGGCGCCGATCGTTCGGCCGCCTCGCGCCGGCGGCTTCGTTTTGGCACGGCGAAAACTGAACACCACACGCTCCCTCGCGTGTTCGCTTCCGCTTTGGAGCGTTCACGCTGTTTTTTAACGACGCCGCGCGCGCACAGTCCGGCTCACGTTTCGGAACATGCGGCCGGCGCCGTTCGCAAGGGAGCAACCGCGATGCCAGTCGCGCTGACCTGATTTGGGACAGGTCGTGTGATCCGACGGCGCCACGCGAACGCCGCTGTGATTTCACCGCCGAATGACGAATGAGATGGGCTTGCGTCGGCGCTCCCATTGGCGGCGTTGAAGTTCGGGAATCTGGTCAGCGGTCTGCGGATAGCCGAGACAGAAATAGCCGATGAACTTCCACCCGGCCGGCACGTCGAGAATGGCGGCGACGGTCTGTGCGTCGAGAATCGAGACCCAGCCCATGCCGATGCCGTGGGCGCGTGCCGCGAGCCAGATCGTGTGCACGGCCGTCACCGCCGAATAGTCGGTCATCTCCGGCATGGTGCGGCGGCCGAGCAGGTGACCCTGCGGCGTCGTGCGGTCGGCGAACACGGCGACATGGCAAGGCGCGTCTTCCAGGCCGGCGAGCTTGAGCCGGGCATAGCGCGCCGCGCGCTGCCGGCTCTGCGCCGCCAGCGCCTGCGCGTTGCAAAGCTCGAAATTGCGCCGGATCGCCGCGCGTCGCGCGTCGTCCTCCACGATGACGAAGCGCCACGGCTCGCTCAAGCCCACCGAGGGCGCGAGACAGGCCAGTGCGATCAGCTCCTCGATTTTGCCGTTCGGCAGCGCGTCGCGCAAAAAACGCCGCACGTCGCGCCGCCAGACCAGAAGCTCGCGCAGGCGGCGGCGGAATGCGGCATCGAATTTCGGCGCCGGCTTTTTTGCAGCAGCGGTCTTTTTGTTCGTCCGGCGCAAGCGAGCGGGCATCCCGGGCTCAAGCGGTGGATGGGAAGCCGGCCAGAGCGGTTTGCAGCCGCCGCCACGCCTTGGCCTCGGCGGGCAGCCCGAAGCGCAGCCGATCTTTTTGCTCCGGAAAGCGGCGCACCAAAATGCCGGCGCGGCCGAGATGATCGAACAGCGCATCGGCGTGCGGGGTGCGCGCCAGGCGGAACAGGCTGGTGCCGCCGATGATGTCGAGCCCGGCAGCCGGCAAGATCGTGTCGAGTTTTTGTGCGGCTTGCGCCAGCCGCTGTCGCGTTCGCTCGATCCATGCCTTATCGGCGAGCGCCGTGGCGCCGATGCCAAGCGCCGGGCCGGACACCGCCCACGGACCCAGCAACGCCGCAATGCGTGCCGCAATCTGCGGCGCTGCCAGCGCGAAGCCGAGGCGGAGGCCGGCCAGTCCAAAAAATTTGCCGAACGAGCGCAGCACGACGATGCCGCCCAGCGCCACATCGGCCGCCAGGCTTGCTCCGACCGGCCCCACGTCCATGAACGCTTCGTCGACCACCAATAACCCGCCGCGCGCGCGTAATGCCTCGGCGCGAGCGAGCAGGTCTTGCTTCGCAAACAGGCGGCCGTCCGGATTGTTGGGGTTGGCGGCAAACACAAGCTGTGCGTTGCCGATTTCGGCAAGGTCGCGCACCTCGACGACGCGATGGCCGGCAAGCGCGGCGGCGCGGGCGAACTCGCCATAGGTCGGCGCGACGATGGCGGCGCGGCCCGTCGGCACCAGCTGCGACACCAGCGGCAGCAGAATCTGCGTGCCCGGCGCGCCCACGACATGCGCAGCGGACGGCGCGCCATAGGCCTGCGCCGCGGCTTTGGCCAGCGCCGCCATGGCGTCGGCGTCCGGCAGGCGGGCGTAGGCCTGCGCGGGCAAGCGCGGCAGCCGGTACGGATAAGGATTGATTCCGGTCGACAGGTCGACGAATGGTCGCGGTGCGGCGGGGAACAGCCGCCGCGCGGCGGCGAGGTCGCCGCCGTGAAGGAGCGGTTCGGTTTCACCGGCGAAGGCGAACATGTCGGTCGCGCTTACACTCTGGCTTGCTGTTTTGGCCATGCTGATCGAACTCGCCGTCGGCTATCCGGAGGGTGTGCTGCAGGCCATCGGCCATCCGGTCACCTGGATGGGTCGGCTGATCGGCGCGCTTGACCGCTCGCTCAATACCAAGACCGCCGCGCAAGCGGGCGGCACAGTCGCAGTTCTCATTCTCCTCATCGTCGTCTGCACCATCGCGATCTGGCTGCAGCGGGCGCTGCTGACCTTGCCGTTCGGGCTGTTGCTTATCGCTGTGCTCGCCAGCACGCTGTTGGCGCAGCGCAGCCTGCATCGCCACGTTGCCGATGTGGCGGACGCACTCGACGAGGATGGCATCGCCGCCGGCCGCCGCGCGGTTGCCCGCATCGTCGGCCGCGATACCGATGCGCTCGACGAATCCGGCGTCGCGCGCGCGGCGATCGAAAGCCTTGCGGAAAATTTTTCCGACGGCGTGGTGGCGCCGGTTCTGTGGCTCGCCATTGCGGGCCTCCCTGGCGCCGCACTCTACAAGGCGATCAACACCGCGGACAGTATGATCGGGCACCGCACGCCGCGCTATGCAGCGTTCGGCTGGGCGGCGGCGCGGCTGGACGATCTGGTCAATCTGCCGGCCTCGCGGTTTTCCGCCCTGCTGCTGGTCGCGGCGGCGGCGTTGAGCAGCAAAGAATCGGCGCGCACGGCCTGGCGCGCTGTGTTGCGCGACGCGCCGCGGCATCGCTCGCCCAATGCCGGCTATCCGGAAGCCGCCATGGCGGGCGCGCTCGGGCTGTCGTTGGCGGGGCCGCGCGTTTATGGCGGCGTGGCTGTCGAGGACGCCCTCATGGGCCACGGCCGGCGCGATGCTGGCGTCGCCGATATTCGCCGCGCGCTGACCCTTTATCGCCGCGCCGACGCCATTCTGCTGGGGCTCCTCGCCGCACTTGCGGCGTTGTTCATCGCGCCAATTTGAGCAGGCGGTCGAGATCGAGGTGCGCGGCAAGGTGCGCCGCCAGTGCGTCGAGCGTTTGCTCGATCGCGCCTTCGTAGCTGAGATTGCCGGGTCGGGCAGAAAAACGCTTTAGCCAAGCCGCGCGCTGCCGATCGTCGGCAAACAGGCCGTGAATATAAGTGCCGATGACGCGGCCATCTTCGGACATGGCGCCATCCGGCGCTCCGTTTTCAAGTCGCGCAAACGGCCGCGCGCGATCGGGCCCTTCGGTCACGCCTATGTGCATTTCGTAGCCGGCAAACGGCGCGCCGTCGATGCTCGTGCCGCGCACGCCTTCGAGCCGTTTGTCCGGCACGAGCGTTGTCACAACGTCGAGCAGGCCGAGGCCCGCGACGGTCGCGGGCGGTCCTTCGATGCCCTCCGGGTCAGCGACGGTTCGGCCCAGCATCTGATAACCGCCACATAGGCCGAGAACGATTCCGCCGCGGCGGCGATGCGCGGCGATGTCGACGTCAAACCCGGCAGCGCGCAACGCCGCGAGGTCCGCGATCGTCGCCTTGGAGCCGGGCAGCACGATGAGATCGGCGTCGCCCGGCAACACGCCGCCCGGCCGCACGCGAATAAGCTCGACGGCAGGCTCGGCTTCGAGGGGATCAAGGTCGTCGAAATTGGCGATGTGCGGCAGGATCGGTACCGCGATGCGGAGTTTCTTATCCTCCCCCGTGGAGCGCAGCGGAACGGGGGAGGGGGACCACCCGAAGGGTGGTGGTGGGGGCGCGGGCGATGCAGAATTTTCTCGGGCGCCCGAACCCCTTCCACCATCTTGCTTCGCAAGATGGTCGCCCTCCCCCGCTTTGCGGGGGAGGAAAGGAGCGTGCTCCAGCGCCAGTGCGTCCTCGGCCGGCAACGCGCGCGCTTGCGGAAAAAACGGAATGAGGCCGAGCGCGGGCCAGCCGGTGAGCGCGGCGATGCGCTCCATGCCGGCGGCAAACAGGGCGGGATCGCCGCGAAATTTGTTGACGATGAAGCCGCAGACCAGCGCCGCATCGTCCGTAGCGAGCACCGCCTTGGTGCCGACGAGACTCGCGATCACGCCGCCGCGGTCGATGTCGCCGATCAGAACCACCGGCACGTCGGCGGCGCGGGCAAAGCCCATGTTGGCGATATCGTTGTCGCGCAAATTGATTTCCGCAGCGCTGCCGGCGCCTTCGACCAGCACCAGATCGGCTTCGCTACGCAGTCGGGCGAAACTGTCGAGCACGTACGGCAAAAAATCGCGCTTCATGTGCTGATAGGCGGCGGCCTTGGCGCTGCCGAACACGCGGCCCTGCACCACGATCTGGGCGCCGATCTCGCTCTGCGGCTTGAGCAGCACTGGGTTCATATGCACGCTCGGCGGCACGCGCGCGGCGCGAGCCTGGAGCGCCTGGGCGCGGCCGATCTCGCCGCCATCCGCCGTCACCGCGGCATTGTTCGACATGTTCTGCGGCTTGAACGGCCGCACCTTGAGGCCGCGCAGCGCGAAGGCGCGGGCGAGGCCGGCGACGATCAACGACTTGCCGACGTCGGAGCCGGTGCCCTGGAACATCAGCGCCGCGGCCGGCATCGCTTCAGTACTCGATGCCGGCTTGCGCCTTCACGCCGGCGGCGAAGTGATGCTTCACCAAGGTCATCTCGGTGACGAGGTCCGCGGCGGCGATCAGCTCCGGCTTGGCATTGCGGCCGGTGACGACGACGTGCAGGTCGGCGCGGCGTCCGGTGAACGCCGCCAGCACGGTGGCGAGATCGAGATATTCGTAGCGCAACGCGATGTTCAGCTCGTCGAGAATGACCAGCGAGAGGCTCGGATCGTCCATCAACTCGCGCGCCTTGGCGAAGGCGCGTTCGGCGGCGGCGACGTCGCGGGCGCGGTCCTGAGTCTCCCAAGTGAAGCCTTCGCCCATGGTGTGCCAGATCAGCTGATCGCTGAAGCGCGCAAGTGCGTCGCGCTCCGCCGAATGCCAGGCGCCCTTGATGAACTGGACCACGCCGACGCGCTTGCCGCGGCCGAGCATGCGTAGCGCCAAGCCGAACGCCGCCGTCGATTTTCCTTTGCCAGGGCCGGTGTGCACGATCAGCAGGCCCTTCTCGATGGTCTTTTCCGCGACCTCGGCATCCTGCACCGCCTTGCGCTTGATCATCTTGGCGCGATGCCGTTCGGCCTCGCTTGCTTCGGGTTTTTTGATCGTGTCGTTCATGACGCTTCCTTCGCCGCATCTTTCAGGACAAGCGGCAGGCCCGCCACCACCAGAACCACGCGGTCGGCGCGCGCTGCCATGCGCTGATTCAGCAGGCCCTGCCAATCGCGAAAGCGTCGGCCGAGCGGATGATCCGGCACGATGCCAAGGCCGACCTCGTTGGCGACCAGCACGACCGGCGCTGCCGCCGCTTGCAGCGCTTTTTCCAGGCGATCGATCTCGGCTTCAACATCGACCTCAGCCAGCATCAGGTTCGACAGCCACAGCGTCAAGCAGTCCACCAGCGCCGGCGCATGGCCGCGCGCGGCGAGGCCGCCGGTGAGATCGCGCGGCGCTTCGATGGTGTGCCACGGCGGGCTGCGGCGCGCGCGATGCGCGGCGATGCGCGCCGCCATCTCGTCGTCGCCCGCTGTTGCGGTCGCCAGATAAAACCACGGCGGCGGCAGTGCGCTGACCACGCTCTCGGCGTAGCGGCTCTTGCCCGAGCGGGCGCCGCCGAGAACGAACGTGAGTTTTGCCTCGCTGCTCATGCCTGCCTTTGCGGTCACATTGACAGCCCGGCGGTGCGAAATCTATCGTCGGTACATCGACGGTGCCTCGCGAGAGGCCGAAAAGGGAATGCGGTGCGGAACCCCGGTTCCTAATCCGCAGCTGCCCCCGCAACTGTAAGCGGCGAGCCCGTAACCCAAAAAGCCACTGGATCCTTCGATCCGGGAAGGCGGTCACGGGCGTTAAACCGCGAGCCAGGAGACCTGCCGTCGATGCGATCGAGCCGGGCGGGGTGCCTCGGCGCAAGACGATCCGCTTTGCGCACCCGGTTGTTTTTTTGCGGAGCCGCACGGGTGGGCGATCCCCGAGCCGATGTCGAACGGAGTGCGGAGCAATCCGCCGCCCCGGTCGTTTATGTCTGCATCACCTGCCGGCAGGCCGGCGAGCCGGAGCGCGAGCCGCGCGCCGGCGTGTTGCTCGCCGACGCGGCCGAGCACGCCGCGGCCGGCACCGAAGTCGAGGTGCGGCGGCTGCGCTGCCTCGCCAATTGCACGCGCGGTCCGACCGCCGCGCTCCGCTGCAACGGCTCGTGGACTTACGTGTTCGGCGATCTCGATCCGACTTGCGCCGATGCGCTCGTTGCCGGCGCCCGCCTGCTCGCCGCCGGCGACGGCATTCTGCCGTGGCGCGGCCGTCCCGAGCACCTCAAAGGCCGGATGATCGCCCGCGTTCCGCCCATGGATTTTTTGGAGACCGACGTATGAACGGCTCGCTCGCCCGCGTTCCCTGCACCATCGTCACCGGCTTTCTAGGCGCCGGCAAGACGACGCTGATCCGTCATGTGCTCGGCAACGTGCAAGGCCGACGCCTTGCCGTCATCGTCAACGAGTTCGGCGACGTCGGTATCGACGGCGAGATTCTCAAAGGCTGCGGCAATGCCGCGTGCCCGGAGGAGAACATCGTCGAACTCGCCAACGGCTGCCTATGCTGCACGGTGGCGGACGAATTCGTGCCGGCGCTTGACGCCATCCTGGCGCGCGAGGGCGTCGAGCACATCGTCATCGAGACCTCCGGCTTGGCGCTGCCGAAACCGCTGGTGCAGGCGTTTCACTGGCCGGCGATCAAAAGCCGCGTCACCGTCGACGGCGTCGTGGTGGTGGTGGACGGCGCGGCGTTGGCCGGCGGTCGGGTCGCCGACGATGTGGCTGCGCTGGCGGAGCAGCGTGCGGCCGACGCGGCGCTGGTTCACGACGATCCGATCGAGGAAGTTTTTCAAGATCAGATCGCCTGCGCGGATCTGGTCGTGCTCAACAAGCGCGATCTCGTCGACGATGCTGGCTTGGCCAAGGCGCAAGCGGCCATCGCCGGCGCACTGCCGCGCCGCGTCAAGACCATCGCGGTCGCCGACGGCAAGGTCGATGCGGCGCTACTGCTCGGCCTCGGCGTCGGCACCGAGGCCGACATCGACAACCGGCGCACGCTGCACGATGCGGAAGCCGAGCACGACCACGACGATTTCGATTCCTTTGTCGTGCCGCTCGGCGAGATTGCCGAGCCGTCGGCGCTGGCCGCGCGCATTGCGGCGCTGGCGGAAAAATTCGATGTGCTCCGCGTCAAAGGTTTTGCGGCGGTCGCCGGCAAGCCGCTGCGATTGTTGGTGCAGGCGGTCGGCGGCAGGGTCAGCCACCAATACGACCGGGCGTGGCGCGATGCCGAAGCGCGGCGGGGCCAGCTCGTGGTGATCGGGCTCAAGGGGCTCGACCGCGCCGCGGTGGCGCGCGCGCTCGCCGGATGATGATTGGGGCAGGCGGATGCATCTGCTGACCACGAGCTCGACCAGCCTCGACGACATCGTCGAAGCGGTCGATCTCGGCCAGCCGCCGGGCGACATCGCCGTGCTGTCGTTTGCCGACAGCGATCTTGCCGGGCTTGCCGCCGCCTGGGACGCCGAGCGCGACGGGCTGCCGAGCGTGCGGCTCGCGCATTTGCGCGAGCTGCGCCATCCCATGTCGGTCGATGTCTGGATCAACCGGGTCGGCGCGCACGCCAAGATCGTCGTGGTGCGCCTCCTCGGCGGGCTCGATTGGTGGAAATACGGCATCGAGCGGCTCTCGGCGCTGGCGCGCGAACACGGCAGCGCGCTCGCGGTGCTGCCCGGCGAGGATCGCGACGATCCGCGGCTCGCCGCGGCTTCGACCTTGTCGCGCGAGGAACTCGACGTTCTGCTGCGCTATTTCCGCGAAGGCGGCCGTGAAAATTTGCGGGCGCTGCTGCGCCGCCTCGCGCATTACGCCGGCTGCGATTTGGCGGCGCCGGCGCCGCGGCCGGTGCCGCGCTGCGCCGGTTACCGGCCGGGCGAGGGCGCGGTGGAGGTGGAGTGGCTTCTCGCGAATGAGCAGAAAAAGCCGGTCGTGCCGATTTTATTCTACCGCGCCATGCTGCTCGCATCTGACACCGCGCCGATCGATGCGCTGTGCGCGGCGCTCGCGGCGCGCGGACTGGCGCCGGCGCCGCTCGTCGTGCCGAGCTTGAAAGACAAAGAAGCGGCGGCATTTTTGCGCCAGGCATTCGCAAAGCTTCGTCCCGCGCTGATCGTCACCACGACGGCTTTCGCCGCCGCCAACAGCGGCGAGCCGACGGTGCTCGACGAAGCCGATGTGCCGGTGCTGCAAATCATCAGCGCCGCGACCAAGCGCGCGGCGTGGCGCGACAGCCCGCGCGGGCTCGGCGCCGCCGATCTGGCGATGCACGTCGTGCTGCCGGAGCTCGACGGCCGCATTCTCTGCGGCGCCATCGCCTTCAAGGAGCCGCTCCCGAAGAACGACGCGCTCGCCTTCACGGCGCTGGCGAGCCGGCCCGAGCCGGATCGCGTCGCCATGGCGGCGGACCGTATCGCCGCTTTGGTGCGGCTGCGCGCGCTCGCGCGCGCAAAGCGCCGCTTGGCCGTTCTCTTGCCCGATTATCCCGGCGCGCCGGGCCGCGCCGGCTATGCGGTCGGTCTCGACGTGCCGGCGAGCGTCTTAGTGCTGCTCGATGATCTGAAAGGCGCGGGCTACGCGATTGAAAACGTGCCGGCCGACCCACGCGATTTGCTCGATGCGCTTGCCGCCGGCAGCGACGAGGCCACGCTTTCGCTGGTGCAGTATCGCGATCTGCTGGCGCGCGTGCCGAGCGCCGCGGCGGCGCGCGTGCATGAGGCGTGGGGCGAACCGGCCGACGATCCGGATGCGCGCGACGGTGCCTTTCGTTTTCGTGCGCGCCGCTTCGGCAACATCTGGGCGGCACTGCCGCCGGATCGCGGCCGCGCCGCCGCGCGCCGCGCCGATTATCACGATCCGGCGCTGCCGCCGCGCCACGCGCTGGTCGCGTTCGGGCTGTGGTTGCAGCACGTCGCGCAGGTCGACGCGCTGATCCACATGGGCGCGCATGGCACGCTGGAATGGCTGCCCGGCAAGACGGTGGCGCTGTCGGCCGAATGTTTTCCCGAGATCGTCACCGGGTCGCTGCCGGTCGTTTATCCATTCATCGTCAGCAACTCGGGCGAAGCCGCGCAGGCCAAGCGCCGCATCGCCGGCGTCACCATCGGCCATCTGCCGCCGCCGCTGGTCGCCGGCGGCCCGCTGTCGGGCGACGCGCGCGAGCTGGAACGGCTGATCGACGAATACGCCCAGGCCGACGGTCTCGACCGCCGCCGCCGCGAAAGGCTCGCCGAACTCATTGTCGAGACTGCGCAACGCAGCGGTCTGGCGCGCGAGGCGGGACTCGCGGGCATTGGCGATCCCGATGATGCCTTGCGCCGTATCGATGCGTGGCTGTGCGATCTAAAAGACCTCGCGGTCAAGAACGGCCTGCATGTTTACGGCCGCGAACCCGTGGGCATCGACGACCCGCTGTGGCAGGGGAGCGCCGCTGCCGAACGCGACGCGCTCCTCGCCGTGCTCGATGGCCGCCGTGTTGCGCCGGGGCCGGCCGGTGCGCCGGCGCGCGGGCGGCGCGACGTGCTGCCGACCGGGCGCAATCTGTTCACGGCCGATCCGCGCACGATGCCGACGCCGACCGCGATGGATTTCGGCCGGCTCGCCGCCGAGGAAGTCGTGCGCACGCAGCTACAGGCGCATGGCGAACCACCGCGCTCGGTGATCGTCGATCTGTGGGGCAGCGCCACCTTGCGCACCGGCGGCGAGACCATTGCGCAGGGCTTTGCGCTCCTTGGCTGCCGACCGATCTGGGAGCCGTCGACCGGCCGAATCACCGGCGTCGAAGTGTTGCCGACCGCCGCCATCGGCCGACCGCGCGTCGACGTGACGTGGCGCATCTCCGGCCTGTTCCGCGATCTGTTCGCGGCGCAGATCGCGTTGATCGACGCCGCGGTGCAGGCCGTCGCCGCGCGCGACGAGGACAACGATGAGAATCCGCTCGCGGCCGCGCGCCGTGCCGCCGGCGCGCCGCGGCTCAAGCGCATCTTCGGCAATGCGCCTGGCAGCTACGGCGCCGGCGTCGAGGACGTGCTGGACCGCGCTGGCGATCGCGACGCGATCGGCGCCGCGTATCTGAACGCCGTGTCACACGCTTACGGCGGCGCGGCGGGCGATGGCGAGGCGGCGCCCGGCGCGTTCGCGCAGCGCGTCGCCGGCGCTGACTTTTTGCTGCATGCCGGCGACGATCCGGGCCGCGACCTGCTCGAAGGCGCCGAGGATGCCGCTTTCATCGGCGGCTTCGCCGCCGCCGCAAAACTGCTCGGCCGCCCGGTCGATCTGGTCATGCTCGACGTTACCGATCCGCAGCGGCCGCGCGCGCGGCCGCTTGCCGCGGCGCTGGCGCGCATCGTGCGCGGCCGCGCCGTCAATCCGCGCTTCATCGCCGGCCAGATGCGCCACGGTCCTCGCGGCGCCGCCGAGCTGGCCGAAACCGTCGACCGCCTGGCCGCGTTCGCCGCCACGACCGAGGCGGTGTCGGACGCGTTGTTCGATCTCTTGTACGACGCCTACGTGGCCGATCCGGCGGTGCGCGAGTTTCTGCTGCGCGAGAATCGCGATGCCGCGCGCGCCATTGCGGAGCGGCTCGGCACCATGCGCCGCCGCGGTTTTTGGCACCCGCGCCGCAACGACATCGACGCCGGTCTCGCGGCGCTGGGTGGGGGGGCCGCGCCATGAACGCGCCGCTGCGCCGCGGTGTTTGCCCCGGCCTGTCGGCGCCGCTGCCGACCGGCGACGGACTTTTGGTGCGCATGCGGCCGATCGGCGGCGTACCGCCCGCAGCATTCGACAAGCTGTGCGCGCTCGCGGTCACGCATGGCAACGGCATCGTCGAAGTCACCGCGCGCGGCAGCATTCAGGTGCGTGGCTTGAGCGCCTTGTCGGCGCCGCGCTTTGCCGCCGAAGTCGCCGCGCTCGGGATAGCGGCGGAAGACGGCATTCCGATTCTGATCAATCCGCTGGCGGGTCTTGTGGAGGAGATTGTCGACCTCGCACCTGACGCAGCCGAGTTGCGCCGCGCCCTGGCGCATCGCGCGCTGGCCGCGAGACTGAGCCCGAAAATTTCTGTCGTGCTCGATGGCAGCGTCACGATTGGTCTTGATGCGCTGACCGCGGACGTGCGCCTGCGCGCGGTGCGCTGGCAAGGCGGCGTGGTGCTTCAGGTGAGTGTCGGCGGCGACGCGGCGAGCGCGGCGCGGCTTGGCTTTGTCGCGGTTGCCGACGGTGTGGAAGCGGCCTTGCGTCTCCTCGAAATGCTGGCGAACCGCGGACGCCGCGCGCGTGCGCGCGACATGCTCGCGGCGGAGGGCGTTGGCTCGTTCCATTCGGCCGTCGCGGATCTTCCGCTTCGCAACGTCACCCCGCAGATCGAACCTCCCACCGCCGAATTGTTTGGTGCCCACGATTTGCGCGATGGCTCTTCGGCTTACGGCATTGGGCTGGCGTTCGGGCACACAGACGCTTCGTCGCTCCGCGCTCTAATCGAAGCCGCCGAGCGGGCAGGGGCGGGCGCACTCGTTCCCGCTCCTGGCCGCGTCCTCATTGCTATCGGCTTGTCGTCCTCATACGCCGCGTCGGAGTTCGCCGCGGAAGCCGGGCGGCTCGGCTTTATCGTGCGCGCCAACGATCCGCGCCGGCGCGTCATCGCCTGTGCCGGCGCGCCATTCTGCACATCGGGACATATTACGACTCGCGCCATCGCGCCGCTCGTCGCCGAAGCTGTCACGTTGCTTCGCGGCGCAATCCATTTGTCCGGCTGCGCCAAAGGCTGCGCCCATCCTAAAAAAGCGGCGCTTACGATTGTCGGCTCGCCTGCAGGCTGCGGATTGATCGGCGATGGCGCGACGCGTGATGCGCCGTTTGCCGTGATCGCGACCGAAGAGCTGCCGGCTGCGATCATGAAATATGCGCGCGCGCAAAAACGCGAGGCTCGCCATGTCTGAGCCGGCAACGTATCTGCGCGATGGTGCGGCAATCTACCAGCGCTCGTTCGCCATCATCCGCGCCGAAGCCGATCTGTCGCGGTTTTCTGCCGATGAGGCCGATATCGCGGTGCGGATGATCCATGCGTGCGGCCAAATCGAGCTGGCGCATCACATCGCGTTCGGCGGCGATCTGGTCGCGGCGGCGCGTGGCGCGCTCGCAGCCGGTGCGCCGATCTTCTGCGATTCCGAAATGGTGGCGCACGGCGTCACCCGTTCGCGGCTGCCGGCGCGCAACGCGGTGGTCTGCACGCTCAACGATTCGCGCGCAGCGGGGCTGGCGCTGCAAAACGGCACCACGCGCTCCGCGGCGGCGCTCGATCTTTGGCTCGACGGGCTTAAGGGCGCCGTGGTGGCGATTGGCAATGCACCGACGGCGTTGTTCCGCTTGCTGGAGCTGATCGATGGCGGCGGGCCGAAACCGGCGGCGATCGTCGGCATTCCGGTCGGCTTTGTCGGCGCCGCGGAATCCAAAGCCGTGCTGGTCGAAAATCCGCGCGGCGTGCCGTTCGTCACCGTGCGCGGCCGCATCGGCGGCAGCGCGATCACCGCGGCCGCCGTCAATGCGCTGGCGAGGGCCGGAATATGAACCGCCTCGGCAGGCTGATCGGTGTCGGCGTCGGCCCGGGCGATCCGGAGCTTGTGACCTTGAAGGCCGCGCGCGCCCTGAGCGACGCCGAGGTGGTGGCGTTCTTTGCCAAGCGCGGCGAAACGGGCCACGCGCGCCGTATCGCTGCGCCGCATCTGCGCAGCGGCGTCGCCGAGCTGCCGCTCGTCTTTCCGGTCACCACCGAAATCCCGAAATGCAGCGCCGGCTATCGCGACGTGTTGTGCGCATTTTACGACGAGGCTGCGAGCAAAATCGCGCGCGAACTCGAAACCGGCCGCGACGTGGTTGTGCTGTGCGAGGGCGATCCGCTGTTCTACGGCTCCTACATGCACCTCCACGCGCGGCTGGCGCCGCGTTTTGCCGCCGAGATCGTCGCCGGCGTCACCGGCATGTCGGGCTGCTGGTCGGCGGCGGGCGCGCCGATGGCCCAGGGCGACGACGTGTTCACCGTGTTGCCGGCGACGCTGCCGGAGGCGGAGCTGGCGCGCCGGCTGGCCGATGCCGACGCCGCGGTGGTGATGAAGATCGGCCGCCATCTGCCGAAACTGCGGCGCGCCCTGCAATGCAGCGGCCGGCTCGAGCGCGCGCTCTATGTCGAGCGTGGCACCATGGCGGATGCCAAGATGCTGCCGCTGGCGGCAAAGCGCGACGACGAGGCGCCGTATTTCGCCATCGTGCTGGTGCCCGGCTGGGACCGGCGGCCAGGAGCTGATCGATGAGCGGACATCTCGCCGTCGTCGGCCTGGGCCCGGGCGATGCCCGTTATCTGACGGCGGAAGCCGAGGCCGCGCTGGCCGATGCACAGGCGCTGTACGGCTATGGTCCGTATCTGGATCGTGTGCCGCCGCGCGCCGGCCAGAGCCGGCATGGCAGCGACAATCGCGAGGAGCGCGCCCGGGCGGCAGCGGCGCTCGATCATGCGGCGCGCGGTGTGCGCGTCGCCGTCGTGTCGGGCGGCGATCCGGGCGTGTTCGCCATGGCGGCGGCGGTGTGCGAAGAGATCGAAGCCGGGCCGGAGTCCTGGCGGCGCCTCGACGTCGCCGTGGTGCCGGGCATCACCGCGATGCTCGCGGTCGCGGCGCGGATCGGCGCGCCGCTCGGCCACGATTTTTGCGCGCTGTCGCTGTCGGATAATCTGAAACCCTGGGAGCTGATCGAACGCCGGCTCGATGCGGCGGCTGGCGCCGGCTTTGTGATCGCGCTCTACAATCCGGTGTCTCGGGCACGGCCGTGGCAATTCGGCGCTGCCATCGAGCGCCTGCGCCGGCATCTGCCCGACGCGACGCCGGTCGTGTTCGGCCGCGCCGTCGGCCGGCCGGACGAGACGGTGAGCGTCACGACGCTCGATACGGCGCGCGCCGCGCCGGCCGACATGGCGACGCTTGTCATCGTCGGCTCGCGCGAGACGCGGATCATTGCGCGGCCGGGACGTTCGCCGCTGGTCTATACGCCGCGAGCGGCCGCTGCCGCGGAGGTGAGCGCATGATCGAGCGCGATGAGCGCTTCATCGACGCTGCGCACCGCGGGCGCATCGGGTACTGGCGGCCGGCGCAGCATGATGATGGCGACGCCGAGCGCGCGCGCTGCGACGATCTTGCCATAGGTCGCGGTGCCGCCGCTGTTCTTGGCGATGACGATGTCGATGCGGTGCGCGGCCATCAGCCCGCGCTCGTCGGCCGCGGCGAACGGGCCGCGCGCGGTCACATAGTGCGCGTGCGGCAAACTAAGCGGCGGCTCGACCGGGTCGACGCTGCGGATCAGGTAAAAGTGCTGGGGCGCGCTCTGCAGCGGCGCCAGTTCGTTGCGGCCGAGCGTGACGAAAACGCGGCGCACTGTTTTACCCAACGCCTCGACCGCAGCCGCGACATCTGTTACTTCGGTCCAACGGTCGCCGGCGACTGGCGCCCACGCCGGCCGTTGCAACGCTATCAAACAAATATTGGCCGCCCGTGCCGCCGCGGCCGCATTGGCCGAGATCACGCTTGCATAGGGATGCGTTGCATCGATCAAGATATCGACGCGCTCGCGCTTCAGATAATCAGTCAAGCCATCGGCACCGCCAAAACCGCCGACCCGCACCGGCACCGCCTGGCGCGCCGGCGCGGCGGTGCGGCCTGCGAGCGACAGCGTCACGTCGAGATCGCGGCGCGGCGCCAGGCGTTCGGCCAGCGCGCGCGCTTCCGCGGTGCCGCCAAGGATGAGAATTTTGGCCATGCCGCGTCCTGATGCGATCGACGAGCGCGACACTGCCGCATCGCCGCGCTGGCTGTCCATCGTCGGCATCGGCGAGGACGGCGTCGACGGCCTGAGCGCGGCGGCGCGCCGCCTGATCGAGGACGCCGAGATCGTGTTCGGCGGCCGGCGGCATCTTGCATTGGCGGCGCCGCTCATTCGCGGCGCGGCGCGGCCATGGCGGAGCCCGTTCGACGGTGCCGCCGACGAAGTGGGGCGCCATCGCGGCCGGCCGGTTTGCGTGCTCGCCTCCGGCGATCCATTCCAGTACGGCGTCGGCGCGGTCCTGGCCCGCCACGTCGAACCGCGCGAGATGATCGTGGTGCCGGCGCCGTCGGCGTTCAGCCTGACGGCGGCTCGGCTCGGCTGGGCGTTGCCGCGTACCGTGCTCATTTCGGTGCACGGCCGGGCGCTCGATCTCGTCCGCCCACACCTGCAGCCGGGCGCGCGCATTCTGGCGCTCACGTCGGACGCCGATGGGCCGGCGGCCATCGCCAAGCTGCTCGCCGAAAACGGCTTCGGCGCGTCGCGGCTCACCGTGCTGGAAGCGCTCGGTGGTCCGCGCGAGCGCATCCGCAGCGCCACGGCGGCGGGGTTCGATATCGAGGCGCCGGACGCGCTCAACACCGTCGCTATCGAGGTTGCAGCCGCGTCCGGCGCGCGCGTGCTGACGCGGGCGTCGGGACTTGCCGACGATTTGTTCGAGCATGACGGCCAGATCAGCAAGCGCGAAATCCGTGCCGTGACTTTGTCGTCGCTGGCGCCGCGGCGCGGCGAACTGCTGTGGGACGTCGGCGCCGGCTCGGGCGCGGTTGCCATCGAATGGCTGCTCGCCGATCCGATGTTCATGAACGCCGTCGCCGTCGAGTGCCGCGCCGACCGTGCCGCGCGCATTGCCCGCAACGCCGCCGCGTTCGGCGTGCCGGACCTGAAAGTCGTCGAAGGCACCGCGCCTGCGGCCTTGAACGAGCTGCCGACGCCCGATGCGGTGTTCATCGGTGGCGGTGCGAGCGAGCCAGGCGTGATCGACGCGGCGACGCGCGCCCTGCGGGCGGGCGGTCGGCTCGTCATCAATGCTGTCACATTGGAAAGCGAGGCGCTGCTGCTGGCGCGCCATGCGGCGCTTGGCGGTGAACTGATCCGTATTGCGATGTCGCGCGGCGAACCGCTCGGTGGCAAGACGGCATGGCGCCCGGCACTGCCGGTGACGCAATGGCTATGGCAAAAACCATGATCGTCGCCGGCATCGGCTGCAAGCGCGGCGCGGCCGCGCACGACGTCGAGGCGGCGCTGCGCGCCGCGCTCGCCCATGCGGGCATTACCGCCGGCGCGCTCGATGCGATCGCCACCATTGTCGGCAAAAATAGCGAGCCCGGTATAGTGACGATCGCGAAAAAATTCGGGGTGCGCGTGGTATCGCTGCCGCCGAGCAAGCTGAAAGTCGCGAGCGATCGCGCGGCGACGCGCTCGCCGCGCGTCCTGGCCCTGAAAGGGGTGCCCTCGGTTGCCGAGACCGCCGCGCTGGCCGCCGCCGGGCCAGCCGCGCGCCTCGTCGCAACACGGCGCAGCGTGGGCGGCGCGACCTGCGCGCTCGCCGCATCGGGAGACGCGCCATGACCGTGCATTTCATCGGTGCCGGGCCGGGCGCCGCCGACCTGATCACGGTGCGCGGCCGCGAGCTGATCGGCCGCTGCCCGGTCTGCCTCTATGCCGGCTCGATCGTGCCGCGAGACCTGCTCACGCTCTGTCCGCCCGGCGCCCGCGTCGTCGACACCGCGCCGCTGTCGCTCGACGAGATCGAAGCCGCGTTCGTTGCCGCGCACGCCGACGGCCTCGATGTGGCGCGGCTGCATTCGGGCGATCTGTCGATCTATAGCGCGGTCGCCGAGCAGCTGCGCCGGCTCAAGCGCCACGGCATTCCCTATACGCTGACGCCGGGCGTGCCGGCCTTCGCCGCCGCGGCCGCCGAACTGGCGTGCGAGCTGACCGTGCCGGAAGTCGCCCAGAGCGTCGTGCTCACCCGCATGCCCGGCCGCGCCTCGCGCATGCCCGAGGCAGAAAAACTCGCGACCTTCGCGGCGAGCGGCGCCACGCTCGTGTTTCATCTTGCGATCCACGCCATCGAGCGCATCGTTCAGGATTTGACGCCGCATTACGGCGCCGCATGTCCGGTGGCGGTGGTGGTCGAGGTCTCGACGCCGGCGCAACGCATCATTCGCGGCACGCTCGGCGATATCGCCGGCAAGGTCGCGGACGAGGGGATCGAGCGCACCGCGCTCATTCTGGTCGGCTCGGTCCTGGAGGCGGTGAATTTTCGCGACAGCGCGCTGTACGATCCCGATTATCGCCGTCGTTTCCGCGGAGGCGCGACGTGAGCGGCCGGCAGCTAATCCTTGAACGGCGCACGGCCGACCAGATTTTGCTCGCGGTCGAACAGCACCACTTCGATGGCGATCGGCCGGCCTTCGACGATCTCCATGGCGGCGTGCTGCGCGGCCCGGGCGACGGCATCGCCGAGCGCCACGTGTTCGGCTTGCGCCAATGCAAAAGCTTGTGCCGCCGTATTGGCGCCGATGATGGCTGTGCGCAGTTGCGCCGAGCCGCCCTGCGCGCGCGCCAACTCCGCCAGCTGTGGCAGATCGACGGCGCCGCGCTTGGAGTGCAGGTCGGTAAAACCCTGCGCCAGCTTGGTCATCTTGGCGACGCCGCCCGCGATGGTGAGGCGCGGCAGCGGATGGCGCCGCAAATATTTGAGCATGCCGCCGACGAAGTCGCCCATGTCGATCAGCGCGATGTCGGCAAAGCCGTAGAGCTTGCGCACCGCGGCCTCGGACGCGGCGCCCGTTGCGGCGGCGACGTGCGTCAGGCCGGCGGCGCGCGCGACGTCGATGCCTTGATGAATCGAGGCGATCCACGCGGCGCACGAATACGGCACCACGATGCCGGTGGTGCCGAGGATCGACAGGCCGCCGACAATGCCGAGCCGGCCGTTGAGCGTCTTCGCCGCCAGCTGTTCGCCGCCCGGAATGGCGATCTCGACGTTGGCGTCGGCGGCGCAGCCGGTCGCGGCGGCGACTTCGGCGATGCCGTCAGCGATCATACGGCGCGGTACCGGATTGATGGCCGGCTCGCCCGGCGGGATCGGCAGACCCGGACGCGTCACCGTGCCGACGCCTTCGCCGGCATGGAAGCGCACGCCGCTACCCGGCGCGCCGGCCCGCACCGTCGCCAGGATCAGCGCGCCGTGGGTGACGTCCGGATCGTCGCCGGCGTCCTTGATGATTCCGGCGGTGGCGGAGGTATCGTCCTTGCGGCTCAGCGCCAAAGCAAAACTCGGCCGCTCGCCGCGCGGCAGCGTTACCTCGACCGGGTCGGGAAACGCGCCGGTCTTGAGCGCGGCGAATGCCGCCTTCGCCGCCGCGGCGGCGCAAGTACCGGTGGTCCATCCCCGGCGCAGTGGGCGTGGTTGGCGCGCCATGCCGTGTTGTTTAATGCGCCGCGCCGCAAAGGTCAGCACGTGTGTGCGGCGCGACGGAGCGCGCCATGACGGCGTGGGATGCGCTTGCGGCGCGACGGAGCGGCGTGCCGGTGTTTGCGCCCGGCGACGTCTGGCTCGCCGGCGCCGGCCCCGGCGATCCCGGCCTCCTCACGCTCGACGCGCTCGCCGGCCTGTCGCAGGCCGACGTCATCGTGCACGACGCGCTGGTCGATGCCCGCATTCTGGCGCTCAAGGGCGCGCAGGCGCGGCTCGAATTTGCCGGCAAGCGCGGCGGCAAGCCGTCGGCGACGCAAGCCGACATCAGCGAGCGCCTTGTCGCTTTGGCGCGTGCCGGTGAGCGCGTGCTGCGGCTAAAGGGCGGCGATCCGTTCGTATTCGGCCGTGGCGGCGAAGAGGCTGCGGCGCTGGCGGCGGCGGGGATTCCGTTCCGCATCATTCCGGGCGTCACCGCCGGCCTTGCGGCGCTCGCCGCCGCCGACATTCCGGCCACCATGCGCGGCATCAATCGGGCGGTGATCTTTGCCGCCGGTCACGGCGCGGAAGAGGATTTCGACTGGGCGCCGCTCGTTCGCACCGGCCAGCCGATCGTGCTCTATATGGTGATGCACAATCTGGAGCGGATCGCTGCCGCGTTGCAGGCGGCCGGGCTCGGCGGCGACACGCCGTCGGCGGTGATTGCGTCGGCGGCCACGCCCGATCAGCGCATCGTTGTTTCGACGTTGGAAAAACTCGCCGCCAGCGTGCGCGAGCAAAACATCGAGCCACCCGCCATCGTGGTCATCGGCGAGATCGTGCGGATGCGCGAGAAACTACGCGCCGGCTTTTCACCGGCGGACCAGAGCTCGGCATGAGCGCGCGCGGGCTCATCATCGCAGCGCCGCAGTCCGGCGCCGGCAAGACCACCGTCACGCTGGCACTGCTCGCTGCGCTCCGGCAGTGTGGACTTGCCGTGCGCGCCGCCAAGGCCGGACCGGACTACATCGATCCGGCCTTCCACGCCGCCGCAACGGGCGCACCGAGCCTCAACCTCGATTCGTGGGCCATGCCGGCGGACCTGCTCGACGCGCTGGCGGCGCAAGCCGCGCACGACGCCGGCGTCTTGGTCATCGAAGGCGTCATGGGCCTGTTCGACGGCGCGCCGGGCGTGGCCGGCCGGCGCGGCGCCACCGCCGATCTCGCTGCGCATTTTGGTCTGCCCGTGGTGCTCGTGGTCGATGTGGCGCGCCAGGCGCAGTCGGCCGCGGCTTTGGTGCGCGGCTTCGCGGCGCATGATTCCGCCGTGCACATTGCCGGCGTGATCCTCAATCGCGTCGCCAGCGAACGGCATCGCGCGCTGGTCGGCGGCGCAATCGCGGCCATCGGCGTGCCGGTGCTCGGCGCGGTGCCGCGCGACGCCAGTCTGGCGCTTCCGGAGCGGCATCTCGGCCTGGTTCAGGCCGGCGAGCATGGCGATCTGAAAAACCTGTTCGAGCGGCTCGCCGGGATGGCCGAGCGGCATTTCGACATCGCCGGCATTTTGGCCGGCGCCGCGCCGCTGCGGATCGATCGCGCTACACCGGCGCATCCGGCGCTGCCGCCGCCGGGCCAGCGCATTGCGCTCGCCTCAGATCGCGCGTTCAGCTTCGTCTACCCGCACGTCATCACGGCGTGGCGCCGCGGCGGCGCCGAGATTCTGCCATTCTCGCCGCTTGCCGACGAGCCGCCGCCCGAGCGCGCCGATTGTTGCTGGCTGCCGGGCGGCTATCCGGAACTCCATGCTGCAACGCTCGCTGGCGCGCGTAAATTCTCCAGCGGCCTGCGACGCTTTGCGCAATCCCGCCCGGTGCACGGCGAGTGCGGCGGCTACATGGTGTTGGGCCAAACCCTGCAGGACGCGCAGGGGCGCGCTCACGCCATGACCGGCCTGCTCGGCCATTCCACGAGCTTTGCCACACGCAAGCTGCATCTCGGCTATCGCAGCGCGCGGCTTTTGTCGGACTGCTCGCTCGGCCGCGCCGGCACGACGGTGCGCGGCCACGAATTTCACTACGCCACGCTCAGCGGCGTCGGCGACGACGAATGCTTGGCGGACATCTTCGATGCCGAGAACCGCGCGTTGGGTAACAGCGGCGGACACAAAGGTCGCGTCAGCGGCTCTTTTTTCCACGCCATCGCGTCTGCGCCAACATAACCCCGGCCGGCGGCTCGCTGGGCGTCAAGTCCATGTAGCCCGACGCCTCTCTAGGTGTCGTGCCGAAGCCGGCCGGCGGCGCGCCGCAGCCGACCGGCAATTCGCCGGAACATTTGCGCTGGTCCCGTGGGCTTGTTTGCTGCAGCCCGAGCAGCGGCGATCTCGGCTTCCAGTTCTCTGATACGCGCTGCGGACGCGTCGCGCGTGGCATCGAATTCAGCGTGTACGTCGGCGATCTGCGCAGCCGCGGCAGAACGCGTGGCGGCGAGCTCGGCTTCCAGCTCTCTGATTCGCGTGATGGACGCGTCACGTGTGGCATCGGATTGAACCTGCACGTCCGCCATCTGCGCGGCTGCGGCAGAGCGCGCGGCGGCGAGCTCGGCTTCCAGCTCCTTGATGCGGGTGGTGGACGCATCACTTGTGGCATCGGATTCAGTTTGCACGTCGGCGATCTGCGCGGCCGCGGCAGAGCGCGTGGCGGCGAGCTCGGCTTCCAGCTCCTTGATTCGGATAGTGGACGCCTCACGCGTGGCATCGAATTCGGCCTGCAGAATCGCGACCTGTGCGGCTGCGGCAGAGCGCGTGGCGGCGACCTCGGCATCCAGCTCTCGGATTCGGCCGATGAAGGCCTGTTCCTCGGCCTTGACGCGCGACGTTTCCTTGTCATGCGCCGCCATGATCTCGCCAAGCGGCCCATGCGGGACCTGCGACAGCAGGCGGTCGCCCAAATCGGGCAGCAGGTCGCGCCAAATCCGCGCCGCATAATCCGGCGCCTCGACGATCTGCGTCCACCGGCGCAGCTCCTCGGCGCGCTGCTCGGGCGTCCAGCCTTGACGATCGGATGAGCCGAAATGCAGCGCGATCGGCCAGCGAATAAATCTCGCCCGACACCACGGCTGCCGCAGAAACTTGCGCCACATCGTCTGATCCGACGTCAATCCGGCCGGCGTCGTCGTCCATCGTTCGGGCAAACGCAGATAGGCGTCGAGGCGAAAGCCGACGAAAATCGGCCCAAAACCGTTGGCTGCCCAAGCGCCGAAGTGATTCGGTTTCATGTCCAGCCAGGGAGTGACGAACTCGGGGCGCTCCAGGTCGAAATAATAGCCGCGCACCTTGCCGTCGGTGCCGACGTTGACCTGCATGGCACCGACGAAATCGGCATCTTGAAGGCTGCGCTCCAATATCTCGATATGCCCGGGTAGCCACAGATCGTCATCGTTTTGTATGCAGACAATCTCGCCTTGCGCGTGGTGCAAAACCTCATCGCGATTGCATTCGCCGATGTTGGGGCCTTTGGGCAGATCGAAGAACCGAATGCGCCGGTCGGTGCGCTGCATGTCCGTGACCACGGCGCGAACCTCGTCGCTCACGCCGTCGCCGCAGATGAGGATTTCCAGATCGTCGATATCTTGGTTCTGCACGCTCCGCACCGCGTAAGGCAGCGTAGAGGCGTGTTCGTGCGTGGGGATGAGGACGCTGATGCGCGGCATGAAACGAACCCAGGCTCCGAATGGGCTTACCTCACCCTACACGAGGACGCCGCCAAAGCCCGTGTAATTGGATTCTATGACGCGGGCCGGATTGCCGGCGACCAGGCACCGATCTGCAACTGATTCTCTGACGACCGCACCGGCGGCGACCACGGAATTGCGGCCGATCTGCAGGTTTTCCAGGATGATTGCGCCGGCCGCGGCGACGGCGCCGCGCGCCAAGCGGACACTTCCACAGAGGATTGCGCCGGGACCGACCGATGCGAAGTCGCCGACCTCGGCGTGATGCCCGATGCTGGCGCTGCGGTTGATGAAGGCGAATTTGCCAATGCGTGCAGCGCCGCCGATCACGGCCGCGCTGTTGACGTATGTCCCCGGTCCGATCGTGGCCGAGCCTGCCACCACGGCGGTCGGGTCGACGACAGTCGCCGCATCCGTGAAACCGCGCGCGCTGGCGTGCTGGTGAGCGGCCAGACGATTTCCCGGCTTGAAAAACGGCACCGTATATTGACAGGCCAGAAGCGCCGGGCCGATCTCATCGACCTTTATCAGACGCTCCCGCGCCAGCGCGTAATCAGGTCCGTCGACGTTCTTGACGATCGCGGCGACGTCGAGGCCGAGACGTGCGCAGGATTCTTCCACGTCGACGATCATCCGCGAGCCGCAACCAAACAGAACGATGGGCACCCTCATGCTCCGGGATCTTGGAATCTGGTATGAATGCCACAATGCCTGTTTGATGCGCAATATTGCGATATTTGAATGAACGCAGGTACGCCTGTCGAAGCGTCCGGCAGGCTACCGTGCAAACTTGATGACGGCGTCCGCGACGCGTTGCCGGTCCGCTTCCGACAGCCACCATCCGACCGGTATGCAAAGGTGTGTCCGATTGAATTCCTCGCATTTCGGCAACGGACGCGCGAACTGCCTGAACGCAGAGTGCACATCATTGCGGGTATGCACTTTCGATGCGCCGATGCCGAGGCCAAGCAATTTGGCCATCAGCTCGTCGCGGTTTTCGACGCGAATGGTATAGAGCCAATGTGTTGACTGGCCGCTCGGATTTTCGCTGGTCAGCCTGACACTATTCAGGCTGCCGAAGACGTTATTGTAAAAACGAGCATTGTCGCGGTGGCGGACCAGTATCCAGTCGAGATGCCTGAAGTTTTCGCGCCCGATCGCGGCTGCGACGTTGTTCATATGGAATTTGTAGCCGGCTTCCTCGGCATCGATGTCGCAGCGCTCCTCGACATCACTGCTGCGGTCGATGCCGTACCACCGCAGCAGGCGGCCGCGCGCATCATCCTCTGCATCCCTGCAAACGAGACAACCGCCGTCAACGCTCGTCACCTGCTTAACGGCCTGGAACGAAAAGGCCACGAAATCCGAATGTCGGCCGACCGGTTGGCCCTGATAGGTGGTGCCGAGCGCGTGTGCCGCGTCTTCGATCACCTTGATTTTGGCGCTGCGCCCGATCTCGCATATGCGATCGATGTCGCATGGATTGCCGCCCCAATGCACCATCACGATGGCGCGCGTCTTTTTGGTCAGCAACGATTCGATCTCGTTCGGGTCGATATTGCCGGTGAGCGGATCGATATCCGCCCACACGATCCGCGCGCCGTTTCGAACAATCGACGTGTTGGTGGCGATGCACGTCATCGGCGTGGAGATGATCTCCGCGTCGGCGGCACCGTCGATCGCCATGTGACACGCGAGGTGCAGTGCGGACGTGGCGGAGTTCGTCGCCACCGCGCGGCTCACTCCGAGGCGAGCAGCAAATTCGCGCTCGAACGCCACCACCTCGTCACCGTCGCCGATATAGCCCGAATGCAGAACGCGCATGACGGCAGCGTCGACAGATTCCGCCATGAAGACTTTGAACAGCGGTATGGCGGGCAGCGGCACCGGAATCTCCTCCAGCCGGTCAGAAACAGTACCATACCGTGCGTCCGGTGAGAGCCGGACAGACGAAGTTCAGGCGAGCGCCGCCAGAACGGCATATGGCGCGCTATTTGCCGGACTGTTATAAAGCCGACGGGTCAGTCCGGCCGGCTTGCGACGATGCGTCGCTTGCCTCGACGCATGAAAAGCGAAACAGCCGGATCGACAAGCTGAACGCGTACAGGCGGCGAGTTTCGGGTATTCATTGTGTCACGAGATGACAAGCGCCTACCGCAGCCGCTGCGGTTCTCTGCAACGTTTCAAACGAGCTTCCAGCAGCCCCTCGTCTGGGGCCAGCAATCGGTTGTCTCGCCCCCACCACCGCAAGCTAAGCCGCTGGATGCGGCAGCGATCCAGGCGAAGGTCCAGCAAGGATTGCAGCTGCATCAACAGGGTCGCTTCGCCGACGCCGAGCGCGTCTACCGCGAGGTCTTGCAGCATGCGCCGACCCACTTCGATGCGCTGCATCTGCTCGGCGTGCTTGGACTGCAGGCCGGCCGAACCGAAAATGGCGTTGAGCTGATCGCCAACGCCATCAAGCAAAATCCGAATTCCTGGGGCGCTCACAACAATTTGGGTAACGGCTTGCGCGAACTGGGACGGCTTGATGCCGCGCTCGCCAGTTACGACAGGGCCATCGCGCTGCGACCGGATTTTGCGGACGCGCACAACAATCGCGCCACGGTGCTGCAGAATTTGCAGCGCGTCGATGAAGCGCTCGCCAGCTTCGACACGGCGATCAAGCTGCGGCCCGATTACGCGGAAGCGCACAACAACCGCGGCGTCGTGCTGCAGGAGCTCAAACGCCTTGAAGACGCCCGCGCCAGCTTCGACGCCGCCATCGCGCTCAAGCAGGACTATGCGGAGGCCTACAACAACCGCGGCAATACGCGGAAGCAGCTGGGCAATCTCGATGGCGCGATCGCCGATTTCGACAAGGCGATCGCGCTGCGAGCAAATTATGCAGCGCCGCACTATAACCGCGGAATCGTGCTGCGGGAGGGCGGACGCTTTGACGACGCGCTGGCGAGCCTCGATCGGGCGATCGCACTCAAGCAGGACTATGCGGAGGCCTACAACAACCGCGGTCTCGTGCTGCAGGAGCTGAAGCGGCCACGGGATGCAATCGCCAGCTTCGCCAAAGCGATTGCCCTGATGCCGAATGATTCCGAGGCCTACGTCAACCAGAGTGTCTCGCTGTTGCAGCTTGGCCGCTTCGAGCAGGGCTGGCCGTTATATGAATGGCGCAAGAAGCTGGAGCAGCCGTTCGGCGCCCGATCATTCGCGAAGCCGCTCTGGCTCGGGCGGGACGATCTTTCAAACCGCACCCTGTTTGTCCATTGGGAGCAGGGTCTCGGCGACACCATCCAGTTCGCACGCTTTGCCAAGCTCTTGACGGCGCGCGGAACGAGCGTGGTGATGTCGGTGCAGGAGCCGTTGTACCGGCTCTTGTCGCAAATGCATCCCGGCGTGCGCGTTATCAGCCAGGACGAGGCGCCAGCCGCATTTGACTATCATTGTCCGATGATGAGTCTGCCGCTTGCGCTCGCAACGACACTGCAAACGATACCTGCCGAAGGGCCTTATCTTTTTGCCGATGACGCGATGTGCAAGGCATGGAATGCGCGATTGCCGGCAAAAACGAGGCCGCGGATAGGGATCGCCTGGAGCGGCGGCGCGAAGCACAAGAACGATCGGCAGCGCTCGATCGATTTGTCGACCTTCGCATCCCTGTTGTCGCCCGGCGTGCACTGGATATCGTTGCAAAATGAGATCAGAGACGACGATGCCGCTGCGCTTGCGCAGCTGCATCAGATCGAGCAATGCGGCGAACAGCTACAGGATTTTGCCGATACCGCGGCGTTGATCGATCGTCTCGATCTGGTCATCGCGGTGGACACGAGCGTTGCCCACCTTGCCGGGGCGATGGGAAAGCCAGTCTGGATTTTGCTGCCCTATAATGCCGACTGGCGGTGGCTTTTGGAGCGCAGCGACAGCCCCTGGTATCCGACGGCGCGGCTGTTCCGCCAGGACAGCCCGCGCTCGTGGAGCAACGTCATGACTCGCGTGCGTGACGCAGTGGACGAGTTCGTGCGTTCGCAGTCTTCGTGAAATTCCACAGCTCCGTTTGCGAGCATCTCACCGGGTGCCCAAAAGGAGTTCGCAGGGGCGGAAGCCGACATCTTTTGGATGCGCTTGGTGCCCCTGCGCTCGTTTGTTGCGAGATGCTGGCGCGGCGCATCGCCTTGGCGACGGCGACGCGCGCGCGTCACCGCTTGGTGATGACCACCTCGAGGTATTCGCCCGGCACCACCATCGTGTCGCCGGACATATTGAGGCGTTCTGCAAGCGCGATGATGTCGCGCGCCAGTGCTTTCTTGCCCGCTGCATCGAGCGCCTCGAACGCCTTGAGCATCGGCCCGTAATAGGCGCGGAAGGTGTCGAGGAAGTGCTGCGCCGAGCGATAGCGGAACACGAAGTTGCGCGGCTGATGATCGATCTTTGACGCCGCTCCGGCGAACGTCGCGTCGAGCCAGCCGGGCGTGCCCCAGGCCAGCGGCGACTTCGCGCCGGCCGGCGGCGGCAAGTGTTTGCCGATGACCTTGAACATCTGGCCGATGAAGCCTTCGGGCGTCCAGTTGGCAAGCCCGATGCGGCCGCCGGACCGGCACACCCTGATCATTTCGGCGGCGGTGCGCTCCTGATCCGGGCTGAACATGGCACCGAAGGTCGAAACCACCGCGTCGAAGGCGCCGTCCGCGAACGGCAGGTTTTCGACGTCGGCGATCTGGAATTTGACCGCTAGTCCATCTGCTTCGGCGCGCTTGCGCCCGCGCGCCAGCAGTGTTTCGACGTAATCGGTGGACGTGACCTCGCCGCCGCGCCGGGCCGCGGCGAGCGTGACATTGCCGTTGCCGGCGGCGACGTCGAGCACGCTCTGGCCGGCGCGCAAGTCCAGCGCCTCGGCCAATTGTTCGCCGACGATTTGCAGGGTCGCGCCGATGAGGGCGTAGTCGCCGGACGACCAGGCTGTCTGCTGCTTGGCCTTCAGCCCTGTCAGGTCGAGGGCAGGCTTTGCGGCAGCGGGTGAGTGGCATTCTATGACTGTAGTCATGACAGCTCTCCTTATCGATCTCGCGATGCGACACATTGCCGACGCGATGCGTCGAGGCGGATAAAGTTGCGGCCTCGGCGGCGATACCTATGTGATCGGTTGCCTGCGCCCAATGATCGCGCTGCCTGATTTCTTGCTCGCCAATGCAGAATTGCTATGGTCCTTGCCCGATCGTCCGGAACGCTTGCTCTGGCGTCCAGAATGGGTCGTGCGGCTGTCATTCGAGAGGAATGATGCGATGAGCACCGACGCGTTGTCGGATGTCCTCTCAGCGGTACATTTGTCCGGATCGATTTTTTTCGATGTCACGGCCAAATCGCCGTGGGTTGCCGAGGCGCCGCCCGCGGCGCAGATCGCCGACGAGGTCACGCCGGGCGCCCAGCATGTGATTGAATATCATGTCGTTGCCGGGGGCTCGTGCTGGATTTCGCTCGTCTCAGATCCCGCATTCGAGCCGGTGCGGCTCGAACAGGGCGACATCGCGGTGATGCCGCATGGCGATCCCCACGTGCTCTCGAGCGCGCCGGGCATGCGCGCGCAACCAAATCTGGAGATTCATCGCCGGCCGCAGGACGCCAACGCGCTGCCCTTCACGCTGCACACCGGCGGCGACGGTCCGGGCGACGCGCGCCTGATTTGCGGCTTTTTCAGCTGCGATGCGCGGCCGTTCAATCCGCTGCTCGATGCATTGCCGCGTTTCATTCGGCTGGGGCGTGACGCGTCGCCGGCGTCCTACGGTCTGCTCGATCAGTTCATCGCGTTCGCCACCGCCGAAATCGCCAACAAGCGCGCCGGCAGCCAAAGCGTCCTCAACCGGCTTTCGGAATTGTTGTTCGTTGAAGTCGTCCGGCTATACATGGGGCGGCTGGCGAACGACAACACCGGATGGCTTGCGGGATTGCGCGATCCCCTGATCGGTCGGGCACTGACGCTGTTGCACGCGCGGCCCGCCCATTCGTGGACCTTGGAAGAGCTCGCAACGCAGGCCGGCGCGTCGCGCTCGGCGCTGGCCGACAGATTTGTCCATCTGGTGGGCTATCCGCCGATGCAGTATCTGACCCAATGGCGCATGCAGCTGGCGGCCCGCCGTTTGTCCGACCGCAGCATCAGTGTAGCCGCCGTGGCGTATGAAGTCGGCTACCAGTCCGAAGCGGCGTTCAGCCGCGCCTTCAAGAAGTTTGTCGGCCAATCGCCGGGCCAATGGCGATCGGCTGTTTCCGGAGCGTGACGTCCTGCGGCAGCGGCATCTCTATCCGGTCGCTTTCGGCTCACGCAGCTCGCCGTCGTCCTTGGCGGAAACGCCTGCCTGGGTGAACGTCGCCATGCCGGTGTGGCAGGCGAGCGCGGCGCGCAGAAGGAGTACCGCAAGCGCCGCGCCAGAGGCCTCGCCGAGCCGCATGTCGAGGTCGAGCAGTGGTTTTAGGTGAAGTTCGTCGAGCAGGGCGTGGTGGCCGGCTTCGGCCGACACATGGCCGGCGCGGGTGTGCGCCAGCATGTCGGCGCGCAGTCGTGCCAGCGGTGCGGCCGCGGCGGTGCAGACGAAACCGTCGAGCAGCACCGGAATGCTGTGGCGGCGCGCCGCCAGCACCGCGCCCAAGATCGCGGCGAGCTCGCGGCCGCCGAGCGCCGCTGCAATTTGCAGCGGATCGTGCAGCACGGCGGCGTGCCGCGCCAGCGCGCGGTCGATGACGGCGCGCTTGCGCCCAAGTCCCTCGTCGTCGACGCCGGTGCCGCGCCCCGCCCACCGCGTGCCGCCGCCGCCGAACAATGCCGCTGACAACGCGGCGGCCGCCGTCGTGTTGCCGATGCCCATCTCGCCGAGGCAGACGAGATCGCAGCCGGGCGTCACCGCGTCATATCCGGCGCGCGCCGCCGCGACGAACGCGGCTTCGCTCAGCGCCGGCCGTTCGGTGAAATCGGCCGTCGGCTGATCGAGCGACAGCGGCACCACGCGCAAATTGGCGCCGGCCGTGCGCGCCAGCTGATTGATGGCGGCGCCGCCGGCGGAAAAATTCGCGACCATTTGCGCCGTCACCTCGGCTGGATAGGCCGAGACGCCCTGCCGGGTGACGCCGTGATTGCCGGCGAAGATCAGAACATCGACGCGCTCCAGCCGGGGCGGCGCACGGCCTTGCCAGTGCGCGAGCCAGGCGACCAGATCCTCCAGCCGGCCGAGGCTTTTCGGCGGCTTGGTCAGGGTCGCTTCGCGCGCTGCGACGGCCGCGCTCGCGGCGGGGTGCCCGGCCGGCAGGTCGAGACAGAGCGCACGCAGCTCGGGAATCGAGGTAAAATCCGGCATCGGCAATATGCTTTCTGTGACGACGAGTGCTGCGAGCTTTAGCAAAGCATCACGCCTGCCGCCAGAAAGCCGGCGCGGACCGGAGCAATGATGACCCTCGATGAAGCGTGGCTGAAAGAGCGCGCCGGCGAGCTGCAGGCGAGCCTTACGTTTCTGACGCGGCTGCGCTTTGCGCCGGTGACGCCGGCCGGCGGCGCCATCGCGCAAGCCGCCTGGGCGTTTCCGATTGCGGGCGCGGTCGTCGCTCTGATCGGCGCGCTGGTCTATTGGTTCGCGCACCGCGCCGGCTTACCGCCGTTTCCATGCGCCGCGCTCAGCGTCGCCGTCACCATGCTGGTCACCGGCTGCCTGCACGAGGACGGGCTTGCCGACACTGTCGACGGTTTCGGCGGCGGCGGCACCCGCGAGCAAAAACTCGACATCATGCGCGACAGCCGCATCGGCGCGTACGGCGTCTGCGCGCTGGCGCTGGCCGTCATCCTGCGGGTGAGCGCGCTGGCGAGCCTCGCCACGCCGGGACTGGTGGTGCCAGCGCTGTTCGCCGCCCATGGCGCGGCGCGTGCCATGGTGGCGGTCTTCATGTTCTTCATACCGCCGGCGCGATCGAACGGCCTGTCGGCCGCGGCCGGCCAGCCGCCGCGCGAAAGCGCCGGCGCGGCCGTCGCGATCGGCATTGTGATCCTGGGACTCTGCCTCGGCCCGTGGCTCGGTCTCGGAGCGCTGCTGGTGCTGGCGGTTGCAGCAGCACTGCTTGCCTGGCTCAGCCTGACCCAGGTTGACGGCCAGACCGGCGATGTTCTGGGCGCGGTCGAGCAGGTCGGCGAAATCGTGGTCTTCCTGGTCGCGCTGATCTAGCGCTTTTGCACTGCACAAATTTTTTGCAAAGTGCGGCCGGAGAGGGCAGGGGCGGTCGCGGCTTGCAGCTAATTCATTGTTTCATTGCGGCTTTTCGTCTCCAGTGGCGCTGGCACGAAGCTTGAATTCAAGCGCCTGCATGACGCACAATCCCCCGCCGCCGAAGATCGCACTATTGCCGGAAAGCGCGCCGTTCACACCCGAGCAACGCGCCTGGCTCGACGGCTTTTTCATCGCCGCGCTCGGCCTGGCCGATAACGGCGTCACGGCGCTGGGCCCGCAGGACAGCGCGGCCGTGATGGCTGACATTGCCGCTGCCGACGCGGACGGCGGCGCGGATGACGGCGTACCTTGGCACGACCAGGCCTTGCCGCTTGCCGAGCGCTTGAAACTCGCCGAAGGCCGGCCGCTGCGCCGGCGCATGATGGCGGCGATGGGCCAGCAGGATTGCGGCCAGTGCGGCTACAATTGCCAGGACTATGCCGACGCGCTCGCCGCCGGCGCGGAGACCAAGCTCAATCTCTGCGTCCCCGGCGGCAAGGAGACGCTGCGCACGCTCAAGGCTCTGTCCGGCGAATTGTTGGACGGCAAAACCGCGCCGAGTCTCGTGCCCGCCACGCCCGCCGCGCCGTCGCCGGGGGCACCCACCGCGGGCCGCGCCGGCCGCTCGCGCGAGGAGCCGGTCGAAGCGGAATTCGTCTCCCGCACGAGGCTCAACAAGCCGGGCTCGGCCAAGGAGACGTGGCATATCGAGTTCGACATTGCCGACAGCGGTCTCGACTATGTGGTTGGCGATTGCTTCGGCGTTTTCCCGACCAACGATCCGGGCCTGGTCGACGCGGTTATCAAAGCGCTCGGCGTGCCGGCGGATTTGCCGGTCGGCGGTCGTGCATTGCGCAACGTACTGAGCGACAGCGTCTCGCTCGGCGCCGCGCCGGACGCGCTGTTTCAACTCTACTCCTACGTCACCGGCGGCGAGCGCCGGCGAAAGGCGCAGGCGCTGGCCTCCGGCGACGATCCCGACGGCGACGCGGCGCAACTCGACGTGCTCGCCGCGGTCCAAAAATTCGCAGGCGTGCGGCCCGATCCGGAAGCGCTCATCGAGGTGCTCGAGCCGCTGCAGCCGCGGCTGTTTTCCATCGCCTCGTCGCCGCAGGCAAACCCGGGCCGCGTCGCGCTCACCGTCGATACGGTGCGCTATCCGGTCGGCCAACGCCTGCGCCTCGGCGTTGCCTCGACCTTCCTCGGCGAGCGCGCGCAACCGGGCCAGCGCGTCAAAGCCTATGTGCAGCGCGCCCAGCATTTTGGGCTGCCGCCCGATCCGGCGACGCCGATCGTCATGATCGGGCCCGGCACCGGCGTCGCGCCGTTTCGCGCCTTTCTGCACGAGCGCATGGCCACCAAGGCGCCCGGGCGCAACTGGCTGTTCTTCGGCCATCAGCACCGCGATTACGATTTCTTCTACGAGGACGAGTTCGCCGGCCTGCGTGCGGCGCGCGTGCTGACCCGGCTGTCGCTCGCGTGGTCGCGCGACGACACGCAGAAATTCTACGTGCAGGACCGCATGCGCGAAGTCGGCCGCGACCTGTGGGCCTGGCTCGCCGACGGCGCCTACGTCTATGTCTGCGGCGAGGCCAAGCATATGGCCAAGGACGTCGAGCGCGCCCTGGTCGACATCGTGGCGCAGTTCGGCGTGCGCTCGACCGCCGAAGCCATCACCTTCGTCGGCGATCTCAAGAAGCGCGGGCGCTATCAGCAGGATGTTTATTAGGACGATATAAACCGATCGGAAATCATCGCGCCGTCTGGAAAAAGCGATCGATTGCGCGAAGCGATCACTTTATTTGGTCTGCTATCGTCGCCACGCACTGCGTCAGCACGCCGTCGGGATTGGCGAGTTCTTCCAGAATCGAGTAATGGTCGTGGCCGGAGAGCGGCAGCTCCTCGATCGGCAGCTTTGCCGCGCGCCGCGCCGACGCATAATCGCGGGATTGGCGCTGCATTTCGGGAAGCTCGCCGGTGCCGAACGCAACGGTCAGCGGTGGCGACGATGCCGGCAAGGTGCGGATTGGGCTCAGTCCGAGCTGCTCATCGAGCGTAAGCTTCAGCTTCTCGTTCACGTAATTCAGCCGGCAGGGCTCGAGCTCGTAAAGCCCGCTGATCGCGAGGCCGGCATCGGCATCGGCGAGCGCCATGACGGTCAGGTGCGCTCCCGCCGACCAACCGCACAGAATGAATTTGCCCGAAGCGACGCCGAGCGCGGGACCTTTGGCGCGCAGCCAGCGCACCGCCGTGCGCGCTTCGCCGACGATCTCGGTCAGCGACGCGTCGGGCGCGAGCGTGTAGCCGATCAGCGCCGCGTCAAAGCCGTGGGCCAGCGGCCCTTCGGCCATGCAGGCGAAGACCTCTTTGGAGTTGCGCTGCCAATAGCCGCCGTGGATGAAGGCAAACAGCGGCGCGCCGCTCTTCCCGCACGGCACAATGTCGATCCTGTTGCGCGGCCGCGGCCCATAGGCGAGATCGAGCAGCGCACCGCGCCGCGCCCGTGTCGCGGTGCCGCGTTCGGTCCATTCGGCGAGTTTTTGCTCGCTGTTCTTGACCGCGGCGCCATTATTGTAGGCGGCGTCGAGCTGCGCGCGCGTCATGCCGCGCCAAACGATGGGATCCATGGGTGCTCTATCAGGTATTGCGGGTCGCCACTTACTTACTCTCCAGCGCCTGACGCACGCGCGCGACGATATCAGGCGGCGTCTGCGACACTTCGGCGACCAGCTTCTGCACCTCGTCGCCGGTGAGCGGATCGATGTCGAGTTTCTCTTTCTCGGCCTCGGCGAGGAACGCCGGGTCCTTGACGGTGGCATCGAACGCGGCGCGCAATGCGGCGACGCGGCCGGGCGGTACGCCGGGCGGCACGAAGAACGGCCGGCCGAATTCGAGGCGCACGACCATCAGCTTGACGGCGGCGCGATCGGCGTCGGTCGACAGATAATCGAAGATGCTCGGCACGTCGCCGATCTCCGGCAGCTTCTTGATGCCCCATTGCACGAGCAGGCGGACTTTCTTTTCGGCGAGCCAGTTCGAATTGAGCGCCTTCAAGGTCGACCAGTTGGCGATGGTGCCCTGGACCTCGCCGCTTTCCAACGCCAAGTGAATCTTCGGCGTGCTCCCGTAGCCGGTGATGACCTTGAACTTGTAGCCGAGCAGGCGGTCGAGCAGCACCGGATAATCGTATTGGGTCGAGCCGGGCGCCTGCGCGCCCATCACCACTTCTTTGCTCTTGACCTCGTCGAGCTTTTGCACCGGCACCGTGTGCCAGACATACATGACCTGCGTTTCGCGGTTGGTGCTGCCGAGATAGATGAGCTTGTCAGCGTCGAAACGCGCGATCTGCGGCTGCAGCAGCGGCATGGTCGGCGTGCCGTTGAACGGCGCGCCGATCACGGTGCCGTCGAACGGGCCGGTCGCATAAAGCCCATTGGTCATGGTCATGCCGCCGGCGCCGGGCTGGTTCTGCACGATGACGAGCGGATGGCCGGGGACGTGCTCCGGCAGATGGCGGGCCAGCGTGCGCGCGGTGATGTCGTAGCCCGAGCCGACGCCGGAGCCGACCAGGATGCGCAAGGTCTTGCCCTTGAAGAACGCGGCGGCGTCGTCTTGGGCGAAGGCTGGCGCGCAGAGGAGGAGTGTGAATAAAGCGATGAGCGCGTGCTTCAGTTTCGGCATCATGCGGCTCTGCGTTCCTCATCCGGATCGAGCGGCAGCTTGACCGGCTGTTTGCGTTTGGCTGACAGGTCGAGCGCCTTGGTGAGCATCAGCCTGTTGTGCGCTTCGGCAGCAGTGGCGGCCTGGGTCGGGACGCCGAGCGCGACGCGGTTGAGCCACGATACGGTCTCCTCCGCCATCGGTCCGCGCAGTTCGCCGAGCACCATGTCGCCGGGCGGATAGGAGCCCATGAAGTCGACCAGCCGGCTCGTGTCCGGCGCGTAGCCTTCGCTCTGCGGCGACGACACGGCGAGCACGATGTCGCGGTGGGTATCGTCGATGGTGAGCACGCCGTTTGTGCCGTTGATGCCGACTTCCAGGCTGTACACCGCGCCCGGCCAAGTCACCGGCAGCGCCCAGGAGATCGACAGCGTGTGCAGCGAGCCGTCGCCGAACATGATCATGCCGGCGGTGGCGTCGATGCCGTGGTAGAGCGGCCCCAACACCTTGTCGACCGAGCGCGCGTAGCATTCGACCGGCGTTTTCTGCTCCATGTACCACATGACGATGTCGAGCGCGTGGGTGCCCGAGATCACCATGGGCGAGATCGTCGCCGGATCGTCGGTGCGCTTGTAATTATCGATGGCGACCAGGCGATTCATGAAGGCGCGCGAGGACACCAGCGTCACGTCGCCGAGCGCACCGGTGCGCACCTTCTCCTTGGCGCCGAGCCATTTCCTGCGGAAGCGCTGGGTGTAGCCGACCACGGCGTCGAGCTTGGCGTCGGTAATCGCTTTCAGCACGCGCGCCGACTGGGCGAGATCGGTGGCAAGCGGCTTCTCGATCAGCATCGGCACGCCGCGCTCGACCGCCGCCAGCACCGGCTCGACATGCAGGTGCTCATCGGTAGCGATGATCGCCGCGGTCACTTCGGGGCGCTTGAGCAGCTCGCGGTGGCTCGTTGTGACGAAATCGGCGCCGATGCGGGCGGCGACGTCGCCGCCGCGGTTGTGGTTGAGCTCGGCAATGCCGATCCACTCGACGGCGGGATGGCGCGCCGCCACCTCGCCGCGGAACAGCCCGACCCGCCCGGCGCCGATGATGGCAAGGCCGATGCCCTTGGCGCTCTTCCTCATGCGTTCAGACCCGCGCGGTTTCGTTGCTTCAGCTCGGCGATGCCGGAGATGGTCTCGTTGGACAGCGGCAGGTCGATCGGCTCGTTGCGGTCGGCCGAGAGGTCGGCGGCGCTGTAGGTCTCCATGACGCGGCGGGCGCTTTCAGGCGTCACCATCACGGGCGTGTCGCGGATGCAGGCTTCGAGGAAGTGGATCGTCTCCGGGCCGATGCCGCCGGCGTAGACGTGGTCGACCCATTCGCCCGGCATGGTCGACATCGGGAATTCTTGGCCGCGCTTTTCGGTGCTGAGCCAGTTGTCGCGCTGGGTGTCGTCGAGAAACAGCGCGCCGTCGGTGCCGGTGATCTCGATCCAGGTGGCGCAATAGTTCGGATAGCTCGGCGGCAGATTCCAGCCGCCGCCGATCATCACCACCACGCCGTTGTCCATGGTCACCGTGGTGAACATGACGTCGTGCGAGCCGTTGACCGGCTGCATGTAGCCGTAGGCGCCCTGGCTGAACACGCGCACCGGCTTGGCGGGCTCGAGGAGCCAGAACACGAAATCGAGGTCGTGGGTCGACTCCATCACCACCGGAGACAGCCGCACCCGGCTCGCGATCTTCTTGCCGAGCTCGCGCGACAGATGGCGGCTGACCAGCACCGAGACGACCTTGCCGAGCGTACCGTCAGTGATCTTCTTCTTGGCGAACGCGATCTTTGGATTGAAGCGCTGCGAATAGCCGATGGTGAATTTCAGATTGTTGCGGCGCGACAGCTGGATCAGCTCGTCGGCTTCCCACAGTTCGAGCGCGATCGGCTTTTCCAGCATGACGTGCTTGCCGGCCTTGAGGCAATCGCGCGCGATCGGATAATGATTGGCTTCCGGCGTAGTCGAGATATAGACGGCGCGGACGCGATCGTTCCGGATGATATCCTGATAATCGAGCGTGCTTGTCGCCGGCTTGTAGAGCTTGGTCACCTCGGCGAGCCGGTCCGGCTTGATATCGCACAGGTGCAGTTTCTCGACCAAAGCCGTGCGCGACAGCGTATCCGCGCGCAAGCCGCCGATCCAGCCGACGCCGACCACCGCCGCTTCGAGCGTTTTCACCGCAACTTTCCCCCGTGAGTGTGCGGGCGGATAAAGCCATGACATGACGCGGAGCGCAATGTGTCATCGCGTTGCTGGAGCAAGCCCGCCTATCTTTCACCGCCCCGTTTACGTATAATGATTTTGTCGGCACGGCAGCTTCGCTCCCGAAATGCAGCACAAGGCTATCGCTTTTCCGCGGCGCGCGACCTTTGCGATTGCGCTGGTGGTACTCTGCGTCGCGCTCAGTCCCGTGCGCGCCGCCGAGCGCCGCTCCAGCGGCTCAGGGGTCGTGATGGGCAGCCAGGGCGAAATCCTCACCAACGCGCACGTGGTCAGGGAGTGCACACGCGTCACCGTCAGACCGCCGTCAGGCGATCCTTTTGCGGCGCATGTGATCGCAAGCGACGACAAAAACGATCTTGCCCTCGTCAGCGGTTCGCCCTCGCTGTCCGCCAGAGCGGTTTTTCGCGACGGGGCGGCTGTTCGCGCCGGCGAACCTGTCGTCGCGATGGGCTATCCACTTAGCGGTCTGCTCGCCGCCACCGCGAATCTCTCCTCGGGTATCGTCAGCGCCCTGGCCGGTCTCCGCAACGATCAGCGTTATCTTCAGATCAGCGCACCGGTGCAGCCTGGCAACAGCGGCGGGCCGTTGCTCGATTCCAGCGGTCATTTGATCGGGATCGTCAGCTCTAAACTCAACGCCGCCCTGGTCGCCCAATATACGGGAGACATTCCGCAGAACGTTAACTTCGCGTTGAAGGCCGAGGTGGCGCGGACGTTCCTCGACAGCAAAGCGATCGCCTACCGAACCGCGCGTTCCGACCAAAATCTATCGGCCGCGGACGTCGGCGATATCGCGCGGCCGTTCACCGTCCAGCTCGAATGTGTTTCGCTGAACTCCGCCGAGCAACGCGCGACGGCCGCTGCCGTCTCGCAGCAGGCCGTCCTCTATGAAGAAGATCCGAACAATCCGCGCGGCCGAAGCTCCTACGGGCTGGCCACCTGGCGCACGGTGCGATTGTCGTCGGGAAAGGCCAAGGATCAGAGCAGTGAACCGGGCGGGCAGGGCGAGCCCGCGATCGTGGCGCAAATAACCATTCCGGGGCACTTGGTCGCGTTGCTGACCCTGCGCCGAAACACCGATCAAAACCTGGCCGCAAGCCACGTCATCACGATCACCTTCAACATGCCGCCCAATTCGCCGGGCGGCGGCGTCAGCACCGTTCCCGGCGTCCTCATGAAGGCCTCCGAGGGCGTTGCTGGCGTCGCGCTCGCCGGGCTTTCCGAGAAGGTGAGGAATTCCTCGTTCATCATCGGGTTGTCCGCTGCGAGTCCGGCGATGCAAAGAAACCTTCAGCTTCTAAAAGATCGCGATTGGCTCGACGTCACCATCGTCTATAACAACGGAAAGCGCGCCATACTGGCTCTGCAAAAGGGTCCTTCAGGTAATCGCGCTTTTGCCGAAGCTTTCTCGGCGTGGAGGGAATAGCCCGTCAAGCCGCAATACCGAACAAGCGCGATCGGCCTCCACTGCGATACCATTGTCATGACGACCGCCTGAGGCAAGCTTGCGCCCGGACGCGCGAAAGCACGGCTCTGAATGCTGCGCTGCGTCCGGGATGCAATAGCCTTTAGGCGCTCAAGCGCGACGTCATCGGTGTGCGCCGCGCCGCGCTCAAAGTCTTCCGGCTACGACAAGAATGATCACGATGATCAGAATGAGGCCTAATCCGCCGCCCGGATAATAGCCCCAGCCGCTGCTGTACGGCCAGGTCGGCAGAGCGCCGACGAGCAACAGAATCAGAAGGATGATCAGAATGGTGCCAAGCATGGGGTATTCCTCGCTCCTGGCCAACCCCGGCAAACAAACGTTGAAAACCCGACGAAGTTCCAACGCTGGAACACGCCATCACCCCAAACTTAACGGACGATGGAATGTGCTTGGTCGCGGGACGCCGTCGATCGCAACCGCCAGCGAAAAGCCCAACGGCCACTTCGACCGACGGCTTTCTCTGACGAAATAAGGATAATTCGCGCTCGCGGAGAGCGCTGATGCCTCAGCGCGCTTGCGCGACGTGCGCCGCCGAGCCGTTGGTCATCAGGCCGTCGAGCTGCCGGCGGTCTTTCTCGAACTGCGCCAGCGTGCCGCCGTCGAGCACCCGGCCGCGCGGCAGCTTGATGCGCATCGGATCGACGAAGCGGTCGTTGATGAGAATTTCGAAATGCACGTGCGAACCGGTCGACATGCCGGTCGAGCCGACGAAACCGATGACCTGGCCCTGGCGGACGCGGCTGCCGACGTCGAGGCCGCGGGCGAACGCGGTCATGTGGCCGTACGCCGTCTCGTAACCGTCGGGGTGGCGGATGCGGATGTATTTGCCGTAGCCGCCGCGCGGGCCGATCCACTCGATGGTGCCGTTGCCGGCGGCAAAGATCGGCGTGCCGACCGGCGCCGCCCAGTCGACGCCGGTGTGCAGTTCCTTGGTGTGCGAGACGGGATGGACGCGCCAGCCGAACGGCGAAGTCTCCATACCGGCCGCGACCGGCTTGCGCACCAGGAATTTCTTCGCGCTCTTGCCGCTGTCGTCATAGTAGTCGTAGGTGCCGTCGTCGGTGGTGTGGAAGTGGTAGTATTTTTTGGTCTCACCGCCGACGGTGAGCGCCGCGTAGCGCACTTCCTTGGCGCCGTCGCCGTTGCCGTCTTCCGCATAGAGCACGTCGAAGGAATCGCCGGGCTGCACCTTGCGCTGAAAATCGAAGTCGTAAGCGTAGATGCGGACCATCTGGTCGATCACGGCAGGCGGTACGTTGCTGTGCAGCGCCGTATCCCAGAGGCTCTGGTAGAGCGAGATGCCCGGGCCGCCATTGTCGACTTCCTTGGCCACGACCGGTTCGGTGGTGTCGGCATCGACGTTGCGCAGATCGACCGGCACGTAAGCGCCCATGTCGGATAGCGCGGCGGCCGTCTGGATGGCGCTGTCGTCGGTGACCATCACGCGCAGCGGCAATATGCGGCCGAGGCCGTTCGGCGTTAGGAGGACGCGGACCTTCTCGCCTTCCTTGAGGCCGCCGTCGCGCGCCGGCGCGCCGAGCACCGCGACGATCTGCTTGATGCGCTCCGCCGGGGTGCCGAGGTCCTGCAGGATCGACGCAACCGTATCGCCCTTCTTGGCGACAATGACGTGCTCGCCATTATCGGCGCCGGCCGTCGGCTGCGACTTGGGCAACAGCGTCACGTTCTCGGGAACGATGCGCACCTGGAAGCCGAGGTACGGATCGGGTTCGTCGGCCGCGTAGCCGAGCTTGAGCGGCGGCGTACCGCCGGGGCCGAGACTGCCCGTGGCCAGGAGCGTAGCGCCGCCGCCGGCGGCTTCCGCCGTATCGCGCACCCGCTCCAGCACTTCATCAATGGGCAACAGCGTCGTGCGCTTGACCTTTGGCAACAGCGTGCTGAGATCGCAGATCGACGGAGTCACTTTGGCGCGCGGCGGGCCGGGGGTGAAGTCGCAGGTCGAGAACGACACTTCGGCGTCGGGCTGCGGTGCCGCGGTCTGATCGTCGCCGGCCACCGCGGCGGCAAGGATTTTCTGCGGGCTGAACGGCGGGATCTTGGCAGCGATATCCGGATCGGAAATCGTCGGCGACAGATTGCCGAACACCCGCTCGTACGGCCGTACCCGGACCATTTCGCGGTCGCGGCTGTGAGTGATGGTCGGCACCCGGATGACCGCGCGTTCGACCTTGGCCTCGCTCGCCGCCAACAGGCGGTTGGTCTTGTGCAGTCCGGTGAGCCGGCCGCCGAGGCTCGAGAGCGCGCCGCGCAGCACGCTTTCGACCCGCTCCGGGGCGGTTGCAAAATTGGTCTCGCCGTCGAGCGACGCAAAAACGGCGCCGCCCATGAGAGCAGCGCCGCAAAGGCCGGTCAGGATCGTACCGCAGAACCATTGCACCGACAGACGGCGGCGGTCGACCAAGCCATTGCCGCCGTCGACCGACAGCGGCGGTTCGTGACCGAGATCGATCGACTCGGCCACAAGGCTCCGGTTGGCGACGCTCCGGTTGGCGACGCGCAACCTAGCTCGGTCCAAGCCTCGGTCCAAAAATACGTCCCCCGCACTTGCGTTCGCAGCCGGGGCGCCAAGGTTGCGCTGACCGGTTACGACGCTGCGTTCCCCCGCCCGACCGGCCTTAAACCAAGCCAGAATCGCGCGATGGCACAATGACCTCGCCGATTCCGGGCCGTCAACGCGGCCAAAGAGCAAGCGGAATCGTCGCGGATTGAAAGCTCAGATGACGCTGTCGCGACCCCAGTTGGCGACACGCCCGACACGAGGCGTAAGGACGGCGGAGGAATGTGGCCGTAGTGCGGCGCAGGCGACGCAATCGTGCGCCGTCACCGGTCTTCCGAGCGGCCGATCCTCGCCTCGGTCGCGCGGCAAAACTTGCCGCGCCGCATCGCAGTTTTTGCGGTGCGAAACCGTTGACAACGTCGGAGGGTCCAGCCTATATAAGCGGCCTTGGCGCGCCGCCGCGTGACGCGATGACGTGCCATGAAGCCCCTCACTGTTTACACGGTGAACATCCGGCCACGAGCTTTGGCCCTGGCGGATGTGCGAGGCTTCGGCGGCTTTTGCTCTCGTGCCGGTCTCGCCGGAGAGAGTGGAAGACGGGGTCCTTCGGGGTCTCGGGTTGTTTGACAAGTGAATCGGAAGAAAGAGAAACGTGGACGGCGGAGTCCTTGCGGGCCGCTTTCGCGATCGGGAAACCGCATCGCGCAAAACGGCCGTGAAGAGACTTCGGCGGTCGACGTTTCAGGTCAACACTATGGTCGTTACGGTGAGCAATCATCGGAACGGACAGAGTGGGACCTCGTCAAACGTTGTGATCAGCCGAGATCATATCTCTTCAACTTGAGAGTTTGATCCTGGCTCAGAGCGAACGCTGGCGGCAGGCTTAACACATGCAAGTCGAGCGCCCCGCAAGGGGAGCGGCAGACGGGAGAGTAACACGTGGGAACGTGCCCTTCAGTTCGGAACAACCCAGGGAAACTTGGGCTGATACCGGATACGTCCGTAAGGAGAAAGATTTATCGCTGAAGGATCGGCCCGCGTCTGATTAGCTAGTTGGTGGGGTAATGGCTCACCAAGGCGACGATCAGTAGCTGGTCTGAGAGGATGATCAGCCTCACTGGGACTGAGACACGGCCCAGACTCCTACGGGAGGCAGCAGTGGGGAATATTGGACAATGGGCGCAAG